>Ga0074199_1000351_pt1 | contig 81490 bp, 67 predicted proteins | sample EPASupsiteSAE347_FD_64528 | JGI IMG/M metagenome (GOLD analysis project Ga0074199, IMG submission 64528) | Bioremediated contaminated groundwater from EPA Superfund site, New Mexico - Sample SAE3-47 | ecosystem: Environmental > Aquatic > Deep subsurface > Groundwater > Contaminated ... | reverse complement strand
TTGCATTTTCCCGATCCATCTGCCGCCTCAGAGCCCTGTTTGCCAGTGGCTTTCGCTGCGGTAGGACCGGCCGACCCGGCTGCGCTCCTTCCTGCATTCTCTCCATTCGCTCACTCCTCTTGCAATGGTTGATCTGCTTCCTCTTTTGCTGCCTCTACCTCTGCCTGCTCATCCGGCATGCAATGCTTCGCGCCGCATGCCTCCATGAGCTTGTAGATCCTTTTGGCCTCTCGAATCATCCGCTCGGCCTTTACCCACTTGACATCGAGCTTTGCACTCTCGCTGTCATGTTTTGCCTGCGCCAAATGCCATTTTACAGGATCGGTTATGCCCGCGGGGTATGGGTTGTGCTCATGCCCCTCAATGACTTCTTCCATGAGCTTTTGCGCCTGCAAGCTCAGGCGCTTCCACCTGGCGCGATAGATGTCGCTCGTTGTCGGCATGAAGAGACAATACGATTTGATAAGGAGCAGCAGCTCTTCTTTCGAGAGATCCTCCAATGCCAAGCCCTCCCTTTTCGCCAACCGATTAGCCAATCCATCACCTCCTTTCCCGCCTCGAAGCATTAATCGGGACGTATTCCCCAACGCGGCTCAATCCTAAAGCGAGGACTCGTACCTTTCCGATATCCAGACGCTACTTTGTTCACTGCGGGTCGATCCGTTTGCGCCTGCTCGCCCGGAGCCTGCCCTTCCACGTCCTGCCCGGCCGATGCGGCTTCCTGCCTTCGCTGATACACAATCAGCGCCTGCATCACCTTGTACGTCTGATCCGAGCTGCAAAACCGGAGCTTTTCGACCCCGAACATCTGTCTTGCAATCCCATCCGCATATGACCAAGACAGCTCGAGCTCCGCCAAAATAGCCTCGATCTTGCCAATAATCTCCTTTCTGTCTCGCGGGGGCTTCTTGTGCATGCCGGACTTCCTCGCCGACTTGTGCACCACCCGGAACCCGCCCGCATCCATGCGCTTCATCAGCTCGTCGAATTGAGCATTGCTAAGGTCCTTGCTCGATTTCACCCCGACGCTCGCCAACATCGCCCGGTAGGTAGTCTCATCCATTCCGAGCTGTGTCTTTGCGATGTGTATCAGGCTCAATTGCTTCTTGTTCACGCGTTCACCTCCCGAGGCTCCACTCTCAAGCTCGGCATCCTGGTGGTATGCAGCAGCAAGAGGAGAAGCTTTTTCCGGCTCTCCGAGAGAGATATCCGACCCTCTCGCCATCTGTACCAGGTCGGATAGCTCACCCCGGCGCTCCTTGCCGCGTTTACGGGACCACCCAGGCGCCGCTCGATCTCCACGAAGTCTTCTTTCGAGAAATTGTTATTACGCTGCGTAATAGCTTTCACTGTGTGGCTGCCTTTTCCCCTGATTGTAAATTCAGACCATGTAGGCGAACTTCCCGCATTTCGAGCAATACCTGGGCCCATGCCCCGCATGCGACTTACCCTTCGGTATCACACGGCTGGTATCGAACGGCGCCTCGCAGCAGGCCGAAAGCCCCCGCATCAACAATTCCAGCATGCGCTCCATCTCACGCTCCTGTTCCGCCGATTCTTCCCTGGTTAGCGCTTGTTGCATCCTGTTCACCCCCTTTCTTTTTCTCGCTTTACCTGCCACAAGTGAGCAGTTAAGAGTGAGCACCGGGCCGCCGCTGCCCACTCCTAACGGTTCACTCTCCTACGCCGCCCTGCATTCCCGCGCCACGCGCCGATCGCTCATCCAGACTATTCCGTCATCCCCCGGCCCCAACGCCCCACGGAAGTCCTCGCAACGAAACCAGTACTTCGCACCCCGACCGGCCCTCGGCGGATCGCGCCTTACAAACTCGAGCACTCGATCGTTCCACAGCACCTTGTTACCTGGCTTCAGGTTCCTCGCCTTCATGATTCATCCCCCTTTCTCATCTCACTTCTTCTCAAATCCCATGTCAGCATCAGATTCCGCCTGCTCGATCAGGGTATTCGCCCGCTCCACGGATGCCCGCGCCCTGGCGATTTCGCGCAGGGCCAGCGCCAGAGCCTTCTTGCTCTCCCGGATACCTTTTAGCCTCTCTGCCTTCCTGGTGTTTTTGGGCATCTCCTCAACCCTGTCGATGAGCCGATATGTTCCATTCTCATAGGAGCGCACCACTCCGAGCCGCAGCAGGTTGTTCAGCCATTCGACGGCGTAAGCCTCGAGCACGTCCGCCATCAGCATCAGATGCTCGACGGTCACCGCGCCTTGCTGCAAATGCCACCACATCACCTGTTCTTTCGATGGCTTGCGCTGTTTGACGATGTAGCGGTAGACGCCTTTCTCCAGGCGGAGGATTTCCCCCGCATGGCGGAGATCATTCAGTGCGCAGGCGACACTCTTCTTTTCCCGGTATGTCTGCAATCCCATCTTGTCGGCGATGTCGGCCGCGCTGAAATCCCGCCCTTTTTCGTGGTATTCCAGTGCAGCCACCCGCACCCTGCCCGCAAAGGACTTGATCTCGCTCATCTCCTGCCCCTCTTGTGCTTGATGCCGCCATTTTGCCCATACTCGACTTCGCACTTGACGGCCATTTTCACCGCCAATCTCGCCATTTCCTCGGTCACGGTCCTGCTCTGCCTGCTATTGGCGATTCCAACGAGCTCCATCATGATTCGCTTGACTACCCGCCAGTCTCCTCCACCCCGCGACTCCGATATGATCACGGCGGATTCCGGCAATATTTCCATGCCGGCCGTCTTGTTCGCATAGACGATCACGTCGGCAAGCCCCACCGGCTCAAACCGCAAGAGCTGGAAGGTGCGCGACCAAACACGGCCGCTGCCCGAGAGCATGTCAAACAAGTCCTTGCCCTCGCCGATCAAGACGAAGAGCGTCCCGGTCACTTCCGCGATCTGCCGGATATGCTCGATGCGGTCCGGTATCATGTCGCATTCGTCCAGGAAGACAGTCTTTGGCTCCTTCAGCAAGCGCTCGATAATGACCTCGGCGCAGTCGGCGGGCCTCCCCGGGGGCTTCGAGACTCCCAGCTTGGAGCACAGCGCCCGCAAAAACGCTATGGGGCTGCCCGTATTCCACAGCTTCATGCAAAGCAGCTTCACGCAGGTGAACTGGTTTTGGCCGATATGCCTGTCGGCAGTGGCGCTCTTGCCTCGGCCGGCCTCGCTTACGATGGCGCCGAAGCGCCCCTCGCCGTCGCTTTGAGCCAGCACGTCCATGAAAACATTGAAATTGCGCTCGTTACGCAGATCGGGCACCCATTTGGGCGCATACTTGACGGGAGCGAAGGCTTTACTGATCGGTATCACCGTCGCCCCTGTCGCCCCTGTCGCCTCTTTCGATTTGTTGACTTCCTCTTTGTCACCAGGTACAGTTTCCATCGTTTAGCCTCCGTCGCTTACGCGGTCGAACGCCCGCCGGGGTCGTAAGGGGTGCCGCCCGAATACGGCCCCGGCGTCGCGTCCCGCCTATTCATCCATTTTCCCATCCACACCGGCCAGGCCCTGGAGCGCAAACCTCGCCCGCATCATCTCGAGTCGGTCCCTGTGCTCCTCGTAGATCTCCGATTGCTCGATGTAGCGCATGTCCGCCTGGTGGCGCCGGGAAAGCGCATGCCCTTTCGCCTCCAGCTCCATGAGTTTTTCATAGCGCCCCAGAGGGTCGCTCATGGCGTCTATCCGATCCAGGGTCATGATGCATGAGTCCCCTGGGGCCTGTGTGGAAGGGACGCTCTGTTCAGACATTTCCCGTGTCGGTGGCTCCTCGGCTACGACAGGCTCCTTGGGCTCGATCAGGCGCTTTGAAACCAGACTGAATCTTGGGACTGCAGGAATCTCCCGTGCCGGCGCTTCGCTCTCCCCGTCATGGGCTTGCTCATCGTACTCTTTGACTTGCCGCAGGATCTCGGCTCTATCAATGTCGGAAAGCCCGGCCTTGCGCGCGGCCGGCCGCTCGGCGTCCAGCATCGACTGATACGCCTCGCCATCGAATTCGACCGCTCCGAAATTCGCCACGACCACCTTGGGCACATCCATCTTCGCCAGCTCCCGGTCGTAGGTCTCGGGCGGACACATGGTATCGATAGCCGCCCGTCGCTTCTTGTGCTCCTTTTCGATGTGATTCTTGGCCTTCATGTACTCTTCAAGAGACATTCCCCGCCCGTAGGTGTAGACGTAGCAAATAAAGGGGCCGGTGCCGCCGTCCGGGAGCATCTCCCAGATGCCCCCTAGATCGACATTCGAGAGAGAGGGACGGAAGATTACCTTTCTTCGGGAGAACTCAGCCGCTTTCACCCAGGAATCGGCATCGGCCGGAACATACGGCTGGTCGTGAAGCCACTGGATGCCGGACCTGAATTCGCGCACCAGGCGAGGCCCGAGCGCCAGGTCCAGAGCTTCCGGGTCAATGATCTTTTTCGCCCGTTTCGGAGACTCGGAAAGCCGGGTCAAGACGCAGGGAGACCGGCCTGTATACAGATCCGCAAACTCGTGATCCTCCACCCGGTAAACCTTTTCCAGCCAGTCATCGATGACCTTTCTGACTTCCTCCGCCGTGGCGTCGCAGGAAATCTTCTCCTTCTCCCCATCCTTCCTCTTGTGGTAGAAGACCTCAAAGAATCGGTCGTATTCATCGATCCTTTTTCGCTCGCCCACGTTGTGGCCGCAGTACCAGGGCAAAGCCTCGAAGAGCACCCTGCTCATGGCTCCGATGGCCGACTCGACGTGGCCCTTTTGCCAGGGAGCGTAGGCGTCGCAAATATCCATCTCGATCCCGAAGAAATCACAGCCGGATCGAACGTGCTCGGCCAGGAAGATGCTGCCTCGATCCGAGGTGATCTTCTTGGGCACGCCCCAGCGCCTTATCCCTTTCGCATAAGTCTTTGCGACGGTAATCGCCGAGGCATGGGTCTGAAGCTCATAGACCAGGTCTCGCGAGTAGATATCCACCGCCACCACCAGGTCATGCCGCACTCCCTTGAACCGCAAATCAGCCGGGGTTCCGTCCGACTCCCAGCGCTGCCCGGCGTAGGTCACATCCGAGGAAAGAGTCCCCGCCTTGAGCGCGTAATGGGACATGTAGAAGGATGGAAGGCATAACGCGCATAGGTCTTTTTGATTCTCCAGGAGATACAGATTTATCCAGCGGCAGAAATGCTCGTAGGAAACGACATCTTTCCCGTATTTACCGCAAAGCCGCCTGTAGAGCCCCGCCCGGTTCACCTCCACCACGCGCTCGTCGGGCTGCACCGAGATCGGCTTCAACTTCACTTGCCCCTTGGTGATGAGCTGCCGGACATAGGCGATCATATCCGCGGTAAGGCACTTCGCCCCGAAGCCCGGAGCCTCCCAGCCTTTCCGAACCAGCCCCAGGACTCCCAGGCCAAATGCCTCTTCCGCCTCCGCGTAAGCCGTGCGCCATTTGTAATCCGTCTTGTCCGATACCTTCTTTACATGCTCCATCACCTGCAGGGCATGGTCGGAAGTGAAGCCCAGATCGAGGAGTACTTCCAACTTGCGGGCCTTGAGGGCTTCGGTGAGACGCGCGTAGAAGTCGCGCAAGAGGATCTGTTTGTTACGCTTCTTCGACTTGTCGCGGAGGAGGTAGCCGTCGCACGCGCGCAGGATCGACTTTCGAGCCAGCGCGATCCGCCGCTCCTTCTCATCGAGGCCCGCCCAGCGCTCCGCGGCTTCCTTGCCGACTCCGGGGAGCTGCTCGGGGGATGGGGCTTCACGCTCCCAGAGGTCCTTGAGAGCCTTCCGCACGTCTTCCGGGAGATCTTTGTAGTGGTAGAGCTTCGGGGGCTGGCCACGGCCTTTGGCCTGGCCGGCCTCATAGGGCCACTTCTCGTCGATGGCACGGCGCCACACTGTAGAATGCTCTTTCCCGAGGGCTTTCGCGATTTCTTGTATCGTGACCGTCTGCATAAGATCTCTCGTCTGGTTGAGGAGGCAAATCAGGCAGCTTTTACAGATTCATCATCAGCTAGAATGATCCAGTCGATCATCTCGAAAAGGTCGTTTCTCAGCACGTTGCGGTAGAGAGCCGTCGCCATGAGCTCCTGGACGTCCCTGCCGGGATAGAGCTCATTTAGCTCATCCAGTATGTCTTCCAGAGATTCTCTGAGACTTGGTTTGATTCTCATTGCCCTCACTCCCTTCCAACGCTGCAATCGACAACGTCGCCCGCAATCGTGTCTACGTGCTCCTCATACCTTCGGATTGGACGCCGCCAAAAAAGAACCCCAAGATCACCCCTTTGTGAATGTGAGCATCTGTCATCGCCGCTTCCACGAGAGTTTCAATCGACTCCTTCAACTGCTCAGACCTTCGACATTTCATAAAAAACGCTTTTATTTGCTTCTCGCTCAGCGTTCCATCTCCTCGACGTTCTTCGAGTATCTTGCGACATTCACCCAGCATGAGCTGGTTTACCTTCTCTATTGCCGCTTTCATCTCTTTCCCCAGCATATCGTTCCCGAACATATCATTCGTCCTTTCATCCCTTGGCTCCAGCTTCCTTCCGCCCTCATCTGGCGGAAGCCGCGGAGATTTTGCCCACCGCCGAAAGCGGGACGCGCACGGACGCGGAAGCAGGCTTTCGCTTTCGCCCCTTGCCCAGACCCTCCAAAAGCTCTTCGGGTACTCCCACTTCGCGGAGCTTCTCCACCACTCGCGCGCTCATGTCGCGCCCGTGGATCACACCGCTTACCACCGTCCGACGGATATCCAGCTCGTCTGCGATATCGATCTGTCGCACTCCCAGATCTTTGAGACAGGCCCCAATCCGCTCTCCCCTCTCTTGCTTGGTTATTTGTTGTTGCATGATTTCTCCTTGATTTTGCCGATGGCATGCATTTGCTCGGCAATGAATTTCAGGCAGGCCAAAGCGCTCAGGCCTTCCGAGACTTCCTTGTTGATTCTTTTCAGCTCCACATGCGTGACGCGCCCGTCTTTCACCGACTCCATGAACTCGGAGATGGCTTCGCTGGCTTCCTTCATTGCGGTGGCCGCGGCACTCAGGGCCTCTTCGAGGTCTGGAGTGCAATCCGGTACGGGTACCAGTATTTCCCCGGCCTCGGAAGCAATGTGCCTCAACAGGAGCTTGCTCACCTCCCGGTGGAATGCCGCGATCTGGTAGGCCGGGAAGTTGTTGTTGAGGCATCTCGGGCTCATGTACTTTTGCATCGAGGCCAGATTCATCCCCAATCGCTCCGAAGCCTTTGTCTGAGATATGCCTTCTTGCACCAGTACATCATCCAGGAGCATCTTGAAGCGCCTGGCCGCCAACTCTCCCGCAGTGAAATTATCCATTTGGCTCTCCATCATTTGCCTCCTCGCCAGATCCTGACGGTCCGGCTGTTTCGGACTTCGGTGACTCGATCTTTTTCTTCTTCACAAACCGTCCCGAGGTGGTATCTTTGAACGGCGCGTTTGTTAGGTTGTTATTGCATAGAATTAATTGCGCGTCAAACGATTTTATGCCCACAGAATTCTTTTAACGTGCTTACGCATATTTTGAAGTATTATTCACCGCTTGTTTAGAATTGGATACCCACAGTATTCCCAACAGTATTGGGTGCGAATACTGTGGATGAGGGCTGCATGGAAACCATTGGTCAAAGGCTCAAAGCTGCACGTGAATCCGTCCATCTTGATCAAGGCACATTCGCTAAAGAAATAGGCGCTGGCGCCCGAGGCACGATTTCTCAGTGGGAGCGAGGCATAGCATTCCCACCTGCGAATAAGCTTCAGACGATTCATGAAAAGTATGGGATCGATATGAACTGGCTGCTCAGCGGCGAGGGCAAAATGAAGGGCACCGGAGGTGCCGCCCAGGGGCCGGTAGACCTTGACGCCCTGAGACAGATCATTTCGGGAGTGGAGAAGGGACTGGCTTCGAAGCATCGCGCACTGGACCCGGAGAGGAAGGCCCGTCTCGTCACGCTCCTTTATGACCATTTCGTTGTTAAGCAGTCGAAAGTTGAGGAAGAAGTTGTGGAAAAATACCTTGAGCTGGTTGTTTAGCAGGGCACGGCGATATGGCACACCTCCCACCATGAAAACTACCGGGAATTTGCTTGTGAAATTTCTGCTCATCATGTAAAAAAAGAATGCTGAATCGTCATTGGCTGGGTAGGCGCCTGGAAGTATTCACTACATGGACTGGTCTTCATCTTTAGGAGGTTTGGACCGATGAAATCCGGCGACCTTGAAGAGCAAGTATCGGAGGTTACAAGTAATTCTGTCTCCACGGAAACTACTACGGTATTTACTGGTGGCATTCATCTTCACGGCGATATTCACAATCACGGCTGCACATGTACTTTTTACTTCATGACCCCTGAGTCACCAGTTGCAAATCATAGCGCTGATGCCGAGAAGTCTGGGGAACCTGGGAAGGCATAATCTCAAGCCGTTGTAATGGCTGGCATAAACTCACTGTTACTCCCGGCCAATAAGCCCGTACCGAAACCACATGACGTAAGCCGGAGTACTTCCGCCTGGTTTTTGGGATGATGAACAAGAAGGCGTTGATCGCTAGGCCGGTATTGGCTAGAAATTAGGCAGGACTAAGCCAAGAGCATACGGGAACGAGTCACCTTCCAAGGTCCACCCCATCTACTTTTCTATGTTAGGTCCTTCCCAAATCAATCGAAACGTCTCGTTTTTTGACCGAGAATATCAATTTGCGACTAACTCTCCACTTTCCAACATAACCGCGCCACCAGTATCATACCAGTCTCACATAAGTCTCACTCGATCCAGCCCCCAGGCGGTTTCAAGATCTCAAATCCCCCCCTAGGTGCTAGCTCGGTCGCACATGTGGGGGTGCTGCCCATCGGCAAGGGGGTGCCCATGCGGACAGCACTGACCTTCCGGATGGAGAATCCTGAGCAGAAAATCGTAGCACTCTTGTTCATTGAGCAGATCGGTGATCGGAAAACGTATCATGATAGCCTCCTTTGGGTCGGAGCATTATGCCATAACAATCTTCTGCTCGCATCCCCTCTTCGGAGCGTTCATCCGTTTACCGATATGAGCGCAGGTATTTACACCCGGAAACCCGCATGGGCTCTGCCTCCATGGACTCCGAAAATCGTCAATCAAAGAGAGCCGGTTTTCCATATCCTGTAGCGGTGAGATTGTACTTTTCGATAAACTCACTCACCGGATTTACCAGGAAGTATTCCCGAACGCCGGATCTTTCATACAGCTCTCTTTTCTCCCGGCGATCCTTTGGCTCCGTGGAAGGAGAGAGGACCTCGAAGACTACCTCGGGCGCTCCGAAAATACCCTTTTCGCGAATCTTCTTTCGGTCACAGACAATTACGACGTCCGGCTGTACGGTGTCGTGGGCCGAGAAAATGACATCAATGGGTGCGGGGAACAGCTCGCAGCGATGTCCCGGATCTTTGGCGAGCATGGCATTGGTGACGATTCTGCTGATTTCTCTGACCACCCTCTGGTGCTTCGTCGTCGGCGCAGGGGTCATATCATGTATCCGACCCCCTATGATCTCACATCGGACGTCATCGGGAAACTGCAGGTAGTCTTCGTAGGTGTAGCCGTCCTCTTGCTTGGTGGCGGGTAAGGCAGGCATAAATGTCTCCTTTCCGGGGTGGAGAGGCAGGCGAATCGAAGCCTGGTGGAGCCAAACCGCATCCTGAAACTGAAGAGCTCCTGATTCCTGTTAGCTCGAAATCTCCTGTTCTCCCACCGAAGCAAGCTCTCGAAGGAGGCGCAACGATTCTCCGGCTTCTTCGGGGTCCACTTTATGGAGCGCGAAGCCTGCATGGACTATGAGGTAGTCACCCAGTTGCGCTCCGTCCGGGAGCAGTATCAAAGAGGCCTTCCGGAGGGCGTCTCCTACGCGTACGGTCGCCATGTCTTCTTCAATATGGATTACCTCGGCTGGAATGGCCAGGCACATCGACTGACTCCTTTCTCATCTTTCATCTTTTTTCATCCCGTATCTCACATCTTGCATTTGCAACAGGTGGAGCACGATCATCCTTAAGGGTGTAGCTGCCGCCGGCGCGCTCGATTTCTTCGAGAACACGGGAGCAAAGCTCAGCGACACGGGATGCAACGATTTCCGTCAGCTCCATCCCCCAGGGGGAAATATCCGCGGGCTCGATTCCAACGATGACCGCGCTGGGGCGATGTCCCAGGACTTCGGCGTATGCCAGGGTCTCGACGAGATCGAGTTGATGGAGGGAGTTTTTGAATCTCACGCGCTTTTCAAGCTCTTCCGTCGGCAGGCGATAGAGCGTTCCGGGGGGCTGTCCGTTCTGGACGGCGTCCACGACGATGAGGTGATCCGTCTCGGAAATGGGGGCCAGAAGCCGCAAGCCTTGAGTCCCTCCATCCATCAGCTCCACATTGGGCGAGAAGGCGTAGCCATCCTCGAGCTTTTCGATGATTCTCACGCCTATTCCTTCATCCCGCAACAGGACGTTGCCCACGCCCAGAACCAGAATATGTTTTTCTTCCATGCGAACCGCTTTCCACTCGTGGAGATGGACTTCAAAAAACAAGAACCCGGCGCAAATGGCCAGGTCCTTGTCTTAAAGCATATCCAATGGGATCATGTTAGACAACTTTGAATTTGTAGACCTCGTTGGTCTGTGGATCGATCACGTGAACGCCGCAGGCGATGCACGGGTCGAAGGAGTGAACGGTGCGGAGAATTTCCACAGGGCGCTTGGGATCGGCGACGGGAGTTCCGACCAGGGCTTCCTCGACGGGGCCCATCTTGTTCTGAGCACACCGGGGTCCGAGGTTCCACGTGGAAGGTACGACAAGTTGATAGTTGCCGATCTTTTTGTCCTTGATTTCGATCCAGTGTCCGAGGGCGCCTCGGGGGACGTCATTCAAGCCGAAGCCGGCGGCTTGCTCCGGCATTTCGTAAGGCTGATAGGTCTTCTTGTCGCCGTTCTTGAGGTTCGTGACCAACTGTGTAATCCAGCCTTCCATGGCCTCGCCGATGATCTTGGTTTCGAGGGCTCTGGCTGCGGTTCTACCCAGGGTGGAGAAAAGGGCTTCCTGAGGGATAGTCAGTTTCTTCAGAAGTCCGTCAACGGCTGTTTTTGTCGGTTGGTGGCCTTTTCCATAGGCGACCAGCACGCGGGCCAGCGGACCCACTTCCATGGGCTCGCCTTTGTATCGGGGGGCTTTCATCCAACTGTAGCGATTGCCGACGTCCAGCTTATCGTAGTTTGGCTTCGTTTCGCCGCTGGCCGGATGCAAAGCTCCCTCGCCCTCGTACCAGCTATGCTTGACGTGCTCCTGGATCTGGGAGATGTCCACCGGTTGCACGTCGCCCACCTTCCGTTTGAAGATCGCGCCGCGCGGCAGGACCATGCTGTCGGGCTCCTTCTCGGACTGGGGAAACTCACCGTAGGTCAGGAAGTTGGTCGTTCCGCCAATCTTGCCCCAATCCTTGTAGAAGCCGGCCACCGCCACCACGTCCGGAATGTAGACGTTGTTGACGAAATCCATGGTTTCCAGCCAGAGATACTTGAATTCGGCGATGCGGTCGGGATTTAGATCGGCCACGCAAGTCACGCCGCCCGGCACCAGGCTCTGGAGATGAGGGTTTTTGGCGCCGAAAATGGCGTGTAAACGGGCCGTGCGCGCCTGCTGGCGCAAGGCTTCGAGGTAGTGGGAAACGGCGATCAGGTTGACTTCCGGGGGAAGCTTGTAGGCGGGGTGCCCCCAGTAGCCGCCGGCGAAAATCCCTAACTGGCCGCTCTCCACCAATTTTTTCAGCCGTGCCTGAACGGCTTTGAAATCGTTCACGCCGCTTTTGCCGGCGGGAGACACCTGGTTGGCCAGGTCCGCGGTCTTCTTGGGGTCCGCTTTCAGGGCGCCGGTGATGTCCACCCAGTCGAGGGCGTGGAGATGGTAGAAATGAACGATGTGGTCATGAAGGAATTGAGCGCCCATGAGCAGGTTTCGGATGATGCGCGCGTTTTCGGGAATCCTCACTCCCACGGCATTGTCCACGCTGCGGACGGAGGCCAGGGCGTGCACGTAGGTACACACGCCGCACGAGCGCTGGGTGATCAACCAGGCATCCCTGGGATCACGTCCCTTTAACATGATTTCAAGACCACGGAAAAGCGTCGAGCTGCTCCAGGCGTTGGTCACTTTTCCGTTGGCCACTTCCACTTCTATACGCAGGTGACCCTCGATGCGAGTAATGGGGTCAACAACAATTCGTTCTGCCATTGTCGATCTCTCCTGTCGTTATGGTCAGGTTCCGTTCTTTGTCCTTATGAGGACCTTTCCTTGTGAAGATTTTTCCCGCCGCCGATGCTGAAGCAGCTCCTAAAGCGACTTGTAGAAGGGTGACATTTTGTCCCAGAATTCGGGCTCGCTGCAGCCGATGCAGGGATGCCCAGCCTGAACGGGCCAGCTCGTGCCGTCGTTGTATTTGACGATGGAGCAGTTGTTGTACGTTTCCGGTCCCTTGCAGCCCATCTGGAACAGGCAGTAGCCCAGCTCGGCTTCCTTGGAGCCGAATTCGGTCACGAATTCGCCGCCTTCATAATGAGACCGGCGCTGGCAGGTGTCATGAACCGTTCTGCCGTAAGCGAAAAGCGGACGTTTCTTGTCGTCCAGATCCGGCAGTTTTCCGAACAGGAGGTAATTGACAACGGTTCCGACGAAATTGATGGGATTTGGAGGACAGCCGGGCACCTTCACCACGGGAGTCTTCAGAGCCTCGCCGAGGGCCGATTCGAGGTCCTTGGCTCCGGTTGGGTTGGGAGAGGCAGCGGGAAGGCCGCCGTAAGAAGAACATGTTCCTATGCAGATGTTGGCAAGCGCTTTGGGGCACACTTCCTTTGCGATATCCAGCATCGTTTTGCCGCCGATCATACCGTAGACACCGTTTTCAGCCGTCGGTATGGCTCCGTCCACGACGCAAATGAACTTGCCGGGATACTTATCCACCGTGGTCTGGAGGACTTGCTCACTCTGCTTTCCGGCCGCGGCCATCAGAGTCTCGTGATAATCGAGAGAGATCACATCCAGCACAAGCTCATCGATCCAGGGGTACATCGTTCTCAACAGCCCCTCGGGGCAACCCGTGCATTCGGAAAAGGAGAGCCACACAACCGGGGTACGTTGAGGTGAGGTGAGGGCCTCGGCAATCTTCGGGGCAAGGGATGGCGCCAAGCCCATGGTGGCCGACACCAGCGAGCAGAATTTCAAGAAATCCCTCCGAGATACCCCTTTGCGTTCTAACCGTTCATCAAAAGCTTTCTCTTGTCTCATAGGAACACCTCCTCGACCATTTTTAAAAAAAAAACAATACCTTTGCCATTATTGCACCGCTTCTTTCCGACACTCGACGCGTTCCGGAGCACGAGATCGGGTAGCTTCCCGGCTGAGGATACGGTATCTAAATTTCAATTCTCCCGAAACAATTCTCTACATGAGCTCGCACTCCGATACGCGGCATGAACGACCAAGACTTGGAAAGGGCACGGGAGATAGCCGTAAGTAGAGCTAGCACCAAGGGAAAACGTTGTCAAGTCGTTAAAATGAATGTGAAAAGAAGTCTTTTTGAGCGCTCTCGTTGTGCGTTTTCCAGGCGTCACGGCTTTGATCTGGTGAAGAGGATAATTTGTTCATGGGATGGATAAATATTCTTTAATGACTCTCAATGTGTAGTAGTCATTGAATATAATGTTTTCTTGGCGGGAGCGGGCGCTGAACGCCTCCGGTTCCCGTGCCGGAGCTTGGGAACCGGAAGAAAGGGTATCGGAGCTTTATCGAAAATTCACTCTCATCATTTTCGTTGTGCAAAAAATCCTTCGTTTACGGCAATGCCTCCCTTGCCGTCATACTTGACCAGATTCATATTTACCAAATCACTGATTGCCTGTACTAGCTCCGTGTTGTCTTCGATACAGGTTACCTGTTTCAGGGCCAGCATGTTTTCCCTGCTTTCGGGACGCAATGCCAGTGCAAGTAGTACTTTGCAGCTTTCCCCCGAAAGGTAGCCCACGTTCTTCGAAGCCTCGGTCATCAGTTCATAAAATTCTCCCACCTCTAGCTGGTCGCCCATATCGCTCCTCCTTGAAGCTTCTTCGTGCGGACAGTGCAGCATTGCTTCCTTCCGGAACATGCCTGCATTTCCGCCTGCATGCCTGCCGGAAGGGTGTAATCAGACATCTAAATAGCACTAAAACATTTGCTGAAGGTTCATGGGGTCCTTGATTTCTATCGAAGGCTCGCCCTTGAGCTTCTTGCCGCCCCTGTCGTCAAGGTACTTGCCCATGTCCAATTCGATTTTCATGGGCACATCTTCTCCCGCTTTGGTCAGAATTTGTCTCAAGAAGGCTTCCGCTTTGACCGCGAAGGCTATCGAATCGCCCAAAACGCGCATGGCTTCAGTGGGGTTGTGGAAACCGACCGAGTTTTCCGCGCCGATGAACACCGTGCGATAGAATGCCTCTTCATAAAAATCCCTGGCCTTATTGTACATTGCATCGTCAATCTGTTTGCCTGCTTCTTTTGCCTTATGAACGGCCTCGAAGAGCTTAGCCGTCGTGGCCGTGGCGTACCCCGCGCGCAACATGAGCGAGACGGTCCTGTCCTGAATGGCGATGATCTGCTCCTTGAGCCACTCCGGGCCTTCGGGATGGCACTGGGCACAGGCTCGAAGATCGTTTTTGAGAGGACTCATGACGCGGTGATCGGAAATCTTGTGCACCCCCACCCTCGTGTAAGGCATATGGCAGTCGGCGCAAGCAGTTCCTGCCTTCCAGTGCACGCTATGGTTCGAGAACAGCTCGAATTCCGGATGGCGAATGAAGCCCAGTTTGAAACCGGTTACCGTCTGCTTCCATTCCCTGTTGGAATCGTCGCTTCGTATCTTCTTTATAATATTCTCTATTGTTATGTTGCCCCATCTGCTGCCCTGCCAGGGGAAGAACACGTTTACCGAATGCATGTCCTTGTCTTTTGGAATACTGTACGTGACATGGCATTGGGCACACACGGCCGACCGCATTTCCTGACGGGAGAGCTTGCTCTGATCGGCTCCCATGGCTTTGAGTGCCTCACCAAGGGTGAAGCCCCTAGAGATCCTAAGGGACATGTCCTTGTTGTCATGGCAGTCGATGCAGGCAACGCCAAGATTTTTGTCCCTGTCCGGAATTTTGGCGAGAACGTCCTGGTATGAGAGCTTGAAGTAATCCGGTCCCAGATCTTTCTGAAGCTTCGGCGCATAGGGAGTCTTACATGTCAGGCACACGCCGCCGGCCTTCAGGCGTGAGGCATCGACCGCGAGCTGGTCGCGAATCATATTGGCGTGCCCCTTGGGCTCGTTATATTCCACGCCGAACCCCCAACCGCTGAACAGGAGAGCCATGTACGGATATTCCGCCAGCTTGTCGTAGGTGGGCCTGTCGGCGTCAAAGCCTCTCTTGTACTTGCTTTTACCTGCCGGCTCCGGCTCCTCGGTCTGCTTCCAAAGGTTGTACTCGTCGGGGTAAGCCTTGCCCCAGATAACCGGATCGACTTCGCCATCGGGAATGGTGACGGTTTGAACCGGCTGCGGTTTCGAGGGCTGGCATCCGTACAGTGCGGAAAACAAACAGAAGAATAGTGCAAGTGAGGCAATGACGGAAACGGAGCTCCCCCTTGCGTCGCCGCTACTGGCTTTAGTCAACATACTGCCCCTCCCATGCGTTTGGCCATTGTGCCGGTTTCGGGAAATATCACCTTGTTTCTATGACTCCGCTTCTTACATGCGCCAGGCGACGATGACAGTCCCAACACCGGCGCTCGTTGTCGATCTTCTCGACGGTTGTTTCATGGCAGCGAACGCAATTGGACTGCAAAACGTTCTGCCCGTGCTCCGAGATCTTGATGGGATCGGGAACCGTCCCGGAATAGAAAACGACCACATCCTTCATGCCGTCGATGGATTTCCAGACATAGTGCGCCGCGACATTTTGATGAGGAAGATGACAGTCTACGCAATTTATCCTGCGGTGTGCGCCCTCATGAAACCAGGCCTCATACTCTGCTTCCATGACATGGCAGGACGCGCAGAAGACGGGCATTTCGGATTTGGCCAACAGCTTGGGAGGGCCAAGAGCCAGGAAGCCGCCCGCGGCCGCGGCAGCCAAGCCTATGATGAGGAAATACCCTAAACTCCTTAGCTTGGCCTTGCTCATCTATCTACCTCGTTTTCACTGTTTTGAGCTCCAGGGAAAGACATATCCAAAGCCGGTGCTCTAATGCCCTGAAGAATATGCATCAGCGCCTCTACTTTATTGCCGCTTCGGGGCTTTCGCAAGTACCGGCTCGGAAAAAAACAGGCCGAACGGCTATTCCGGGCCGAAGTGGCTATATTGAGCGCCTATCAGTCAGGAAGAATGTGGCATGGACATGTGGTAGTAGTTATATAAATTCAGGTAGCGGCGCGATAGTCACTTCGCTTGACCACGAAGATAGTGAGCTTCATTTGCTTCGAGCCCTTAGTGTCCTCGAAGCAGAGCTTTCGGCGAAACAGAGGGAGACCGATCATGAAGGAAGAGCGTCAATGTGTTTACCGGAATACGAGCCGGGACGGGCTCCTGGTTTTCGCCGTGCTCTTGTTGTGGATTTTGCCGGGCTTCTTTCGGGCAATCCCGGAGGCTGCGGCGGAAGACAAAGGATCGGGTCCCAATCTGGTAACGGCCATTCAGGAGGTTGCCAGAAAGGCTATTCCGGCCGTGGTGCATATCGAGGTTACGGAGCGCAGGATGGTGGCCAATCCTTTGCTGCCTTTTCAAAACGATCCGTTCTTTCGTCATTTTTTCGATCTTCCCAAGAACATGCCCAAGAAGCTTCAGCGGGAAATGGTGGGAGTGGGAAGTGGAATCATAATAGATCCCGAGGGACACATCGTAACCGACAGCCATGTGGTGGCGGGCGCCAACAAGATTCTGGTGATTCTCGCGAACGGCCAGACCTTCAGCGACAAGGATGTCAGGGTGGTCGGGACTGATCCCAAGACGGACGTGGCCGTGCTTCAGATTTCAGCCGGGGGAAATCTTCCCTATCTCACTTTCGGGGATTCGGACAAAATGGATGTGGGGCAGTGGGTGGTGGCGATCGGCCATCCCCGTGGTCTGGACCAGACCGTCACCCAAGGGATCATCAGCGCCAAACACCGCCGCGGTATCACGGACCCCAGCAGCTATCAGGATTTTCTCCAAACCGATGCCGCCATCAATCCCGGGAACAGCGGTGGGCCTTTGCTGGATCTGAAAGGCCTGGTGATCGGGATCAACACGGCCATCATGTCCGAATCGGGCGGTTTCGAGGGCCTGGGCTTTGCGGTTCCCAGCAACATGGCCATTCATATCACCAGGGAGCTGATCGCCCATGGCAGGGTCGAGCGCGGCTGGATGGGAATCAGTTTTCAGGACCTCACTCCCGAGTTGGCTCGATCTTTTGGCCTGAGCATCTCCAAAGGGGTTCTGATCGCCGATGTCGTCAAAGGGGGACCGGCGGATCAGGGCGGTTTGAGACGAGGAGACGTCGTGACCGCCTACCAGGGCAAACCGGTTCCCGATGCCGATACCTTGCGCAACAACGTGGCCCACGCCGCCATCGGCCGGGATGTGATGCTGACGGTCCTTCGGAATGGAAACAAACAGGATTTCAGGATCAAGATCGGAACTCCCCAGGAAGAAAGCGCGGCGTTGGGATCATCTCTGAAAGCGCGCCTGGGCGGATCGTTCCGGCCCCTGACCAGCAAGGAGACGAGCCGGTACGCTCTTACCTCCGGCCAGGGTATTGTGGTGACTTGGCTGGAGGCGAAAGGCCCCCTGCAAAAGGCGGGATTTGAAGTGGGGGATGTGATACTGGAGGTAAACGACAAAGCCATCGATAGCCCTGAAGCTCTGGCCGATCTGGTAAGCTCGCGGCAGCCCCGCTCTAAGCTCACCGTCCTCGCGGTGGATCATAAGACCGGTGAGTCGGGCTACGTCCGGGTGGAGCTTCGTTGATCGAGGCCGCCAAGGGCAATGACCCATCCTCAGCCGGCGGGCTCCGGCTCGACGAGGACTTCGTACACGCTAATGGGGGCTTCGATGCCCTTTACCTGGATTTGGCCGAGGGAGCGTGTGGGGACGTGATCCTTCACGAGATCGTACGTTCGTTGTGAAATCATTATCCCTTCCACGGGGGCGTTGGATTCGAGGCGCTGGGCGAGGTTGACGGCGGAGCCCAGAACGGTGTACGAAAGATGCCGTGCGGAGCCCATGTTGCCGACCACCACCTCGCCGGTGTTGATGCCGACACGAATCCGGATAGGAAAAGCTCCTTCCTTCTGCCATTTCTCTTTGAGCTCTCGCACCTTTTTCTGCATATCGACGGCCGCCAGCACGCAACGTAAGGCATGATCCGGCTGGGGCTCGGGATCTCCGAAGAATACCATCAGGCCGTCGCCAATGTACTTATCCACCGTTCCTTCATGACGGAACACGATTTCCACCATGGCTTCGAAATACTCGTTCAAACGCTTCTGGATCTGATCCGGCGTCATTTCGGAGGAATAGGTGGTGAAGCTCTTGATATCGCTAAAAAGGACCGTCAGCTCCTTCTTTTGTCCGGCCGCGGTGATTACTTCCGGATTTGCCATGATTTTTTTGACTACAGACGGAGGAAAATAGGCTTCGAAGCTTCTCCGCAGGACAGCCTTTTCTTTTTCCTCGTTAAAATAGCGGTAGGCGGTCACGAAGAGGGTTGCGAAGGCCAGAATGAAAAGAGGCCGAACGATCTGAAAAATGATATGGCCGTAGAAGAAGAAAAGGGAAGCGCAGGCGATGTAGGCCAGAGCCAGGGCGATGTTACCGAAGGTGAAGGTGAGCGATGAAAATCTGAGGGACATGAGGCTGATGATGGCCATGAGGAGCAGCTCGATCAAAATCATTTCAAGATTGGAGAGCTCCCGAAAGAAGCTTTCCGTCAAAATGGTGTGAATGACGTTTGCATGCAGGCCGCTCAAGGGAAAGCTGACGTCCGTCGGCACGGGCCCAACGTCTGTCGCTCCCGTCGAGACATCCGATATCAAGACGATTTTTCCCGACAGCTCCTCGCTCAGCATATCGAGATCATCCCGGTCTTCCGAAGCCCGAAGGATATCCGCGAAGTTGTAATGCTTCATGCGCTCCCACGGGCCGATGAAATCGATCACGATGTTTCCGTTGGAGTCGATTGGGATTACGACGTCATGGAGAGTGCCTCCGGGACGGCGAGCGTCCTTTAGCGTGACGCTCTTTCCCGGATCGATAACGACCTTCTCTGGCGTAACTCCCAGGTAATCGCAGACCACGCGAAAAGGAAGACTGGGATAGAAGGCGCCGTTATAGTGCACGAGGAGCGGAGCCCGGCGGAAGACACCGTCCGAATCCGACTTGAGACTGAGAAAGCCCGATCCCCGGGCTGCGTATGAAAGATCGGGAAAGGTAAGAAGAGGGTAGTCGCCCTTGTAGAGCAGGTCGGATTCCGGGCCTTTCGTTACGCTCCACATGGTCGCGCTGAGGTAGCGCAGGACGTCTTCATTCCTGGGCTGTTTCCGCTGTGGTTGAGCTTCCTTTCCGGAAAGGGCGAACGCAAGTCCGTAATAGACGTTTCCGGTGTCCCGGGTGGCATCGATCATCTTCTGATCGTCCTTCTCGTTCGTACGGGCGGCGAAGATGAAGTCGTAGACCTGGGCAGCCGTATGCATCGCTCCCAGGTTGCGGATCACCTGGGCATAGTGGGAGCGGTTCAGGTAAAAGTTGTTGAGCTGCTGAATGGTGGTGTTGCTGATGTCCACGTGAACGACGGTCTCGTCATAGGCGGGCCGAAGGCGCTCGATATTCGACCGAAACATGAACAACTGGTCGATAGTCTGGGCATTCCAGGGTTCGAACACCTTCGGCAGCAGCACAAAAGAGAGATGGGCAGCCACAAACGATGCCACGAGCAGAAGGGTCGTGGTGCGTACTCTTCGTCCGATTTTAGTGCTCAAGGGTAAACGTCCTGGCATAGAAATCGTTTGAGGAAATCTCCGTGGCAATCGTCGCAACATCGGGGCGGCCCGCGGGCTGAGGCTTCGGGAATCCGCGGATGGCGCCGCCTATGATCACCGGGCGCTCCGCGGGGGCTGCAAACTCCCGGTGCTGCTTCTTGAGCTTGCGAATTTCAACCAGAATCTGCTGACTGATCTCGCTCTTTTTTTCCGGCTCGGCAGCCTCACGGTGGCTGAAAAGATCCTCGATAGAGCTCAGCCGCTGATTCGAAGCCAGAAGATAGACGGTATCCTTTCCGGCATGCTCTCCGAGCTCGAGCCAATCATCCCCTTTCGGGATATAGTATTTCTTCGAGGTCTCATAGTCCGCATTGAACTGGTCCAGTGTATACGGGAACAATAACTTCGCTCCCTCCTGCTCTGTATGGAGGATCACGTACACGAAGCACTTCTTCTGGGGCTCGACCATCATCTTGAACTGGTCGCCCGCCTTCAGATTCATGTCACGGGTGATAGGCTCCAGCTTTCGCTCGGTTCCCGTTGCCGCAACCAGCGCACCCAGGGCCCACTTGAAGCTGACGTCGTTTTCATCCCCTTCGGCTGCTGAAAGGACTCCCGGACCGGGCAAGAGCCCTGAGCCAAAGACGAGAAACGCAAAGACCACCACTACCCATCCCAACCTTTTCGCCTTGCCGTTGCGAACAAACATAGCTCTCTCCTTCTCCAAAAGTGCGCCGTTCATGCCCCACACACCGACCTTGCACTGCTTTTACACAAAACTGACCTCAAAACCATATAGGACATACTAGGACGTATAAAACATATAGGGTACCAGTGACGCCAAGAGTACGAAGGGCCGAAGAGCTCAAGAAAAGGATTTTTCTCTCCTTTGTGACCTTCGTGCCCTCCCAGCCTTGCTCAAGCCGGATGGGCTTTGCGGTACTGGCAGTTGTTCTTTTTTAGTTCTTTTCGTGTCCTTCGTGGCTTAATCCCGTCCTCGGACGACCTTTAAGGCTCGCGGACAAGGCGAAATCCCAGGTCGTCATTCATGCCGCCCGGCAGGCCGGCTGACCGGTCGGAACAGCGAACGTTGGCCGGGCCGCCATGCCAGTATCCTCCTCGAATCACCCGATCCGTTCCTCCCTGTACATCCGTATATACGGGGTTGTTGCGGTCATGTTTGGTATATACGTCGATGCTGTAGATATCCTGGGTCCATTCGGCGACGTTTCCCAGCATGTCATAGAGTCCGAACCCGTTCGGCTGGAAGCTCGCAACGGGGGCCGTGGCCGCATAGGCATCTTCACACTCGTGGACGTCCTCCCATCCCCACTGTTTTTTGGCCGCCTGATCGCCTATGTTTTCGTTATCGCACGCCTTGTTGGGATCATCGCCCCAATAGCGGATCGTGGCCGTTCCAGCCCTGCATGCATACTCCCATTCCGCTTCGGTGGGCAATCGAAATTTGTATTGTCCCCCATTCTGAGCCATCAGCCATTGGGCAAAACTGTTGGCATCATCCCAGCTTATGTATACAACCGGCTGACTGTCGCCGTTGAGGGAATGGCGTTCGTAGTCTCTGCTGTTATGCTTGGAAAGAAATTTACGGAACTGGCCGTTGGTAACCTCGGATTTTGCCATCCAGTATCCGTCTATGCAGGCTTCATGGACGGGACCCTCATCCACTTCCCGGTCCTGCTCCGTCTGTGGACTTCCCATGAGGAAACAGCCGCCGGGGACCCAGACGAATTCCATGCCGGTAACCGGCTCCTTCCAGATTTTGGGGGCTTTGGGACGGCTTTCGCCGCGGGGTGTCTGAGAGCCCGCGGTACCGGCCGTGGTGCGGTCCGCGGCGGTGCCGGCGACAAGCTGCTGTTCAGGCGGTTGTGCTTGCTGAGGGGGCTGTTGAGGCTTCGGAGCGGGGGGCCTGAAGAAGAAATCTCCTTCAAGGGACGACGATTCCCATGGAATCTGTTTTCCCTGCGTCATTTCACGCACGGCGGATCTCACCTGCTTGAATACATCTTCGATTCTCAAGCCGGGAGTCTCCATGATTTTTACCAGCTCTCCCGTATATACGCCGTTGTCCGCCGGCCCGTCATTGGCGACCGATCCCGGCGAAGTGGCATAGGCAATGAGGGTACCCGTCGGAGCGTTGATGGACGCAAGTCCCTGGGCGCCGGATCGAAAGCTGCGGGCGAAGGGATTGTCCCGGCAGGCGTCCAGGATAACGATATTCAGGCGGTTTCGGGCGTACTCCATCTCCGTCAGGACGGCTCCGGCATCCACGCCTTCATATTCCACCTGCTTCTCATGCTCGATGCTCGCACCTACGGGAATCAAGAAATTCCTGCCGTTGACCTGCATTCCGTGGCCGGCAAAATAAAAGAGGCCGACGCCGCCTTTCAGGAGCTTTTGACCGAAGGCTTGAATTTCCCGCTTCATGTCCTTTTGTGTAAGGTTTTCTCTTTCGGTGACATCGAAGCCCAGGGCGGCCAGTCCCTTGGCTACGGCCTTTGCATCATTGGCCGGATTGCGCAAGGGGGCCGTATCGTAGGCTCCATTGCCGATAACCAGCGCCACGCGCTGTTCCGACTGTGCGCCGCCGGCCACTGGAAGCTTCCGCGTCAAGGCGTTTTCTTCATCGGAGCGTGACGTGCCTGCAGTAAGAAGACAGATGAAAAAGGACAACAAAAGCCCCGTGGATAATGCCCTTCGCATGGTTTTCCTTCCTGTTTGTTTCGCCTTAAAGTAAAAAAGGGAGCTCTCTTTGACAGAGTTGACTCCCTAACAGACTTGATTTTTTGAATATAAGCGCGTTCTTCAATATAAGCTCAAATGTGTGCCGTCGATCCGAGAGATTCATTGCCTGCTCTACAAAGCTCGTACATGCGGAACGGATTCTATTCCCCAAAATTCCCGAAATCAAGAGCTTCGTTTGAAGGATTTTCCAACACGTGGCCGCCCAGGGTTGGCTTACAGGCTTCGATTGGCTTACAACAATGGTCAACCGAGAAACCGGATTGTATTTGTATGGTGCATCATGGGGTGGGTCTGCGATCCAGATTGAAGAGGGAATACGGTTCAGCGGCCTGAGCGCGTTTATAATCGTTCAGCAGCCGGGCGATGTCGCCGGCCTGATCACGGGGGCCGTCGCTCAGGTCCAGCATGAAGGAGCGCAAGCCCAGGGATCGAAGGAAGTCCAGCTCACCGAGCCAGTTCATTGGGCGATCCGCATAGATGAAGGAATATTCACCCTTCTTTCGAAAAAAATGGACTTCCTTGCGAGGTGTCAGGATCGGCTTTTCTTCCAGCAGCTTCGGGATGAGCCGGGACGTAAAAAGGGGTGGCCAGGCATAGACCGTAACGATGGGGATGGTACTCAAGGGAGCCCTGCCCAGGATCTGGAGCTCCTCCCTAGTGATTTCGAGGGAAAATACGCTCCACTGGCAGCCTGCTTCCGCCAGGGCGGCCGATGCGGCGGCGTTTCTCATGTTGAGGCGGTGTCCTGCAATAAGAGTGGCTTTGCTTCTGCCCTGGCCGGGAAAAAGATCCAGATGCCCCCAGTTATTGATTTCCCAGGTTGTGAAGCCTTTTTCGTTGAACCAAGTGACGGCGGCCCGATAGTACTCGATCTCCTTTTCAGCGAGCAGCGGAGGAATGGACCAGACGAAGCGCGCTTTTTGAGCGGGAATGAAGCGTAGCCTGGCAACCTTTTCGAGATTGGACCGGGTGGCGGGAAACATTACCCACCGGGCCGAGGATTGAAAGGCCTCAAACACATCCTGCATGAGCCCCACCTTCAGGATCAGGTTTTCCTCCGACCGTTGAAGGTATGCGGGTGCAACCGGCAGGTCCTTGCGAACGGCCTCCTTATGTGGGAAGGCTCCGGTAAAAGAGGCGGCTTCGTGTATGTCCCTGCGAACGATCTGCCATGCGCTGGATGAGGATCTCGTTCGCGTTCCTACCTTAAAGAGCCGCTCCTCGGGCAGAAAATGGCCCGGAGAAGAAATGAGTACGGTCTCCCCGGTGGCTCCCGCCGTCAGAGGTTTTCCGTCCAGCGACAGGATTTCAGAAACCGTGAAAGCGTCCTTTTCCTTCCCTTCCTTTGATTCCGGCCGCAAACGATCCCCGATCCGAAGATCGTGCCGCAGGGCCACCACCATCCGTTTCCCTTGAAAGGCCCTGATGACGCCAACCCACAGCCCGCTCGAGCCGGAACGATGCGGTGTGAGGACTTCCGCGTGGGGCGAATCTCCCAGGAACCCCTTTGTAAGGCGCCGCGAGGGTGATTGAGCCAGCCACTCCTGCGCCTGCGCGACGGCATCCTGCGCACGCTCGGGGGGGGCATCCATGACAAGGCGGTAAGCCTTCACAACCTGGGCGATATAATCGGCGGATTTCATCCGCCCTTCGATTTTGAAGGCAGCCAGCCTCAGCTTCTTGAGCTCTGGAATCAGAGGTAGGGCGCAAAAATCGTTGCAGGAGAGAAAATAGCCGTCCTTTCGACCCTGTTGAAACTTCAGACGGCAAGGCTGCACGCACCGCCCCTGCAACCCGCCGTGGCCGCCCCGGTAACTGCTGGCCAGGCATAGTCCGGAATAGGAATAACAAAGAGCGCCGTGGACAAAAATCTCCAGCTCGGCGCTGGACCTTTCAGCGATCTGACCGATTTCGGCCAGGGTGAGCTCGCGAGCCAGCACGACCCGCCGGGCGCCCATGCTCTGCAGTTGGTTTACACCGGCGTGATTGTGGACGGCCATCAGGGTGCTGGCATGGAGCCTGAGCTGCGGAAAATATTTTCGGGCGAGAAAGAAGATTCCCGGGTCCTGGACGATCAATGCGTCCACCTGGAGGGAAGCCAGTGCCTGAAGCAGATCCAGCACCGCCGGAAATTCGGGAGCGGTGACGGCGCTGTTCAAGGCGATGTAGACGCCCACGCTTCGCTTGTGCGCATAAGGGACCAGAGTAGCGAGCTCATCCAGGGTGAAGTTCGTGGCGGTTGCGCGGGCGCTCAACCGCTTGAGCCCCAGATACACTGCGCTCGCTCCGTTTTCGACGGCCGCGAGGAAGCTCTCCACCTGCCCCGCCGGTGCAAGGAGCTCGGGAGCTGTTCTAGCCTGGGACAACTTACCGGCACCGCCGGAATGGGCCGGCTGTTTCCCGTGTTTTTGCATTTTTCTTCTTTTCTCCGCGATCTCTGCTGTTCTGCAGTCTCTGCGCTTTGCTCGGTTCATCCACTAGTCCGAGCCGAAAACCTTCTTGAAAATGGTATCCACATGTTTGAGGTGGTAATGGAGATCGAAGATGCCTTCCAGCTCCTCATCGCTCAGGTGTCGCGCCACTTCAGGGTCTTGCTTGAGGCGATCCTTCAATTGTCCCTTTTCCTGCCAGACGGCCATGGCGTTCTTCTGTACCAGCCGGTATGCGTCTTCCCTTGAAATGCCCTTATCGGTCAAGGCTAACATCACCTGCTGGGAAAAGTAAAGGCCCCCGGTAAGCTCCATGTTGCGGCGCATGTTTTCGGGGTAGACCACGAGCCTGTCCAGGACGCGGGTGAGGCGCGCCAGCATGTAATCGAGAAGGATCGTGGAATCGGGTGCGATGATCCGCTCGACCGACGAATGGCTGATATCCCGTTCATGCCAGAGGGCGACGTTTTCCATGGCGGCGAGGGCGTTGCCGCGGAGGACGCGCGAGAGCCCCGAGAGATTTTCGGAGGAAATGGGATTGCGCTTATGAGGCATGGCCGAAGATCCCTTCTGGCCCGCAGCGAAGAATTCCTCCGCTTCCCGCACCTCGGTCCGCTGCAGGTGGCGGATCTCGATGGCGATCTTCTCGATGGAGCATCCGATGATGGCAAGAACGGCAAAAAATTCCGCGTACCGGTCCCGCTGAATGATCTGGTTGCCGGCCGGCGCGGCCTCCAGTCCAAGTTTGCGGCAAACCCTTTCCTCGACGTCGGGATCGATATTGGCATAGGTACCAACGGCTCCGGAAATCTTCCCGGCTCTCACGGATTCACGGGCGAGCCTGAGCCTCTCCCGGTTACGCCTCATCTCCGCATGCCAGATGGCAAACTTCAAACCGAAGGTGATGGGCTCGGCGTGAATGCCGTGAGATCGGCCGATCATTACCAGGTCTTTCCCCTCGTAGGCTCTTCTCTTCAATACCGCCAGCAGCGCGTCCATGTCCTCCAGCAGGAGATTCGCGGCTTCCGTCAGGAGGAGCGCCATGGACGTATCCAGGATGTCCGAGGAAGTAAGGCCCTGATGGATATAACGGGAGGGTGGTCCCACGAATTCGGCTACGCTGGTAAGAAAGGCAATGACGTCGTGGTGCGTTTCCTGCTCGATCTCATCGATGCGCTCGACGCTGAAATTCGCCTTCTCCCTGATCGTCTGCAGATCTTCCGGAGGAATGATGCCGCGCTCCGAGAGAGCCTCGCAAACCGCGATCTCCACCAGCAACCACTTGGCATACTTGTTTTCCAGGGACCAGATTTGTCCCATTTCAGGTCTGGTGTAACGTTCGATCATTATCCTTTACTCCTGGCTTAATGTAGAAAATCATTGAGATACGCTAGATACACTTTCCCATGTGGCTCTTCTGCGCCAGCGCCATCATGGGGAGGGAGATGTCTATCGTGGGGTAGAGTCCCTTCAGCGTTCCCGCGGGATAGGGCTGGATTATGTTGAAAGTGATATTCTGGCCCTTCTGAGCGTGTCCGCGATTCTTTTGTCCGTCGAAGTAGGCTCCGTTGGCTTCCAGGATGTGCTCGATGCGATGCTGGAAGGCCTCGACGAAGCGTGCGCCGCTTCCCTGGAAGATCATGGCTCCCAGCTCGATTTCATCTTCAGATCGTGAGAGCTTGTCGAGAGCGAGGCAGTGACGCTCCAGGTCTTTCTTGTTGCGAATGAATCCCCAGATCAGATGTTCCGGCGGGATGTCCAGGGGCTCTTCCAGATCGATGATGGTATGGGGCATGACGATGCCATGTTTTCCGATGCTTAGCTCGCAACCGGGCTTGCCGCGTAAAAACGAATTGAAGCCTACGAAGACCTTTTCTCCAAGCCTGGCGTGGATGATCTTGCCGCCGTGAGCCGTAATGTTGTTTCCTTCCAGGCGCGATTGAATGATGTAGCAATTCTCCTGGGCGTTGGAGCCTTTTCCCAGCCAGGCGTCTTCGAGGTAGGCTCGCTGGGCCACCAGAACATTCTCGCTTATCCGGGTCTTTCCCTTTACCACGGCATAGCGGCTGAGAGACGCTCCTTGGGGTACATGAATGGGAGCCTTGGACTGAACCATCTCGAAGGTTCGCTCGAAGTCTTTCTTGCGGGCTTCCACGAAGTCGATGAAGATTCCCCGTGGCAGCTTGCCCGGCTCCATGTCGACATAGCGCTTCAGGTGGTCGTGATGGAATATATAGTTGAAATTGAAAGCATCCTCGGCTCGAATCCAGATCTGTCCGTCGTCAACGAGGCGGTGGGAAAGCTCCCCCGTCTGGACGTAGGCGTAATTGCCGATGACGGAATTCTGTACCGTCGTCATGTCCACCGTTCCGAAGGGCCCTACGAAGCTTCCCTGCATCAGCGAGCCGTGGATGTTGGCATAATGCATGGAAACCGTGTTCTGGATCAGAAATTCCTCCGGACTTTCGGGGTCGTGGGAATTGCTGTGCACGAGGCTCTTGATCAGGAAGCTATCCTTGATGTGGATCACTTCGTCATCATGGAGAGGTATTTCCAGGTCCCGGTACTTGAAAACATCCCCACGTGCTTTCAGTTCGTCGCCGCGAATGTCGCTCTTGTACAAAACGGCATGGTCCACTATGCATTTGCCCAGCAGGTAGCTTCCTGCCAGGCTGGATTGATTGAAATGGAAGTGGAGAGGATGATGGAGCGTGAGCCCATAAAAGGCATAGAACCGGACGAACTGATCCAGCGGAATCAGTTCGCGCACATAGGGCCCTACATCAAAAAAGGGCTTTCTGAGGTTGATGTTGGCACGGTCGACAATTCTACCGATCAGTCTTTCCAGATGCTTCATAAGAAACCTTCTCCCACCCCCGGGCTCTCCCGCCCGGGATCACGTTTGTCCGTCCGGACCAGAGCTCGAACAAAGAAGTCCACTTGTATGCGGGAATTTTCCCGCTCACTCGAAAATGCTGAACACTGCCCGAGAAAGTACGCCACGCGAGCGATGTACAGCGGAGAACGGTCACATTCGATGCAGATGCAGCTAGAATGTTCGAAATTGGCAAGATCTACGAAAAGCGGCTCTATGTCAATAGGATCTCCAGGAAAATAATAGCAGGCCCGCGGCGCTCGCTTTTGCCGGTTGCGCGTTGGCTCGGGGAAGTTTGTGCCAGTGACGCGATTGCTGAAGGCGGCGATAGCTCACCTGACAATCCGGGATGCTGGAAAAGGAGTGCCCCCTCAATTTTACTCTTGACGACGCGGGCAAAAGACGCCACATTTACATCTCGAAGCGAGACTGGTAGCACTATTCCCGATGCTGATGCTGAATCGATGCTTTTTTAATTACTTCCCCTTATCCCTTCACCTTACTGTGTGTATAGAGTATGATGCTACAAACAAAACGGCTGCGCTCGCTTTACGCTGCAGATGCCCAATATTTTTCATAGACCTGTTTTGAAATTGCCGGTGAGATGATGGGGTGCCGGACCCGAGTGATGTTTCCGCGATCTGGGTATAGCGGGCTCATGCGGCTCCGCCCGCGGCTGTATTCCTGCCTTGATAAACAATAGAGCTTCAGCAGAGAAGGAGAAAAGATGAGAAAAGTGTTGGCGGTTTGTACACTGGTTTTTTTCGTTGCAACAGCGGTAATGGCTGGAGTGGCCCGGGCGGGAGGAACCTCCGACGAAGCGAAGGCGCTCGTGGAAAAGGCTATCGACTACTACAAGACCAACGGCAAGGACAAGGCCGTCGAAGCTTTCAACAATCCTCAGGGAGAATTCGTAAAAGGGGACCTCTATATCTTCCTGTTCGACTATGACGGGAACACTCTGGCTCACGGCACCAATCCCAAACTGGTAGGCAAGAACATTATCGATCTGAAAGATGCGGACGGGAAGCTATTTATCCAGGAGTTCGTCGAGAAGGTCAAAACCGGCGGTGGCTGGGTGGACTATCAATGGACGAATCCCGAAACCAAGAAGATCCAGCCCAAATCGTCGTACGTCAAAGGAATTGAAGGCACGACTCAATATGTTGGTTGTGGCATTTATAAGTAGGTGCACGCGACCGCAGTCGTACAGCAGCCGTTAGCCTCGATCGAAACACCCGGCAGGTGGCATTCGTCCGCCTGCCCCGTGATCCCAGTGAGGTGAGGTGAAAAGATGAATATCAGGCGCAAAATGGCGATTACCCCGTTGGTCACGATCCTTGCTATTTTCGCGGTCGGGCTGCTTGCCTATCGGGGCTTCGGTAAGTTGAATAGCACCATCGAGGAGATTCACAACAATCTCAGGAGCTGCCAGGACATTTCGCTCGCCATGAAGGATCTCACACTCGTTCATGCCGACTCATACAAGCTGCTCAGTTGGACAACCTCGGACTACCCTCAGGATAAAATCGAAAAGCTCACGAAGACGATGCAGTCCAATCTGCAACAGCTCTCCGCACTGGTACAGAAGAATGCGGAATTGTCCGTCGACCCGGCTGAAAAAGAATCGTACCGGAAAATAGCGGCCCTTCTTGCCAAGTATCGTGAATGGGTGGATAAAACGATCGATATGGCGGGTACGGACGTTGCCGCTGCTTCCATGTTTATGGGGTCGGTTGAGGGAAACTTCCAGCTTGCCAGCTCCGAAATGCAGAAGTGGAACGAGATAATGAGGCATAGAAGCGATGAGTCTTACGGCTCTTCGCTGGAAAGCAACAAAGTGACGGTGAGGACGTTCGCGGTGATTGTGCTGTCGATCGTCGCGGTTTCCCTCGTCCTGGCCTTTTTCATTGCCGTCAGCATCATCAAGCCCATCAACTATGTGACCGAGGGGCTCAGAGACGGCGCGGACGAGGTGGCGGAGACATCGCTCCACGTGGCCTCGGCAAGCCAGCGGCTGGCTGATGGAGCATCCAAGCAGGCGGCCGCCATCGAAGAGACCTCTTCCTCTTTGCACCAGATGTCTTCCATGACCAGGCAAAACGCCCGGAATTCCGGCCTGGCAAACACCTCCATGGATAATACCTCGAGGGTTGTATTCGAAGCCAAGGAATCCATGTTTCAATTGACAGCCTCGATGGAAGAAATTTCTCAGGCTAGTGCGGACACCTCAAAGATCATCAAATCTATTGACGAGATTGCCTTCCAGACTAACCTGCTGGCCTTGAACGCCGCCGTGGAAGCCGCCCGCGCGGGGGAAGCCGGTGCCGGTTTTGCCGTCGTTGCCGACGAAGTCCGCAACCTGGCCATGCGCGCCGCGGAAGCCGCGAGGAATACAAGTGAAAAGATCGATGGAACCGTCAAGAAAATCCAGGTGGGCGCAAGCATTGTCGCCAGGGCCAGGGAAGCCTTTGAGAAGGTGAGTCTCGAAACGGAGAAGGTGAGCGGTCTCATCACCGAGATTGCCGGCGCTACGGGCGAGCAGGCCGAAGGCATCGAGCAGCTCAACAACGCCGTTGCCGAAATGGATGAGGTAGTTCAGCAAAATGCAGCCAGCGCGGAAGAAACCGCCTCCGCCTCCGAAGAAATGAACGCCGAGGTGGAACAAATGCGCAGCCATGTTCAGAAACTGGCGATTCTGCTCGGGAGAGGCTCCACCGATGGAGTAAAAGAGCGCAAAGCAGGCGCCCGCTTCTTGTCCTTCGGAGCTTCGGATGTCGATGAGGAGCACGAAAGACAAAGCGTGAGGCCTCGGCATGCGGGTGTCTGAGACCTTAGGCACCTGGCAATGAGCAATCTTCCGAACTGTGCGGTTGGCGTCAAAAAGCCCGTATACAACGCAGAGGTCGCAGAGACACAGAGACCACGGAGGATTGGAAGAGACACTCTATTATTCACTGCTATGATCGGCATTTCCCGCTCTGCGTTCTCTGCGCCTCTGCGACCTCTGCGTTGTACATGATCTCCACGCCAACCGCACAGGTCGCAATTATTTAGCCGGCCGTGGATACGCCCGCCATAGGCTGGGTCGAGCGAGAGCGAGCCTCATCTGCGCACCCAATCCTTAAGTCTCTTCGCTACCTTGCCAGATGAGAAATGACAAAGGCTACAGCCTTGTGATATATGGGGGGCGTTCGGAATTCTTCTCCCCGGGAGGCTTTTCCTCGCTGTGAAAGCCGGGGGGATAGTCCAGTCAGCATCGCTATGAAATGGATCGATGGAAACAGTAGATCGGAATCCTCAGAAGCTATTTATCTATGAATGCCGCGGACCTGCATTTCCCATCAATGAGCCCAGTGACGAAGGGTTTCTGGGAATCTGGCCGGAGCCTCCTTTTTATTACCTTTTTTATGACCGGGAATCCCGGTCTTCCGTGCGACAGTGGCTGGGCGGTCAGCCGGGGGGCTGGCTCGCGCGGGACGACTATCAACTGGATTATGACCAGTGGCAGCAGTCTTTCTCGGGGGATTGCAGGATCGGACCTTTCGTGATTCGCACGGGTCCGGATCTTGTTGACGTTTCGGAGGCCGATGGTGCTTCGAAGGTTGACGATGCCGTTCATGAAAAGCTCATCCGTCTGAACCCCGGGGTGGTGTTCGGCTCGGGCCTGCATGCCTCCACGCGGGGGTGTCTGCTGGCTATCGCGGCTCTTTTCGAAAAGTTTCCAGTGGGAAGCGTTGTAGATCTGGGGACAGGGACGGGAATACTCGCTCTGGCCTGCGCGAGCCTCGGGGCTGCCCGCGTGCTGGCTATCGACTGCAATCCGCTGGCCGTGCGTGTCGCGCGGCGCAACGTTCTGGGTAACCGCCGGGAAGAGGCGGTCAAGCTGATTGTCGCCGGCGACCTTGGGGCTCTCAAAGTCAGATCCGATCTTTTGCTCATGAATCTGGAATGGCCCTGCCTGAAACAGGTGGTGAAGGGAGTTGACTGGCTCGGCTATCAATGGGTTATATTGAGCGGGTTCTTGAATTCTCAGTGGAAGCAGCTCGAAGGCATGCTCCCTCCGGACAGCAGGGTCGTTTTTTGGGAGGTCCTCGACGATTGGGTCACGGTTGCAGTACACAACGACCATGCGGCATTGTCGTAGCAGATGGCCTCGAATTCTCGTGGGGTCGGGGAGACGGCTTGCACTTTTCAGCTCGAATCCGCAGCCCGGTGTTGTGCAAAATCACTGGTAAGGTGAAATCGAGTTGACATTTGAATGTTTCTTCGCTATTGAAGAAAGGTCTCACAATCAGGAGAAGGCCGTCAGGCTTTATGAGAGTGCGCGTTTGTGTTGTCAAGCCTACCGAAAATGTCAACTTCCAACCCACATTGGTTGTGCGCTGATGGTGTCGAAGCGTCTCGGAAAAAGAATTTCTTATGCTTTCACAGAGTTATATCGTTATCGGTTTCAAGTGTCAGGAGCGGGCTGCCTGGGCGCTGCTGCTAGAGTCCCCAGGGGTGTTTTCAGCGACCTTGCTGTCTTCGTTGTCCTGATTTGAAATATTGAAGTGTTTCGCGGACGAAGGGGCCACAGGTTTTTACCGGTGGGATTAATGAAAAAAAGTACAATTTTGAAAGGAGGATCTAGCCTTGGCTTTCCAACCAACAAAACAAGTCTATTCCGGAAAAATTAGAGAAGTTGTCCTGGGTGTCGGTGACAAGGCGGTAAAGGTCGGAGGAGAAACCGCATTTCCGTTCCATAATTTTGAAGGCTCAACTCCCAATCCGCCCAAAGTGGCTATGGAAGTTTGGGACAAGGACCCCAGCGCGGAGTGGTCAGAAAATGCGAAAGCGCCTTTCAAGGGTGTTCTTTCAGATCCTGTTGCCTGGGCTAAGAAGTGCGTGAGTGAATTCGGCGCGGAGATGATCATCGTGCAGACCAAGAGCGCCGATCCCAATGGCGACAACAAGCCGGCAAGTGAAGTGGCGGCGGCTGTGCAAAAGATAGCCGACGCGGTCGACGTGCCGGTCATCGCCTGGGGCGTGGCCAACCACGAAAAAGATGTGGATGTCATGAGAGGCGTTGCCGAGCTTTGCACCGGAAAGCGCATGGCAATCTCTCCCGTTGAAGAAGGGGATTACAAGCAAATCGGCGCAGCTTGCCTCGGTTACAAGCATGCGGTCGTCTCTTCGACCCCCATCGACGTCAACTTGGCGAAGCAGCTCAATATTCTGCTGGGGAATCTTGGCGTATCCAACCAGGATATCATTATCGATCCGACCACGGGCGGCTTGGGCTACGGCCTGGAATACAGCTACTCCGTTATGGAAAGAATCACCCAGGCGGCATTGACCCAGGAAGACGAAAAGCTTCAGCAGCCGATAATCGCCAACGTGGGCAACGAAGTTTGGAAAAGCAAGGAAGCCAACCTGAGCGCCGAGGATGCTCCGCAGCTTGGTGATCCGGCCAAACGCGGCGTGCTGATGGAAGCCATCACGGCCGTCGATCTGATGCTGGCGGGCGCCGACATAGTGGTCCTGCGCCATCCGGAATCCGTAAAGCTGGTGAAGAGTTTTATTGCAAAGATGATGTAGCTCGAGTGGGTACGGGATCATCGGCTTTCAGTGTCAGACTTCCTCGCCGGAAGTCCGTTTATCAATGACCCCAAGAAGGGGCAAATAGAGGTGTAGCATGGCAGAAGAGAAGGAAAAGAAATCCAAGGCACTCAACTTTAGAGAACTGACAACCTGCGAAGCGACCATCCAGATGCTGCAAAAAGCAGAGGCTGATGGCGTGGAGACGGCCTTCAACAGGGCGGCCGATATGAAGCCCTGCCCCATCGGATCGGATTCCGCCTGTTGTAAGAACTGCTACATGGGTCCGTGCCGTTTGAGCTCCAAAGACCCATATTCCAAAGTGGGCGTCTGCGGCGCCACCATCGACACCATCGCCGCCCGTAACTTCGCCCGCGCCGTGGCAAGCGGCTGCGCCGCTCATACCGACCACGGCATGGGCATCCTGGATGTCTTCCGCGGTATCGTGACCGGAACCATCAAGGATTTCCAGATCAAAGACGAAGAAAAGCTCCGCAATGTGGCCGCGAGCATCGATATCGAAGTAGCCGGCCGTGAGACCATGGATATCGCAAAAGACCTCTACACCGAGCTCGAGAGAACCTACACCCAGGTCGACGGCGAAATCCCCTTCGCCAAGCGCGTTCCCGCAAAGACCCTGGAGCTTTGGAGAAAGCATGACATAGTTCCCCGCGGCGCCATGCGGGAAATTATGGAAATCATGCACCGCACCCACATGGGCGTGGACCAGGATTACGAAAATATCGTAAAGCAGTGCTCCCGGACGGCTCTTGCCGACGGCTGGGGCGGCTCGATGGTTGCAACGGAGCTCTCCGACATCATGTTCGGAACCCCCAAGCCCCTCGTCGCAGGCGTAAACATGGGCTACCTCAAGGAAGACCATGTAAATATCATCGTGCACGGCCATGAGCCCCTGCTTTTCGAGTCCATGATCGTTGCCGCCAGTGATCCCGCCAATGTTGATAAAGCCAAGGCAGTGGGCGCCAAGGGCATTCAGCTCCTCGGCATGTGCTGCTCGGGCGCTGAAGTGCTCGGCCGCCATGGGATTCCCCATGCCGGTAACTTCATGAGCACGGAAGCGGTTATCGCAACCGGTGCCGTAGATGCCATGGCAGTCGACGTTCAGTGCATCATGCAGGCCCTCTCCAAGATGGCCGGATGCTACGGGACGAAGTTTTTCACCACGAACCGTCGCGCCAAGATCGACGGCGCTATCCACATCGATTTCAACGATCACAGTGCCCGCGAGTGTACTGACACGGTAATCGATATGGCAATCGAGCGTTACCAGACCCGCCCCGGCAGAGTCGAGATTCCCCAGAGAAGAGACCTCGGCATTCACGGGTTCTCCCATGAATACGTCAACTACATGCTGGGCGGTACCTTCCGCGGCTCCTATGTGCCTTTGAACGACAACATCATCAACGGCCGCATCCGCGGTGTTGCGGGCGTCGTCGGCTGCACCAACCCCAGGGTGAAGCAAGACTATGTCCACGTCGAGCTGGTAAAAGAGCTCATCCGCAATAACGTTCTGGTCGTCCAGACGGGCTGCTCGCAGATCGCTCTGGCCAAGGCCGGTCTCATGAAGCCCGATGCGGCGGTTCTGGCCGGTGAAGGCCTCCAGGAAGTTTGCGAAACCGTTGGTATGCCTCCGGTTTTGAGCCTCGGCTCCTGCGTCGATAACAGCCGTATCCTCATCGCCTGCGCCGAGATGGTTCGGGTTGGAGGACTTGGCACCAGCATCGCCGATCTTCCCGTGGCCGGCGCGGCTCCCGAGTACATGAGCGAGAAGGCCATCAGTATCGGCCAGTATTTCGTGGCTTCCGGCGTATACACGATCTTCGGCGCAACCTTCCCGTCAGTCGAGGGAACCAAGTTCCACAACTTGCTCTTCCAGGGTCTCCAGGATCAGGGCTTCGGCAAGTGGGATTTTGCGACCGATCCGTTTGATATCGCGCGCAAGATGATCGCTCATATCGACGAACGACGCGTGGCTCTTGGCATCATGGGTCCGAAGGAGCGCAAGCTCTTCAGCATGGAAGACCGCAGAAACTAAGTGTTAAAGACAATAACGGGAACGCCGCGCAAATTGAAGCAGCGTTCCCTGTTTCAGAATGACTATCGGCTCAAAGCCGATGCTGTAAATTTGCTGGTAAATAGAACCGGTTCAGAATAAGGAGCATTATATGTCAAGGTTAGTCGCTTTTGCCGCGATTCAGGGCGCATACAATATCGTTTCCAAGGCGGACGGCATTTTCAAGATGGCGGTGGACAAATACGGTCTCAACCAGCCTATCGGTTTTCCGAACACCGCATATTACCTTCCGGTCATTTATTCGATCCTGGGCGTAAAGATCGAAAAGCTGGCGGACGCGGAGCCCGTACTCCAGCGCTGTAAGCAGCTTCTGCCTCCCCACATGAAAGGCAACATCCATCTTCCTTACCTGGGGCATCTTCTCGATGCCGGTATGGCTGCCATCCTGGCGGAAGAAATCGTCGAGGCTATTCGCTACGTAGAGCAGCCCGACTTCTATCAGTTGGGTGAAGACTGCGATCTCGACAATGGGAAGATGTGGCTGGGCGCAGCGGACGACGTCATCATGAGAAAAAGAGGCGTCGAGTTCGTTGACGGCAGCGCTCCCGGATTCGCCGCCATCGTAGGTGCCGCGCCGAGCCCCGAAATCGCCAAGATGATCGTCGAAGACTACCAGAAGAAGAACCTCTACATCTTCCTGGCAGCCAACCAGGCAGGAACGACCGTTGCGCAGCAGTTGGTGGATGCCGGCGTCCAGATCGGCTGGGGTACCCGTATCGTACCTTTCGGTCCCGACATTTCCGCCGCTGTTTTCGCCCTCGGCTTTGCCAACAGGGCCGCCATGGCCTTCGGTGGCGTTCAGCCCGGCGATTTCAAAACGATCCTCAAGTACAACAAAGACCGTGTTTTCGCTTTCGTGAACGCACTGGGCGAAGTGAACGCCGAATGGGCAGCCAACGCGGCAGGCGCCGTCAACTGGGGCTTCCCGACCATCGCCGATACGGACGTTCCCGAAATTCTGCCCACCGGTGTGTGTACGTACGAGCACGTCGTTTCGAATATCACCCACGACCAGATGACCGCAAAATCCATCGAAGTCCGCGGCCTCAAAGTCGCCATCACCGAGATTCCCATCCCCTTGTCCTACGGTCCCGCCTTCGAAGGCGAGCGCGTTCGCAAGGACGATGTATATCTCGAGTGCGGTGGTGGAAAGACGGCCTGCGCCGAGCTCGTGCAGATTGCCGAAATGAGCGAAGTTGAAGACGGAAAAGTGACCGTCATCGGTCCGGATATGAAGGACGTCAAACAGGGCACCAGGCTTCCCCTTTTCGTGCACGTGCAGGTAGCCGGCCGTAAGATGCAGCCCGACTATGAGCCCATCCTCGAGCGCCAGATTCACCATCTCGTGAACTATGCCCAGGGCATCATGCACATCGGACAGCGCGACATCGCCTGGTACCGCGTCGGCAAGCCGGCCGTGGACAAGGGTTTCAGCTTCGAGCACATCGGTAAGATCCTCCATGCCAAGTACCATCAGGATTTCGGTGCGATCTTCGACAAGTGCCAGGTAACGCTCTACACGGACGAGGCGAAAGTCAAGGAAATGGTTCCCAAGGCGCAGGCCGCTTACAAGATCCGTGATGCCCGCGTGGAGAACATGACCGATGAGAGTGTCGAGACCTATTATTCCTGTACACTGTGCCAGTCCTTCGCTCCGACTCACGTGTGCGTAATCAGCCCGGAGCGTACCGGTCTTTGCGGCGCTTACAACTGGCTGGATTGCAAGGCTTCCAATGAAATCAACCCGACCGGCCCCAACCAGCCCATCGAAAAGGGCGAGTGCATGGATCCCAAGTTGGGTAACTGGAAGGGCTGCAATGATTTCGTGTACAAAGCCTCCCGCCAGTCCATTTCCACCTACAACTTCTACAGCATCGTGTACGATCCGATGACCACCTGCGGCTGCTGCGAGTGCATCGCTGCCGTTCTGCCCATGGCCAACGGCGTCATGACGGTTAACCGCGATTACACCGGCATGACTCCGACCGGTATGAAGTTCACGACGCTGGCCGGTACCATCGGTGGTGGAAACGTGACCCCCGGCTTTGTGGGTCATAGCAAGTACAACATCACCCAGCGCAAGTATGTTGCCGGCGACGGCGGCATCAAGAGACTGGTTTGGATGCCCAGCATCCTCAAGGAAGAAATTCGGGAGCGCCTGCTCAAACGTGGCGAAGAGATCGGCATCCCGAACTTCATTGACATGATTGCGACGGAAAAGGACGCTGTGACGGAAGACGAGCTGTACGCCTTCCTGGAAAAAGTGGGCCATCCGGCAATTACGATGGAATCGATTCTCGGATAGTGTTTCCGGCGCGGGGGGGCCTTCCCCCCCCAGCCGGTTTGACTTTCAGTTGAGTTGAATGCGAATCGCGATGAGGAGAGAAACAGATGGGCATGACGGGTATTCAGATTTTTAAGTTGCTTCCAAAAACCAACTGCGGTGAGTGTGGAGTTCCGACCTGCCTGGCATTTGCCATGAACCTGGCAGCGGGCAAGGCGGAGCTTGATAAGTGTCCCCATGTTTCTGAAGAAGCCAAAGAGAAGCTGGCGTCCGAATCCGCTCCCCCAATCAGGCCTGTGACCATCGGGGCCGGTGAAGCGGCGTTCAAGGTCGGCGGCGAGACGGTGCTGTTCCGTCACGAGAAGACCTTCGTGAATCCTCCGGGGCTGGCAGCACTGGTTAGCACGGACGAAGCCGATGCTTCCGTCGACGGCAAGATCGAACGCTTCAAGGGCGCTCAGTACGACCGCGTGGGTCTGAAATTGAAGGCTCAGCTTTTTGCAGTGAAAGATGCCTCCGGAGACGCCGGAAAGTTCACCGCTCTCGCCAAGAAGTGCGCCGGCGCCGGTGCGGCCCTGATCCTGATGTCGGATAACGCGGATGTTCTGAAGGCGGCCCTTGCTGAGTGCAAAGACCAGAAGCCCCTGATTTACGCAGCCACGGCAGCCAACGCCGATGCTCTTGGCGCTCTGGCCAAGGAAGCTGCTTGCCCCTTGGCAGTCAAGGGCGACGGAACTCTCGAGAGCGTGATCGCTCTTACAGAGAAACTGACCGGAATGGGCCTGAAGGATCTCGTGATCGACACGGGCAGCCGCGAATTGAAGAAAGCTTTCGAAGAGCAGATCCTCATTCGCCGCTCAGCTCTCAAAGACCGTTTCCGGCCGCTCGGCTTCCCCACCATCATCATGGCGAACGAAATGGGCGCCGATCTGATGGAGGAAACCCTGGTAGCCGCCACGTTCGTAGCTAAGTACGGCGCAATCATGGTGCTGAGCGACTTCCAGGCAGACAGCCTGTTCCCGCTGTTCCTGGAGCGTCTGAATATCTACACCGACCCGCAGCGCCCCATGACCGCCGAGCAGGGGATTTATCCCATCGGCAATCCCGACGAGAATTCTCCGGTTCTCGTAACCTGCAACTTCTCCCTCACCTTCTTTATCGTTACCGGTGAAATCGAATCCAGCCGCGTTCCTGCATGGCTTTGTGTTCAGGACACGGAAGGCCTTTCGGTTATGACCGCCTGGGCGGCCGGGAAGTTCTCGGGAGAGAGTGTGGGAACGTTCATCAACAAGTGCGGAATCAAAGATAAGGTCAAGCACAAGAACCTCATTATCCCTGGTTATGCTGCCGGTATCAGCGGCGAGCTCGAAGAAGAGCTCAGCGGTTGGACCATTACGGTAGGCCCAAGGGAAGCCAGCCTGATCTCCAAGCTGCTCAAGGCCTGGAAGCCGTAAAGATGCATTCGAGCCGGTCCGGCGGTCTCCGCCGAGACCGGCTCGGCTTTGTTTTGTGGCTTCAGTGAAACAGCCGCACGCAGGTCCGCGCTCGAGATCATCCCCCAAAGAGCCGACAGGTCACTCTCTTCTCCGGACGGGGGCTGGTGAAGGGAGATGCGCGGGAGCGGACCTCGGGACTTCTGAGAGTACATGGTTTACACACAGCCCATAGGAGGAGAAAGACGTATGGTAAAGCTCATCGGTGAAAACCTTAATATTATGAGCGTGAAATATGGGAAGGCTCTGAAAGAGCGCGACGCGAAGCCTTTGCAGGAACTGGCGATTCAGCAGACGGAAGCCGGAATGGATTGGGTCGATCTCAACATCGGACCCGCGGGTAAGATGGGTGTGGATCTCATGACCTGGCTCGTTCCGGTAGTGCATGAAGTGACGGACCTGCCCCTGGCCCTCGATACCTCCAACATCAAGGCTATCGAAGCCGGTCTCAAAATGCATACGAAATGCCGCCCTCTCATCAACTCCATCATGGTACGCCCCGAGAGAATGGAAGCTCTGCTGCCTCTCGCGGCCCAATACGATGCCGACTTCGTAGGGCTTTTGTGGGGACCCGAAGGCATGCCGAGAGATGAGAACGAGCGCGGGGCCCTTTGCGCCGAGCTGGTTTACAAGGCTACTGGTGAATTCAATATTGCACCCGAGCGCATCCTGATCGACCCCATCCAGACCCCGGTCAGCGTCCAGCAGATTCAGATCATGAGCATGCTCGAGTTCATGAAAATGCTCCAGGATATCGCTCCCGGCTGTGGAAGCACCTGCGGCTTGTCCAATGTTTCCAATGGCCCTCCCGATCATCTGCGGCCTATTCTGAACCAGGTAATGCTGATCATCAATAAGCGCTACGGCATGACCTCGGCCATCGTGGACTGCTTCGATACCAAGCTCCATGACATCGCCAAGGACAAGCGTCCGGACCTGGAAGCATTGGTCTATAAGGTAGAAGATGGCGAGCCTATCGACATGAGCAAGCTTACCAAGGAAGAAACGGACTTCGTGAAGACCACCAAGGTTATTCTCGGACACGCTCTCTACTCCGATTCCTGGCTGGAGATCTAGAGGTTAACGTCCTCGATTCACCAACGGGATCTCGACATATCCTATTGTTGCGCACCAACTGCGGCTTCCGTTCCATCATCATGCCTGGCATGGTGCTGGAACGGGAGTGACGGAAAGTCTTCACGCAGTTGGACATCGTTTCCTGTCCTTCCGCGTCGAAGAAGCGGCTTATCCTTCGTGTTGGGAAGCTCTGATCCAACGGCGCACAGCTTCCAATCTCATTCCAAATGCGCAAGAATCTGATTCTGATTTGACACATCGCCGGCATAAAGTTCATAGGGAAGTCCTGACGATGGCATATACACAGGGCGTAATGTGTTGCTCTGAGACTGATATTTTTTTGCTTTCCGGATGTGCTTCCAACCTGTTGGAGGCTTGCAGGAGCTTGCTGCTTTTTGTGGTATGTGAGCTTTTCAAACCAGGGGCTGTGAGTACAACGGTTGATATTTAGGAACGCATACGAGGTATAAAGAGGGGAGAATCAATTTATGGCACCGAAATACGTTTACTTTTTTGGAGGAGGAAAAGCCGACGGCAACGCGCAACAGAAGCTCCTCCTCGGAGGCAAGGGCGCGAATATTGCTGAAATGACCAATTTGGGGATTCCCGTGCCTCCGGGTTTTACCATAACCACCGAAATCTGCACCTACTACTATGAGCACGGGGAGGCATATCCCCCGGAGCTGAAGGCGGAGGTCGAAGAGGCGCTGCATCGTCTCGAGGGGCTCATGGGGCGTAAGTTCGGAGATCCCGACGACCCTCTTCTCGTTTCCGTACGATCCGGCGCGGCAAGCAGCATGCCCGGAATGATGGACACGGTGTTGAATCTCGGTCTAAACGATAAGACCGTTCAAGGCCTTATCAAAATGACGAACGATGAGCGCTTCGCCTACGACTGCTACCGCCGGTTCGTTGCCATGTACGGCGATGTGGTCCTGGGATTGAAGCCGGAGCTGAAGGACGATGTTGATCCTTTCGACGAGCTCATCGAGGAGATGAGGGAAAAGCGGGGAGTACAGTTTGACAATCAGTTGCCCGCCTCCGATCTCAAAGAACTGGTGGCCCGCTACAAAGAGCTGATAAAAGAGCGAAAGAAGATCGAATTTCCCCAGGATCCCATGGAACAGCTCTGGGGAGCCATAAGCGCCGTGTTCGGGTCCTGGAACAATCCGCGAGCCATCGCTTATCGAGAGCTCAACAATATCCCGGCGGACATGGGAACGGCCGTCAATATTCAGACGATGGTCTTCGGCAACATGGGAGATGATTGCGGCACCGGCGTGGCGTTCACCAGGAATCCGGCTACCGGCGAGAACGTTTTCTATGGAGAATATCTCATCAATGCCCAGGGCGAAGACGTGGTAGCAGGTATTCGAACCCCTCAGCCCATCAACAAGATTCAAAAGACCGATCCCGATACTACTTCCCTCGAAGAAACGATGCCCTCCATCTACGATGAGCTCAACCAGATCCGGCTGACCCTGGGGCGTCACTACCGGGATATGCAGGACATCGAGTTCACCATAGAAAGAGGCAAGCTCTGGATGCTTCAGACCCGTACCGGAAAGCGCACGGGGTTTGCTTCGTTCAAAATAGCCGTGGATATGGTTCGCGAGGGTATTTTGAGTAAAGAGGAAGCCCTCATGCGGGTCGATCCCGATCAATTGAACCAGCTCCTCCGTCCCACCTTCGATCCCGAGGCAAAGAGAGAAGCCGTCACGAAGAAGGCTCTGCTCGCGAAGGGTCTCAATGCGGGTCCCGGTGCCGCAACGGGTCGTGTTGTCTTCAATGCCCCCGATGCGGAAGAGTGGGCTAAAAAAGGGGATAAAGTCCTGCTGGTGCGCGTTGAGACATCCCCGGAAGACATCCGTGGCATGCACGCCTCCCAGGGAATTCTCACGGCCCGTGGCGGGATGACCTCTCATGCCGCGCTTGTTGGCCGCCAGATGGGCAAGGTCTGCATTGTCGGTTGTAATGCTCTAGAGATCGATTATCGAAATCGTCGCATGAAAGTCGGCGACCACGTGGTTCGGGAGGGAGATTGGCTCTCCCTGGACGGTACGTCGGGTGAAGTATTTGCAGGCCAGATTCCGACTCAACCCTCACAGATTCTTAGAGTCCTTCTCGACAAAACCCTTCCCCCCGAGCAGTCCCAGGTTTATCAGGACTATGTGTCGCTTCTTAGCTGGGCGGATGAACATCGCACCCTGGGCGTTTGGACCAACGCCGATCAGCCCAATCAGGTCGCCGTCGCCCTTGCGTTCGGTGCCGAGGGAATCGGCCTGACGCGCACGGAGCACATGTTCTTCGAAGGCAACCGTATCGATGCCGTACGCGAAATGATTTTGTCCGATGACGTTGAAGGAAGAAAGGCCGCTTTAGCCAAGCTGCTTCCCATGCAGAAGGAAGATTTCAAGGGCATTTTCAGAGTCATGGAAGGAAAGCCCGTTACCATTCGGACTCTTGATCCCCCGTTGCATGAATTCCTGCCTCATGAAGAGAAGGAGCTCGAAAAGCTGGCTCAGCAGATGAACGTACTGGTCGAGCGTCTTCACACGAAGATCGAGAGCCTGCATGAGGCTAACCCAATGCTCGGGCATCGCGGCTGCCGGCTGGGAATCGTGTACCCCGAGATCACGGCAATGCAGGTCCGCGCCATCATGGAAGCCGCCTGTGAAGTGAAGAAGGAAGGCGTGGACGTCCATCCGGAGATCATGATCCCCCTGGTGGGCGCCGTGGCCGAGCTCGAGAATCAGCGGAAGGTTGTGGACGAAGTTGCGCGGGAAGTGATACAACAGTGTGGAATCACAGTGGACTACAGAGTCGGAACCATGATCGAAGTGCCCCGCGGTGCTCTCACGGCAGACAAGATTGCCAAGGTCGCGCAGTTCTTTTCTTTTGGAACCAATGACCTGACGCAAACGGTATTCGGAATCAGCCGGGATGATGCCGGCAAATTCCTGCCCGCCTATCTCGAGGCAAAAGTCTGGGATAATGATCCCTTCGAGAAGCTGGACCAGGAAGGTGTTGGGGAGCTGATGAAGATTGCCGTCGAAAAAGGCCGCGCGACCCGACCCGATCTCAAGGTGGGCATTTGCGGCGAGCACGGCGGAGAGCCCTCCTCGGTGGACTTCTGCCACCGCATTGGTTTAAACTATGTTAGCTGCTCTCCTTATCGCGTGGCCGTAGCTCGCCTGGCTGCCGCTCAAGCTGCGCTCAGGGAGAAAAAGGCAAAGGACTAAACGGTAGCTTACCGTCCTCGTACCCCGGGAAACGTTAACAGGACTCTGATTGGCGGTGGTGCACGCGGAGCTTGTGTGCTCACCGCAGAGAAGCAGAGAAGCAGAGAAGCTTTGAGATTTCCAAAAGCTTTTCTCTGCATCTCTGTGTCTCTGCGGTGTAAAAAGCTCAGCCGGTGTGAGGCCGTTACGGAGAGGGTTGAGCCATGAATGATGGATATCGAAGGCATCGATTTATTGCAGGTCAAAATCGTGTAAACAAAAGGGAGCCATGGAACTGAAATCGCTTCCCGACCAGGATTCACGGGAAGGCTATCTACGCCAGCATCATGAACTGCAAATCCTACTCGACATCTCTTCCGCTCTTCATTGTTCTCCTCATCTCGAAGCTGTATTACAGCAGGCTTTAATGGCCATCCTGAGCACCCTGAAGTTCAAAATGGGTGCCATATACCTTGTCAAGGAAATCCTCAACGACCAATGGCAGCTTGAATTGGCCGCTCATCATGGTTTCTCGTCGACCTTGATAAACGGTATTCAAGCCTTTTCGGTCCCTTCGGAGGTAATGGGCAAATTCTTTCAGCATCAGCCGGTTCGCTGGTTTGCCACCGACAAGGTGGTCTTCCCGAAACTGCGCACACGCATGAAAGAAGAGCAAGTCAATGAAATTATCTGCATTTCCCTGATAACCCAAAAACGGTTGCTCGGCCTTCTCTATGTGACCAACGACGGCATATTGCAACTGAGACCGGAAAGAAGCGAGTTTCTGACGACCATCGGTCATCAAATCGGCGTGGCCATCGAAAACGCGCAGCTCTTCGATTCAGTGGAACGGGCTAAAACCGAGCTGGAGATCAGTTTCGACGCGATCCAGCACAGTATATTCATCATCGATACTCGATGGCGGATTTTGCGGATCAACCGCACCAGTGAAATGGTCTACGGCAAAGCAGCCAGTCTCATTGGGAAAAAGTATACCAGCGTCCTTTATCAGCAGGAGGAGCCCCGCCCCGACTGTCCGATTGCGGAGTGCCTGCGGGAGGTGCGCCCCATACAGGGTGAAGGGCCCCATATGCGTTTGGGAGGGTATTATAAGTTTTATGCTTTCCCGGTTCTCAACACCGCGGGTGTGCTCGAACGTGTGGTCTATTACGAAAAAGACGCGACCGAAGCCAGGAAGCTGGAACAAAGACTGCAACAGAGTCAGAAGCTCAAGGCCCTCGGTACCCTGGCCGCCGGCATTGCCCACGAAATCCGCAATCCCCTGGCAACTATCAACTTCAACACTCAGATGCTTCAGCGGGAGCTTTCTCTCGACTCCGCCCAACAACTGATGTTTGACGACATGGTTCAGGAAATCAAGAAAATAGACCGCATCGTTCAGCAGGTGCTCCACTTTGCACGGCCCCGTGAGCCCCAATTTCTACCGAACCAGTTGAACGAAGTGGTGAGATATTGCCATGATCTCGCAAAGGTGTCCCTCCGAAAAGCCAACCTAGAGGTCTCGATGGATCTTGCCGGGAATATTCCGTTACTGGTAACGGATTTCAACCAGATCAGCCAGGTGGTGATGAATCTTCTCATCAACGCCATCGAGGCCATGCCAGAGGGAGGAAAACTGTCTCTGCGGACCGATCTTCAGGATGATCCTCCCGCTGTGGTGCTCCAGGTAGGCGACACGGGTCCCGGCATCCTCGAAGAAGACAAAGAGCGCATCTTCGACCCCTTCTTCACCCGCAAGCCCGAAGGTACCGGCTTGGGGCTCAGTATTTCACGTCAGATCCTGGACAGGCATGGAGCATACATCGAGGTGGATACAGGTTTTGATACAGGCACGACTTTTCGAGTGATTTTCCCATTGGATTCAAAAAGGAATCCACTTATGGTATATATGAGTGGAGATCGGCAGGGACAAACATAAGCCTAAGATCAGGATCATTTGTGGCCATACGGTCAAAGGAGGGAAAGAGTATGCAACGGGAAAACGGTTATACCATGGTCGAGCTCATGGTAGTTGTGGCAATAGTCGCCATCCTGGCCTCGGTTGCGGCGCCTACCTATATCAACTACCAGAATCGGGCGAAGCAAACAGAAGCCATCGAGGCGCTGCTGCGAGCCAAGATGGACCAGGAAGCGTTCTGGGCGGAAAACAACCGTTATGCCAGTACGATCGGCTGCCTGTTTTCTTTTGGCAATACGTGCTCCCTGACCACTTATCTTACATCCGCGAGCACCAACAAGAGCTACCAGGTCACGCTCAGTGCGCAGGGACAGACGATCTGGGCTAGAAGAATGATTCCCTCTACCGGAATGACGGACACGGTACGTATGGCCCTTACGGATGTCAACCCGAGGGTGCTTAATGAGAAAGCCATGCACTTTTCCGTATTCAAGTATATTTTTGAGTAGGCCTGCAAGAAAGAGCGGCTACCCACATAGGGCGGGACAACCTATCGATTCAATATACTCTGAGCGGATAGCGGCTGAGCTTTCTTCACCGCAGAGGCGCAGAGGACACAGAGGAAACACGGAGAAAAGCTCTTGGAAATCTCTAAATCTTCTCTGCGCTTTCTTTGCGTCCTCCGCGCCTCTGCGGTGAACACACAAGCTCCGCCTTAGGCATGTCCCGTTTTATGCCGGTAGCCGAAAGAGCTCGGGAGAGAGGATCTTCACACATAGACGCGGAGGCGCTGAGACATAGTATCTGTCTCGGCGTCTCCGCAGCCACATTTTCATACGCCGTCCGAAACGATCATTATCGAAGCCAAGGTCATATCATCACTCATTCCATTCCTTCCAACAGGTCTTGCCGCTTTTTACCGTTCCCGGATTACTCTCATTGATCTGCAGAATAGTTCCCGTGCTGGTCTGAACGAAAGAGGTAGAGCCTGCTTCCTTTCCCGTATGGATGTTGACCGTGAGGGACAAACCCGGACCCAGGGACTCACTGCTTAGAACTTCGTGTTTACCGTTCCATACTGCGCTGCCCAGACCCACGACCGGCTTGGTATACGCGGTGCCCGTGCTGAAGTACAGGGCGTACAGATTGCTCGTTCCTTCGAACTGGCACGGATCGGTGGAAGGAATATAGGTTGTGAAGGTAAGAATGTCTCCAAGGACAGTGGCCTGCCCAAGGTTGCGCTCCTTAGCCGTCGAAAAATTGAGAAGCCAGCCCGACTTGGCTTCGGTGGCGGTTTGAAGCTCCGCGAAGTTGGTGACGCCGGTGACGCCTTGTACGCTGTCGCCTCCCTCGAACACCCTGGCCGAGCTCACATCGAGCAGGCCGGGATCGGCAGCGCTGACAAAGCCTCGACTTACCGTTCCCCACGTGAAAACAGTTCCGGCAGCATTCTTTGGCTCCTTGATTCCGTAGTAGCTCTGCTGGTCTGAAGCCGTGGCATGAGTGGCATCCAGCCGGTTGAAAAACCGGCCTGTACCGAAGAATATCCAGCGCCGGCCCTGCTGATCCAGAGCCACGGTGGGCGCCGCAACGATTGGCTGGCCATGGGGCTGAGCGGCTATTGTAGTCAGGTCGATCAGAGTACTGTCCTTTGTCCAGTTGGAGGGAGTGGTATCGTTGTTAATGACGATGCGCCGAAGCTTACCGCCCCATCCGGTGGCATAGGTCCCTGAAACCGTGCCGAAATAGACGGCGTCGGCCTTATAATCGAGCTGATAGTCCACGGTGATGGGATCGGAAATGAATGAGCCTGGATCCAGCTCAGCGTAGACGTTCATCCCGTTCGCAACGACTCCACTGCTGTTGAGAGTGCTCACTGCGGGTTGAGCGGCAGTCAATTGCTTCAGATCGAGCAGGAAAAGCCTTGCCGGCTGAGTGCTGGCGGCATCGGCCAGCGCGGTGCCGTCGGCTCCGTTGGCGCTTATGAGACCCGAGCCCAGCACGAGATACCAGTTGTTGCCGTCCAGGGCCGGAACCAGATCCTTCATTGTGATCACCGTGGGGTAGCATGTCGTGAATCCCAAGGTATCGGAGGAAATTTCGGCCAGGAGAGTCGGCGGGGATTCAGGGTCCGTGATGTCCATAATGAAATAGGCGGACGTCATGGTGCGGTCGACAGCCGGATTGTAAGCCCCGTCGGTTTTACTGATATCCGCTCGGATCTTGCCTCCTCCAAGGCGCATCCCGCACACCAGGACCGTGCCCCAGCCGTTGGGATGGGTGGCATCGTTGGCGAATATCTTGGCGTCGAATATTCTGGGCTTGAGGTCTACATAGGCGATATGCATATCCTGATTGTAACCGGGCTCAGTCAGCCAGTAGAGGTGTGGCAGCAGATTGTACGGGACATACGCCCACAGTTCCGCTCCAAGCTTAGGTCCGATATCGACGGCATTGGAAGCGGGAAAGGAACGGGTGACGGCATCGTAGGATTTCCAGAATTTCTGGTGAGAAGGATCATAAAAGCCACCGTTGAAGGCGTGGAGCATCCCGTCATTAGCTCCGGCATAGACGACGGTTCGCCTGTTCTTGTACTTGCGGTAAAGATCGGCGTAGGATTTGTCCTTGTAGAGTAGATCGAAATTTTCCGCGGGCCTTGCGACAATGGTTGGTGTGGAGTAAACGATGTCGCCCAGCCTGCATGTTTCTACCTGGCCGTCATTGTCAAAATCCACCTGGCGGCTTCTGAAAGCGGGGATCGTATACACGGGAGCGATGGCTGAAGTATAACTGGCCTGATCCTCGCCTCGAATGTAGTTGATCACGCGTTTGCTCTGACGCAGTTTGAAGTCGTCGAACGGAGCTGGCTGGGTAGCGTAGTTGCTTAGAATGCTTTGAATGTATGCGGGAGCGCCGCCAACGAAAGGAGGGTAGAGGTGGATGTAGGGATAGATAGAAGCGCTCGAGTCCACAAAAGGAACGATTTCCCCCGTATCGGGAATCATGTTCATGTTGGCGTCGGCTAAGGTGAAGATGTGCCGCTTCTCCTCCGTTCCGATGTATACAGTGCGCTGGTTTTCGATATTCGCGGCGCTCAATCCGTTCAGCCATGAGCTTGCTGACCATAGGTAAGCAACACACTGGCGTAACGGAGGTGGAGTGTTCTGGATCTCGTCCGGCCTGCAGTCCCTCATGGATGGGGAGATCGCGACGGGAGTGTCATGCTCATTGCCATCCAGCCTGCCGTTGCCGTTGACATCGCTGTACTTCAGAATGGTTCCGACTGATTGAGTGCTGAATTCAATGACGTAATCGTCCGCCGGATCGAGCTTATGGCTTCCGTTGCTATCTTCGCGTATATTCCCATAGGCATCGACAAAGAGCGAATGCAGCTCGCCGACCCAGTTCACCTTGTTTCCCAGGGAATCTTTGTATTCGGTATAGAAGATGGCCTGATAGATGGCTCCCTCGCCCGAGCGAGAATTGGAGATGACCGAGGCCGCCGTTCCGGAAGCCGCACGGCGTAGAATGTCGGCAAAGGACTTGTTCAACTGTTCTTCCAGGTACAAGGGGTTTGTCACATAAAAGTAGTTGTCCGGGATATTGTTGTTGTCCTTATCCCATTCAGAAGTCTGATCGGGGATGTCGTTGGCGTCGCTCGGGTTCTCTTCGTAGCCCCCCCATTTGGCGGCATACAAAAGAGGATTCTCGATAAGAGTTGCCGTGGTGCCGGTTCCTGCATCGAAGGTTCTTTCGTGGGTCAAAGGCAAAGCCGTGCCGTCGTTCCAGGCTCCTCCGGGCGGGGTGTCGAGAAAATAGTCCGGATCCGATCCTGCCGCGGTATCAGTGTCTCTCACCTCGAGATAGGTACCATCCGCCGTGGTGCCTGAGATAATGTAGCCCATATGCTGGATGATCGATCCGGCGGCGTACTCGGAAGTCAGCTTTACCGTCACCGAAGTGCCGGACACTTGGTATTCATAAATGACGATGGCATCCATGTCATGATCAGCCCCTTGTTCCACATCTTCGAAATTGATGCGGAATTTTCCATAAGTCGGAGTGATCGTATCCACGTAGAAATCCACCAGGGTGTTGGTCGGTTGAAAATCTCCTTTTGTGGCGGAAATACTGTAGCCGCCCACCGACTTGGCAAACGGAACAAGGGTAATCGTCCGGCTTCCGACGGGAATTTTGATCTGCGGCTTCGGGGATGCCAGTCCAACGGTGTAGGTCACCACGTTCTGTATCCCCTGAGCGGGATTGATGTCTTCCTTGCGGCCATGATAGCTCACGGAAGGCGCATAATAGCCCCCTTGTTTGGTGGGCTCTTCCGGGCACAGGCCGCGAATGTTTCCAAACCCCGTAACGGTCTTGGCGGAACAGGAGTTGTCCGTGGACGGAGTGACGGCTTTGCTCTCTCCTATATAATGAGGTCCGGCGATTCCTTCGTAGCCCGAGATGAAATCGGCAAGAGTCTGAACGTTGAGCGTCCCCAGAGTGCTGCCGGAAAATGTCGAGAAGGCGCTTCCCGGTAGCTGATCCGTGTCATAGGAAGGATAGATGTCGCTGATTACAAGCATGAAGGGTCTGGAGCAATGGGAATGTCCGGTGGCTGCGAAATCATAGGGATCTTGCCAGGTGGCGAGCGGAAGCCCGAGAGTGCTGTCGTCGGTGGAGCCGCTGTAGAGGAAGTCCGGAGTGGGTTGTTTTACACCTGAAAAATATCTGAGGGTTTCGTACATGATCTCCGCGATGGGATTACCCCACATGCGGCATTCTCCCTCATTCACCGCCCTTGTGGCGATCCAGCCGCAGTTCTGATTGTAGGAGTAACCACCATAATCATAACCCGTGATCCTCAACTTGTTGATGGCTTGAATGATGCCGTTCACAGCGGTGAACTGGCCCGTGGCAGTGTTGAGCTCATCGTTGATGGTGCCGATGTTTTTCCTGAGCACTCCCCCGGAAGTGTTCTTGGCGTAGGAGCCCGTCATGAGTCCAAAATGCATGCGGTCTGATTCCCCGTTCTTCTGGAGGATACCGACCGGTTTGTAATTTCCCGAGGGATATTGCTTGCAGTTTTTCTCGGGCATGGAAGTCACACCGACCAGCACTTGAACTATGTAGTCGGTGATAGTGGAGCCGGGGATGATCACATCATAGAACGAGCGCGAAAGATTTGAAAGATGGGTATCCGGCACGACTTCCCATTTGTTGTTCTTGCTGTCCGGACCCTTCCACTGCAGGTTGTAATTGTCATCGCCGGTCGCTTCCTGATGACGGAATTCCACGGTATGAGACCCGGCGGTCAATGTGAGTGTTGCGGAATGGTCATGGCATGAGCACTTTCCATGTCCACCGTACCAACCGACCACAAGTGCCCCGTCGATCAATACCTCGACCGCATCGTCCCCATCCACCGCAAACTGATAGGAGCCGCCGGTGGTTATGGTGATATTCCCCGTTATGACAGTGATATAGTAGTCTGCACGATTGCTGGTCTGTTCAATGGTGGATACCGAGCCCTGACTCAGAAGATGGCCGGCTGTGGCAAACTGCGCGATCAGGGCCTCGAAAGCCGCATGGTCCGCGGGATTGCCGGTGTAGCTGGTACCGCCCGACGCCAGGGAGCTGTCGGCTACAGGCCGTTCTTTGGATACCCACTCCCAGATCCGATGCGTATTGTTGGGCAGGACGCGCAAAAGAGGATTTCCGTTGTCGGAAAGCGCTGTGGAGGCAAAGAGATGCCGCGTACCGGCCTGGGGAAGGTCCAGGGGGGTGTACTCACGGATGTCAAAGCCGTCATTGGCGATGTCTTTGTATTCTTTTCCCCAGGTGTGAGCATCCTGGGGAATAAAGGCGCGTCTGAGCACCGTTTCCGATGCCGTGTCGACGGAACGGTATCCTCCATAGAGAACTTTCCTCAAGCAATCCATTCTGGACATGGTGAGGTAGTTCAGGAAATCGCCGCTCCATGCATTGGCGCCCGAGCATTTCTTGTTCGCGCTCGTTGACTGTGGCTCGAAGCGGCTTTGTCCGGAATTATATTCATAGCATTTGTAACTGTCGAAATATCCATAGTAGTCGATAGCCGGTTTGTATCCCACATCCAGATTCCCATCCCCATTGAGGTCTGATGCGTCGTTGTAAGCTTCGTAGTAGAGCTTGTGATCACGGTCCAGAACGAGCATGACCATTGGGGGAACGCCGGCTGTGACAAAAGGAGGAACCTGGCTGTAATCGGAGGCGACTTCGGCGCAAGTCGTTGTGATGGAAGAAAAGAACCCCCCTATTCCTAGCAAACATCCCAGGAGACCGGTCATAATGCGTTTTCTGTACATGGAAATCCCCCCTTTGTTTCTGAATGGGACCTTGAAAGCAGTCAACCACTTATCCTGTGCACCATTATCTGGAGCCGTGGATAAAATCGAGCTCGGGACCTGATCCCGTCGTCATCGACTACATGACATGCAGCCAGCAAACGTTTATGGTTGATTCGGTGTTATCGATGTCTTCATGACGCGAACGGACGTCGTATATTATCCAGGCTCCCGCTCCGGCCGTGCTTTTGCCTTTGCCCTCGTAACCCGCCGTCATCTCGATGGCTCCGCCCTCGGACAGCCTCGGTACTCCACCGAACGACAGGTTGGTAACCGGGGGGGTGGCTGGATTCTGAGCTCTTGGAATAGTAGCGTCATGGCTTGCAGCAGCAGCCCCCGGCTTGTCAAGAGGAGGAAGAGGATCATTCATATAAAACCTGAGGGAATCGACGGTATCGACGGCCACATTTCCGATAAGGCAGGTGCCGAAGGCGTCTACGCCAAACCCTCGCTCATCGATATTCTCCTCCAGTAGCTCGATTCCGGTTTCCGCTCCTCCCTCCGCCCGGTAAAAGACGGTCTTGTGGGCCCTGTCGTTTCCTGCAATCCGCGTTTCGACCGTACTGGTTTGGGATGCCATCAGGCCGATAGCCGCCAACAATGTGATCACCACAAGGGAGAGGAGCAGCACCGATCCCCGTTCATCATGAGGAGCTTTCATACCATGTTCTCCTTTCTTAGAGCCCTGGCTCCAAGACATCACTAAATAATATCGGTTTTCATACAGTCCATGACAATGCGATGGAGAGCGTTCCTGCTGTCCTGCCAGGTGATGATCAGGCGGATTGTTTTGATATTGGTTACGGGTTGATCCACGGCAACATTCCAGTAGAGGTTGAACTTTCCGCTCGTTGCACTTCCATCCGACACCGCCAGGTTGTTCGCATCCACGGAAATATCCAGCCCGAAATTAAGGATGCCGTCCACCGAGCCCGGAATAACGTCGTCATCATCGACACCGTTCTTGTCCACGTCCTGGTTGGCTCCCCCATCGTTGTTTGTGTCATTCAGCGCCGGGTTATCGTAATTCAGAGCCATCAAAGCTTCCATCCTGCTCTGGCCCAGAGCCACGGCCTGAGCGAGGTCATTGGCGAAGGAGTCGGTTCCGAGGGTGGTGGCCTGGAGGCGGTAGAGGGCAAGAATTCCGAAGGCAAAGACCACCACGCCCGCCAATACTTCCAACAGAGTGAAACCTCTTGGATTTGTAAGCATCTTCATCATAGCCCCATGTTTTTACACTCGACGGTTGTAGTGAGAGTTCGCCGCCGATAACCATCGTTCGGTGCAGTGAAAACGGTGGTACCTTGCTGATTCTGATAGATTGCCGTGTTGCTGAAGTTTTGGTCTAGTTTATCCGATCTGGCCACGACTGTAATTTGAATGGTCCGGATTGTACCAAGAGCGCCTGCGGCAACAGGAGTGCCGATGACTGAGGGCACGGGCTCGTTTCCGTCGAGATAGACGAAATCCAAGGCCTCGATGTTTTCCGCCACTTCCTGAAATCCCGAGCCATCGTTTCGCTGGAGAGATCCTCCAAAAAGCCGATAGGAAATGGTACGGGGGACGGCCGGCAAAACGTCGTCATCCCACCTTGTGAAAGTCATGGTTGAGCTGGTAGCACTGGTAAAGCCCAGCCCCAGCCCCGTTATATCATAACCAGCCGTTCTGATTTCCCTGACCATTATCTCGAGGGCGGCTCTCAGTTCCTGCTGCATTTCCACCACTTGGCTCTGAGTGATGGCAACCCTCTGTTGGGCCGAGAAGGATCGGTAAATGACCACAACGGCAATACCGGTCAGGGCCATAACAACCATCAGCTCAACCAATGTGAAAGCGTTTCGTTTTCGAACAATAGAAGATTTACCGTCTTTGTCTCTTATGCCGGCATTTTGCATTTACGGCCCCGTGTTGTTGAATTATTGCCAGGAATTCCTCTTCCACTCTCTGGTCTTGATGACGCCGGAAGTTTGCGCCGTGACGGCAATTGTATCTCCAACGGCATTGGCAATATAGCAATATCCACTCGTGGGCGAGATCCCTTTAGGGGTGAATGCCGCTCTGTTGTTTAAAAAGGTCACATTGCCGGCAAAGATGCCCCCTGGGACGGTAACAGTTGCGTTACCATGTCCAAATACAATCCCACTTTTATAGTTGTTGAGCAAATTGACTGAAGGATCGGGAGAATCCACCCAAGCGCCATTAGGGGCTATGCTGTTGTCGAAATATTGAAATTTGTACATGTTCATGACGGGATCGAACAGAATCCCCCAGCTCTTGTTTTCCTTGACGGCGTTCATGCGCGCCTTTTGCATGTTGAGGGCAAGATCCCTGGCGGCTCCCTTGAGCTTGTAGTGGGCCAGCAATCCCTGGGTGTCGAACACCCCTGAAACAGCCAGACCAAAGAACGCCACAAGCGCCACCGTCACCATGAGCTCAAGAAGAGTAAAACCCCCTTCTTTTCTCGCTCCTCTCCTCCTCATTTCTGATCCTCCTTCTCCTGGCCAAAGCAAACGGATAGCCAGGGCCACATCGCCTCCCGGACGGAAGCCCTCGAAGAAGCTCCTCGAGCGCCTCTTGCAACCGGCAGGCATTCCGAAAGAATCATTAGCTGATACCCAAACTACCACGCTCCTGATAGATAAACGGAGCGTCGAACGAAAAAAACGCGGGCTTGTGAAGAAAAAACACTGCAAATTTGGCGCCATACGAGGAGGAAATCAGGATGTGCGGTAGCGGGGAATCGGAAGCTCAGTCATTACATGCTCAGGCGCTCAGGGGTATTCCTCATATTCCGGCGAGCCGATAGAGAAACGGCTTCAGACCTTGGCTCAGTGAAAAGGTATTGCCTCGATATGCCCGCCCGCTATTCAGCTCAGCCTCCTTCTACCATGTTATATGAAGTTCAACAACTGCGTTCTGAGATTCGTGTATCCGTGGGGTGAGCTTCGGCTCGGATTTCTATCCACAAAATTTGTAAGTCGGTTGACAAAATTCGTTCCCGCGCAGAAGCGTGGGAACGAGGAAGAGTACGAACCTACAGTGTTATGATCCAGTACCGGGATTGGATTGCATGGAAGACAACGATTTATGCATCGCTCTCCCATGTTGCCCCGGTTGTTTACATTTGCTTTCCTGCATCGGGAAAGAAGAGGGGCTGGCCGTATTTGGCTTTTCCGAGCTCAGCGATGAGCTTCTGTGTTTCGGGATCGACCATGAACTCGACGAAAGCCTTGGCGCCCTCGGCGTTCACCTTGCTGAACTTCTCGGCATTGACCTGCATTACATGATAGATATTGAGAAGACTCTTATCGCCCTCCGAGAGGATATCGAGCCGGATATTGGCTTTCTGAGCCAGGTAGGTTCCGCGGTCAGTGAGCGTGTAGCCTTTCTTTTCCGAAGCCATCACAAGAGTCGCCCCCATGCCCTGGCCGGATTCCTGGTACCATCCGGCTCCTTTCGGCGTGAGCTCAATCTTTTTCCAGAGGGAAAGCTCTTTCTTGTGCGTACCGGAATCATCGCCGCGGGAGATGAACACGGCCCCCTTTTCGGCTATCGCTTTAAAAGCTTCTAGGCTGGGCTTGCCCTTGATGCCCGCGGGGTCATCGGGCGGGCCAGCGATCACGAAATCGTTGTGCATGACGAGCTGATAGTCTGTGACCGCCCCGGAGTCCAGCAGCTTCTTTTCAGCCTCGGGAGCATGAGTCAGAAGAACGTCCGCCTCGCCCTTTTCCCCCATCGCCAGGGCCTGTCCGGTACCGGTGGAGATGGTCTTGACGCGGAATCCGGTTTTTTTCTCGAAAATGGGATTCAGTTCGTCAAGAAGTCCCGTATCCACGGTGGACGTGGTCGTGGCAAGAATCAGATCCTTCGACTTCGGTTCCGCCGCGCCGCCCGCCGGTGCGCCGGTGTTGTCGGCGCTCCATGCCGGAACCGCCGCCAAAGCCGTCAAAATTGATACCAAACAAAGCACCTTTACCCATTTCATCGAGCTGTCCTCCTTTTTCCCGGTGTGTGTTGAACAGGGTTGACCCCATTGACATGCCCCGGCAGCCGTTGCCGTTTGGCTACCGTGCTCCAGAAGCATGGAGAGCCATGGTAGCAAAGTTCGCTCTTTGTGTCAAATCTGGCACAACTCAGAGAAAAGGAAGAGCTCGGAGCCATGAGTCCGAGCTCTGGGGACGCTTAGGGTAGGAATCGTGCCGGCGGGTAGCCTATCTTCCGGAAAAAGTTTTGGCCAGGTCGTTGTCGATAACGTAAATGCAGACTTCCTTGGCTCCCTGAGCGGTGTAGCCGTACTTGCGGTGGAGGTTCTGCATGAGAAGCGATGTATCCTCTCTCGTTCTTTTGTCGTAGGACTTGAAGGCCTCCGCGCCGTAATCCTTGATGGCGTTTCTGAAATTGTCGTTCTTCAAAAACGGGTCGAGGACATTCTCTTTGAGGTTATGGACGTACCTCTGATAGAGAGAGTGGTAGATATTCGTTTGGGAGACGCTTTTCCCTTCCAGGAGAATCTCCTGGGTCAGGGTCTTGGAGGCGTACTGATTCTGCACGTCCTTTCGGAAGGCTTTGCGCTGGGATTGTCCCGCGTACGCCCCGAGAATGCGACGCTCGATGGCCTCGAAGAACTCCTCGGTGATCTCGATTTCTTCCCCGGTGAAGGCACACTTTTCCGTCCGTCCGGGATCGAAATTGATGGCAAAAAGGTAGTTCTGGATTTCCCTCGAAATGCGGTCTTCGTTATAGAAGTAGAGCGATTCCTTTACTTCCTGCAATACCGTATAGTTGTACAGGCATATCAGTGAATCCAGGAAGCCTTCGGGGATGCCTCCATGTTGAGCCCCTCGATATTTCTTGAAGAAATTGCTCACCATGGCCATGGTGACGAGCTTGTCCTTTTTGGCGTAGGTTGAGTAAAAGTCGCTGAAGATCTTGATCGAGTCTCTTCCAGTAATCCCTTTATCCCCTTCGGCCTCGGATTCCGCTATGATTTTTCGCCGCTTCTTTGCTGTGAAATTCTTTCTATCTTCTTCCGAGAGCCATTCGGGAATGAAGCCGGTGTAGATGTCCATCTTGAGGAGCTGGAGGTTCCTGTCGCAGTAGAGGCGGTATCTGCCCGGTTCTCCGATCCATTCCAGCATGCCTTCGGATCTGAGCTTGAGGCGCGAGGAAATGATCACCTTGGCGAAGTTTTCGAGGACTCGAGGGAGAAAATAGCTTTCGATCTGATCTCCGTAGACATTCTTGTAGATTTTCACCTCGGTGTTGTAGTCCAGCACGTAGGGGATCTTGATGTAGGTGATGCGATCCGAGAAAGATTGCGTGTCCGCTATATTTTCCTGGTCCTCGGGGTTCATCAGGGCGAGGAAGAGGGAATTCACGTTCTCTTCTATGTCTTCGACCTTGTGTACTCCTTCGCTGATGATGCCGTGGAGATTGGACAGCCGCTCCTTGTTGTGGGCTTTGACGTCCATGAGGGCGTAGATGCCGTTGTTGGTGTTGGCGTACCTCGAGTAGAGGTATCTCACGCGGTTGCTGTCCCTCAGGAGGCTGTTGAGCTGATTCTGCAATTGCTGGTTGGTCATGACGTTCGTTTTCGTGATCCCATCCCCCGGATTGAATACGCTGATGCCCTGCCCGAGTCGTTTATTGAAGTTGTATCTTCGCGCAAAAACCATCTCGTAGGCTTTGGAGGGAGAATCGAACATGTCGAGAAGAGTCTGGTAGAGCGACATGCAGATGGTACAGGGATGATCCTTGAACACCCATTCATACTGTTTTTCTGAAAAAAGCTCGCGCTTGAAGTCCTCGTCCTTGATCAGGTCGTCCAGGAGCTCCTTTCTATAGGCTTTGGGAATCAACAGCAGGGGGTTGTCATGGCTGGGGCACGGAATTTCCAGGTATTCCTTGTTGGAAACCTGCAGGAGGCCTTCTCCCTCGCTGGGTGGCTGTCCCGGCGCGGCGATGTCGGCCAGGCCCCTCAACTGGCTCAGCAGATGGCGGGTTTCGTGATCGGTGCCCATCCCCAGATCTTTCTTGTTCAGGCGCCAGACCGTCTCGTAACTGGCGCCGCATTCCGTTTTCGTGAATTGTTCGAATTTCAAGAGGAGGTTGTTCAGGAACGTACTTTTCCCGCAGCCGTGAGGCCCTTCGAAGATATAGATCCTGTTTTGCCGGATACCGTGGCGGAAAGAGGCGATATGGCTGATCAGCCTGTTTGCGAAGAGCCTGTCCGCAAAGAACGGATGATCGGTTCCATCCTCGAACAACGAGCTGCAGTCGTAGTAGACGAAATCGATGGACTCCGGGTCTTCGGGATATTCGTTGATGCCGTTTCCGATATGACTGTAGATCATATCGTAAAAGATCTGGAAGATATTCCGGAAGATGAGGCGAGGCTGCCTGGCCGCGAGCTCCATGAGCTCGGGAAAGGTCAGGGGAGCCCGTTGCTCACGCTCCTTGATCTTCTGGCAGAGGTTCGTCAATGATAATTCGGCGATCCGCATGGCAATGACCTCCGTCACAGGACGGTTCTTGTAAGTTTTCTATCCCGCATGGTGTAGAGAATTCTTCGGAAAACATGCCCCTTTTCCGCGGGAGGAGGAGGGGGATAGTAGGGCGAAGTCGGTACCGGCTCGCGGGCTTCCACTTCTGCTTCGGAGGTCTCGAGCTTCACCGTGCCGCCCCAGAGATAGGAAATTCCCAGCATGGTGTTCGCGATGAACTCCTTTACGAGAGGCTTTCCTTCGAATACGTGGTTGAGGTAGAGACAGTTTTCCCAGGTCTGGGCCTCGTTTATCTCCACATGAGGCGGATGGTAGAGAGCATCGAGAAGCATTTGTTTGTACTGGCCCGCATCCCTGCTCTGGACGAAGTATTCCCACACTCCCTTGGCCTGGTTGAGCCTTCTTCCCACCACGAAGAGCTTGTGCCGGTCCACGAAGTCCTGGTCGATAAAGGTGTTGATGAACGTGAAATCGCTGTAGTTGTCCCTCACGCTGAAGACGCGATCCGAGCCCTCCTGAGTGTCCTTGTCGAAATCCTCGCGGCGCCGCGCGTTTCGAATCCGCTGAAACTCGTAGGAAAGCTTCCCCTTGTCCGCCAGCTCTTCGATGTGGGAGAAGAGCCTCATGCCCAGCGCGTAAGGATTGATCCCCACACGGGGAAGAGCCGTCACCAGGGCGTTTATCCGGGCAAAGGCGACCTCGTTGCCTTTGATCCGGTCATCCCGCAGGAAGAGCTTCTCGTGCCAGTAGCTCGCCCAGCCTTCGTTGAGGATTTTGGTTCGGATCTGGGGCTGAAAAAAGAGGGAAGTCTTCCGGACGATCTGAAGGATGGTATTCATCCACCGGTTTTCTTCCTTCCGCAGGAACGGCGAATTTTCCTGTAGATACTGAAACAAATCCTTGGAGCTTTCTTTCTCGCGCTTTTTATGCTTATCGAAAAGCGCTTCGAATTCGGGGTATTTTCGGGTGACATCCGAGAAGAAAACCGACTCGGCCACTTCACCGAATTGGTGCAGGGTGTCGTTGTACCGGTCTATCTCCTTGAGGTATTCGTGAAGCTTGACCTCGCGAATGGACTGCAGGAAAATATCGAAATAGAAATCCAGCTTGCTCGAAGCCCTGATCTCAGGAGGAGCGTTCGCTTCGGATAGCTCACTGTAAAACCCCACCAGGTTATCTATTGCACGGCTGAATTCGATAACGTAGTCTACCCAGCGCCCCTTTTCGGAGCGAAGCATGACTATCGAGCGCTTGTCGGAGAGCGCCTGTCCGGCGAAGTCCTCATCCCAGGTGTCCTTGAAGAACAGGTTGTTCTGGAAAAAATCGATATGAGCCAGCACGTGGTAGAAGATCATCACGTTCAGCCAGTCCGGGTTGTTGTCGTTGTAAAACGAAATGGCCGGACGGGTGTTTATGACCGTTTCATAGGGGTTGTTGGGATAGAGCTCGTACCTGCCCTTTTCCCTGAGCACTTCCACGTCGTGCACCCAGTAATCGTAGAGAGTCGGGATCATGTTCTTCGGGGTCAGCTCGAGGAGGTCCTTGTTGGTGACGATGTACTCCAGGGTTTCATCCTGGAAGCGCAGTCCGGCCTCCCGAGCCCGTTCCTTGCACCCTTCCATTATTTGCTTCGTGTGCTGATTGATCAGTTCCATCTTCGCTCACCAGTGCTCCCTTCCCTCGCTCTTCACGAAAGCAGCTTTCTTATGCCTTCGATGAGACGTCCCTCGGTGGTGCCTTCGTCGACGGTATCCAACCGGATTTGCTTCGGGTACTCATCAAGGAGGCCGGATTTTCGGATGTAGCGCTCGACGGCCGTGTTGCCTAGCTTCCCCGAGGACCTTTCGGCGACGGTGACGCCGATTCGGTTGCAATAGGCGAGGATCTTCTTGATCTCCGGAATGGTCTGGCTTCCGTCCGAATCCCAGTCATCCCCGTCCGTGCCGTGGAAGACGTAAATGTTGTAATCCCTTGCCAGGCTGGAGGCTTCGACGATTTCGTTCACCAGCCGATAGGCCGAGCCCACGCGCGTTCCGCCTGCAACCGACGAGCTGTAGTAGGTGTAGAAATCGGGAACTTCCTTTGCGTCGGTGTCGTGGAGGATGAATCGGGTTTCCACCTGCTTTTCGTACTGGAACAAGAGCCAGCTATAGATCAGAACGTGCTGGGCCACGACGACTTCGGTGGGCTTTCCGGTCATGGAGCCGGAATAGTCCCGCAGGAAGAAAACCATGGCCTGGGATTCATAGTCCTTTTCCTTGGAAAGAATGCGGTAGACCTTGTCACTCGGAGAGACGAGCAACCGGCTGGGATCGATCTCATCGGAGCCGTTGATGTTGCCGAGTCCTATGTTCGTTTCGATAATGTTGCGAAGCGTTGCCTTTTTGTCCAGGAGCTGTCCGGACCCTTTGTGTCTGTCGGTCAGATCGTAGGTGTAGCGCGTAAGGGAGCGCTTCTTCCCCTTGTCCTTCAAATTGGGGAGCTCGAATTTTTCGCTCAGGATGCGTCCGAGGTCATAGGCGCTGGATTGGATCTCATGGCCGTCACCTTCCCCCTGGCCCGAGCCGCCCGTTCCGGCTCCTTCCGTGCCGTGGACCGGCTCTTCCCCGATGACTTCACCCTCCTGCCCCTCGCCCGAGCCGCCGGAAGAGCCGCCTTTTTCCTCCTCTTCCTTCTTCCTCGTGTCGTGGATGAATTTCTCCTCCACGGTGGTGGGTACCAGGATGATCTTCTCCTTGCCTCCCTTGCCCGGCTTCACCAGTCTGCCGATGCGGATTTTGCGGGGAAAGCCGTCCTTTTCGCGCAGCTTGTCCCGCTCCAGCAGCTCCTCGAGGGCGCTCAGGTGGTGAATGCTGGTGCCCTCGCCGGGCTGCATGGCTTGAAAGGCAAAGAGGTCGTTCCACAGGTAAAGGCTCGCCGCGCCCAGTGGCCGGCCGTCCTCTTCCTCTATCCGGTGCTCGGGAGCGGTGTGGCCGGAGCCTGCCTCTTCTTCCTTGATTCTTTCCTCGAGGTCTGAAATTTCTCTATTCATAGACGACCCTTTGAGGACGCGTAGTCCCGAAGCCTCAGTTTTCGTCGTTTTGCGTGCAGAAGTATTCGATGGTCTTCTGAGCGCAGGTCAGACAGTATCCCAGCTTCTTGAGCATGGTGTCGGTAATGCGGTCATAGAGCTTCTGGTTCTCCTCGTTGGTGCGGTTGGCGAGGGCGCCGATGAGGCTTCCCGCCCCGGCTATGTCGGACTTGAGCCTGACGTCCGTCACGGCCTTTACCAGCTCGAGGTTATCCATGAAGTCGTAGTCGCGGTCTATGGACATCTTCTGCCCATAGATCTTTCGGATGGACGTCCTGAACGATTCGCGCTGCTCCCGGGTCTTGAGGCCCAGTCTTTCCTCGACGCTCTGGACGTACCTTTCGTCGATTTTAAGAGCCCTCAGGTCACCGGACTGAGGGTCCTTGTATTTCCACATCTTGTCGGGACCCAGGTTCTCCGCGTCGATGCCGATGATCATGTTCACATAGTTCATGACGTCCTTGCGGATGGCGTGAGGCTCATCCATGTAGGCGTTGAACATCTCCGTCATGATGCGCTCGCGATAGAGGCCCCTGGCGATCTTTAAATCATCCAGAAACTTCGCCCGTTCGTTGGCTTCCGAAACGTAGTCGAGAACGACGCGGCCGAGGGACTTGAAGATGTCGTAGGCGAACATGCACTGCCCCTCGTTGGTCTCCGAGGTCTCCATCTGCAACTGGACGGCGCGGCCGAGGTTTCTCTGCCCGAGCCCCTTCTGGCCGAACCTCTTGGTGATGTCCGGCTCGTGATTGAGCATGTCGATCACTTCGGCCAGGGTCTTGATGCTCTTCTCGCCCGCGACTTCCCCGGCGGATAGCTTCATGGTCTCGATAGAGGTAAGCTTTTCCGATTTGGGGAGCCTCGTCAGTACCACCGCCACCGAGGCCGCATAGTTCAAGTTGGGGTCCTGATGGAGATGCTCCTTGGTCAGGGTCGTTTTGGCTTCGCTTCCGATGGCATAGGTCGTCAGTTGCTTTTGCAGCTTGTAGTCCGTATTGTGAGCCACGTAGCAGATCCTGCACCGGTCGACGATGGGCGCCTCTTCCTTTTCCGCCAGAAAACGGTTGAACTCCGAGTTGTTGCTCGTCGCGATGATGAGCGTATCGATTGGCCACCGGAATCCGTCGATTTCGATATTCCGGTTCTGGATGACTCCCAGGTAGACCTGGACGAGGTCCTTCTTGTTCTTGAAGATCTCGTCGCTGAAATGAATGCCGCCTCCGGCCACCCGTGCAAGCGCCCCTCTCCTGAGATCGAAGCGGAATGGATTGTTTGCGTCCATTATGTGGAGCAGGCGCTGGATGGATTCTTCCCCCAGGAGATCCACGGCCGACGAAGTGATCTTGTCCTTGGCCGAATACTTGCCCGTTACCGTGCCCATGCTCTCGCTCAGGGGAACCGGAACGATCTCGAGGAAGTCCATCATCTCCTGAACGTTTCCATTACAGAAGCTTCTTATGTCACTCAATATATAGTCGCTGCAGGCGCCAAGGGGACGGTAATCGTGGTAGAGCCTCTCGACCTGCGCATCGGAAAAGCCTCCGGTTTCGGCGAGAAGCTCCATGTTCCGGCTTTTGGATTCGCCAAGATTCATGGCCAGGATGACCGGGTCCTCGAAGGTCTGGGACTGGATCAACTGGATCTTCCCATAGGTCCCTAGCCTGTTCATGTTCTTGAAATTAAACGTGTACCGCCGGTTTTCCTCCTGCGCGAGAAATTCCCTGTAAAGCGCGCAAAGGTAGTCCACGAAAAAGGTCTTCCCGTTTCCCGGCTCACCCACGAGCACGTAGGCCATTTCACGGGACGATCCCCCCTCGGCGGCGTCCTTTACAAAGGAAACGAAGCTGTTGATTTCATCATACATGCCGATGACATGTTTCGGACCCGTCCTGAACACAGTGAAATCGTAGGTGCTCCTGCCGTTCACTATGACTCTTTCGATGGCCGTATTGCCTTTGAGAATCATCCTGGCCACGGACTGGTACGCGTTTTCGAAAAGTCTCTTCCCATCTTTTACCTGCTGAAGATGGTGGACCAATGTTCTCGTGCCGTTTGCTTCCATTTTTCACTCCCAACAGAATTATGGAGGTAATCCTTCACAGGTGCGGTATTCATCAGCCGCCCCCTCCTTGCAGTGTATGGGATTAGTGGACCCGGGTTGATACAGGAAAGCCTCACTGCTGATAGAGATTATCATATTGGCGCTGACTTCGACAAGTGAAGGGATCTGATTTCTGAGAGCGGCTTCGGAGTCGCCTTGCCATGGACTCCAACGTTTGCACCATTCTGTCTTGACAGCCCCATCAAAAGCGATACTATCCACGCACCCTGCCATCGATGGCTTACGTCGTTTCAAAAGAGCCGCACCCTAAGGAAAAGGAAGCTGTAAATGGGAATGTATGATGCCACGTTGTACGATATCATCGCTCGTAATGCGCTTTGCTTCAGGAATCGTCAGGCATGGTTCGAGGTCGATGACGGTAGAGCATTGACATTTTCCGAATACAAGGAAAATGTCGACCGCCTGGCGTTCGGATTACAAAAAGTGGGGATCGGGAAAGGCGACCGGCTCGGCGTTCTGGGGAAGAACAGCCTGGAATATTTTCTGCTCTACGGAGCCGCGGCGGCAATCGGAGCGATCATGCTTCCGATCAACTGGAGGCTTTCCTCTGACGAAGCTTGCTTTAACCTGAATGATTGTACCCCTGAAATGGTTTTTGCGGATAAAGAGTACCAGAATTTGATCAACGGGATGAAGGGTCAACTTCTCTCCGTGAAATCTTATTACAATCTCAAGGCAGATGAAGGGAATTTCACCGCCTTCAAAGCACTCATGAACAACGATGGAAATTTCGCACCGGTCGAAGTCTCCAGTGATGATGGCTTTGTCATTATCCATACGGCTGCCGTCGCGGGAAGGCCCAGAGGCGCTCTACTGAGTCACGGCAATATATGGTGCGCAAACATGCACTTCCATACGGCATTCAACATGACCCCCGAAGATGTGCATTTGAATCTGTTGCCGATTTTTCATGTCGCCGGTCTTCTCATGGCGCTTCAGAGCTTTCATGCCGGAGCGAACAATGTCAACATGAGCAAATTCGATGCGGCAAAGGCGGTCGATCTGATTGCCGAAAAAAGATGTTCCGTGATGTTTGACTTTTCGCCGATTCTGGGCTCGCTTCTCGAACAGCGTGAGAAAAGCGGCAAGTCCATGGAGGCGCTCAGAGCCGTTATCGGAATCGAAGCTCCGGAAATCATAGAAGAGTACCAGAAAGTCAGCAAAGGCACGTTCTATGTCATGTACGGGCAGACGGAAACGTCTTGCCTGGCCACGTTAGGGCGCTACAACGACAGGCCCGGCTCCGCGGGCAGCCCCATTCTCCTGGGACAGGTCCGGTTGGTGGATGAATACGACCATCCGGTATCGCCGGGTCAGGGTCATACAGGTGAAATCACACTCAAGAGCCCAATGGTTTTTAGAGGCTACTGGAATCTTCCCGAAGACAATTCCCTCACTTTCCGTGGCGGGTGGCACCATACTGGTGATCTCGGGCGCTTCGATGAAGACGGGTACCTGTGGTATGCCGGAAGAAAAGCTGAAAAGGAGCTCATTAAGCCCGGTGGAGAAAACGTGTATCCCGCCGAGGTGGAGAGAGTCATTCTCGAACATCCGGCAGTGGAGATGACCGTTGTTTTCGGGGTTCCCGATCCGAAATGGAAGGAAGGCATCAAGGCGGTTTGCAAGTTGAAAGAGGGAGCCTCGCTCAAGCCCAAGGAGCTCATCGATTTCGTGGGTGAGCGAATCGCCAGGTATAAAAAACCTCAGTACGTTGAAATTGTAGATGATTTTCCTCTGCTTGAAAACGGTTCACCGGACAGGGCCACGATAAAGAAGAGGTATGGAGAAGGGCTACCCGCCTAAGATGGAATATGTCCCCTCTTGTGCGGGTAGCCTGGAGAAGCATGATGGGGTGCATTTGAAAAAAAGGAGGCATTGCAGGGTGGGATGATAAATCCTTGGCACATGGCGGACTTCTGTTTTCACATTTGTGAAGAGCCGTGCTGACTTTCGGTATTCTCAATAGAATCGGGAAGGATGGCGCGTGTGAATGTCTTTGCCTTGACTTGTGCTGAGCTTGCAGACGAAATGAGCCGCCGCTACGGCAAGGGGATGTATCATGCCTCCGCGCTCTACCGGGAGCTTTTCAAGGAAGGTAACGCCTCCTTTGCAGCCGCGCCCGAGTTTTCCCGTTCCCCCTCGCTTGCCGCGCGGCTTATTGAAGATGTGCGCCTGCCGTCCTGCCGGATCGTTGCACGGCAAAGCGATGACGGAGTCACAAAATTTGCCTCGGCCCTTTCCGACGGTCATCTGATCGAGTCCGTCGTTATCCCCTCAAACGACCGCACCACACTCTGTGTTTCGTCTCAGGCCGGATGCCGCATGGGCTGCAGGTTTTGCGTAACGGGCGGCCTGGGCTTCACGCGCGATCTCAGCGTCGAGGAAATCGTCTGGCAGGTCCATGCAGCGCGGTTTGGTCTCGGTCGCCACGTTGATAACATCGTGTTCATGGGCATGGGAGAGCCCCTCGACAATTTCGACAACGTCATCCAAGCCGTGCGTGTGATGAGCGACCAGCGCGGGCTCGATATTGCCCACAGCCATATCACCCTTTCAACCGCGGGGCATGCCGATGGAATCCGAAAGCTCGCGGCGCTGAACCTGAACAACCTGCACCTCGCGGTGTCTCTCAACGCGCCGGAAGACGAGCTTCGCACCCAATTGATGCCCATAAACAAAAGGTATCCCCTTGGCAGGCTCAAGGAGGAATTGCGCGCCTTTCCCCTTGGGAAAAACGGTATCGTTTTCATCGAATACGTCCTCTTTGCCGGCATGAACGACTCGCGCGGCCACGCGAAAAAGCTTGCCCGCTATCTCGAAGGACTGCCGGTGCGCGTGAACCTGATCGGGTTTAACGGGAGCGGTTCGGCAACGTCGCCCTACGCACCTCCAAGCTCCGAAGGCATGCACCGGTTCCGCGGTTGGCTTACCGATGAAAAGCTTTTCGTGCGCCTGCGACAGCCGCGAGGGGAGGGCATCATGGCGGCCTGCGGGCAGCTTGGAGCTTCAGCTTTCGCGGTGAGCACCACGGATCGGAAAACAACCTATGTTGGAGTGGAAGAGTATGAAGCCTTGTCGCGAGTGTAAGCACGAAATTTCGGAGCAGGCGCTGGCCTGCCCAAATTGTGGAGCGCCCTTTCCTGCCAGGGAGCGGTGGGACGGATGGGGTTTTGAGTACAAGTCGAAGCTTACCCTCTTCGGGCTGCCTCTCGTGCACGTCTCCTTCAAGTACCGGCCGAACAGAGTGCCCGTTGTGGCAAAAGGGGTTATCGCCATAGGGCAGTTTGCCTGTGGAATCGTAACCATCTCTCAATTCGGGGTCGGATTGGTCAGTATCAGCCAGTTTACAGTGGCAGGCTTTGCACTTGCGCAGTTAGCCCTCGGGTATTCGATTATCGCGCAAATAGGCCTCTATGTCCATGCGGGTCGTGGTCAGGTGGTGAAAAGCATAGAGGAATTGCTCAGGGTGCTCTTATAGATACGGGCGTTTTGCTCCTTTCCGCGCGCCGGACTTGAAGAAACGCCCCGGCCGCGCCCGATGGGCTGCAACACTTTCCGCGCCGCTCAGCCTAGAGGTATACTTCTCAGGATCACACAAGGTTTCTGAAACAAGACAGCGGTGCTTTCGTTACGCGGCCATCCCCAGAAAGGTCCTTTCGAGGAGCACGTGCACCTCGGCGTCGGTGGTCTGAGAGAAATCCTCATACCACGCTCCGACCGCCCAGAAGACTTCCGGCGTGATAAGACAAAACACCTCATCGACTTCCGCCCTGAGCTCGTCGCATATGTCCGCCGGAGCCGCGGGAACGGCCACGACGGTGCGCGCGGGGTTATAGGATCGAAGCGCGGCCACGGCGGCCCGCATTGTCGTTCCCGTGGCAAGACCGTCGTCCACGATGATCACCGTCCGATTCAGAAGGTCCGGCAAGGGACGATTGCCGCGGTAGGCGAGCTCGCGCCGCTCCAGCTCCCACTGTTCCCTGATGGCGACGCGATCTATCTGGAGATCGGTGATCCCGAAAGATCGTATGACCTCATCATTGAGCACGCGCACGCCGCCCGAGGCAATAGCGCCCATGGCCAATTCCTCCTGCCCCGGAGTGCCGAGCTTTCGCACCACGAAAACGTCCAGAGGAGCATTGAGGGCTCTGGCCACTTCAAACCCCACGGGCACTCCCCCGCGCGGGAGGGCCAGCACGACCACATCCGTTCGATTCGCATAAGCAGAAAGTGATTCTGCAAGCATGTGCCCGGCTTCCCTTCGATTTTCAAATCGCATCATGTTCCTAACCTCCTTGTCCACTCACACCCATTATAACAAATCCTTACAGGTTATGAAGGATGCGATGCTCACTGGATTCCCGCCAACGGACATGATCGGAGTGGTCACAACAAACGATAAAAGTCTCCCTTGGTCATACCGGCTTCCGTAGCTCAGGACTTCAGCCCTGCCGAGCATCCGCAGGGCTGAAGCCCTGAGCTACGGAAGCCATCATCATGAATTTGACTTTATAATTTCATTTCGTTGTGCCATTTATGTTTCGACTGTTGTTCGAAACGATGTGTGGATCACCGAGATAAAAACCCCGGGTCCATAGCGGACCCAATACACAGGAGAGTCAGGATGAAAGGACTTTTGTTGAGATGGCTGATTTTGACAGTGGCAATTTTGCTTACCCCCTATCTGATCAGCGGGATACACGTTAGCGGCTTTTTCTCCGCGTTCTTCGCCGCCGCCATTCTGGGGATACTGAACGCCGTTTTCCGTCCCATACTCCTAATTCTGACGCTCCCCATCAACGTCCTCACCTTCGGCCTGTTCACCTTCATCATCAATGCCCTGCTGCTGGAAATGGTCTCGGGCGTAATTCCCGGCTTCTATGTCAGAGGCTTCTGGGCGGCCGTCTTCGGCTCACTGGTGATCAGCGGCGTGAGCTGGCTCATTACCTCGCTCATCAATGAAAAGGGGAGGATCGAGTACATTGATCTGAAGAGCCGCGACGGACACAGATGGGAATAGCTTCGACGGGAATAGCCCCGTTTCCGGGCCTTCCGTATTGACAAGCTCGAAAGATCCTTGTAAGGGAAACACTGCCCAAATGGCTGCTTTCTGATGCTGATGCCGGCGGCGACGGCTCTTGCGGATTCGCTATTCCCGGCTGATGGCTCGAGTGCTCTTAATCGTCTCCCAGCACACGTGCCTGTGCCGATTCCTGTTGTTCTCGTCGCTCTGGATACCCGGTCGAACGTTCATGCTCCCGTGGGGGTTGATTGGTGATGATCCGAAGCTCGTCCTTTTCTCTCTGCCGGAAGACCCGGTGCTTTCTTCATTCCCTTCATTTTTCTCCCTTGTCTTTCCCCCATCACTTTTCCGCCGATGATCTCCACGGGACGCCATCGCCTGTCCCCTTCTACAACGGCACCTTCCACATCGATTCACCCATTCACTGCTTCGCCGCTTCATCTCAGAAAGCCTATCGTGGAAAGCCTCCGGTTATCTCTTTGCCGGAGCTCGGGTTCAGCGAACTTTGAAAATGGAAAGGGTTGGTGAATACATTCCGAAAGGCACTTGAGCGGTTGCTGAATTGCATCTGATTGACCACGTTCAATAAATCCGACATGTTCGAATCGATCACTCGCGAGGTGATTCAAGTTCATCCGGCGTTATGAAAGTGAGGAATGATCACATGAGATATGAAGAAGTATCAGCCAATACTACGGTAGGCACCAAGTATAACGAGGCCTTCAACGAAGCTCTGCTGAATCCTCAAGCTTTTTGGGGAAGGGCAGGGGAGGAAATTTCATGGTACAAAGCGTGGGACCGGGTTCTGGACGACACCACCCCGCCTTTCTACCGGTGGTTTGAAGGCGGCGAGCTGAACACCTGCTACAACGCGGTGGATCTGAATATCGAAAAGGGCAGGGGGGATCAGGCCGCCGTCATTTACGACAGCCCTGTGACCAATACGGTGAAGAAGCTCACCTATTCGGAGCTGAAGGAAAGGGTATCCGGAATTGCCGGCGTCCTGAAGGGGCTCGGCGTGGAAAAAGGCGACAGAGTCGTCAGCTACATGCCCATGATCACCGAGGCTCTCATGGGAATGCTCGCCTGCGCCCGCCTCGGTGCCATCCACTCGGTGGTCTTCGGTGGCTTTGCGGCGCGCGAGCTCGCCATCCGTATCGATGATGCCAAGCCCAAGGTAATTCTTTCGGCCTCATGCGGAATCGAAGGAAAGAAGGTCATCTCGTACAAGCCACTCCTGGACGAAGCGATTGAGCTGGCATCCAGCAAGCCCGAAAAATGCCTGATCTTTCAGCGGCCTCAGGCACCGGCGGAGCTGAAGCCGGGCCGCGACCTCGATTGGGCGGAGCTGGAAAAGGATGCAAAGCCCGCCGACTGCGTGCCTGTCAAGGCCACCGATCCTCTCTACATCCTCTATACCTCTGGAACCACGGGAATTCCCAAGGGCGTGGTCCGGGACAACGGAGGCCACGCCGTCGCCCTGAAGTGGAGCATGAAGAACATCTACGGCATCGAGCCCGGCGACGTCTGGTGGGCCGCCTCGGATGTAGGCTGGGTGGTTGGACATTCCTACATCGTGTACGCCCCGCTCCTCATGGGAGCCACCACGATCGTGTACGAAGGAAAACCCGTGGGCACTCCCGATCCCGGCGCTTTCTGGCGTGTGATCTCACAGCACAAGGTAAATCATCGTCCGCGTGCTTGGGGGCCTTAGAAAAAATGATGAGGTGACACTATGACCGTGAGCTTCAAGCATCTGGATGAGGCACGGCATGCAGCAGTGATGTTTTTGATCTCTGTTTTGAGCAAGGCTCATGAGGCCAAACGTGTGGAGACAAACCGCCAAGGGCGACGCGGTCTTTGATGCCGCGTCGCCCTTGGCGCTCAATCCGACAGAGCAGCGCCGATGCCTCAATCTCCCTGTTCTTCGAAGAGGCCGGGATGCTCTTCCACGATGCTGTCTATGGCGTCCCGAACATCTTCCCAGGTGTCTCTTGGCTCTGCGTGGTCGATTTCATGAAGGCGCATGAGAAGTCCGGTCCAGTCGAAGGCCCCTTTCACGAACTTTTCCATGACGGCAAGCGGCATATTCCTGAGAGACAGGCTGTCCCAGATCACATGTATCCTGGGCTCTCCCTCTTCGGTGAGAATGATATCGGAGGCTCTGCCGTGCCAGCCGGCAAAGTCGATGTCGAAATCCGGGCCGAGGGTGGCGCTCGTTACGACAACAGGCTCATCGTACTTGAACGGCGAGAGGGTGATGAGGCTGTCATCGACTTCGAAGATCTCCTGTTTTCCTTTCACCGGGAAGGGAATAACGGGACGGACATCCTCCAGTACCCAGGAGTAGGCTTCGGGATCGATTTCATCCAGAAGTGCCGGCTCCTCGTCTCCTTTTCTCATCAGTCGCACATCCACGAGGCGAACGACACAGAGTGCCTGTCCATAGAGGAAGGTGCAGCCGTAGTTTTCCTCCATCTCCTCCATTTCTTCTTTGGAGAAGGCGGGCTTTTTCGATGAGCAAATGAGAAGGTCCCCCTTGTGAAGAGTATCCCAGTCTCGAACCTCGATTGTCTTCTGCCCGCTGATAATCTCAAACGCAAATGGCTGTTGAACACTTATCGCTTTCATTCGTATCCTTTCCGGGTCCAAAGGGGCATACCGAAAGTAAAGTAGAAAACAGGAAAAACCATGTCGGGTTACTCTCATCGCCGGCCAAAAGCCGTGCTTCATGTTTCGCGCGATTACAAACTGAACTATTAACCACAAAGATGGGAAAACGCAAAGGACGGAAAGATTGGCTATCGACATAAAACGGGATATGCCTGACGCGGAGTGCGTGTGTTCACCGCGGAGACGCGGAGGACGCAGAGAAAACGCAGAGAAAAGCTCTTGGAGCTCTCGAAATTCCTCTGCGTCCTCTGCGTCTCCGCGGTGAGAAGAGCTCAATGCGTCTTCGTTCAGATTATACTTACAGGTTGTCCCCGATGATGGCAGCAGAAAGATTCCCCACCAAGAGTGCGAAGCAGATCTAGAAGCTCCACACGTGTTCGGCGAAGGTCGCGTCAAGCAGCAGTCTCTTTGAGAACTTGACGTATTTGGATACGATGGCTCGAATGGCAAGCTGCAGTGCATAAGGCCTTATGGGCTTTTCCAGCAGGTAGTTGATGTCCGCGGCGATGCACATATCCACCACCTCATCGTTGGCGTTGCCCGTGATGATGATGGTATCTTGCGGAGCCATGGGGAACGTGGGAAGAACGGCATCCAGGAAGGTGAAAGCTGTTTTGTTCCGCAGGAAGACATCCAGTATGAAAATGGCCACTCCTGTCTGCTGCTTTTCGCAAAAAATCAAAGCTTCTTCGGGCTCCACGAAGGGGAGTATCTTCCCCCATAGGTAGAACCTCATGATATATTCGTAAATAACCTCGCATACCAGCGGGTCGTCATCCACGATAATTATGGGTAGACCGACAGACATGGCTTCTCCCTTTCCCTCTCGTTCTTCACTCCCTGCAACAAGGCATCAGACGGGCATTCCCACGGCTCCTTTCTTTTACGGGCCCATCTCGCCCCGAATCCGCTCATGCAATTCCAGAACACTTCCATATTTAATAGCCCTTCTCCGATAGTTTGTAAATATGGGCTCATGTATATTCTTCCCGGCTTCCTCCGGCGTCGCCCCCGTATCCCCGTATCCATGAGCATCTTACGGTGCAATTCATGTCTTGCCTGGTAATCCGTCCAGAATGCAGTTTCATTCACAGAAAAACTGATATAGAATTATAGCCGAATCATGAGTCCTTCCAAGAGGGTATAGAGGGCAACCATAACTGCGGGCATTGAGCGGAGGCCATTATGACATTGGAGGATTTTTACCTGGTTCTGTTCATAGTCGGATTTGTATTCAGCCTGCTTTCCTTCTTCGGTGGTGTCTTACATGTGCCCATGCCGCACAATTGGAGCCACTCGCTGCATTTCGACACACACGCGCACATTCACGGTCCGGCTCATGTCGGGGATGCATCCCACGGTTCATCGGATTCTCTTCATGTGTCCCCTTTCAATATCGCCACGATCATGGCTTTCTTCGCTCTATTCGGCGGCACGGGCTACCTGCTGACACACTACTCCGGGTGGTGGTTTCCGGTGATCCTGGGCGTTGCCCTCGTGGCCGGCCTGGTTGGTGGATCGGTCGTCTTCCGGTTTCTTGCCGAGTTTCTCATGGCCCATGATCACACCATGAAGCCCATCGATTACAGGATGACCGGAGTGATGGGACTCGTCAGCAGTTCCATTCGAGAGGGTGGAACGGGAGAAATCACCTATTCGCAGGGCGGGGCGCGCAAGTGCGCCGGCGCTCGAAGTGAAGACGGGCTTGCAATTTCCAAGGGAGAAGAGGTCGTGGTTACTCGCTATGAGAAGGGCATTGCCTATGTGTGCCCCTGGAAGGCCATGGCCGGCTACAGCGAGCATGAGCCGGATGGGGATGAGAATGGAAAGATCGGCGGCGGCACGTCGGAGAAAATAGGGGATACCGGGCTGTGATGTTTCGCGACTGGATGTTTCTCGACTGAAGGTGATCGAAAAAAAGAAGGGGGTGGATGATGGGAATTTCTTTTTCCGTGTGGATCATTGCGGGGCTGATGCTGCTCTGCATCGTGTTCCTTCTCGGCGTCATTACCAGGCTCTATCAGAAGGCGGGGCCGCATGCGGCGCTCATCGTTTATGGATTTCGAGGGACCCGCGTCGTGAAGGGAGGCGGCACGGTGGTGTTTCCTCTTATCGAGGAATGTCGAATGCTCTCCCTCGAATTGATGTCCTTCGATGTCGCACCCCAGCAGGACCTTTACACGAAGCAGGGCGTTGCCGTAACCGTGGAAGCGGTTGCACAGATCAAGGTGAAATCCGATCCCGAGTCGATCCAGACGGCAGCGGAGCAATTCCTGACCAAGGACTCCCAGGAGAGGGAAGGCTTGATCCGCCTCGTTATGGAAGGGCATCTGCGTGGCATCATCGGGCAGCTCACGGTGGAGGAAATTGTCAAGGAACCGGAAATGGTCGCGGACCGCATGCGCAACACCTGTGCCGCTGACATGAACAAGATGGGGCTCGAGGTCATTTCCTTCACGATCAAGGAAGTTCGCGACAAGAACGACTACATCGCCAACATGGGCCGGCCCGACGTCGCCAGGATAAAGCGGGACGCCGACGTGGCTGCGGCCGAAGCGGAGCGGGATACAGCCATCAGGGGTGCCCTGGCGCAGCGCGAGGCTGCCGTGGCGAGGGCACAGGCGGACCAGGAGCGGGTGCTCGCCGAAACGTTGTCCCTGGCCAAGCAGGCGGAATCGCAACGGGATCTCGAAATCAAGAAGGCCACCTATCAGGAAGGGGTCAAGCGGCAGCAGGCGCAAGCCGACAAAGCTTATGAGATTCAGACCAACGTCATGCAGCAGCAGGTGGTGGTCGAACAGGTAAAGGTTCAGCAGGTGGAAAGGGAGCACCAGATCAAGGTGCAGGAAGCTGAAATCCTGCGCGTCGAGAAGGAACTGGTGGCGACCGTGCTGAAGCAGGCGGAGATCGAGAGGCAACGGATCGAAACACTGGCAAACGCCGAGAAGCAGCGCATGATAGCCGAAGCCGACGGCAAGGCCGCGGCAATCCGCCTGCAGGGCGAGGCCGAGGCGGATGTCATCCTCAAGAAGGGTGAAGCGGAAGCCAAGGCCATGAACGTCAAAGCAGAAGCCTTCCAGGAATACAATCAGGCCGCGATCATCGACAAGCTGCTCACCGGCATGCCGGAAGTCGTGCGAGCCCTCGCCACGCCACTTGCAAACGTGGACAAAATCACCATCATTTCCACGGGCGACGGCGATTCGACGGGAATCAGCAAGCTCACCAACGATATCACCAAGATGGCGGCCCAGGCTCCGGCTATTTTCGAGACCCTTTCCGGCATGAGCATCGCCGAGCTCTTTTCCAAGGTGCGCATGATCGGCGACAAGGCGGAGAAGCCTTGATGAAGCTTACAGAAGGTTTGCATAAAGCTTGCAGAAAGGAGACCTTCCATGACATTGATCGAACGGGTCACAAGGCTCATCCGCTCCAATCTGAATGATCTCGTCGATAAAGCGGAAGATCCCGAGAAGATGATCAAGCAGATGATCCTCGACATGGAAACCGAATTGCAGCACCTGAAGAGCCAGTTGGCGGTCTCCATTGCCGACCAGCATCTGCTGGAAAAAAGGCATAAAGAATGTGCGCTGCAAATGGCCGAGTGGATGCGCAAGGCGGAGCTCACCGTAGAAAAGGGTGACGAGGCCCTGGCCCGTACCGCGCTCGAACGCTACTTGAGCGACCAGGAGCTTGCGCGAAGTTATGAAAAGCAATTGGACGAGCAGAAGCGGCAGGTGGACGATTTGAAGGCCGCTTTCTTCCGCCTGGAGCAAAGACTGGCGGAAACCCGCTCAACCGGCGAAATGTTCATCGCTCAGTATCGCCGCTCACACTCACTGGACAAGGCCTCCGCGGCTCAGATCGCCGTTCAGGATCTTTCCGGCACCGAGGCGCTGAAGAATCTCCAGGACAAGGCGGGGAGGGCTGCGGCGGTGTGTCAGGCCAGAGCATCCCTGGCCGGCGAGAGCCCCGAGGCGCGGCTCGACAGGCTTGAAAAGGAAGACAAGGTCGAGCATCTGCTGACGGAGATCAAGAAACGGCGCACTCCGGCAGCTTAGGCATGGTTTGGTTGAAATCGGCTTTGGAGCTTATGCCGTTGTTGAGGAATTAAGAAGGGACAAAAGGGACAAAAGGGACAAAAGGGACAAAAGGGACAAAAGGGACAAAAAGGACATCAGGGACAGAAAGGATGTGAGGAAAAGGGGGAGGGCGGCAGAAACAAGTCACTCCTCTTTATGTCCTTTGCGTCGTTTATGTCCTTTTTGTCCTTTCTTGTCTTTCCCGGCTCATTTTTCAACCCCGGCTCCTCCGCAGTCCGGGCAGACGGCGTTGGCATAGTCCACGCAGCAGCTTCCGGGGCTTATGACCGGAATATGCCCACAAACAAGGCCGGTACCGCTGCATCGGCTGCATGGCTCCCGGCGTGATTTCACGGTTTGTTCGGGGGCCTGTTCCCGTCCCACATCGGCCTTACGTGTCTCTTGCTTCCGGCTATTTTCTTCCATTGGAGCTCTCCATTTAGGTTTTTATCGATTAAGAAATCAGGGTATGTTCCCTTCATCAGAGCCACGAAGTAGTATACACTTGAAAGTGTGCAGATTCGAGTGGTATGGGCAAGAGCACGTTCTTGTGCTCACCGCAGAGACGCAGAGGACGCAGAGAGAGCGCAGAGGGTTGTTGGAATTCTTGTGAAATTTCTCTGCGCTCTCTCTGCGCTCTCTCTGCGTCCTCTGCGTCTCTGCGGTGAAAAGCTCAGTTTTTACCGAGGCGGAAATATTATCTTTCGTACCTGACACATTCGAAAAAGGACATCTCGTGAAGATCGGCGTTCAAACATGGGGAAGTGACGGCGATATCAATCCTTTTATCGCTCTTGCGGGAGGGCTTTCCGCCGCGGGCCACGATGTGACGCTCGCCATAATGAGCGCGGAGCGGAAGGATTACGAGCGCTTTGCGGCAAGGCTTGGCTTCAGGTTGATTCCGTTCGGCTACATCTGGACGGAGGAGGAGCTGATCCGGATCATCCGCAAGATGAATGCAACCACCAATATGTTTAAACAGCTCGATCTTGTCCTGGATGATATGTTCGAGCCGGGTGTCGATGCCATGTATGAAATGGCGCTGTCGCTCTGTGCGGACAACGAGATCGTTATCGGGCATTTCATCCTTCATCCCCTGCATGCGGCCGCGGAGAAGGCTCGAAAACCCTATGTGACCGTCACTCTCAACCATGGCGCCATTCCCACGCGGCACGCAGCACCGGCGGGGCTTCGCAGTTTCGGCACGTGGCTCAACGGGATGGTCTGGAAAGTTGCCGTCAAGATACTCGAAGGACATATTCTTCCCTCCATCAACCGGCTGCGCCGCCGGGAAGGACTTCTCCCGGCTTCATCTTTTCGTGATATTTGGGAATCACCCTTGTGCAATCTCATCGCCGTAAGCCCCCAATTTTGCGAGCCCAAGCAGGATTGGAGCCCGAACCAGCACGTCTGCGGCTTCTTCCGCATGCCCGAGGCTGCGACCTCGTGGGAGATTCCCGACGGTCTGGCCAGGTTTCTCTCCGACGGTCCTCCTCCGGTATACATGACTTTCGGAAGCATGTTGAGAGTTGAGCCCGATGCGGAGCGGCTGACTGAAACAACGCGCTTGCTCGTAGAAGCCGCAAAGCACGCTGATTGCCGCGCGATCATCCAGTCACGTTGGGACGAGGTGCGGGGCATTCCGGAATCCCCGGACATTTATCGGGTGGAGGAAGCTCCACATACAAAAATATTTCCTCATTGCGCCGCCGTTGTTCACCACGGGGGAGCGGGCACCACTCAGACCGCTACCCTCTGCGGTTGCCCGTCGGTCGTTGTCGCACACATCACGGACCAGTATTTCTGGGGCCGGGAGCTCAAGCGCCTCGGTGTTGCTCCGAATCTTCTCGAGCGCCGCAAAATGACTTCCCGAAAGCTCGGCCGTGAGATACGGCAAGTGCTGGATTCGCAGAAGATGGGGAATCGTGCGAAGGAGCTTGCTGCCGCTCTTGCCGCTGAGAACGGAGCTCTCAATGCCGTCGCCCTCATCGAGCGTATGATGCCCGAGCTTTACGAAACCTCTCGAACCGGGTAATATTGTGAGCCGGGAAGATCGAAGCTTCTTCACGATTCGCACCGAGGTATGAAGCAAACACGCCGATTCTCATCTTGGCCATGTTTTCAATGACGGACCGCCGCCGACGGGACTGAGATATTGTATAGGCTCAGCCTCGTTGAGGCTCATCCCGAGAGAAGACTTGCAAAAAGAGGGATACGGTGCATATCTCGGTCTTTTTTTTGCGGAAAAGCACTGATACCGGCTGCCGGCACCATCGTTAGAAGTATACTCCATGCACACATCTCTTTCCCCGTGTGGCAGGCACGATAAAATCCGTGCCTACCCTACGGCTGCGGGGGCCGCGCAATTACCATTTCGAAGCTTCAGTGCCACGGCAGGCCGGAATATGGGAAAATGGGAGATAATTATGCGATTGGCGCGCATCCTCGCCTGTTTGATGATCATTGCCCTCTGTTGGGAGTGTCTTGGAGCAAAGGATCAGGACGCTTTTGCGGATGAGCGGGTCGTCCGCGTGGGAGTTCTTGCCAGAAGGGGGACAGGCGAATGCCTGAGCAGTTGGTCTCCGACTGCGGAATATCTGACCGCTCAAATCCCCGGTACTCGATTTCAAATCGTTCCCATGGCCTTCGAAGAGATCGTTCAAAAGGTCAAGGATGAGGAAGTCGACTTTATTGTCGTCAATTCCTCCATTTATGTGGAGCTGCAGGCTCTTTACGGAGTGAGCCGGATGGCCACGATCAAGGCCGGTACGGGTGCGGGTACGGGATCGGGAAGAAGTGGAGAATATTCTTCACTCTTCGGAGGCGTCATCTTCACCGGGTCGGATCGTGCGGATATCGCTTCCATTGAAGATCTGAAGGGTAAATCCTTCATGGCCGTCGATGAAACTTCCTTTGCAGGCTGGAGAGCCTCGTGGAGGGAGATCAAGGCAAGAGGGGTAGATCCCTATCGGGACTTTACCCGGCTGCTTTTTGCCGGTACACACGATAAGGTAATCTATGCCGTCCGTGATGGACTGGTGGATGCGGGCACGGTGAGCACTCCCATTATCGAGCAGATGATAGCGGAAGGCAAGCTGGCTCCGGGCGCCGTAAAAGTGATCAGCGAGCAAAAGCATGAAGATCTTCCCTATGTCCACAGCACCCGCATCTATCCTCAATGGCCCTTCGCAAAATTGAAGCATACTCCCAACGCCCTGGCGGAAAAGGTATGCGTGGCTCTTCTGAGCATGCCCCACGACAGTGAGGCGGCTCGCGCGGCGAGCTGCGCCGGGTGGACGGTGCCCCTGGACTATGGAGCGGTGGACGAGTGCTTGAGAGAGCTGCACGTCGGGATTTACAAGGACCTGGGCAAAATTAGCCTTTCCGCCGTTTTCAGGCAGTATTCTCTGTGGATATCCCTGGGTGTCGGCATGATCCTGATTCTGGCCGGATACCACGTTCGCGTTCTCCAGCTCAACGGCAAGATGCGTGTATCCCGGCGGGCTTTGGAAAATGAAATGGCCGAGCACTCCCGTGCGGTGGAAGCTCATGCACGGATCAGCCGCCAAAACGAGCTGATCCTTGGGGCGGTGGGTGAAGGAATTGTGGGCTTGGACCTCATGGGAAAGGTCACTTTCATCAATCCGGCGGCAGCACGGATGATTGGCTGGGAGGCGGCGGAGCTCATCGGACACTCTCATCATGAAGCCGTTCATCACTCGAAAGCGGACGGCGCCCGGTACCCCAAGGAGGAATGCCCCATTTATGCCGCCTACAAAGACGGAGCAATCCACCGCGGCTTCGATGAAATCTTCTGGAGAAAGGACGGCACCAGTTTTCCCCTCGAGTATATCAGCACGCCCATCTATGAACAGGGCAGACCCATAGGAGCCGTCGTCAGCTTTCAGGACATAACCGGGCGCAAGGAGTCGGAAGAGGTACTCAGGCATCTTCTGGCTCAACACAATGCCATTCTTGAAAACGTTCCGCTCGGAATCGCTTACCTGAAAGGCAGGGAGCTCATTTGGATCAACAACAAGATGGCCGACATATTCGGACATTCATTCAATGAAGTGAGAACCGGGACGACCGAGTTGTTCTATCCTTCGAAAGACGACTACGAAAAAACGGAAAAGGAAGCACTCGCCGCGTTTTCCGGAGGGCGTACCTATCATACGGAGCGTCTCATGAAACGCACCGACGATTCACGGTTCTGGTGCGGTATAACCGGCAAGACTATTCTTAACGACCCGAGCAAGGGGTCCATCTGGCTGTTCGACGACATATCGCAGCGCAAACGGGCCGAAGAGGAGCTACTGGGGGCCAAGGAAGGCGCCGAAGCCGCAAACCGGGCCAAGAGCGAATTCCTTGCCAATATGAGTCATGAGCTGCGCACTCCGCTCAACGCCATTATCGGCTTTAGCGAGATGATGTTCGATGAGCACGTCGGCTCTCAAAACGACATCCAGAAGGAATTCCTGACGGACATAATGAACAGCGCCCGGCATCTGCTCGGTCTCATCAACGATATTCTGGATCTCTCCAAGATAGAAGCAGGCAAACTGGATCTGCGGCTTTCGGAAGTGCATCTGAAGACTCTTCTGATGGAAAGCCTGGCCATGGTCAAGCAGAACGCCTTCGAACGGGGAATCGAGCTGACGACGGATCTGGATCGAATTCCCGAGACCGTCTATGCGGACGAGCTGAAGCTCAAGCAAATTCTTTGCAATCTTCTCTCCAATGCCGTGAAATTTACGTCCGACAACGGCAGCCTTCAGATCACCGCCAGTTGTATCGACTCCGGGAATGGACGCCCTGAAGTCGAGGAAGGCGAATGGGTGAGGGGACCAGCCTTACCCGAGGGAAGCTACATTCAGGTTTCCATATCCGACACGGGCGTAGGCATCAAATCCGAGGACTTGCAACGAATTTTCAATCCCTTCGAGCAGGCCGACGGCTCCTTCACCCGTCAGTTTCCGGGCTCTGGCCTGGGCCTTGCCTTATCGAGAAAGCTCGTTGAGCTCCATGGCGGCAGGATATGGGCGGAGAGCGAAGGCGAAGGGAAGGGGAGCACTTTCCATTTTGTCATTCCCCTATCCGGATCGGATATTGCTCGCGGGCGTGGATTGCGCTCCTCTGTTCACCTCGGACGTGAGGATGAAGCGGAGGAGGCGAAGATGAGATGTTAGATCTTCGCGCCGCGAGCATGACCCCCCATTACTAAGGAGTCACGAAATGGCTTTGAACTGGCGACAATACATCACGGTGGATCCTAACGTATGCCACGGCAAGGCATGTATCAAAGGAACGCGCATCATGGTCTCCGTCGTGCTCGATAATCTGGCCGCCGGAGTCACAGTGGATGAAATCCTGCACAGCTATCCCTCGCTGACCAGCGAAGCCGTGCAGGCTGCCATCGCCTATGCAGCCGAACTTGCACGCGAGCGTTTCATCGCGTTGTCGGCTTGAGGGTGCGGGTATGAAATTCAAAGTAGATGAGAATCTGCCCCAAGAGGCAGCCGAGACTCTTCGTATGGCAGGCTACGAGGCTTCCACGGTACTGGAACAACAGCTTGGCGGAGTGAAAGATTCGGACCTCGCTTCCACCTGCCGGCTTGAGGGCCGAGTCCTCGTATCCCTTGATACCGATTTTGCAGATATCCGCACCTATCCTCCCAGCGAGTATCACGGGCTTATTGTAATGCGGCTTAAGCAAAGCGATAAGCCGCATGTCATCGAGACCATAAGAAGGCTCTTACCTCTACTGAAATTCGAGCCCTTGAAAGGGCGTCTCTGGATTGTTGAAGAGGCTACTCACATAAGGCGGGACACCTTGAACGGTAGGGCGGGGTTGCGTCCCCGCCACGCTCACGGCTCACCAAGCTTGGCGAGTT
>Ga0074199_1000350_pt1 | contig 81682 bp, 71 predicted proteins | sample EPASupsiteSAE347_FD_64528 | JGI IMG/M metagenome (GOLD analysis project Ga0074199, IMG submission 64528) | Bioremediated contaminated groundwater from EPA Superfund site, New Mexico - Sample SAE3-47 | ecosystem: Environmental > Aquatic > Deep subsurface > Groundwater > Contaminated ... | reverse complement strand
TTTTGGTGGGCACGATAAAACAGTGCCCACCCTACCAAGCGGCTGGCACTGTAGGGTGGGCACGCCTTCTTGTGCCCACCGGAACTGGTCAGGGACTTCCGCCGTCCTGTACTAGTCCTTTTGTGGAGTGACAGGTGCAACCAGGCGGAAGTGCAGGCACAGTCAGGACCAGACAATACAGGTTTTCCCCACCCGACGGGTTTCTCCTGGAAAACGGGGAAAGCCTGCGTGAAATCACACTGGCGTATGAGACCTACGGTCGCCTCAATCCGGATAAAACCAACGCGATATTGATCTTCCACGCCCTTTCGGGGGACGCTCACGCCGCGGGTTTTCATCCGGGGGACAGGAAGCCGGGCTGGTGGGACGCAATGATCGGTCCCGGCAAAGCCTTCGACACTGACAAATACTTCATCGTTTGTTCCAACGTCCTGGGAGGCTGCAAAGGGTCGACCGGGCCTTCGAGCATCAATCCGAAGACCCAGAGGCCCTACGGCCTCTCCTTTCCCATGATTTCCATCGGGGACATGGCCGCATGCCAGAAACAACTTGTCGACCACCTGGGCATCGGCAAGCTCCTCTCCATCGCAGGCGGCTCCATGGGCGGCATGCAGGTGCTCGCCTGGTTGACGAAGTACCCCGAACGCATACGCAGCGCCATACCCATCTCCACCGCAATGAGGCATTCGCCACAGCAGATTGCCTTCAACGAAGTGGGAAGACAGGCGATCATGGCCGACCGGGACTGGAGATCCGGCAACTACTACGGTGGACATCCTCCCGCCAGGGGACTCTCTCTGGCGCGAATGATCGGCCACATCACCTACATGAGCGACCAGTCCATGGAGACCAAATTCGGGAGGCAGAGAAAGGAAAAATTCAAACCCTTCAAGTTCGGCGCGGACTTCGAGGTCGAAGGATACCTCCATTACCACGGCCAGAATTTCGTGAAAAGGTTCGACGCGAATTCCTATCTCTATATCACCCGGGCCATGGACAATTTCGACGCCGCCGAGGGGAAGCCTCTTCAGGAGGTCCTGAAAGGCGTCGAAGCCAGGGTTCTGGTGATCGCCTTCAAATCGGACTGGCTATATCCGGCTTATCAGACGAAGGAAATCGTCAAGGCGTGCAAACTCTCGGGAGTGGAAGCAAGCTGTTGCGAGATCGACTCCACTTACGGGCACGATGCTTTTCTTCTGGAGGTCGAAGAGGAAACGAACCTGATAGCCCATTTTCTGAAAAAAGCCCTCAACGGCCACGAGGTGACAGGCGAATATGAAATCTGATCTCGCGCGTTTGGATCACAGGATCATCTCCGATTTCGTCGATCCCCGGTCTTCGGTGCTCGATCTCGGCTGCGGGGAAGGCGAACTGCTCGATTACCTTGCAAAGGAGAAAGGCGTCCGCGGACAGGGCATCGAAATAAACGAGCAGGCCATCTATAAGTGCGTCGCCAAAGGGGTCAACGTCCTCCACGGCGACCTCGACACGGGACTGTCCGAATACCTGGACAACTCGTTCAACTTCGTCATCCTGAATCAGAGCCTTCAGCAGATCCGGAACGTGGAAACCGTTCTCCTCGATTCGGTGAGGGTCGGGGAGAAGGTAATCGTGGGGTTTCCCAATTTCGCTCATATCGGATCGAGGCTCCAACTCTTCTTCAAAGGAAGGGCCCCGGTGACCCCTTCTCTCCCGTACCAGTGGTACGAAAGCCCGAACCTCCACTTCCTGAGCATCCTCGATTTCTTCGACTACTGTGGGGAAAAGGGACTAAAAATCGAGCGTAGCGCATTCCTCGGGAACAAAAGACGCGTTCGGATGTTTCCAAACCTGTTTGCCGGAATCGGCATATTCCTCATATCGTAACAGGGGGGATAGAATCGCTGCCGGAGGCTTTCATTCGTCCGGCGTCCGTTCGGCAAGAAGCCGGGTCAGGATGCGGACCAAGTCCCGGACTCCCTTTTTCACGAGCGCCGAAACGAGGATTACCGGATATCCGGTTTCCCGGTACGGGGCGGCAATCGCTTCGAGTCGCGCAGGATCGGGAACCAGGTCGATTTTGTTCAGAACGATCACTCTGTCCTTGCCCGCCATCGTCTCCGAATACGATTCCAACTCCTTCTCGATCCTGAGGTACGGTTCCAGGAAATCTTCAGCGGGCAGCCCCGCGGCATCGACAAGGTGGACCAGGATTCTCGTTCGTTCGATGTGCCGCAGGAACCTCGTGCCCAGGCCTGCCCCTTTGTGAGCGCCCTCGATGAGACCGGGGATATCGGCCACGACAAAAGGGGGAGCGTCTTCATACTGCACGACCCCGAGATTCGGGACGAGCGTCGTGAAGGGATAGTCGGCAATCTTCGGACGCGCCGCCGAGATTGCGGTAATGAGCGTGGATTTTCCGGCGTTCGGCAGGCCGACCAGGCCCACGTCCGCGATCAGTTTCAGCTCCAGGAGGAGTTCCCGCTCCTCGCCGTCCTGACCGTCTTGGGCGAACCGGGGCACCTGCCGGGTGGATGAAACGAACCGGGCGTTGCCTCGTCCGCCGCGTGCGCCCTGCGCGGCGATGAAGCGGTCTCCGCGTTGAAGGAGGTCCGCAAGAACTTCGCCGGTTTCGGGGACCTTCACGATGGTTCCCACCGGCACTTCCAGCACCAGGTCTTCGCCGCTTCGCCCGTGCCGGTTCTGCCCCTCTCCGTGTCTTCCCGACCCGGCTTTGAAAATGTGACGATACCTGAAATCGAGAAGGGTATGCTTCCTTTCGGAGGCTTCGAGGATGACGTCCCCTCCCCTGCCGCCGTCCCCACCGTCGGGGCCTCCCTTGGGAACGTACTTTTCACGTCGGAAACTGACGCAGCCGTTCCCGCCCTTTCCGGCTTGAACCCGGATGGTGACTTCATCCACGAACCTCATCGCGCAAAATACCTCGCTTTCAACGCACAGCCGTAGGGTTGGAACGCGCCGAAACACTGATATGTTTTCGTTTTCGGATTTTCCAGCGACCGCCTCCGGAGCCGGTCCCTCCACCACAACGGGAATGAGGGAGACCAGCACCGGAGGCCGGATAGCACAAAACCGGGGGCCGGAATCTCGCCCCGGCCGTCTTCAGGTATGCCAAGGTAGGGAAAAACGGTTACTCTTGCGCGGAAGCCGCGTAGACGCTGATCTTCTGGCGCATCTTGTCCTTGTACTCGAAGGCAACCACTCCGTCGATCAGGGCGAACAGCGTGTAATCCCTGCCCATCCCCACATTGTTGCCCGGATGGAACTTCGTACCGAGCTGGCGCACCAGAATATTCCCGGCCCGGACGGTCTCTCCCCCGAACCGTTTCACACCACGCCGCTGGCCCGAACTGTCCCGGCCGTTTCGCGAACTTCCTCCTGCCTTTTTATGTGCCATGGATCGCTCCTCCAAATGACGGGCCCGGCAAAGGCCCGGCCTTCAGCCCGAAACGGGCATGAAAGGTCTACTCGGCCCGCTTCTCGATGCCGTCGATACGCACTGCGGTAAAAGACTGCCTGTGTCCCTGTTTCTTGCGGTAGTCTTTGCGCCTCTTGTGTTTAAAGATGACGATCTTGCGATGGCGGCCCTGTTCCACGATGCTTCCCTGGATGGCCACGTCCTCCAGCAAGGGCTGTCCAACTCGAACCTGGTCTCCTTCGGAGAACAGGAGCACTCGATCGAGAGTCACCTTTTCTCCCACTACTCCCGGGAGCTTTTCGAGCTTCACCACTGCACCGGGGCTGGCCTGATACTGCCTGCCCCCCGACTGAAAAATCGCGTACATAGAAAGATCCTCCACCCTTGTCGCTCTCTATTCATCGTTGCTTTCCGCCCGCCCCGCGTGGTCTTCGACAAAAAAAGCGGCCCTCAGAGCCGCCCGGAGGCATGGCGGAACCGCCCAATTTACATGGTCGCGTATATGCCTTGCTTTAGAATGAATTCCTGGTACTCTCGGAGCTTCTCGCAACTTTCGAGACATTTGTTCTTGTCTTCGTTGGCCCGCTCGCAAGTCAAACAGGGACTCTTCAACATCGCAACGCCTCCTTGTGAAAAGGAATGATAGATGGAACAGTTTTGTATACTGGAGAGCTTAGCCCACTGTCAAGGCTTTTTTGAACCTCTTGCACACATCAGCCAATTGTGACACAAAAAACCCCGAAAGGTTCACCCGGTCTGCCGAAAAATGACGGATAAACCGCTGGAAGCCTCCGCTCCCCGTCCCTTTGTGCTCTTCTGCCTGATACTGGTGGGCATTGCATCCATTTCATGCGCCTCCATACTGATCCGGCTCGCCGATGCGCCCCCGCTGAGCATTGCCGCCTACCGGGTCGCTCTGGCCACCCTCATCATCGCGCCGTGCTATGCCCGCAGGCGGTCATCCCGGCGTGGCGAGTGGAACCGCAAGGTCTTCTTCACGACCGCTCTCTCGGGTTTTTTTCTTGCCCTGCACTTTTCCTTCTGGATCTACTCACTGCGAATGACTTCGGTTGCCAGCGCCGCCACGCTCTGCAACTCGACACCGCTCTTCGTGGCTCTCTTCTCTTTTCTATGGCTGAAGGAAAGCCCGAGCGGCAGGCTGAAACTCGGGATTCTCTTGACGCTTGCAGGCAGTCTTTTTGTAGCGGGGACGGATTTTTCCTTTTCGACGGACGCCGTATGGGGAGACCTCCTGGCCGTCGGCGGCGCCGTCATGGCCGCCGGATACTTCATCAGCGGGCGGATTGCGAGACGATCTCTGAGGCTCACGTCCTACGCCGTCGTCAGTTACGGAACCGCGGCCGCGCTGCTCATTCCCGCCTGCCATCTCTTCGGCGCGCGACTCTCGGGATTCTCCAACGAGACGTACCTCTTTCTGGTCTTACTTGCGGTGGTTCCGCAAGTGGTGGGACACACAACCTTCAACTGGGCGCTGAAATACATCCCCCCGACGACCGTGTCCGTGTTGATCCTGGGGGAACCCATCGGCGCTTCGGCACTCGCCTATTTTGTCTTCGGCGAGACCATAGCGCCACAAAAGGGGCTGGGGCTCCTTATCCTGGCGGCAGGGATTCTGCTGAGCGCCCAGTCCGTCGAAACCGACGAAGACTCTGGCCGGGACCAGGGGAAAAGAGCGGCGGGTTTCGAGGGATCTACGGTTGGCGGTTCGGTAGAAGTTGACAGCACATCAGAAAAACGCTAGTGTTCTTCCGATGTGCCGGTAAATACCCGGACCGGTGGGAAACGTCGCCCCGCCACAAAGCAAGGCCTTTGCATCCTCATTTGGGTGCGCCAATGCACCGTTCATCGCAACGGATGAGTTTATCACTTCCTATCAGCAGGCGGATCGGACCATGTTTATTATCGGCAATTTGTTCAAGGCGCTGGCAATCATCCTCCACTACGTACTGAACTTTTACATGTGGATCGTCGTCGCCCGTGCGGTACTCTCGTGGGTAAATCCCGACCCCTACAATCCCATCGTCCGTTTCCTTGCAAGCGTCACCGACCCCGTTTTGTACGCCATTCGGCGGCGGTTGCCGGTTTTCTTCGGAGGCATCGATTTTTCCCCGATGCTGGTCATCCTGGCTATCGTGTTTCTGGATAACTTCCTCGTGCCGACCCTGTTGCGGTTGGCCTACAATCTTGGCGTCTGAGCGGGAGTGGAGTGTACCGTTATGGAAATGACGTCCATTGATGTGCAACCCAAGCGTTTCCGCACTCGCTGGCGAGGTTTGGACCCCCGGCAGGTCGAAGCTCACTGCAGACAGATGGCTGATGAGGCCCAAGACCTCGAAACCCAGAATTCCGACCTCCTGAAAAAGCTCCAGGAGATGGAAAAGGACCTCATCTCGTACAAGGAACGCGAGAAAACCATCCGGAACGTTCTCCTGAACGCCCACAAGTCCGCCGAACAGATGAAGGACAATGCCGAAAAGGAAGCCCGGCTGATCGTTGCGGAAGCGGAAATCGAGGCCGAGAAGATTCTTCGGGGCGCACACCAGCGGCTGGCAGGGCTGAACGAAGACATCGCCGAGATGAAACGACAGAAGATACAGTTGGAGACCAAGCTCCGCACCACTATCGACGCCTACCGGCAGTTGCTCGACATGGACAAAGACGACTGAAAGGCGCGCTGCACGGACGACGACGGAAATCGCCCGGAGTGAACGACCTCCCCGGGCAGCGCCGAGCCACGGAGAATGAAATGACCGTAAGCAAGGAACTCCTCGACATTCTGGCCTGCCCCAAATGCAAGGGGCCCATCCTTTTGAATGAAGCCCGGGACGGGCTGGTTTGCAGCCAATGCATGCTCGTTTATGAAATCCGGGACGGCATTCCGATCATGTTGATCGACGAAGCCAAACCCCTCCAAGAGCGGAAAGACCTTTAGATGCGGCCTCTTTTTCCCCTCCCGCCCGAAACCGCCGGTCGCCTCCTCGATGCTGTCGGCCGCTTTTCGCGCTGTCGCGTCCTCGTTGTGGGCGACCTGATGCTGGACACTTTCATATGGGGAGACGTGCGGCGGATTTCTCCGGAGGCGCCGGTTCCGGTGGTCGATGTTCGCGAGGAGACCCAGTTTTTGGGAGGAACGGCCAACGTGGTCAACAACGTCGCGTCCATGGGCGGCGAAGTTTTGACGACGGGGGTTGTCGGAGACGACGCGGCCGGTCGCAGCCTGGTGAATCTCCTGACCAAGATCGGGGTTTCTCCAGACGGGCTCGTGATCGAGAAGGATCGGCCCACCACGATCAAGACCCGCATCATCGCCCGCAACCAGCAGGTCGTTCGGTTTGACCGGGAATCGCGTGCCCCCCTGGACGGGAAATCCTTCGAACGGATTTTGTCCTACATTCGGACCAGCCTCGACAAAGTCCACGGCATCATCGTTTCCGACTACGCAAAGGGGATGATCACCGGCGATTTTATGGACGCCCTGCGCTCTCTCGTCTCCAATTCCGGCGTGCCCGTGCTCGTGGACCCCAAGGTGAGACACATCGACGTCTACCGTTCCGTTACGATGGTCACCCCAAACCACGACGAAGCATCCATGATGGCGGGGATCGAGATTCATGACGAAGCGTCACTTGTCGCTGCCGGGACGGCTCTTCTGAAGCGCCTGGGATGCGGGACGCTGCTCATCACTCGGGGTAAGGACGGAATGAGCATCTTTCAAGATAACGGCCTGATGACCCACATCCCCACGGTCGCGCGGCGGGTTTTCGACGTGACGGGCGCGGGCGATACGGTCATCGCGGCGCTCGTCCTTGGAATTGCAGGCGGTCTTTCCCCGGTGGAGTCCGCTCTCATCGCCAATATGGCCGCCGGCATCGTGGTCGGCGAAGTGGGCACGGCCGCCGTGACCGCGGAGCAACTACGGACAGCCATCGAGGAATTCCGCCGGAGGCAATGATGAGCCTGCCGAAGGAAGCTTTGCCGGGAAAACTCGTGGCCGGGCTGTTGTTTCGCGATTCAACCGTTCAACGCCTCATCATGGAGGCCTTGCGAGACCGTTTCGGCGCCATGGACTTCCTCTCCGAACCCCGGCCTTTCACCTACACCAGGTACTACGAGAAGGAAATGGGGTCGGGCATATTCCGGCAAACGGTCGCTTTTGTCGACCTGGCCCCACCCGAGAGTCTCCCGGAGATCAAGATCTTCACCAATCGACTGGAGACCGAACTTTCCGTTGACGGCAGGCGCCGAGCGAACGTAGACCCGGGTCTCCTCAGCGAAGAGAGGTTCATTCTTGCGACCGGCAAGAACTACACGCACAGAATTTATCTCGGGAGGGGCATCTACGCCGATTTGACTCTCATCTATCAAAAGGGATCGTACAGGATTCTTCCCTGGACCTACCCGGACCATCGCGATCCGTTGCTTCTGCACTACCTCGAGGTCCTCAGACAGAAACTCATCTTTCAACGCAACGGTCGGTTCCCCCGCAAGGCCGTAACCAAAGGACGCCATCCATGATCTGCAGCATGACCGCATTCGGGCGGAGTCAGAAGGAAAGCGCAGGGTACTCCGTCACGATCGAAGTCAGAACATTGAACGGACGGACCCTGGACATCGTCGTGCGCACCTCCAAGAACTATGCGGAATTTGAGGACCTCCTGCGCAAACAGGCGGCTCGATCCCTGCGGCGGGGACGCATCGAAATCCACGTCCAGGTTGACGCGACAAACCCGGAGCAGAAAGCGCCCCACATCAACGCCCCGCTGGCCCGTTTCTACTGGACTCAGCTCCGGGACCTGGCCAGGGAACTCCCGGGTGCGAATCGGCCCCAAATCGGCGATCTGCTGCTGATACCCTACATTTTCTCCCCCCCCGAGGCACGGGCGGACCGGGAGGTGCTTCAGGAGATCCTCGCCGAGGCCCTCGCGGAAGCTCTCCAACAGGTGGATCGAATGCGGTGCCAGGAAGGGGAAGCTCTGCACCAGGATTTTTTGACTCGAACCGCCTGCATCCGCAGCGATCTCGCCGTGGTCGACAGCCGGAAGGATCTCATCGTGCAGGAGTACCGGAACCGTCTGCGCGAGAGGATTCAGGAGCTTCTCGGGGAAACCCCGGTCGATGAGAATCGGCTGCTCCAGGAGGTCGCCTGTTCTGCAGAGCGTTCGGACATCAACGAAGAGATCGTGAGGCTCGGAAGCCATCTCGACCAACTGGAGATACTCCTGGCGGCCGAAACCCCGGCGGACGGCCGAAAGCTGGACTTCCTGGCCCAGGAGATGCATCGCGAGGTCAATACCATGGGCAGCAAGACGGGAGACATCGAGACCATACAGGCAGTGTTGAGAATGAAAGGCGAAATCGGAAAGCTCAAGGAGCAGATTCAAAATATCGAATGATTCCAGCCAGGGACATCTGAAATTGCAGGCTCGAAAAATCGATTCGCCGCCGATTGAAACTGCTTGCATTTGGCATCTGCTTCAGAGAATATTCGTCTATCAAATGGCTCTGCCGCCCCTGGTCAGGAACTCATGAAACACTGCGTCAATCCGCCCTTTCGCCCAAACGGCAGGGATGGAGGCGCGGGGCCATGTCCACAGTCATCGCAGATACGGCTGATGCATCGAGAGCGAAGTGAGGGCATCTATGGAAGTAAAACTACTGAATATCGGCTTTGGAAACACCGTTCTGGCAAACAGGGTCATCGCTATCGTCTCTCCAGCGTCAGCGCCCATGAAACGTTTGAAAGAAGACGCGAGACAGGCAAACAAACTGATCGACGCCACCATGGGGCGCCGCACACGTTCCATCATCATTACCGACAGCGATCACGTGATTCTGTCGGGCGTTCAGGCGGAAACCATCGCACAGAGGCTTCTCTCCGAGAACAACCCCAAGGACGCCGCACCTGCCAAACCGGAAAAAGAATAACGGAATGCCACCTCAACCCAGCACCGGACAAGTCTTCGTGGTCTCCGCTCCCTCCGGGGTCGGGAAGACCACGATCATCCAGTCCGTTTTGACCAGATGGCCGGGAATCCGGTTCTCCGTCTCCTGCACTACCCGGTCTCCCCGTCCTGGAGAAGTCGACGGCGAGGCCTACCATTTTCTTAGCAGAGAGGAATTCCTCCGGGGCATCCCTGCCGGGCGCTTCATGGAATGGGCGGAAGTGCACGGCGAGTACTACGGAACCGACGGGCGCCAGGTGGAGCAGTGGCTCTCGCAAGGACTCGACGTGCTTCTGGACATCGACGTACAGGGCGCGCGCCAGGTTCGGTGCACGCACCCCTCCGCCCACACCGTCTTCATCGTTCCCCCCTCGCTGGACATTCTGGCGATGCGCCTCGAGAACCGGGGCACCGAATCGCAGGAACAGCTGGCGATGCGCCTCGCGGCGGCGCACCGGGAGATGCAGGAAGCACCCTGGTATGATTACATCATCGTGAACGACGCTTTGGACGAAGCCGTGGCCGATTTCGACGCAGTTCTACGGGCATGCCGGTGTTCGAGCGCCATCCAGTCGCCACAACGAAGGCTTCTCTTCTTTCCCCGGGCGCCCGGACGCCCCCGATCGTCCTTTCCCGGCGATCAAACATGAAAGAACGCTTCCGCCCGATATCCGACATCTGGATCACCGGAGTGAACCCGGCAAGGGAAGCCATGAAAGCCGACAGGGCGCCGTTGCGCGAACTGATCCTCGCCCGTTCCGATTCAAGGGGGCGGGAATTGGCTGAACTCGCGGAAATGAAGGCGATCCCGATCCGGCGGGAAAGCCGGGACGCCATCTCCGCTTTGGTCGGCCACGAACACCACCAGGGAGCGGCCCTCCGGGCGAACGAATTCCTTTACACCGACCTGGAAGTCGTGCTGGCGCGGCCAATGGAGGAAAGGGAGCCCCTTGTGGTCCTGGATTCCATCCAAGACCCCCAGAATCTCGGCGCTGTCCTCCGGAGCGCCTGTTTTCTCGGGGCAAAGGGCGTGGTGATTCCAGTGGATCGGTCGGCAAGGGTGACGGGCACGGTCATGAAGGTTGCGGCGGGCGCTACTTCCTATCTCCCGGTGGTGCAGGCCGTCAATCTGGTGCGGACTCTGGACGCGCTGAAGGAACGCGGCATCTGGACCGTCGGTCTCGACGCGGGGGACGATCGCTCCCTCTACGACGTGGATCTCACCATCCCCGTTGCTCTGGTGATCGGAAACGAGCAGAAAGGTCTGCGGCCGCTCGTGAGAAAGCGTTGCGACATCCTCGCCGGAATCCCGGCTCACGGCCCCCTCGATTCGCTCAACGCCGCTACGGCGGGCGCCGTCGCACTGGCCGAAGTCCAGCGTCAACGGATCGCGCATCGCCGGTGACGGTCGGACTGGAGCGGCTTTCGTGTCCACAAAGAAAGTGCCCCCTCTTCGTCATAGGCCTCTCCGGTCGCATCACCCCGCTCTACCCGGAGTCATCAACACCCTTTCCCGAAATCATCATATCAGGTGCGTCTTTCCTTTAAGAGCGCATTTTGGGCTATGGGTCGCGTAGAAGCCGATATAGCAGTTAGTGACGAAGAGTTCATACATCTACGCGTGCGTCCGGACATCCATACCCTTTCCAGCCACGGATCATCTATGGAATATCAGTCGCTCCCGACTCCCGCCCCCGGTATGTATGGGATCCTATTTCACGGTGGTTCGAACCGTCATCGATGAGGCGTCATTATTGATATAGGAAAGCCCGACACGATAGCAGGGTAGTCTTCTTCTCCGAAGCATCGATCGTCTATAAAATAGATAGTCATTCCTACCCGGAACATGGATTGCTCACTTTCGATTGTTCGAGTCCGTGTCGAAAAAAGAGACCGCACCGCCTTTCGAAAATTGTTGCATTCAAACGCAGTCTGCTCCATAATTGCGCCATCATCGAGCAGCAGAATAATGTAAGACCGTCTTCGCTGGAAACAATGGATCCTTGGGCATCAGTGCATCAATCGCAAGTTCGCTTCTTATCTCATCACAGCCGTTTTCTCAGCCTAAGGCCAGGTGTTTGGAAATTGTTTGATATCAAAATCTAATTCTAAGTCAGAAATTAACATTTATAAACCATATCGGTATCGGCAATTCCCATTATTCGATGCAGATATGGTATTTATTCAGCATCGTTCGCTTTATCGAATGTGATACACCCTGTTTCAGTATCACAAGATTATCCTGAAGTTCCTATTGTGCGATTCTTAGCCATGTTCCGTCTCCATCATATCAAGCATATCAGCTTGCAGGCGCACTGGCTTAAGAATCAATAACACATCCGGATGAAAGGAGGATTTCCAATGATCACTCTGCGAAAAGGCAAGGATGGTGTGGCCGTCAAACTTTGGCAACTTTTCCTTATTGGACAGGGATTTGATCCAGGAATAGTCGACGGTGTCTTTGGTGAAAGGACTGAACTGGCTACCTTAGATTTTCAAAAGAAGTACAAATTGGATACCGATGGGGTTGTGGGGAATCAAAGCTTTGGGCAGGCCATGCTGCTGGGATTCGAGATGGTGCCGGATACGGAAAACAACGCAGAGAGCGGACCCAATTGGCCGCCCACCCCCGACTTCACTCCCATGACGAGCAATTCTCAGCGTCAGAACGTTTTCGGAAAGTTCAACTACGATCTCGCTCCAACGCCGGATTGTCCTGAGAGGATAAAGGTTGTGGATGGATGGGAGCACGACAACATCGTCTCTTTGGAGATCCCCCAGCTAGTAGGCAAGAAAGGCGCGTCGAAGACGGGCTCCGTTCGATTCCACCGTCTTGGAGCCAACCAGCTAATATTGCTATGGCAAGCTTGGGAAGAGGCAAAATTGCTGGATAAGATCCTCACCTACGAAGGGGCCTATGATCCGCGATTTGTCCGCGGTAGCCAGACAACGCTGAGCAACCACGCATTCGGAAGCGCGTTCGACATCAACTACGCATGGAATCCGCTTGGTGCTCAACCCGCATTGACGAGCATGAAAGGCTCGGTCCGCGAGCTCGTCCCTATCGCCAACGAACATGGTTTCTACTGGGGTGGGCATTACAAAGGTCGACCGGATGGAATGCACTTTGAGATTGCCAAACTCCTGTGATGAATAAGGGACATCCCCTGCTGCAGGCTCCTGAAACGAAAAGGAGGAATAGATGCGAGTTATCGTTACTAAGTCGATATCGAGGTTCATGCCCCTATTTCTCATATTTTGTTTCGCTGCTTGCAGTCATATATCACCCTTCAGCCCATTCGCCTATGAGCAAAGCACATCTTTGAAGGTGGAATCACTCAATCTAATGAGTAAGGCCAGCGAACCCTATGCCGATTGCAGTGATGAAATAGAAGCCATCAAGATCAAAATTGAAAAAGCCTATGAGTATGCTAAAGGACAACCCAAGAACGAGCTATCGGCAAAGCAATGGCAGATTCTCATGGATCCGGAAAGAAATCTTCTGGGAGGCTTTCTGGAACGTTGGAAGGCGAAGTCAACGCTATCTGATATTTTCATAAGGGAAGCAAAGGGAGTCGTCGCTGATGCCTTCAACACCATAATCGGGCTTGAAAGCGGAAAAATCAAAGAAAGCGAAGTCAAGTGATAAGGGGAGATCCGGATGGCTGATTTCGGTAATTTTCTGGAAAATCTCGAGAACGGCTTGGGAGAACTCGCGAAAGACAGTATGAACGATTTTGCGGCGGCGGCTCTGAAGGATGGCAAGGCGTTCATCGAAAAGGCCAGGGACGATTTGAATCGCTGGACAAAGCTCCTGGCCGCAGGGGAGTTGACCAAAGAGGATTTTGAGTTTTTGGTCGCCGGGAAAAAGGATCTCGCGGAGATGGAAACCCTCAAAGAAGCGGGGCTGACGCTCGTACGCATCGAAAAATTTCAGAATGCTCTCATTTCGCTCATCATAGACACAGCGATCGACACTTTTCTTTGACCTCGCGGTGGGACCTTGGCTGTCAGCTACTCGGAACATAAACGCATTCCGCAACGAAAGGGGGCCTTATGCCATTTGGAAATGAAGGAACTCAACCAGGCGTCGGGCTGGCGCTTTCCGGGGGCGGCTTCAGAGCGACGCTTTTCCATGTCGGGAGCCTGTGGCGTTTGAACGAACTGGGGTTCCTTCAAAAACTGAACCGGATATCGAGTGTCTCCGGCGGCTCCATCACCGCTGGTCTTCTTGGCGTGCGATGGAACAGTTTGAATTTTCAAAGCGAGGTCGCAATGAACTTTGACTCGGAAATCGTGCGGCCTCTCCGGGCTTTCTGCCGGCTGGACATCGATGTACCCGCGATTGCCGAAGGAGCTTTCCTGCCCTGGAAGAAAATATGTGATGTGGTTCGTGAAGCATATGAGGACCATTTGTTGGGGAGAGCAGGCCTTCAAGATCTCCCGGATAACCCCAGATTTGTTTTCAACACTACAAACCTGCAGACTGGAATCGATTTTCGATTTTCCAAGCCCTATGCCGGTGAATATCGCCTGGGCTTGATTCGCAAACCCCGATTCACCGTGGCTCAGGCCGTAACGGCATCAAGCGCATTCCCGCCCTTTCTTTCGCCCGTCCTTATAGAGACGGATCCGGTGCAGTTCGAACCAGTAACGGGAGCAGATCTCTGCGCCCATGAGGACTACTGTCGAAAGCTTTACCTATCGGATGGAGGAGTATACGACAATTTGGCTCTTGAGACAGTCTGGAACAGGTACGATACGGTCCTTGCAAGCGATGCGGGCGCCGCTCTAAAAATCGGGGAGGAAGTTGAAACGGCCTGGGTCAAACAGGTCCTCCGCGCATTGGACATCGCTACAAACCAGAGCCGCGGTTTGCGCAAGCGCGCATTGATCGATGACTTCCAGAACGGGCGCAGGAAGGGCGCCTATTGGGGCATCAAGACAGATATCGCCGATTACCATGTTCCCGATAGTCTGCCCTGCGGTCCATCAAAAATAGAGGAACTGGCCGGCATCAGAACTCGCCTCAATTGTTTCTCCGACCGGGAGCAATGCGAGCTGATCAACTGGGGCTATGCGGTTTGCGATGCCGCCATGCGAAAATACGTGCTCCAGGGCGTTGTGGCGCCGGCACCCGTATGGCCTTACTCGGATTACGCCCTTGGCTGACGGGCGGTCCTTCCGCGGGGGGTTGCGTATCCCGGCGGATGGCGGTCCCGCCACGGGTTGCCTCCTCTTTTCCCATTGTTTTTCATTGAGGCGGAATTGGATAAGAATTTCGGAATTCCCTGTGAAACCTTGGGAGGACTGTGCGATCGGGCATCTGCAGATGGGATGAAACGCGCTTGCCGGTGATTGCCGCCCGTATGCTTTGCCGCAACCAGGAGGTGTGATTATGGACGTCAAATCGAACGTTCCCCCCCCGCCCCATCGGCGTCTGCGCGTTTATTCATTCGACCCGAGTCTGGCGACGCGTCTCGAAACAGCCATGGTCAACCAGGTCACACTCAAAGTGCCCTGGGAGAAACTGGAGCGCGGGCCAGCGGGGGAGTACCTGGAGGTGGTGGATTACGATCCTCCGAGCGGCTGTTTCTACGATCCCGTCGACCTGAACGCAGGGAGCCTGCTCGCGCAGGACGGATTGGCGCCTTCGGAGGGCAATCCGCATTTCCACCAGCAAATGGTCTACGCAGTGGCAATGAGAACGATCCGCAATTTCGAACTGGCGCTGGGGCGGCTGGCGCTGTGGTCGCCTCGGGATGGAGCGAATGGGCGCGAATTCATCCGGAGACTCCGCCTTTACCCACACGCCATGCGAGAGGCGAACGCGTACTATAGCCCGGAAAAGAAGGCTCTGCTCTTCGGATATTTTCCGGCGTCGGCGCGCAACCCTGGAGACAATCTGCCGGGGGGAATAGTATTTACGTGCCTCTCGCACGATATCATTGCGCATGAAACCACGCACGCGCTGCTGGACGGCATGCATGCGCGGTTCACAGAAGCCAGCAATCCGGATGTGCTTGCTTTCCACGAAGCCTTTGCCGACATCGTTGCTCTGTTTCAGCACTTCTCATTCCCGGAGGTGCTGCGCCACCAGATCGCCAAAACCCGTGGCGATTTGGAGAGCCAGAGCCTCCTGGGACAGCTTGCACAGCAGTTTGGGCAAGCCACCGGCCACTACGGAGCGTTGCGCAACGCGATCGGCAGGATCAATCCGAGGAACGGCAAGTGGGAATTGCTGCAGCCAGATCCAACGGCCTACGCCAGCACATTCGAGCCACACGACCGCGGGGCGCTTCTGGTCGCAACCATCTTTGACGCGTTTCTGGCGATTTACAGGTCGCGCATCGCAGACCTCCTCCGGATTGCAACCGGAGGCACGGGCAATCTTCAGCCTGGCGAAATCCACCCGGATCTGGTGAATCGTCTGGCTGATGAAGCGGCGAGCGTGGCCCAGCGGGTGCTCGCCATCTGCATTCGTGCGCTCGATTACTGTCCTCCGGTGGATATCACCTTCGGCGATTATCTTCGCGCCATGATCACGGCGGATTCCGATGCCGTGCCTGAAGACGAAAAGGGCTACCGGATCGCCTTCATAGAGGCCTTCCGCCGCCGCGGCATCTACCCGCGCGACGTTCGGACCCTGTCCGTGGATAGCCTGCGCTGGTTGGGGCCGACGGATGACCCGCTGCACGACGTCTTCCTCCAGTTCGCGAAAAAGCTGACCGCAGAGGAGAAAAAGTGGCGGGTGTCGCGTAACCGCCTGGATCTTTTCCTCGGGATGGAGAGAAGCCGCAAGATGCTCCACGATTCTCTCGCCAAAGGGCTATCGGCGGACCCGGAGATTCTGCAGCGAATTGATGCCACCTTGCCCGACTTCGAGGTGCACGCCCTTCGTCCGACCATGCGCATCGGGCCGAGCGGCGACAGGCTCTCGCAGTGGGTCATCGAAATCACTCAAAGCCGCAAGGAGTACCTGGTCGAGCAATCCGGACCTGCGGGAGAGACTTTTGACGAGTCACAGCCGCATTTCACCTTCCGCGGCGGTTGCACGTGGATTGTGGACACCGATACCGGCAGGGTGCTCTATGCAATTGAAAAGAAAATGAGCAGCAAGGCCCGTCTGGAGAGGCAGCGCAGATTCCTCAACGAGACGGATGGGCGATCCTTGCGGGCCATGTATTTCGGGTCCGCGGGGTTCACCGGCAAGGCCGAACCGTTTTCCCTTCTCCACCGGGACTTCGAAGAAAGGCAGGCGACGCTATGACTGAAATCCGGGTGCGTATGTACAGGCAGTTCCTTGGCGACTGCTTTCTGCTGACGTTCGGGGAGGATCGGGCGCACCACATGCTGATCGACTGCGGCATCATCGGCGGCACCAGGGGCGCAGATCCAATGATGCAGGCGGTAGCCCGGGATATAAAGAATACGACAGGCGGACGTCTGGACGTACTCGTTGCCACGCACGAACATTGGGATCATCTTTCCGGCTTTTTGCAGGCTCGGGGGATCTTCGAAGAGATGACCGTCGAAAACGTGTGGCTGGCCTGGACCGAGAATCCCAACGACGAGGCGGCGAAGAGCCTCCTTGACAAGCGCTCGCAAGCCAGGCGCACCGTGAGTATGGCCATGCAGCACCTGGGGATGCTCGGCGCCGCCGGCCAACAGTCCGCTGAGCGTCTGGGTGCGTTGATGGACTTTTTCCAGGAGGAACGTGGTTCTATGGCTCTTGGCGCCGTCAACGTCAGGACTACCGAGCAGGCGAAAAAATGGGTCGTCACTCGGCCCGGAGCGAAGGTGCACTACCGTTCCCCGAGTGAGGAACCCATCGCGTTGAAAGGTGTCGAGGGTGTCCGCATCTATGTCCTCGGACCGCCAAAGGACGTGACCCTGCTCAAGCGGGATCTCCCAAGCAAACGCGACCCCGAAACGTATGAACTGGCCTTCGCCGGGGGACTCGAAGAGGCTTTCCTGGCGGCGGCTCTGGCGCACATGAAAGAGCCAGAGATCCGTTCGACGGAAGAAGAAGATGAGATCCGACGCACTCAGCCGTTCGACCCGTACTACCAGATCCAGGTCGATCGTGCGGAGCGCTTGCAGTTCTTCCAGAATCACTACGGCTTCGCCGACCCGGCGCACGATCCCCAATCGTGGCGGCGCATCGACAGCGACTGGCTCGAGGTCGCGGGTCAACTGGCGATCAAGCTGGACAGCGATACCAACAACACCAGTCTGGTCCTGGCTGTCGAACTCATCAGCAGCGGCAAGGTCCTGCTGTTTGCCGGCGACGCGCAGGTGGGCAACTGGCTGTCCTGGGAGCAGATCTCCTGGGATTTGCCGGCCATCGACGGGAGCCGCGCGAAAGTCACGGCGGCTGATCTGTTGCGACGAACGGTGCTCTACAAGGTGGGCCACCATGGCAGCCACAACGCGACGCTACGCGAAAAGGGCCTGGAATTGATGACCAGCCCGGACCTGGTCGCCATGATTCCCGTTGACGAGGAGATGGCCAGGAAGAAGAATTGGCTCAAGATGCCGTTTCCGCCGTTGGTTCGACGTCTGGACGAAAAAACGGGCGGCAGGATTCTGCGGTCTGATAAAACCCTCTCCGTAGCCAAAGCGGAAGGTCAAGGTGCGGTCGGTTGGCAAATTACCCAGGATCCCGAAGGGTTGTATTTTGACTACCTGGTGAGCGGATAGGGTCGGAATGGCATGCTCGTCTCCGGCGGCATGAACTGGGTCGGTTCGGCTCAGAATGGCACGGCTTTTCGCTTTACCTGGAAGACCCCGGAGAAAAGATCTCGGAAGACCACTGGCTCCACGACGGCATGGAGGATATGGAAAAGCAACAGAACCAGAACGTTTCAGACAAGTCAACGGTCCTGGATTGTCAACCCAAACATAACCGCACAAGGAGGAAGACAAATGGCGCTGGAATTTCAAGGGAAGGCCCTGCCCCTGGACAGAGAGAGTGTTGCCATCATCGTCGACCGTTTGAATGTGGGAGTGGCCGAACTGTGGGCGATCCTCGAGGTCGAGACCAGCGGCTGCGGGTTTCTAATGGATCGGCGGCCGCTCATTCTTTACGAACGACACATATTCAGCCGTCTTAGCAACCAACGGTTTGACACCGCACATCCCGAAATCAGCAACCCGGCACGCGGCGGGTATGGCGCTGGAGGCACTCACCAGTATGAGCGCCTGGCCCTGGCTCTGTCCCTTGACCGTAAAGCCGCCCTGCGCAGTGCGTCCTGGGGAATCGGTCAGGTGATGGGTTTTAACGCCGAAAATGCCGGCTATGCAGATGAGGAGGCGATGGTCACCGACATGGCCGTCTCGGAACATCAGCAACTCCTTGCACTCGTGGGGGAAATCACTCAGAACCGGCTGGACTCAGCCCTTCGGAGGCATGATTGGGCGACGTTTGCACGTGGCTATAACGGCCCGGCATATGCCGAGAACAGCTATGACACAAGGCTGGCGGCCGCCTACCAGAAATTCAGCCGAGGACCGCTGCCGGACCTGGTCGTGCGCGCCGCCCAGCTCTATCTCACCTATCTCGGATATCATCCCGGCCCCGTGGACGGCTGGATGGGAAAGCACACGCGCTCTGCTTTGGCCCAATTCCAGGAGGCCCATGGAATCGCGATTACCAGCGAAATCGATGAAGATCAACTGTCGGCTCTCAAACAGGAAGTGGAGGAGCTTTCTGCATAGCGATTCAGGTTCCGGCTCCGGTAAAAAAGATGACACTTCTACAGCCCTTGCCTCGCGGGGCCATTTGGAGATTTTTTCATTTTATGGATCGACCCAAGAGGAGGAGATGGTCATGCCCGGACTTTCGAGAACAGTTTGGGGTGCGGTCTTTGGTCTCATGCTGATCTGCGGCGTTGGAGCGCACGTCCATGCCGAAGATGCCTGTCTGACCGAAGTCCTTTCGAACGGCATGGAAGTGGGTTCCGACCTCACTAAGTTGAAGCTGGACTATCAGTTGACAGCCGAAATCGATATCAAAGATTTTCCGGGGAAGCACGGCTCGGCAAAACTCCTGGAGGATCTTGAATATAGCCTGCCTCCAGGGATCAAACCCTCGGGAGTATATAAACTGAAAGACCCACTGTTAGTTCAGGCACAAGACGGGCAGAAATATCTGCTTCGGAAAGATACTTCGGTCAAGTACGAGTTACCCCAGGGATTAACTTATAGAATAATTATACCAAAAGATACGCTCATAAAAACCACTTCTACGAAAACCACTTCTACTAAAGATGCTTCCACGAAAGATACTCCTCCTAAAGATACTTATTCATTTACCAATGGAACAAACGTTATCATCATACCTCCAGAGAATTATCAATCATTGCTGACGATCAATGCCAAGACAATAGTTGATCGCATTCCAGGAAGCAGCAGTATGGGAACAACGCTGCAAGTCGATCCGGAGCGAGCTCCAGTAAACGGATTCATTACACTCACTCTTGCAAAAACCAATTTTGATTTTGCTAATGCGCAGTTTCAAGTCTGCTTGCGATCGCAGGGAACGAAGGATAAGGACATCAAACCCTTTGTTGCCAGCAAAGACGTCGAGCTGAAAGAAGTCCATACAGGCAAGGCGGTCCTCCGGGCACGGATTCCCCAAATAGATGCCGGACCTGTTGACCTGTTAGTAGTGGCTCGCGGACCTGGCTACACACTCGCTGAAGCGGTTTCGCAGGAATTTGCAGTCTCTTCCCGTTGCCGGGCTTTGTATTCCTGGCTCGCGGCTCTGGTCGTCCCGTGGATCATTGCAGCTATTGTCACGGCTCGTAAAGAGCCGAAAAAATGGTTTCGTTTTGATCCGATTTGGTTCGTTTCGGGTAAATACGGCGGTGCGAGCCTCTCCCTGGCGCAGATTCTCCTTTGGACCATTCTGGTATTCTCCGCGTCGTTCTATGTTCTTGTGGCTTCGGGAAAACTCCTGGATCTCAGCAACGACGTGTTGATGCTCCTGGGCATTGCGGGAGCAACCTCGGTGCTTGCCAAGATCACGGCGTCCGTGAAGGACGAAAAAGGACAGGTGCTCACCGAGGCGTATACGAATACGAAAGACCCCAAGTGGATCGATTTGTTCAGGACCGCAGGAAGTCCGGACCTTTATAAGTTCCAGATGGGACTCTTCACGATTCTTGCGGCGTTTTTCGTAATCGGAAAGATCTATACAACACTTGAATTCCCGGTCTTGCCGGCAGGCCTTCTCACGCTGATCGGCATCAGCAATGGTGTGTACCTCGCGGCAAAAACAACCTCGCAGTCGGTGTTTGATAAGCTCTTGGAGAAGTATCGCGAATTGGAGGAGGCAAAGCAGGAAGCCCAAAAGCTTAACGAAAAGGCGACCGAAGCAAGCAACCGCTCGATCGACGCAGAGAACAAGAAGAATAAGTTATCAAAAGAGCGATCCAGTGCCGCAACTGAGCAGAAAGAACTAGCAGATTCTCCCGAGCGGACCAGCCTGACCGAGAAACTCAAACAACTCGATGCAAAGCTGCAAGAAGCGGAAACGGCCCGAAAACAGGCCGAAGAGTCGAAAAAACAGACGGATGACGCCGTGAAGGTCGCCCTTGAGCGCGTCGAGAAGCTTGAGAAAGAGTTCAAAAGCCTCAAGGATGAAGCCACAAAACAGACCTGAGTTTCGTTCATAAGCGACCTGCTCCAGGCTAATGAGGCTGTCAGGCTGGCGATCCTTTTTCAGGATCTCTGTTTGAGATTTCCCACCACCCCTTGTTTGCGGGGTGGCGGGAAATCTCTCACCTGGCATTCTTCCCGTGATGGTTAGAGCTTTCTCGAAAAAATCTGAGAAGAAACGAAAAAGCGATGGAGAAACTGGACGACATATTCTAGCCTTGAACGGCGATGTTTTATGATTCAGGCTAAAGGCAAGTCTCCCAGCCTCCGCCGAGTGCTTTGTAGAGTGCAACAAGGTCGGTCGACAGACTGCGCACGCTCTGCACAAGGGCCTCCTCCGAAGTGCAGAGCGCTCTTTCGGCTATCAACACGTTCAGGAAATCTCCTCTGCCGACAACGTAGAGATTCATCGAGAGGTCGAACGCAGACTGGTTCTGCGCCACTTCCTCGATCAAAGCCCTCCGGCGGTCCTGTTCTTTGGCGTAGGCGACCATGGCCGTTTCCACGTCCCGCAGAGCGGTCAGGACAGTCTTTCGATAGGTCAAGAGCGCCTGTTCCTCCTGAGCGTTTTGGGCCTCGATATTCCAACGTATCCGACCGGCATCGAATATCGGCCAACTTACCGCCGGGCCAATCGACCACGTGGAATTACTCCAGTTCGCGAGCACGTTGGCGTTGAGACTCGAGAACCCGAACGAGCCCGTAAGCGAGAATTTCGGGAAGAGATCGGCCGTGGCAACGCCAATACGAGCCGTCGCCGCGTGGATACGCGCTTCGACACGCCGGATGTCGGGGCGGCGGCGGAGCAAATCGGAAGGCAGCCCCACGGGCACTTCAGGTGGAACAGGAGGAATCGGTGCGTCGGTGGTGAGTTCCTGCACGAGCGCCGCCGGTTCCCGAGCCAGCAGGACGCTCAATGCGTAAATGGCTCCCAGGGCTGACGACTCCAAGGTTGGTATTTGCGATTCAGTGAGAGCTACCTGCGCACTGGCGTTGGCCACATCCAGGGCGCTCACAAGGCCAGCCTGATGCCTTTGCCTTGTAATCTCCACGGTTTGACGCTGCGACTTGAGATTTCCACGGGCAATCGCGATCTGCTGTTGAAAGCCGCGGAGGTTGATATAGTTCGTTCCCACGTCGCCAAGAAGGGTCACAAGGACATCACGCCGATCCTCCACCGCTGCCTGGACATCAGCGTCCGCTGCTTCCACATTCCGCCGGATAGCCCCGAAGAAGTCCATTTCCCAGGATGAATCCAAACCGATTTGAAAAAGATCGCCCGTATAGCCGCCAACCCAGCCATTGCTCGTGTCGCTCCAGTATGAATTTCCTCGGCTGTAGGTGTAATTTGCCGATGCGTCTATCTCGGGCCACAACCCAGTTGATGCCACCCCCCGTGCCGCCCTCGCCTGACGAATACGAGCTTGCGCCAGCCGTACATCGAGGTTGGCCTCGAGCGCCCTTTCCACAAGGGAGTTGAGTGTGGGATCGTTAAAGGTTTCCCACCATTCGGCGGCATCTATCACCTGAGGAGTTGCGACACTGATCGGAGAGGCTGCGGGTGCGTCAACCCCATGCCATGCAGCGGGCACGACCGTTTCAGGCTTACGGAAGTTGGGACCTGCCGTGCAACTCACTATTATCAAAAGACAAATCCCTTGTATGCATAAAGAACCAATGCGTTTCATCTCGCGGCACACTCTTCTCTGGTTGGTGTACATGAACGATTGTCGCACGTCGATTTTCCTTGTTTCAGACTGGTTGCCGCCATGTTATTCGTAACGCAACGCGACAATGGGGTCCAGGCGGGAGGCTTTCCACGCCGGATAGTAGCCGAAGACCATGCCGACTGTCGCTGAAACGGCAAAAGCCGTCACGATGGCCACCAGAGAAAGCTCGGTCGGCCATTGGAGCAGCACAGTGACGAGGTGGGAAACACCCCTCCCGACCAGTATCCCTATGATTCCTCCGCAGAAGCACAGGATGACCGATTCCACGAGAAACTGTTGCAAGATACTGTTGCTCGTGGCTCCCACGGCCATCCGCAACCCTATTTCCCGCGTTCTCTCGGTCACCGATACGAGCATAATGTTCATGATCCCCACCCCGCCCACTATGAGAGATATGAGCGCAACGGCAAGCAGGAGCCTGGTCATAACCGTCGTGGTAGAAGCCAATGCGGTCGTCATTTCCGCCATATCCCGTACGCTGAAATCGTCCAATTCGCCCACGCGAATCCGGTGTCGCTCTCTCAGCAAATGGTTGATCTGCTCGACGGCGTCCGGCATATCCTCGGCAGATCGTGCCGCCGCCAGGATTTGATCGACGTTGGCAAAGCGCACCGGCAAAGGGCTGTCCGCCGCCTGGATTGCCGATAGCTGCGGATAGGGGCTGCTCTGCCCGCCAGGATAAAGCTGGCTCAGAGTGTTGACCCGATCCGAGGCGGCCCCGGACGAGGATGCAGCCTGGTTCGCACTGGAAAGAGTTGTACCCGTTACCCGGTATTTTATGGTTGTCCAGGGCGCAAGCAAGATATCGTCCTGATCCGTCCCGAACATGTTGGCGCCTTTGACAGCGAGGACGCCAATCACTTTGAAGGAAATGTTTTGCACCCGCACTTCCTTCCCGATGGGCGCTTCGTCCTGGAACAGTTCACGAACCAGGGTCTGGCCAAGCAGGCACACTTTGCTTGCGTTGGAGACGTCATGTTCCGTAAAGGCTTCACCTTCCGTTACGTCCCATTCACGGACCTCCAGAAAGGCCGAGGTAGTGCCGTAGATGTACGTTGGCACCCAGTTCCGGTTGCCGTAGATCACCTGGGTGCGAGCCCGGACGATCGGGGCCGAAGATCGTACGGCGGGGCAATCGGCTGCGATGGCATTGTTGTCCTGAGGAGTCAGCGTGAGGGCGCTCCCCGTCCCGTGGCTCACGCCCCCACTGGATGAGGTGCCCGGCAGTATCAGCAGGTTGTTGGCTCCCATGCTCTCAATGGTCCGCTGGATAGAAGTGGAGGAGCCGTGTCCGATTTCCATCATTGCTATCACTGCGCCCACGCCGATGACAATCCCAAGGGCTGTGAGGGCGGCACGCAATACGTTACGCTGAAGTCCGTTCAAAGCGGTACGAACCAGTCGACAAATCAAAGGAAGGCGACCTCCGGAACTACATTCGGCAGGGGTCGATTCGGCATTCGAGCATGGCCGCGCAGGCTCGATTCCCCCTTCCCGGGTGTCTTCCTTTTCGGATGCAATCGTACCGTCTGCAATATGGATTATGCGTTTCGCATGCCGGGCGACGTTATGGTCGTGGGTGACCAAAATGATGGTGACTCCGTCTTCTTCATTCAACTGTTGGAATATCCGAAGTATTTCTTCGCTTGTTGCAGAATCCAGGTTTCCGGTGGGCTCGTCGGCAAAAAGCAGATCGGGGCCATTGATCAGAGACCTCGCGATGGCCACCCGCTGCTGCTGTCCCCCGGAAAGCTGCGAAGGATCGTGCCCAAGATGGTCTCCCAGACCCACCCGTTTAAGCAAAGCCTCAGCCCGTTTGTGCGCCTCTTGTTCCGGAATGCGGTGCGCTGCATAGGTCATCGGCATCATGACGTTTCCCAGCGCATCGGTGCGGGGAAGCAGGTTGTAAGTCTGGAACACGAATCCGATCTTTCGATTTCGCAGCAGGGCACGGTCATCGGCCGGCATGCCGCCTACGTCTTCCCCGTTTAGCCGGTACCGTCCGGAAGTCGGACGATCCAGGCACCCGAGAATGTTCATGAGCGTGGTTTTGCCGGAACCCGAGGCGCCCATCAGCGCCACGAAATCTCCTCGGGAAATGTCAAGGGAGATGCCTCGCAATACGGGCACCGGGATTTCACCAAGATGATACGTTTTGAAAATGTCTCGAAGCTCAATGAATGGCATTGGATTTTTCCGATCGCTCAAAATGCCGTCTTTTTCATGGCAGGATTTCAGGTCAATGCCCACCGCCGCCACCTTTTGTAGAGAACTGAGGAGTGAAGGGGCTCGCGGCAGTCTGTTGGCCTGATGCTTTCTTGGGCCGTTCTCCCACGACAACGAGCATTCCCTCGTGGATCTTCTCGGATTGAATTTCCGTCATGGACCCATCGGTTGGACCCATGACCACCGGGAAGGACTTTACGAGGTTTCCGTCGAGGCCCCATACCACTCCGCGAGCTGGGACCTTCTGAGAGCCTGCGCCGGAAGGAACATCGGGGGGTCTGCCCTGATCAACTGGTGGCGGGGCGTGGTGTTTGCGGCTGTCGGGAGCGATCTGTTCCGGTTTTGGAGACCACCGCAAGGCCGCATTGGGCACCAGCAGTACTTTCTCGCGTTGATGCACCATGAACCTGGCGTTCGCCGTCAGGTAAGGCAGGAGCTTGCCGTCGACATTGGCCGTTGTCACCTCCACCGTATAGGTGACGACATTTTGGGTCACCATGGCGTTCAGGCGGATTTTACCGACCTCTCCCCGAAAGATCTCACCGGGAAAGGCATCCACAGTGAAAGTCACCTGCTGGCCGGGCCGGATTTGCCCGATATCCGCTTCATTTACGGAAATCCAGACCTGGAGTCTCCTGAGGTCTTTCGCTATCAAGAAAAGACTTGGCGCATTGAGACTGGCAACGACGGTTTGACCTGTGTTCACCCGGCGGTCGACGATCACGCCGTTGACCGGGGATGTGATAGTACAGTAGTCGAGGTTTTGCTGCGCTTTCCGAAGACTTGCGGCAGCCTGGGCGACGGCGTCTTTGGCCTGCGCAACCGAGGTTATCCCCACGTCCACGTTGGCCCTGGCTATTTCAAATGCCGATTGGGCGGCATCGTAGTCAGTGTACGACAGTGCTTTCGAGGGTCCCAATGCTCTTGCCCTGTTCCAGTCGCGCTCGGCCTGGTAAAGCCTGGCTTTCAATTGGCGGAGATCGGCTTCGGCTCGCAGCACCCCCGTTTTCGAGGAGTCCAACTGCGCCTTTGCCGTGGCAACGTCCGCAGCATAGAGGGCATCGTCGATCCGGGCCAATACCATTCCTTCTTCCACAGCCGAGCCGTAGTCGATTGCCTTGCCGGAAGCATCCTTGCCGAAAGCGACAATTCGCCCCGCCACCTGTGCTCCAACGTCAACCACCTCTTCCGGTTCCAGCACACCTGAAGCGCTGATTGTGGAAAGCAAATCTCCCTTTTTCACGGGTACTGTACGAAACAAGGCCGAATCATCTTTCCCTTGCCCGAGAAACCGGCTGGCAGAGATGCACACAACTGTCAACGGCACCAATATGAGAAAGCAAATCTTGACAAAACGGTTTACGCGCAAGTCTTAGTCCTCCTTCGGCAAAGTCGAGATCTTTAGTATGCTGGCAAGTCCGCCCCCCCAGTCAGTCACTCAGAAGAGCGCGCCGCGGCGAAGGGCGAAGACGGAGATCCTCTTCTTCCGTCCTGTGTCGAATTCTTCAGAAGAAGCTCAAAATCCAGACGATCTTGAAAACGTTTTTTCCTTGTCCTCACAATGTCGATCTCATAAGAACAGACCCCCGGACCTTCGATGCTTCGTTCTTCCCAACGTTCGTGACCCCGAGGAACCATGGCGATGAATGCCCCGTTCGAAGCACAACAAGCGACGGCAACATTTTCGACGGTCTTGATCTCGCAGAGCAATCGGCTGTCGTTTTCTATTTTCTCCTCCGAGAGCACGACCAGATCGCATCCGAGCTTCGAGAAAGCCACTGCGAGTTCAGGATGCACGAAAGAGTCGAACGGAGCCATCGCTACCTTCGCAGGGCCATGCTGCATCATGGGAAATGGAAAACCGTCATTTCGGACGGGCCTATCGGGAGAAAACCCTGCATGCGCACCTTCGGCCATCCACATGGTATGAATTCTTTCGGTTCCCTCTCCGAGGAGAGTGGTACAAAGGGCAATGTCATTGCGTTTTGCCAAATCATGAAACGCGGCCTTATCCACAAGGGCCAAGGGAAGGGGTGGAAGCACCACCAGAGCGGGTCCTTTGCCCTTGATTCCCTGGATCTTTTTCTCCAGGGAATCGATCTCAAGAGGCCCCACTGCCATACAGTGAACCTGTAACGGGGCAGGTTTGGGAAGCCCATAGTGCGCGGTCAGATCGTCCGCCAGGCGAAGATCCAGGTAGATAGGGCTGTAGCGAGCCGGGGTTCGATCTTTGAGCTTCTCACGCTGGAAAACCCCCCGTAATTTCCCCTTTTCGTCCAGGGGAAGGTCGGCAAAGAAAACACTTGATTCCTCCGAGGAAGCAGAGAGGAGTTCCCGTCCTTGCGGGTCATAGACGCATGAGATCGCGTCCCGGCAATCCATGATGCGATCTTTCCCGCTTCTGTTGCAGGCGGCCAGGAAAAAGCCGTTTTCCAAAACCCTTGCTTTCCAGACTTCCTTGGGGTCGATGCCTCCCGGCGGCCAATTCGCGGGAACCCAAAGGAGGTCTACGCCTTTCAAGGCCATGGAGCGCGGAAACAACCCATAATAGGTATCCGAACAAATCAAAATCCCCATCCGTCCCCAAGGCGTGTCAAAAGTGCCCTCCTGCCTGGAATCTCCAGGGCATGCCCAACGCATTTCCGCATTGATCTTCCTGTACCTGCAAATCTCTTTGCCATTTGGCCCGATCATGATGGCGCTATTATAGTAAATTCCAGTGGCGTCACCTCGCTCAGCCAGTCCGATCCCAATGTACTTTGAATGCTCTCGCGCAACATCGGCCAGCCCCATCACAGTCAAGCCCTTGTCGGTCTCGACGTATTCAGATATGTCTTCGCGTGAGTTGAAGGAATATCCGGTGACCGGCAGTTCAGTATTCAAGATGATGTCCGCTCCTTTTAATGCCGCCTCACGATTCAGTCGAAGGAGATTGTTGCGGTTGAGGTCAGGTTTCTTATAATGAACTTCGAGGTGAACCAGGGCTACTCTCATTGATTTATACATCATTACCCCTTGATTTCCGACACGATTTCCAAATCTATCGAACCTCTTGCAAAACTGTTCAGAACTTCATGGCCAAGACATGTTCTACAGAACTGAGATGATCACTTTCAGGGCCAAGAAATCCGCAATTGCGATAAGAGCTTGATTCACTGTGATTTGCCCCGTCATAAAACCGAACGTAATGGGTGATTCCATCATGATTCGCATCACAGCACAATTCGATGACCTGAAGAGGATTGATCCTTCCCATATAGCGTTCCGTTCCCTCAAGAGAGAGAGTCAAATGGTAGTATGAGAAATAGTTCTGGATATTCGGGAATGAAGACTTCATGCGGTATCCTTTCGTTGAAGTGGACTCCCTATGGAAAGGAGCTTGTCCGAGAACTCCGGCTTTGAAAAAATTAGCTGCGAAAAGTGGGAATCAAGCTCATGATTCTGGTCATTATCCGCTTCTAGATGATCAATATGCCTTTGTTCTGACAGATGAAGTGGGAATCTGGAACTGCGTTTTTCATTCTCGGACAAGCTCATAGACCAATATGTTGCTGAGTTGCGACCGTTAATGGTGGAGAAATTTCAAATCATAAGCGCTCCAAAATCATAAAATGTGCCAAGAAAAACCAAAGTTGCATCGGTATGGTTACAGAATGCCAGGTCCGGCCGGGTGAAGCTATCGAGGCATTTCCTTCTGCTTTTTCAATAGACCATTCAGAACGGCATCGAGAGAAATCCTGGTGATCACCGGGATGTCATCGGGCATAATTTCTTGCCAGCTCGAAAGATGGCCGCCGGCGATTTCTTCTGCGATGGCCTTCGCCCAAAGCTTGAATGCCCCCACGTCCGCTACCTGGCTCCTTTCGTGAGCATCGCTGAGTGCGAGGGCAGATTCCAGAAACGCTGCATAGCGCGGATTCAGCAGGATCTCCTCGAGGAGTCGCAGGACAAGGTCTCGGTCAGCATCATTCCCAGCCCCAAGGCAACGGCAACGTCGCAGGATTTCAGACGGGCCGATGCCTCTTTCCCGCAGGCGCAGGAGCACACTGCGCTGTGCGATGATTCCGTTCTGGCGCAGGACCGCTTCCCCGACTCCTCCGTAGACTACCCCGGCGATGAGTTCACACATTTTGCAGTGGCCTCCGGTGTTGTCCGTGCATGTGCCATTGCCCTCGACAACGATCATCTCATCGGTCCCCGTGCCGGTTGCCTGCCACCTGAGCGGATATTCGCTGCTTCGAATGTCCATGTCCTGCAAGGCGGCGCTTTTGGCCTCTGTCGCGCAGATGACGGCCCGCGCCCGGGCCCGGGCGGTGAGTTTCCTGTTGGTGAGCAGGATGATGTTGATGGTGCCCGGCTCGTAAAAGCGGCCTTCGTCGCGTGACGTGCGAATGGCGTTGCCCCGCACCCCGGCCGTTACCAGGGCATACACAATCATGTCTTTGAACTGGGCCTTGCGGACGGCAAGGTTATCCATGTCGGCGCCGGTCATGAGGAAAGCGCTGCTCGCGCGCTGCTTTCCCAAGACCTTGCAGATAAGGTCCCTGCCGCCTTCAAGACCCAGCGTGTGACCAATGCTCCAGCAGGGAGGCGGTGATCCGTGGTTGCCCACGCAGGTGATGCCGTCAAGCTCTCCATCAAGGGTCGAAAGTATCCGCATGGGCTTGTTGAATTCGACAACGAGTGTTTTGTTGGGAAAATCCGAAATAATCGATTCAACCACTTGGGCCGACGTGACGTAATCGAGCGAAAGCTCGACGCACCTTGAACCCGTGGCCTTTTCTTCCAAAACCTGCTTCGATGCGTCTCCGAAAGACTCTTCGTAGACGATCGAAGCGAGCCACGCGACGAAATCGGCAGTGTGTAGAGAGAAATGGTTCGTCAGCTCACAGGGGAAGTAATAGACCTTTCCTTCACGCACAGCTTGCACGTCCTTCCAACCGGGGAGGTTCTTGAGCCTGTCGGCCACTTCCCGGTCGCCGCCGCATCCGTAGATCACCTGCGGGTCAAGGTGCTTCCATTCCTCGAGGGACACCTCTACTGCTTCGCCTTTCTTGCCCTGTTCCGGGGGGATTCCGCCGACTGCCCGGATGAAGTCCCTGTGAGGGGAATCATCGCCTGGGACCATTACCCGGTCCCCGCCCAGAATGCGCAGGAGTCTCTTCCGTTCGCGAGGTGGGATCTTTTCCACCTTGCGCGATATGAGCTGCAATTTGTCCCTGATTCCTGCAATTTGTTCAGCGGCTTTGTCCCGCTTCTCGAATATATCTCCCAGGATCTCGATGGTGCGGTAGAGGTCGTCAAGGGAGCCCGGCCTCAGCTCGACCAGATGGCAGGCCCTCCCGGCAAAACGCTCACGAACCTCACGATGCATTGATGATAGGAAGATCAGATCGGGATGGAGTTCCTCGATCTTTTCCGGGCACGGAGATGAAGGACCGCCAACGACAGCCTTTCGAGCCGCCTCCGGAGGAGACGCGTCCCGCAAGGTGAGACCATTCAGGGCATCTCCCGCGTCAATCGCGAAGATGATATCACTGACTTCCGGGACCAGGGAGACAACCCTGCCCGGTCGCTCCGATATAACGATGCTTGAGCCGCTGGAATCGGTAAACTGAACGGAATAAGCGGCACCGGGCCTGAAGGTCCCAAGGACCATGGCCAGGAACAACAGGGTCGCACAGGTCAGTTTCGAACATGCCCTCGTGGCTTTTTCCATCTCCGCACCTCGTCCTTACTCATTCAATTTCCGGAACTGATTATCCTGTGAACAACACGACCTTAAGGCACTTCCATGAAGATTACCTGTATCGGATTTAGGTTAGTTTTGAGCGTCCCGATCGCCTTGTTAGTCTTGGTTTTCAGGAGCAACAGTCTGGCGTGTGTTTGATCGCAGACCCATAGGATTCCGTTCTTATCCACCGGTAATGCGGTGCTCATCCCGGCTATGTTGATATGCTGGAAGGTTGAACCCAGCTTTTTGACAGTTTTCCCCGTGGTGGGGTTGAAGCGATAAAGCGTGTTGTCCCCCCATCCATCGTAGGCCACGAAATATCCCAGGCTCTTGGAAGCAATGCCCAAGCCGGTAATGTTGCCGTAAGGATGTTTCTCGGTGTCCCCGTCATCCAGCACCAGCTTGACTTCATAGGTCTCCGGATTCAGAGCGACAATCCCCCCGGTGTACACCAGATCGGGATCTGAGGATCCCTCCCAGCCGCCGCATCCCTGTACATAGATGGTATTGTTTTCCTCCAGGTAGACGATCGCAGAAGGACTTCTGATTGGAAGAGGTATGCCTTTGAGGCCGTCCGAGCCCTTTCCGGTATTGATCTCTTTATTTGTTTTGGCATTGAAAACAGCTATATACGGAATATTGTCCGGATTCCAACTGCGGTTCTCATTGAGGCGCTGCATGACGAGGAAGAGTTTGTCACCAACAATGACGCCGCCGTTCATTTCCGGAAGGCCGTCCTGGTCCCCGTAGGCGCTCAGGTTGAGTTCCCCGATCTTGAACTTCGATTCCTTGGTCGCGCTGGGATTTACGATCCACGCTTTGGTCGACCCGTAACGCGGCACGAAGGCTTTCTTGGCAGAGTAGAAAATCATGTCGTAGGGATTGCTGGATTGCACTTCCCCGGTTCCCGTAGTAGAGAATTGCCAAATGGGAGTCGAGGGCTTTGAGATGTCGAATTTTGTAATGCTGTCAGCGTTGTATCGTTCCATCCGGTAGAAGTACCGGCCAAAAGCCGCCACCGAAATATCTGAGATCGTGGGTACCAGGTTGTTAGTGATTTTGCGCTTTCCATCAACCGGATCGACCGTGGCAATGGAATGTGCCCCGCTTGAATAGTCCGCGGCAGCCGTGGCAACGACCGCTCTGTACAGGGTAGCGGCTTCCACCGTACAAACCAGGAATTGCGCCGCCAATAGAATCCCCAAACACAATAGTACCGCAAACAACGCTCTCTTTCGCATCTTGACGCTCCTCTTCTTTGGAAGTTTTCCACAGGGTGAGGACATTGCAGATCCAACGACATTGCTGGTCCACGTGGGGCGCACCCTCTCATTCCCACTGACCCCCGGGCCGGATTGTTCCGTGCAGGGAGCCAGGTGCTTCACGTTGCAGTTCGTTTGTCCTCATTTAAACTTGTACTGTGCCGAGATGTATCCGGACCTGCCGGGCATCGGATAGCCATTGAAATCCTGGTAACGGTCGTCCGTCACATTCTTCGCCTCGATGGTGATGGTGAGCGATCGAATCACGAACGACAGGCCGAGGTTCACCTGTTCCTTGTTCGGTGCTTTCAGCAAATTGGCGGTGTCATAGAACAGACCATCCTCTGTGATATATTCAGCGAATACCTTGGCAGAACTGCAAAAAGCCTCCAACCGGATCAAGGATGATTCCTGCGCGCGGCCCGGCAGAATCTTTCCGTCAAATGCTTTTATTTCGTTTTGCTGAACGGGGTTTTGGAAGGTAATGTTGCCGATAAGGCGCAGATGCTTGAGGAACTCCAGGGTCAATGTCGTCTCGACCCCCTGGATGAGCGAACTGGAAATATTTACGGACCTGCCGACTCCCCTTGCGTCGTAGACCCAGGTGATCAAGTCGTTCACGCTGTTATAGAAGAAAGCCGAGCCCAGGGTGACTTTCTGCAGCCAGGGGTTGGGGCTGGCCCAATGTGCCTCGAAGCCCACGTCGAAGTTCGTGCCCTTTTCGGATTGCAAATCCGAATTGCCGACTAAGTAACCCCGATCGCCGAAGAGTTCGAAAAATGAAGGCTCGCGGACGTATTGTCCAACGTTGGTCTTCAGGGTCAGCCATTCAAGCGGCCGATACTTGAGACCCAACTGTGGGTTCCAATTACCATCGTTTTCGGTGGAACCCTCCGCCAGCGTTCCAAATGAGTTGACTCCGCTTTTGCGTTCGTCGTGGATCTGCGTGTATCGGACCAGGGGAGTCACGGTCAGTTTTTCCTGAAACAGGAAAACACTGTCCTGTAAACCTATTGAGAGTGAATCCCGAGAGCTTTCATTGATATGGTTGTCCGGGTTGAAAAGGTCCTTGGGAGCGTACGTTTCCCGCTGAGCGTCCAGCATGAGGCTAAGGGTGTTCTGGGAAGTATGCCAGTCGACGATGGTATGGCCGCCGTAACGGTCGGTCGTATACCGGTTGTGCTGCCTGCCCAGACCAACCTGCCCGTCAAGATCTTTGTATGTCTCCACCTTGCGCATGTAATCCAAAAACGTACTTGTATTGAGGTGGTACGCGCCGATATCGTTTGATGTGAATTTCACGCTTGCAATGTTTCTGTCTGTTGCGAAACTTGTATTGGACAGCTTACTGTTGTCCCAGGAGGGCAGCCCCTGGTCTTTCGAGAACCACTGGTCCATGAAATCGATCCTGGTATCTCCCGTGAAGTCATACCCCGCTTTGGCCAGGAGGTCGGTTTCGTCGAACTGTGCGTTGTGGCGTTTTTCTTCCTTGTCATCGTTTGGATTCCACTGAGTGTGGTTGTCGTTCACGAAGGTGAAATCGTTTTTGCTCTTCTGGTAATTTGCGGAGATGAGATAGTCCCACTTGCCGGGTTTTTGACTTAAAAATCCGGAGACGTTCCAGGTATCAAAAGAGCCGTAGCCGGCGGTCACGGTGCTCTGGATGCCCTGTTGCGCGCGCCGGGTCCGGATATTCACCACGCCTCCGATGGAAGACTTGCCGAAGACCGCGGGAGTCATACCCCTGTAGATCTCGATGGACTCAACATCCGAAAGAGAGATATTGCTCAGATCAACGCCCCCGCCCGAAGCATCGTTCAGAAGGATCCCATCCAGGTACACCATGACCTGGTCGCTCGAAGAACCTCGCAGGGACACGGTCGAATAACTGCCCAGACCGCCGGTCTGCCGTACCTGGACTCCCACTTCCTTGGAGATGAGTTCGCCCAGGTCATCCGTTTTCCCTTCAAACTTCTCCCTGGGGATCAATGTGTAAAATGATGTTGTCGTCTCGAGGCTGACGTCTCCGGTCTGTGTGCTCCTTTGAGACCTCGGAGCCGTGACGACGATTGCGTCCATGGGAACCGGCTCTTCTTCGGTTTCTGCATTGAGCGGATGCGGGAAGATAGTAAAGAAAAGCAGGGCCGCGAAGAGGGTGATCGCTGTTGATTTGCGTCTTTTGTTTTGCATCACTTCCACCTGTCTCGATCCGGTTTTACAGCGCTCCTGCCTCGACTGCTCCAAGGTGAGTCCCGAACGGGGATGAAATCCCTCACCACATTCCGAATTGAGGCAAACCCGCATGATTTCGGTAGGGCAAGCATGTTAAGGGGCAGGTGATGAGTATTGGTGGCGAATACATCGATTGGACCTCCTTTCCCCTCTCGGGGAACTCTGCTCTGAAAAGCTCTGCCCCCACACTTCACTGTTCCGGAGCACATTCTCGACCTGCTTGGGGTCCTGCCCAAGGGACCCCCGGCGGGTTCAACCATCACAGAAGAAAGCATGCTTCGGTTGTTTTCCCCACCAACACCAGGACGTCATTTCTTGGTCTGACGGATTACAACAACGGCAAGGGAGAAACTTACTGCTGCCGCAATGCAGAGATATACCAGTGCGGAGACAGGCATCGGCCCGCCCTGGGCTGCCGCACGAATCATCTTCGCGGCGGGAGTCAACGGCAGCAGGCTTACCAAGGTTCCAATCCATTGTGGATAAAGGTCTACCGGAAAGAAAGTGCCGCAGAGAAAAGCCATTGGCGTGATGATAAAGCTCGACAGCATCCCTTGATCCGCATGGGACCGCGCCAGCATCGCCGTGCAGATGGCCAATGATGCAAATATAAATGTCGTCAGGGCAACAGCGCCCGCCAGGGCGGGAGACAGATGAATCGGGACTTGGAAGAGCATTCCCAGGACAATCACGATCCCCGCGGCAATGCCGCCGCGAAGCATCCCGCTCAGAATCTCGCCCGAGGCATATGCCCAGTCCGACACGGGCGCAGACCGAATTTCATCAAAAGTCCTCCAATAAAACCTGGCGATGTTGATTTCCGTGGACATCGCGAAGCTGTTCATCATGCTGCTCATGGCTATCAGACCCGGCAGCATGAACGTCATGTAATCGACGCCATTGTCCGAGAGCCTGCCCTGGGCGGCCCAGCCGAAGGTAATCAGATAAAGGAGCGGCGACAGAGAAAACGAAAATGCATATCGCCAGAATTTGCGCTTAAGAATGAGCAGTTCGCGCAGAATGATGGCCATGACCTGCCGCATGATTGGGGTCTCCTTTCACTTTGTCCGGGTTGACGCGCCTTCCGGTGATCTGAATGAACACATCCTCCAGGTTGGCATGACGAATGGTGGTTTCCTCCTCCAGGAAGGCAACATGCCGGGCGGCTTCTTCTCTCGTTTCAAAAAAAACCGACTCGGTGCGGGTCGAGTGGGCGATATCCACCACCACCCGCCCGACGCGTTCGATCAACTCACCTGGACTCCCTTCCGCAATCAACCGGCCTCGATCGATAACCGCAACCCGGTTGGCCAGAAGCTCCACCTCGTCAATGTAGTGTGAGGTCAGGATGATTGTGCGTCCGGCATCCCGGAGACGGCGGATCAATTCCCATACTTTACGGCGTGTGTGTGCATCCAGTCCTACCGTGGGTTCATCGAGGAGCAGCACCGGGGGATCGTGCATCAAGGCGCGGGCGATGGAAAGCCGCCGCTTCATGCCGCCGGAATACTTGTCGACCACCCGGCTCCGCATCTCGACGAGGTCGGAAAATTCGAGCATCTCCTCCGCTTTTCGCTTTATGACGTTCGACGCCATTCCAAACAACAGGCCATGGATGAAAAGGGACTCATAACCGGTCAATTCGGGGTCGAAATTCAGCGTTTGGTGCACGACGCCGATTTGTGTTTTGGCTCGCAGCGGTTGAGTGACGACATTGCAGCCATGAATGGATGCCGAACCGGACGTAGGATTCGTCAAAGTCGAAAGAATGCGCACCGTTGTGGTTTTCCCGGCCCCGTTCGGCCCGAGCAGACCATAGACCTGCCCTGCTTCGATGGAGAGACTCAAGTCGTCCACGGCAGTGACACTGCCATACCGTTTGGTTAGATGTTCAATGAGGATCATTGCCCGTCTCCCTCGGCGTGTTGGCCGAATACGTCCGCTGATGTGCAAAGCAACGCTTTCAGAATTCGATGCCTTTCTGGGCCTGGACTCCGGACTTGAAAGGGTGCTTCATTTCACGCATCTCCGTAACCAAATCGGCAATGTCTACGAGCGCAGGCGGTGCGTCGCGCCCGGTCACCAATACGTGCAACTTCTCGGGCTTTCGTTGCAAGGAATCAACGACCTCGTCCACATCCACCATCCCGAAATTCATCGCGTACGTGAACTCGTCGAGAATCACGAGGTGATGCAGGCCCTGTTCGATTTTCTTCCTGGCCAGTTTCCATCCCTCGATGGCTGCCTGCCGGTGGCGTTCGTTGTTGTTGGAATTCCTTATGAAGCCTTTTCCAACAACATAAAACTCCAGGAGTTCGGCAAACCGTTTGGCGGAGTAGAGTTCTCCGTATTTCCATGTTCCCTTGACGAATTGGATGATGCATACCGGCAATTCATGCCCCAGGGCGCGAAACGCCAGGCCGAGTGCTGCGGTCGTCTTGCCTTTCCCGTAACCCGTATGCACCATGATCAACCCTTTAGCAGACATGAAATCCCTCCTCTATGGCCGGGTCGAACCATTTCTCCTGAAACCCCAGCGCCATGGCATGGGCCACGAGATGGATCAAGTCACCAGCGGTAGGCAACCGGATCTTGCGAAACCAGTCGATGGATGGAACGGCAGTGGCCACTCGGTTCGCACGATTGGTGGTTATAAAGATGCGTCAGATCGTCCCGCAGACCTCCGGCCACGTGGCAGGTGGAGATCACCCGGTGGGGAACGAGGAACCGAGCATGGACGATCTTTTCCTCACGATAGATTTCAACGCCGTCGTAGTATGTACCAAGCAACATGTTCATGAATCCTTGAGAATTCTCGACCTCCTTTTACGGCTGGTCGGCTACGGGACGTCGCATATGCCCCACATCGTGGATGATTTCCTGCAATGGTTGGCGCCGGACGCGGTGAGGGAGAACGTATTGCGCCACCTCTTCGATATCTTCGGGCGTAGCGTCTTTGCGCCCGTGGAACGCCGCCAGGGTTTTGGCCGCTTTCAGCATGATGATATCGCCGCGGTGCCCGTCGACTCCTACGTCGATGCAATACGCGGCGATCTCGAACAGCAGTTCGCGCCGAATCGCCACGTGTGGATACAGAGCGACTGCACGCACGATTTCCTCCGCCAACCGCAAAGAATCCTCTCGCCATTTCTCAACGAACCCGGCCGGATTCTCATCGAAAGCCACACGCCGCTCCATGATCTCAACCCGCTGTTCGGTTTCCCGAGCGCCCTCGATAGTCACGCACAATCCGAACCGGTCCAGCAACTGCGGCCGCAGTTCGCCTTCTTCCGGATTCATGGTGCCCACAAGGGTGAAGCGAGCCGGGTGGGTGTAGGAGACGCCTTCCCGTTCAACGGTGTTGACGCCCATGGCTGCGGAATCGAGCAACACATCCACCACGTGGTCATCGAGGAGATTGACCTCGTCGACGTACAGGATGCCGCGATGAGCCGTCGCAAGCAGTCCGGGGTCGAAGTGTTTCTCGCCTTCTTTGAGTGCGTGCTCCATGTCGAGCGTCCCGACTACGCGATCTTCGGTGGCCCCCACCGGCAATTCCACCACCGAGACTTTTCGCTGGATGATTTCCGGCGCTTCACCTCGCGCCAGGCGTTCCCGGCATGTCAGGTGAGGACACTCGTCACAAACCTCGCCCTGCTCCTCTGGCGCGAGTTGGAACGGACAGTCGCGCACCGTGTCTATCAACGGGAGGATCTCAGCCAACCCTCGGACGGCCGTCGATTTTGCGGTGCCCTTTTCCCCGCGAATCAGGATTCCGGACAGTGTCGGATTGACGATGGTCAGAATAAGCCCCATCTTCATCCGCTCCTGGCCGACAATGGCGACAAAGGGATATGTCACGCGATCTTTCATGCAATTCGTCCTTTCAGGACACGGATGAGATCGGCGGCGCGCAGGTCGTCGATCCGGAAGTATTCGCCACCGAGAACTTCGGCAATGCGCCGCGCCAGTTCGAAGCGCACAATGCCGGCCTCCTCGGTATCGACGACGATCCAGTGAACGCGCGCGTCTCGCCCGAGATGTTCGGCAAGATGCAGCGCCTCCTCCATCGGACTGTTCTTCCCCATGGGCACGTTCGATTTTCCGTCGGTGATCAGGACGGCCAGCGGGCGCAGATTCGGGTCCCGCCGCATCTGCACTTGAAGGACCTCGTAGCCTTTGGCCAGTCCGGCGGAGAGCGGCGTGCGCCCACCGATGGGCATCTCGCTCAAAAGCCTGGCGGCCACCTCGATGGATGCCGTGGGCGGCAAGAGGATGGTCGCTTCGCGGCGGCGAAAGGTCGCCATCGCGATGCGGTCACGCTTCTGATACGCGTCGAGAAGCAGGGACATGACGGCGCCCTTGGATGCGGCCATCCTCCCGCGGGAGCCCATAGACCCGCTGGCGTCGACTATGAAGAGGATGAAACTGCCGGTGCGTTTCTCGCGGACTTTCTCCCGCCAATCCTTCTTGCGAATGACCACGGCCGTGCGTGAACCTTTCCGGCGCTGAAGCTGGTAAGGCGCGGCGGCGCGCAAGGTCGCGTCCAGCGCCAGGTCTCGGCACTCTGAACTGACTCGGCTGCGCACGTATCGCCCTTGTTTTTGGCTGGTGCGCGTGCGCGATCTCCGTCCCGAGCCGCGGCGCATCAAGCGGTCGGTTGGCGGGGCCAGTCTTTTTACAGAGAAGGTAGGTCCCACGGGGAAAAGTTGATCCGGCGACTCACTCGCTTCGGGGCTTTCTTTCCTTTCCCCGCCGTTACCCATTCCCGGCAAAGAGAGACGTTCTTGTTCGGAGGAAGAAGTGGACTCCGATGGAGGTGCCTGAGAAGTCCCTTTCTCCCCGGAGTTCGTTTCATTGTTGCGTTGAGGTGGTGGCTGGGGTGGCGGCGGAGGGGGCATTGCTTCACGACGCCGGTGCATCAGGGCCATCTCAGCAACCGCCAGAACGTCCTTTGTGTCCGCACGATTGCGCCCGTCCCAGGCAGCATGAGCGCATGCGGCGCGCTCTATCGCCAGGTCGGCGCGGTGGCCGGCTACATGATGGTTCACGGCAAGCTCGCTGATGTACGAGCGGATATGCGGCTCCATCCGCACGGACGGCAGAAGGTCTCGCGCCCTCGCCAGTTTCCCTGCCAGCTTTGCTTCTGCGTCCGCGCTCAGAAGAAGGAATTCGTCCGAGCGAAGATCGAAACGAGCGCGACGTTCCATTAGATCCACACGGGTGGACACGTCACGCTCCGAGGTCACCTCGACACAAAGACCGAAGCGGTCGAGAAGCTGAGGGCGCAAAGCGCCTTCTTCGGGATTCATGGTTCCGATGAGAGTGAAACGTGTCGTGTGGCGGAAAGAGATCCCCTCACGTTCCACGACGTTTTCACCCGAAGCGGCCGCATCGAGGATCAGGTCCACCAGGTGATCGTCCAGCAGATTGACTTCGTCGACGTAGAGAATGCCTCGATGCGCTCTCGCCAGAAGGCCCGGTTGAACGATGCAGCGTCCCGACAGTATCGTCTTGCTGAAATCGATCCCTCCGAGCACCATATCTTCCGTGGCGTTGAGGGGGAGCGTCACCACGCGCGCACGGCGCCGCCGGATTGCAGGAATGGAGTCCCGGTTCCGGCAATCCGGACACCATTCCTCCGAACACTCGGGATCGCAGGCGAAAGAGCAGCCCGAAAAGATGGAGCATTCGGGCATCAAGGCGGCCAGGGCGCGCACCGCGGTTGATTTGGCCGTGCCTTTCTCGCCGCGGATCAGCACCCCTCCAATACACGGATCGATGGCGTTCAGTATGAGAGCGAGTTTCATTCGCTCCTGACCAACGATGGCCGAAAAGGGATACACCGGAACCGGGAAGGTTTCCCACGTGTCGAATGTTGCACCAATCATGAGGAAGAACCCTCCAGCGTTTCCTCGATGTCGCCTTCTACCTCCAGGTAGGCGTCGCGCAGCCGCTCCCGCATCTCGTCCGTGGCGTTCCACATGCCCCGATGAATCGTCTCCAGGAGCTTGTCCAGGATGTTTTGAAGAGCGTAGGGATTCACCTCCTTGAGCCACGCCTGCATCTCGGGATCGAGCGCGTATTTCCCGGCGACGCGCTCATACATCCAATCCTCCATCACCTCGGCGGTGGCGTCCCACCCGATGATGATATCCATGACCTTGGAGATATCGCCCGCGCCCTTGTATCCGTGGCGCTTCAAACCTTCCAGCCATTTGGGATTCAACAGGCGCGCCCGCAGGACGTGCCTGGCTTCCTCCTGGGTCGTGCGCAGAACCACCCGCTTCGGGTCGGAACTGTCTCCCACCAGTGAGAGGGGCGCCGTTCCGCGCACCGTGCTCACCGCTGCTATCAATCCTCCGTAATAGCTGTAGAAATCAGTGCATGACATCATGTCGTATTCGCGAGAATCCTCATTTTTCACGGTCACGTCCATACGGGAGAGCAGCGTCCTGAAAAGCTGCAGGTCCTGCGTACCGTAGACTCCGCGGCCATAGGCATGGGCGGAATAGCGAATGTACGCTTCGCCGAGATCCTCTTTCGTCTGCCACTGCTTGGATTCGACCAACTCCGCCACCCCGGCGCCATATGTGCCGGGCGGGCAACCGAAAAGGCGCAGCGTCGCCTGCCTCCAGGCGCTGTCTTCGCTCATTCCGTTCCGGCGCAATCCTTCCAGGTCCTTTAAAACGTTCCGGCGGATGAAGTTGGACTCGGGTATTTCTTGAAGTGCCGCGACAATGCGGACGGCCTCATCGATCAGTTCGACGAGATTGGGAAATGCATCGCGGAAGAATCCCGAGATGCGAGGGACAACGTCTATTCGCGGGCGGCCGAGTTCCGATGTGGGGACAACCTCCAGGCCCGTGACCACGCCGTTAGCCTGCCATACGGGGCGTACGCCGAGCAGATAGAGAATCTCGGCAACGTCGTCTCCCTTGGAGCGCATGGTGGGACCGCCCCAGAGAATGATTCCGACGCTCTCCGGGTATTCCCCTTCTTCGTGCCGGTAACGCTCCAGAAGTGCGTCGCCCAGGGCTTTCCCCACTTCCCATGCGCCGGGACTTGGGATGGTGCGCGGATCGAGAGAGAAGAAATTGCGGCCCGTGGGCAGGATGTCCGCCTGGCCCCGGGTGGGCGCGCCGGACGGCCCGGGGGATACGAACCTCCCGGAAAACGCTCTCAGTGCCGCCTCGATCTCATCGCCCACGCGCCGGATATTGGGGACGAGAACCTCCGCCACATACCGGAGGGCGCGTTCCACCCGCGGGTGAGATCCTCCGCAGTGCCCCATCACAAGATCGGACACAGCTAAGGGATCGAATCCACGTGCGGCAAGCGCCCGGATCAGAGCCCGGGCAATCTCATGCGCCCGTGCAATGAGCTGTCCACCGGTTTCATTTGCAGGACCAGTCACCTTCTTGCCGCGCCCGGCCAGCAGATCGTCGTAGTTGTAGCCCGCGGCTGCAAGGACTTCTTCCCTCAGGGATGGGATGTCTCCATTTGGCAGCCGCACCAACTGGGTCAGGAATTCGATGAGGCGCTCTCCTTCCGGAGCCTTGCCCATTGTATGCAGTCCGTCGGCGACCATGGTGTCGGCAAGCTCGGAGAGGTGTGCGTGGAGGCGGGCAACGAAAGCATCTATCTCACCAAGAGCTTCCTCCCTGGTGATGGCGAGATCGTGATGAAGGTCGGCGCGCTCCACCGCATCCCACAACAATTCAGCGAGTGTGGGCAATTTGCCGGGGTCCTGCAGGACGGCGTCCGTGTAATTGTTGAGAGCGCGATCGACTTCCGTCAGGTCTTCATACAGATCCGCGTTGGTATACACCGGGGTAAGGTGGTCGATGATGCAGCAGTAGGAACGTCGCTTTGCCTGCGTTCCTTCACTTGGGTCGTTGATGATGTAAGGGTAGATGTTCGGAAGGTCCATAATGGCCAGATCCGGGTAACACTCCTCACTCAATCCGAGCGCCTTGCCCGGGAGCCATTCGAGCGAACCGTGTTTGCCCACGTGGATGACGGCATTGGCCTTGAAGACATCCTTGATCCACCGATAGTGGGCAAGATAATGGTGAGGCGGCGACAGGTGGAGGTCGTGAAGGATCGCTTCGGTATTTTCGAGATATCCCCGTGGGGGTTGTATCGTCAGGAAGACGTTGCCGTTCAACAAACCCGCAAAGTGAAGCTTGTCCTCGTGCACGAAAAGGCTCCCAGGCATCTCACCCCAGTTGTCGGTCATCTTCCGGCGCACCGCTTCGGGAAGCGCCTCGTGCCACGGCGTGAAGAGGTCTCGGCCTGCCGACGCTTCAGAGCGGGCGGCAAACTGATCGGGTGTGAGCCAGCGTCGGTCGCAGGTCATACGCTGGAGCAGAGTGTTGGCCAGTTCATCGCCGTCGGCGTAACGATGCTCGACGCGGTAGCCTTCATCGGCCATGCAGTCCAGCAGGTGTTTCACACTGGCAAAGCTGTCCAAACCGGCCGCACATCCGATCCTGTCGTTACGAGGAGGGTAGTGGTGGAACACGACAGCGATACGCTTGTCGGCATTCGGCGTTCGTCTCAATTTAGCCCAGTTGAGAGCTAAAGAGGCCAGGGCGTCTACACGGCCGGGAATCGGAACCAACCGCGGGAGCAATGCTCCCGTGAGGGGATCGACGGTGTCTTCTTCGCGTGTTGCCACCGGCATGCAGATCAGGTTGCCGTCGAATTCGGGCTGGGCTGCCTGGAATGTCACGTCCATGACGCCCATGCCCTGAGCGCTCTCTTTCCAGACGGCATAGGGTTGAGAGCTGATCATCGCCTGAAGCACCGGGACGTTCATATCAGGAAAGAGATTCCGGTACCCGGGATTGGTGAGCGTCATGGACATGGACATGGCGTTGATGAGCGTGTCGATGCGCGGCCCGGCATCTCCCATGAAGTACGTTCGAACGATCTCATCCGATCCGCGGTTGCCGAGGGCCGTATCCTTCAAACGCATGCTGAATACCGGGAGGACGTTGGCGCCACGTTTCTCGATTTCACGAATGAGAGCATCCACATGGGCCAGGTTGCCGTTCACCCAATACGTTTGGAAAAACCAGAGGCCGATTGTCGGCTTCTCCGGATCGATGAATTCGTGTAAGTAAGCCCTGGTATCCGCTGTATACCCAAGGTCTGGATGGTACAACCCGTCCTGCGCCACGGGCTGTGGGGGCGGGACCACCTCGCCGGTCCAGTTGAGCAGAGAATGAAGGAAGGCGAGAGCCCTTTGGACGTTTGTCGGCCCGCCGTGGTGGAAGTAACGACAGAGGTCACGCCATGTCCCGTCCGATATGCCATCTGAAAACTCATGAGCGGCGAGCAGGGATTCATCGTCGCCACCCGTGGGTTGAACGTGCAGGCGAGGGGTACGATCCCCCGTGGCTCTGCGTTCCCGGATGGCTGCCGTCAAGGGATCGAATGCCGGACAGGAAGCCCTCCCCCCGTGCAGGGAGAGGATTACGGCATCAGCGGACAGCGCTTCGTTCACAAATGCCGTGATTCGGGCAAGATCGAAGAGTTGTGTCTGCGTGCGCGCCGTCGCCGTTACTCGTCCCCCGGCGTCGCAGAACCGGGATACGCCTCGGCTAAATGACGGAAGTTCCGTCCCTGTCGCACTGTAGTAGCATATGTTCAATTCTTTCATGACCTCTCCTTGGATGAGTTGCGGCGCTGCGCCAGCCCAGCCAGCAAATCCTCCAGCGATGGATGCCTCTTGCCGTCGTCGACAATCCTCCACGCCGTGCCGCCATTGTCTTCCAGCACCTCAACGCACACCTTCGCCTTGCCGTCCATCGCCACACGATATCCCGCCCGCTCAAGCGCCCGGCAGGTCCACATGCCGGGCACTCCACTTCCGCGCAGTGCCACGGTCCCACATGGAGTATTGTTCAAGGTGAAAGCCCCCGACCCTTTGTCGAACTGGACTCCGGCGCCCGCAAAGGTCCTGCCGAAAGCATCGCAGAGAACAAGGTCTTCGGGTATCCCGTTCAGGAGCGGCCCGCCGGCTGGCAACAACCACAAGCGATCCGCACACCGGAGTGCCAGATCGAGATCGTGCGTGGAAAGCAGTATCGTCCGATTGCCCGTATGAGCCAGCCTGCCAAGGAGATGCATCAATTCCACGCGGCGGGGCAGATCGAGGTAGGCCGTTGCTTCGTCAAGGATCATGATCTCGGGTTCCTGCGCCAAAGCGCGAGCGATCAGGGCCTTCTGCCGTTCACCGTCGCTCAGTTCACAGACGGGGCGATCCGCCAACGCCTCGATACCGACGTCGGCAATAGCCCGCCATACCGCCTCTTCGTCTTCCCGCCTCAAACGGCCCGCCCAATCCGTATACGGATGGCGCCCCAACGCGACCAACGTTGCGACTTGCATCATCCCGACGGCGATACGCTGGGTGAGGACCAGGCTCATACGCTGCGCCAACGTTCGTGCGGAGAAACCCTCCAGCGGCATTCCTCCCAGGCAGACGGTTCCCGCCAGGGGCGGCTGCATTCCGCAGAGTGTTCGGATTAAGGTCGATTTTCCAGCGCCATTGGGGCCCAACAGGCAGACGAACTCGCCCGGCCGCAAAACGGTGCTGATTCCCGTGACAACGGCGGTCAGCACATTCCCGGGGTGGGTGTAGCCAATGGACAATTCATGCGTCTCCAGAAAAGAGAAATCAGCCATGCTCAGGACTCCATTACATGACGGCGCCGCAGGATCATCCCGATCACTACCGGAGCCCCGATGAGAGCGGTCACTGCGTTCAGAGGCAAGACTATCTTCGTACCGGGTACCTGCGAAATAAGGTCTGCAACCAGCGCCAGAGTGGCCCCCACCAGGATCACTGCCGGTACGAGGACGCGGTGGTCCGACGTCCTCAACAGCAAACGGCTCAGGTGCGGGACAGCGATCCCGAGGAACCCGATGGGTCCACAATACGCTGTGACGGTCCCAGCCAGGAGAGACGAACCGAGAACGATCCAGAACCGTGCGCTTCGCACATTCACTCCCATGCTCCGCGCATAGCCCTCTCCCAGGAGAAATGCGTTCAACGGTTTGGCCAGTATCCATGCCAGTGCGAGACCGGCAACCAGCACGGGCGCGAAAACGGTCATCTGTCTCCAGGTCACGCTGCCAAACGAGCCGAACGTCCAGACGATATAGCTCTGCATCTGGTGTTCACGGGTGAACTGCATGAGAATGTGTACCAGAGAACTGCTGATATAGCCGAACATCAAGCCGATGATCAGCAGTGTCAGGTTGCTTTCAACCTTGCCCGCAATCCCAAGGATGACGATCAGCACAATAACGGCGCCGAGTGTCGCTGCCAGGATCAAAGAAACGCTTCCGGTGACTCCCCCTTTTTCAAAAAGGAGGATCCCTCCCAATCCGCCCACCGCCATGACGACCAATGCCACCCCAAGGCTGGCGCCCGCGCTGATGCCCAACACGAAGGGGTCCGCCAGTGGGTTGCGGAACAAGGTCTGCATCTTGAGGCCGGAAACACTCAGAGCCGCTCCCGCCAGCATCGCGGTCAACGCGCGTGGGAGCCGAAACAGTAGAACGATCTGGCGCAATCCTTCCGGAACGTCCTCGTTTCCAAGAAGGATGGCAGCCACGGTCTTCACGGGCATCAATACCGAGCCCAAAGAGAGTTCCAGGACAAAGGCCACCGCCAGGATGCCGGCCAATCCTCCCCAAACGGCCACGGGAACGCGTGGAAGGAAACCCATCCCACCTTCAACGGCCGGGAGAGAAGCGGTTCGTTTCATTTTCCTTCTTCCCCATTCAGGGGAAGCCGCCGGTACCAAATGCGCTCGTGAAGCGGCAAAAGATCGGGATGGAAGATGCTTATGAAGTCGTTCAACACGAGATCCGGCCTGACTTCCCCGGTTTCCCAATAGTCGTTGCCGCCATCCGGCCCGATCTTGGCGTCGTTGTTATACACATGACCCGTTCGGAAGGCTTTGAACACGCTGAAGCGTTCATCCATTCCGTTCAGTTCGGACAAGGACCGGCTGACGCCCGGGTCCAGCCAAAAATCCGCTTCCTTAGCCCGTTCGATTACGTTCTCCATACTGAGTGGCATGGACCCCGACGTCGTGTCGTCCCTCCACACGTAGTCAGCACCTGCATCTGCCATGTATCCGGCAAAGTAGCTGTTGCCGCCGGGCACATACATGAGACCGCGGTAAGGAATTGCACTGAAGACGGTGGGTCTGTGAACGGAGTTACGGACCCTGGCCGTTTGTTTTTCATAACGGCATGCTATCTCGTCGAACAGCCGCTCTGCCTCTGCCTCTTTATCGAAGAAAGCTGCAATGAATTTGATCCATTCCGTACGACCCAGCGGTGAAGTTTCCATGTAACTCGAAAAGATTACCGCCTTGAAGCCCGCCTCCATGAGTTTGGGATGGAGATCGTACTCGGGGATGCCGGTCCCATAGACCATAACCATGTCCGGCTGGAGGACATACAGTTGCTCCATGTTGAGCGTTATGCTCATCCCACCATCTCCAATACCTATTTCAGCAATTTGCTTTTGCCGGATCATCTCTGCTATCTCCGGGGTACTGACGCGTTTGCAGCCGGCTAATCCCGCCAGTGTCTTTTCGACGTGCAACATGGGAAGGAAGGGCAGGCAGCCCGTGGTCGCGGCAGCCATGCGCCGGACGGGCGTCTCGACGACCATGGCATGGGGCGGCACAGAAGGGACTTTCTGGCCGCGGGGCACCAGAATATAGGTGAAGGTCGTCCGCGCATCCCGCCAGGGGGACAGCACTTGTATCTGCTTATGGTTGTCGTGGTATTCCAGGGCAAAGCCCCTGGCGTAGCGGATGCTGGCCCTGCTGGCTGCAGGCCGTGAATCCAGGGTTTGGGCTTGTGCCGATGGGGGCGCCGAACAGGTGTAACGATCCGGTTCAATTGCAGGGATATTGAGGGCGGCAAACACCATTGCGCAGAGCGTCAATAAGAACGCGGCGAGTTGGCGGCATCGCCGGCGAGATCGGTCGTTCATGTGAGAATAGTACTCCTCAGTTCATTCAACTGCTCTACGTGGAAAACCGCAGCGAGATCGAATCTCACAGATAGTCCGGAACAGCATTCACTATTCTTTCAACAAGAAGCGCGGCGCCCTCTGCGCCCAGTAAGGGCTTCCGAACGAAATCCGCATGTCCGCCAAGCGGCAGCAATAGCTCGATGCCCCCTTGCGGATATCCGAAGGCCAGTCGTTGATTGACCTGATGTCCATCAGCGAACAAGAAATCCGCTTCGACTGTTTGCCATGGCCGTTGCCAGGCATCCAGACAGCCCACTCCGGACAGAAAATCTCTCAACCGCACTGCCAGGCTGGTATCCGTACAGTTTGGTGTTTCGACGGATATGGGAAGTATTCCAAGGTAATCGTAAAGGAAGCGAACCAGTGGAAATGCAATCGACGGGTCCGTGTGGACGCTGAAAGACATTCCTTTGAGTGCACCTCCAATGCCCGCAATCCGGGACATGTGATATGAGACCTGGTGACGCCGCTCTCGTATGTCAGCAAGCGCCGCTGAAGGATCGGCGTCCACCGCCCTTGCTACTTGAGCCACCCACTGTTCCGTGGCTTCGAATCCGATGGGAGCGCCTGACTCCGGAAATATCACGGGCGCATCGAATCGCTTTCCCAACCAGGTCCCGATGAGATTTGCATATTCGGAATGGATGACGGCGTGGCATGCGGCGCGGGGAACGGAATACCAGTCGGCGGTTGGACTACCCGCGCCCGGAGCGCAGAGTACCTCGACGCCGCACATGGCCAGAAGACGACGGAGTTCCAGGAGACTGCCCGCCCAGTGATCGTGGGCGATAGAAAGACCCACAAGGCTTACCGATTGGGGACAGATGGAGGACCGGCACAGGTCCAGCGCTTCAAGCACAGCGAGAATAGCCCGCTGGTAACCGTCGGCAAGGGGTTGAGAAAGTGCGGGCATTTCGATTCCCACACCCGGAATGCCGGCTGCGACGTCTGTCAGGCACTGGCGAAGGTTCTCACCAATGAGTGCGGCACTCGGTGAATTGACGATAGCCAGGAGCCCTGGGTTCTTGGTGAGAATCGTCTGAACGGCCAGGCGCAATTTTTCCTTGGCTCCGAAAATATAATCGTCGCCGTCGAGATACGTGGAAGGGATGCGGGGTTGCCCGAAATAGAAGCGCTCTGCGTAGTTCAGTCGCTCATGAATCACATCACGGGGGAAAGCCCGTTCGGACATGGCGCTGTGATGTCCCCTGCATCCCGTAGGGCCGTGAAGGATTACCGCGGCGTCCCCGATCCCCTCCAGGGCCAGGAGTGCCCCCGTGAGGCCATCGGGATGAATGCCGTTGCATCTGAATTGACCGTTAAAGATCATTGCGCCACCCTTCCTTTGCCGGAAGCAACATGAGACGTTGCCAGCGCCGGGCCAGGGTCGCCCCCGAATAAAAGCCCACATCTGGACACAACGGTACGGTATCGAAGCGAAACCCTTCGGGCATTCCCCGCCATGGATGGCCGGTCAGAGTCAGGTCGGGCTTGAGTGACTTCATGTCTTCCACGCGCTTTTCTCGCGCATAAGGCCACTCGATGGGGAGGAGTCTCTCGTAGCGTGTCATGAAAAGATCGTCCCATGGCGACTCAAGAATGCCGACCTTTACGATTTTCATGCCGAGATTCAGGGCCGTTTCAAGAATCCAGTCGATCCTGTGGCTCTGAGCCGTAACGAAAAGCCGCTTCCCCTGGAGTGACGGGCGCATCTTGGCCATGGCTTTCTCGTATGCGGCGCAATGGTAGCTGATGATGTCTTCGGCGACAGCCGCTTTCCCGAAACGTGCCGTGACCTGCTGCAGCCAGTTCGCCGTGGCGTGGAATCCGACTGGGAAAGGAGAGGAGAGGAACGGTGCCTGGTAATGATCCTTGAGGAAATCGCGCACCATCCGCCCGTAGGAATCGTCATAAGCCAGGAGGTTCAACCGGGCACGCATGAAGCCCGCCAATTGCGTTGTCGTGCAGTCGCGGATGAACCGGCAGTTGACGCGAAGACCCAGTTCCCCCAACAAGTCCCGGATAACCTGGTAGTTGTGTTCGGTGTTGTTGGCCAGATTCTTCTCGGCAATAATGTTTACAGAATCTTCATCCGGGGAAAGACACGGATCGATCAATGCTTTGGCTGCCGCCATCATGGCGTCAATGACACCCTGCATGTAATCTCCCGTAATATCGCCGTCCGCCTGAATCAGCACCACCGGCGTCTCGCCGATTTGTTCCCGGACTGCCGCAACGGACAACCGGGCGTCATCGCCGATAATTCCCGCGGCACAGGTCGTGACCACGAAGATGGCGCCGGGATGTCCCGCTTCGGCCTGGCGCACAGCCAATGCCAGGCCTTCATTCCCACCGAAAATGACAATCCGCTCATCCATCTCCGAACAACGCAGAGCGGGACGGAAACAATGGTCCAGGCGCACTCCGTACCGGTCCAAAACGCGGCGTGCAGCGGACACCATGCCCAGGCTCGAAAGATAGGCGCAGCTTGCCGGTCCATGAGCCACAGTCACCGCATCCTTGATCTGAAGCACGGTGTGTGCAGCGCCATTGAATGCACATCCGTGCAGGACCTCATGGCTTTGCACACTTTTCGAGCAAAATCGTCTTGGTGGAGCGACAAGTGGAGAAGGAATGGAACATTCCACTCCCGGAGGGCTTGCGGGTATCGCAGCCACCCCCGAGCGAGAACTACTGCCGCTCCTCTTCAGTCCCAGGACAACCGTCTCCAGTTCATCGGGGTCAAGAGGATACGCCGCAAGACGCGGCGGGTTATCTGAAACGTATTCCGCCAATTGCTGAAATCGCTCGGCCAACTCACTCCCGGGAAAGGCCTGCCTGATGGTCTGTCCGAGGCACTCTGCCTCGGCAAACTGCTCACTCCTGGGGAAACTCGCGACTATCGGCAAACGCACCGCCTCTGCAAAGCGATTTAGACGCTGATCCTCGTGCTCCAGGCCGCGTTGGTTGAAGATGATGCCCCCTATGCGATGCCCGCGCCCTTCATAGTTGCGAACGCCTCGCAGAATGTTGTTCCCGGCGTAAAGAGCCATGAATTCCCCCGAGGTCACGATATAGACGGCTTCGGCGTATTCTTCCCTCAATGGAACCGCAAATCCCCCGCACACCACGTCTCCGAGGACGTCGTAGAGGGCTATGTCATAACCGCGCTCGTTGATACCCAACTGGTCCAGGAGGTCAAAGGTGCTCAAGATGCCACGTCCCGCACATCCGACGCCGGGTTCCGGTCCTCCCGCCTCGACACAGGAAACCCCGGAAAAGCCCGTGTGAACGATCCCATCGAGTCTCCGGGAATTGGGCTGCGATCCTCGAAGGTAATCCAGGGCGGTGGCGATGCGCCGCCCACCGAGCAACAAACGCGTTGAATCCTGTTTCGGGTCGCATCCAACCTGCAGGACGCGCATACCCGCAGAAGCCATGGCTGCGGATAGGTTCGCGGCAATGGTGGATTTCCCGATTCCCCCTTTCCCGTAGATGGCGATTTGTTTCATTTCTTATTCCCTTGCACCGGTTTCGCATCGAGCTTTCGGCATGCTTCGCAACGGGACAGTCTACTGTAGGTGTATTTGACGAAAGTCTGTCCACACTCTCTGCACACAACCTCCGTCTTTGTGGACTTCATATTGGTGCCGACAGGTGCGGTCTTCTCATCTTCAGCGCACCGTCTGAAACAAGAGAGTTCGCACTCCTCCTTGCCATCGCCATGTGGCTGGCCTCCTTTGCTTTTCATGACTGGCGCCAGGCGGCATCGATCCTGCCACTCATGTCAGCTAAATTAGCGCTGGTCTTCAGCAGCTCATGGAATTTGCGGACTCGACCGCCCCTGAGAGGGTTTGCGTGCCCACGATATCCGGCCATCCCAGACCTTTTCACGATTCACTCTCCGTCATGCGCCCTGGTCTCGATTCATACTCTCTCACCAGGAGGTCAGCGGCCATGGTCGGAGAAAACCTCCCGCTCATGACCCCTCGTTCGACCTCGTGCAGAACCTTCTTGATGTTGGGGTGATTGAAGAAGCTGGTGCGCAGGTGTTCCTGCACCATGGCGTACACCCACTCCATGGATTGAAGGGTTCTGCGCCGTTCGAAAACGCCTGAACTCCTGATCTGGGTGACAAAGTCCTGAATGACTTCCCATAGGTGGGGAATGCCTTCGCCCGTGATGGAGGAACAGGCGAGGGCCTGGGTGATCCAGCCGTCCGTAGCCGGCTGAAGATAGTGCAGAATGCGCACGAATTCCATGCGTGCGGCTTGCGCCCGGATCTTGTTTTCGCCGTCTGCTTTGTTGACCAGAACGGCATCGCAAAGTTCCATGATGCCCTTCTTGATGCCCTGCAGCTCATCGCCCGCACCGGCAATGAGAACCAGCAGGAAGAAATCCACCATGGAACGGACGGTTACCTCGCTCTGTCCCACCCCCACTGTCTCCACCAGAATCACGTCATAACCCGCCGCCTCGCACACGAGCATGGTCTCCCGGCTCTTGCGCGCCACTCCGCCCAGAACGCCCCCCGAAGGAGAGGGGCGTATGAAGGCCCCAGACCTTGCGGAGAGCTTCTCCATGCGCGTCTTGTCCCCTAGAATGCTCCCCCGGGTAACCGTACTGCTCGGGTCAACGGCGAGGACCGCTGTTTTGTATCCGTGGTCGCACAGGAAATTCCCCAGGGCTTCGATGAGAGTGCTCTTGCCCGCACCGGGAACTCCTGTGATTCCAACCCTGATGGAGCGCCCCGTGAAAGGCAGAAGCTGCTGCATCATCTGCTGGGCTTCCACCATATGAGTGGGCGCGTTGCTCTCCACCAGCGTTATGGCCCGGCTGAGGATTGTGCGGTCTCCCGAAAGTACGCCATTCACGTATTCGTCCAGGGAAAGACGGCGACGTTTGATGACCGCAGGGGCGGCGTGGGAGGCGGTTGTCTGCCCGGGAAGCCCATCATGCCCGCCCTCTATCCCGTCCATGACGTGGGTGGCGAAGCCTTCACAAGCTCCTTCGGGAACCCATTCAGGTCTGTGTCTGTCTGTATTCACCGTTTCATCCTCATGGGCACGAGAACCAGGTAAGGGCTCGCTTCTGCTCTTGCCACAGGGCAAGCGCAGCACCTTGGATTCACGAATGCTCCCCTTATTTCCCAACGCAGGAGCAGCCGCATGCAGTTCCACCGCATGCAGTTCCACCGCAGCCATCACCGCCACTCATTCTCATGATTTGTAGAGACGGCGGATGAGATCGATTTCACGGAAGGTCACACCAGTACAGGACGGCGGAAGTCCCTGACCAGTTCCGGTGGGCACGGTTTTATCGTGCCCACCCTACAGTGCCAGCCGCTTGGTAGGGTGGGCACGGTTTTATCGTGCCCACCAAAACGAGTGACGAATTTCCGCCCGCGTGTACTAGGCCAGCCGCCGATTGATTTCATCGAGGACCTTCTGCGCCGCGACGGGAATGACCGTGCCCGGACCGAAGATGAGAGTAGCTCCTCGCTCTCGAAGGTACTCGTAATCCTGAGCCGGGATGACCCCTCCCGCAATGACCACAATGTCTTCACGCCCCAGTCGCTTCAATTCAGCGATCAGAGCGGGAAGCAGAGTCTTGTGCCCCGCGGCCAGGGAACTCATGCCGATGGCGTGTACGTCATTTTCCACCGCTTGCGCCGCCGATTCCTCCGGAGTCTGGAAGAGCTGTCCCACATCCACGTCGAACCCCAGGTCGGCGAAAGCCGTGGCTACCACTTTGGCTCCCCGGTCATGACCGTCCTGCCCCATCTTGGCGACCATGATGCGAGGTCGCCGTCCTTCACGTGCGGCAAATTCATCGGCCATCCGCTGCGCTACGACGACCTCGTCCTGACTGCCGAATTCCGAACTGTAGACCCCCGCAATCGACCGTATGACCGCTTTATGGCGCCCGTAGACCCGCTCCATGGAGGTGGATATCTCGCCCAGGCTGCAGCGGGATCGAGCCGCTTCGACGGCAAGACTCAGGAGATTCCCCTCCCCCGACTCAGCCGCATGGGTGATGGCGTTGAGGCAGGCTTGCGCTTTGGCTTCATCCCGTTCGGCCCGGAGCCTTTTCAGCCTGGTGATTTGAGATTCTCGAACGGCGCTGTTGTCCACTTCGAGAATGTCAATCGGGTCTTCCTTGTCCGGACGGTATTTATTCACCCCGACGATGACCTCTCTTTGAGAATCGATGCGCGCCTGGCGCCTGGCGGCCGCTTCCTCGATGCGCATCTTGGGCAGTCCCGTCTCAATGGCCTTGGCCATGCCCCCCAGCGATTCCACCTCCTGTATGTGCCCCCAGGCTTTGTGCGTGATGGCGTGCGTCAGAGCTTCCACGTAATAGGACCCGCCCCATGGGTCGACCACCTTGCAGATGGAGGTTTCATCCTGGAGGTAGAGCTGTGTGTTGCGTGCGATGCGGGCAGAGAAATCCGTAGGCAGAGCGATGGCCTCATCAAGAGAATTTGTGTGGAGGGACTGGGTGTGGCCGAGGGCTGCCGCAAGCGCCTCGATGCACGTTCTTGCGACGTTATTATAGGGGTCCTGTTCGGTGAGGCTCCATCCCGACGTCTGGGAATGTGTTCGTAAAGCCAGGGATTTCAAATTCTTCGGATTGAATTGTTGGATGATCTTCGCCCAAAGGAGCCGACCGGCCCGCATCTTCGCCACTTCCATGAAGTAGTTCATACCCTGTGCCCAAAAAAAGGAGAGGCGAGGCGCGAAGGTGTCGATGTTCATGCCGGCTCTGACGCCGGTGCGCACGTATTCCAATCCGTCGGCCAGAGTGTAACCAAGCTCGATATCGGAGGTAGCGCCGGCCTCTTCCATGTGATAACCGGAAATGCTGATGCTGTTGAACCTGGGCATGTTCTGACTGGTGAATTTGAAAATGTCGGCAATGATGCGCATGGAGGGCTCGGGTGGATAGATGTAGGTGTTCCGAACCATGTACTCCTTGAGGATATCGTTCTGAATGGTGCCATTGAGTTGAGCCAGTTTCACGCCCTGCTCCTCGGCGGCCACGATGTAGAATGCCATGACTGGCAGCACGGCTCCGTTCATCGTCATGGAAACGGACATCTGATCCAGCGGAATGCTGTCGAACAAAATCCTCATGTCCATGATGGAATCGACAGCGACACCGGCTTTCCCCACATCGCCCGTGACTCGTTCATGGTCTGAGTCGTACCCGCGGTGTGTGGCGAGATCGAAGGCGATGGAGAGCCCCTTCTGCCCTGCAGCAAGATTGCGCCGGTAGAAAGCATTGCTCTCTTCTGCCGTGGAAAACCCCGCATACTGCCGCACCGTCCAGGGACGAACCACGAACATGGTTGGATATGGACCCCGGAGGTAGGGAGGGATGCCCGAGGTGTAGCGCAGGTGTTCCATACCGGACAGGTCTTCTTTCGTATAGAGCGGTCGGACCGGGATCTGTTCGTTGGTCATCCACTCGGTATCGGCCCTCTCACCTGCCGCCTCTCGAAACTGCTTTTCCCATTCATCGAGGGTCGCCTTTGAGCAAACGGGATTGCAGGCAATTGCTGAAAAATCGGGAAAATGTGGCTTCGTCATGAATCAACTCCTTTCCTGAAGGGCGGACAATAGCGCGTGGCAATTGACTCCGACGTAAAAGAAATGATCGACGCCTGCTGCACGATAGGTTTGCTCGTGTTCCGACGCGGGTTTGCCTGCCACCAGGACCATGATCTCGGATGCCTCTTGTTTGAGAGTTCCGGCCAGCGGGGGAATCACCTCGGGGTATGCCGGGTCTGTGGAGCAGATGGCCACGATGCGAGCACCGGAGGCAAGAGCTGCTTGTGCTGCGGTTTCCACATTTTCAAATGCATCGTTTCCAAGAACTTCGAATCCGCCCACCTCAAAAAACGTCCTGGAGAAGTCGGCTCTGGGTTTGAAGGAAGCGAGCGGACCCACGGAGGCCAGAAAGACTCTCGGTCTGACGCCCTTTTCGGCCAGGATTTCTTCGGCGCGCCGGCGGAGAGCCTCAAACCGCTCGGATACACGATGAATCCGTAGTGGCTGGATGGAAGGTGCGTGATCTTCGACATTGGACAGGACAGCCCACAAATCTCCCAGGGTTGCGCCGACATGAATGGCATCTTTCGCTTTCCGGAGGATGTCCTTCGAGCCGTTTTTAAACTCAATAGCGAACTCCCCCAATCGATCGTGGAACAGGAAGAGATCCGTAGTGAGACGATGGGCCTGCAACCTGGAGAAACGGTCTTTTCTGAGTGCATCGTAGTCCACGAACGGGGCCTGCAATCGGACCTCTTTCAGGTTGGGATACATGTTGGTCCCCACGAGGACATCTTTTCGCGTGTCCAGGTTTTTTGCTCTTTTGGCTGCGGTTGCAGTTGTGGCCGATTGTGGGACCGTTTCTCGCAGAGCTTGAGCCATGCCGCCCTTCGCCTCGATGGTCTGGAAAAGGCTCCAGGCTTTGCGGGCCACCGCGTCCGCCAGTTTTTCGATGTACCACGATCCCCCGGGTGCATCGATGGGGTGAACCAGGTGCGCTTCCTGCTGCAAGATGATCTGAAGATTGCGGGAAACCCGTCTGGAGAATTCGTCGGGAGGACGGATGGCCTCATCGAAAGAGCAAACGTGCATGCTGTCCACCCCGCCCATCGCTCCCGAGAAAGCTTCGGTGGTATTTCGCAACATATTCACGTAAGGATCGGTAACCGTCTTGGTGTAGGCCGAAGTGCGGGCGTGAATCGTCATCTTTTGAGCGCTGTCGCTTCCGCCGAAGGCCTGGACAATCTGAGCCCACAGCAGACGCGCAGCACGCAGCCTGGCTATTTCCATGAAAAAGTTGGAACCGAGAGAAAAGAAAAACCGTATCTGGGGTGCCACCTCGTCTGGCTGAAGACCGCGTTTGCCCATTTCGCGCAGATACTCGACTCCCGTGGCCAGGGCATAGGCGATCTCCTGTACTGCGCTACCTCCGGCATCATGGTATGGACATCCCCGCACCAGGATTGTCTGCAATCGCGGCGCATGTTCTTTCGCCCACTTAGCCAGACAGGCCATCGAGTCGTAAGCCGTTTTCAGGGAAATGGGCAGTGTTCCCTCGATTGCCAGTTCCCCCAGTGGGTCCGCTCCAATGCACCCGCGAAGCACCGAAGAGGTCGTGCCGTAGTGGTCCAGGCAGGCTGAAACCATAGCCGCGATGGGCAGTGCGACCGCTCCCGCATCAATGGTCAAAGGGACCACCTGCAGATCGATTCCACGCAGAGCCACATTCAGATCATCAAGAGTGGAGAGCGAAAGCCCATCCCGTCCCACCGGCGCACTCTCGTCCTGGTCGGAGTCCATTCCCCTTCGGCTGCAACGGTCGAGGACCAGTTTGAGAGCATTCTGGCCGCGGGCCAAATCATGCCGTGCTGCCTCGTTGAACTCCTCGGGAGTGGAACATGCGATCTCCTGGCAGATATCCCATGGTTTGAGCACGTACCCACCGAACGTGGTTCCGCGCACATAGCCGGGGAAGCCCGGCAGGGAATCCATCTGCGGAAGATCTTCCACATCCTTCGCCCAATACATGGGCTGAAGATCGATCTCTTCATAGGTCTTGGTGATGACCTTTTTCTCGAAAGGAGCGCCTTTGAGGCTTGCAACAGCTTCCCGGTACCAGTCTTCGTAGGTTGCGGGACGAAATTCGGGAAAAAGCCCTTTACATTCAACATCAGTCGCAGGAGGGATGTTCGCATTGGAATCGTCAACCATGTCTCGTTCATCCTTGTCATTGGAGTTTGAATCGGTCTGCCTCAACATTCATGCTTCTTAAAGCGGTAGGCCTTCCCTTGACCCATATTCAGGATCAGTGCACCATCCTCACGTGGGCACACCGTCCCCAACAATTCCCTGTGATTGGCTCCGTCATAAAACCGAACGTAGTGGGTGATTCCATCATAATTCGCATCACCAGACAATTCGACGATCTGGAGATGATTGACTCTTCCCATATAGCGTTCCATTCCATCAAGGTAGAGAGTCAAGTGGTAGTATGAGAAATAGTTCTGGGCATTCGGAAATGAGGACTTCATGCGCTATCCTTTCGTTGAAGTAGACTCCCTATGGAAACGAGCCTTGACCATTTTTATGTAATGTTTCGTAATAGACGCCATTTCAGGCTTTTCTACTTGCCAACCGAGAACGATTTCGCATCCATATCCACTCAATTGAAAATCAACTTTCAACGACCTCGTACGCCCGCAAGCAATTGGTTTCCACCGCGATCACATGCTGCGAATATGAATCCGATCATGTGGATCTGGTCCCACTACTTCCAGATGCACTGTCTGGCGTTGCCGCCCTTTTCAACCAGGCCTGCGATCATCCGTACAGGCGCAAGACGCTCCGAAACCGCATGGATTCAACCAAGGGGTCGTAGTCCGCCAGCACGCAGGAAATGTGGCGTATCCCCCGCGTCACGAGCCTGTACCAGTGATGATGGACATCGTCTTCCGAAAGAGCCGTACAGACACAATCCACCTTCGCGTTTTCAACATGCTGTCTTTCGTCGAGCCATTCCGGCAGATGTTCCCTGCCTTCAATCACGTACAGGATAATGCCTCTCTTCATGACACCCCCTGGTGATGCGATGATCATCCGGGAGCCCCTTTGGACCCCCGGATGGAAAAGGGTTAGTGGTTGAGGAGGGAAAAAGCCTTTCGTGGTGGGGCGAAAGGTGCATGGCTTCAACCCCAAAAAAAATCCCTAGAGCAAAAACGCTCTAAGGATTGCACCCTGGTTCACTTGATCCTTCAGCGGTTCATCAGGTGTTTCCACGCACCGATTCCCCAGACCGCATCAGGCAGGTTTTCTGGCTCACGGATCTTCCTACTCTCCAAACCTTCCCATCCCGCTCACGCGGTACAGTGGCATTTTTTGGATTTCGTCCCCGTTCACAGCGGCGGGACCGCTCCCGATTTTAACGGGATTCCCTTTTGAGCTTGAAGCACCTGATCGTTCTTAAAGTATTCAAGAGAAGACTTTATTCTAACCGGATTGATCATGTCAAATTCTTTGTTTAACAGGAATATCAGTCGGATAGTACTTTGGGGGGGAGTAAGAGATGGTTAGAGTTCAGTTATGAGAATTCTCGTCCCCTTGCCTTTCCACGATTCATGGAAGGGGAACTCCCGAATATTTTGGGATATGCTGAGTGGTTGAGTCACTCAGGCCGGACATGAAATCTGGGTTTCCAAGACTTGCTCCCGCTTCACCCTGCAATCTTCCTTTCCACGAAGAAAAACAGAGCACGGTCGACATGGTTCCCACCCTCATAAAAAAATGGATGACTCTAAGGTCCTTCGGGTGTCATCCAACCCCCCGAAATGACCAGATGTCATCCACTATTGTCATCCAGTCACCTGGCTGATTTTGCTGGTGCCCCCGACAGGACTCGAACCTGTGGCACCAAGATTAGGAATCTTGTGCTCTATCCGCCTGAGCTACGGGGGCGCAGTGCGCGAATTCATGTCGTCAATAGCACAGCGGGGGAATCGCTGTCAACCTCGCCCTGATGAGGATGCCCCGAGAAATGCTTCCGCCGGGTTTGGCCGCTGCAAACCATTCCGCCCGCTCACATATAGTAATTTGAACGCCGCTTTTTCTGCTGGCGCCCGGTTATCCAGCCCAGGAAGAGCCCGAAGGCGAGCACTGCGGCTCCGGCTGCAAACCATTTGATCCGTTGCGAGAGCCTCAGACTCTCGCTTTCTTTATTCAGCATCTGGATGCTTTCCTGCGCCGCGACCAGGTTTTCTTTGACCGAATCGTATTCTTCCTTTAATTTGACATAGTTGGCAGATCCGCTTTTGAGCGCTTCATAGTCGCTCTCAAGCTTCCGAATCTTATCCGTCAATTGCTTCTCTTTGTCGATCAAGGCCGCATTCTGTTTTTCCGACTCGCCAAGCCTCTGGCCCAGGGCCTCGTTTTCGCTTTCCAGTTGTCTCGCAACCGTCTCGACCGGCGGGCGCGGTCCCACGGACCTGCTCAGAATCCAGCCGTCTCTGTTTTCGCCGGACGGAGTGCCATAACGGATGAGGGTCCATTCGCAGCCCTTGAGTATTTCGACGGTGGAGCCCAGAGGAAGCGTGCCAACAACTTTGTTTTTGCTGCTCGGCCCCGAGCGGATCTGAGCGTCCGCCGCGTCCGTGATGTAAGCCTTTTCAGCCCAACATGTCTGAGAACAGAGAAAGACCGTAGCCGAGAGCACCGCAAAAGCCATGGAAATACTCTTCTTCTTCATAGAAAACAATCCCTTGCCTTCCCAGTGTGAGTGGAGTATGGACATTTTGGATCTCAGCCGGAACGTGGCGGATTATAGTATGGAGCCGGCGGCTTGAGCAAGGGAAAAGGGCCGTCTATTCATTTGCCGTTTGAAGCGCCGTGGTTTAGCCCATAGAATGATAGCCTCGGAAGCATTGAAACCGGGAGTGAAGAGAGCCGTCCGCACGACTTATGGATATTTGATCTTGCCGAGCCGTGGCGAGAGGCGGACTTTCCTCGAAGCGCTCTCCGGCCAGGGGGGATCTTGGACCTCCGAAGGGGATGGATCGAATTGGAAAAACTCATTGATACGCATGCGCACCTCGATTTCCCCGAATTCGGCCCCGACCTCGGGTTTTTCCTCGACCGGGCGATCGAAAAGGGCGTCGGAGAAATCGTCACGATAGGGATCGACCTCGCCAGCAGCCGAAAGGCCGCTGAACTGGCCGAGACCCATTCTCAAATTTATGCGGCCGTCGGCATCCATCCTCACGATTCCTTCGACCTCGACGACGGAATCCTCAACGAACTGCGGGCTCTCACTCTGCGCCCGCGCGTGGTCGCGTGCGGGGAGATGGGATTGGACTACTATCGAAATTACAGACCGGGAGATATCCAGCGGAGATGCTTCGAGCAGCAGTTGGAACTGGCCTGCGAGGTCCGTCTCCCGGCCGTGTTTCACGTACGGGATGCGCACGACGCCTTTTTCAGGATCGTCGAGCGATTCGCCCACCGGCTCGAAGGAGGCATATTGCACTGTTTTTCCGGCGATTGGGAAGTTGCGCAGCGTTGCCTGGACATGGGGTTTTACCTGAGCGTTCCCGGCACGGTGACCTATCCGAAATCCAACGTTCAGCAGGAAGTGGTCCGCCGGGCCCCTTTCGACCGCCTCCTCGTGGAGACGGATGCTCCGTACCTGGCGCCCGTTCCTTTTCGCGGCAAGACCAACGAGCCTTCCTATGTTGTCTACACGGCGGCGAAAGTCGCCGAACTGCGCGGGTGCTCGCTCCATGAAGCAGCCGCGCAGACTACGCGGAACGCCCGCGAGGCTTTCAGACTCGATGGGCCGAAGGCTTCCGCAAAGGCCGCCGGGTGACCGATGACGACGGCGCATCCGGGTTCCGTTCTCTTCCGCACAAGAGAGCCGCTGGTTCTGGCGTCGGCTTCTCCCCGGCGAAAAGACCTCCTCGATGCGTTGGGGGTGACGTTCGATGTGATTCCGAGCGGTATCGACGAGTGCGTCTCTCCGGGCGAATCCCCCGGGGATCAGGTCGTGAGGTGGGCTTCAGAGAAGGCGCATGCCGTTTCTCTGTGTCTGCCGGACCGCTGGGTGCTCGCGGCGGACACCATCGTCGTGCTGGATGGCGCGGTGATGGGAAAGCCCCTAAACCCTGGGGATGCGGTTGAGATGCTCGGGCGGCTGAGCGGCAAAACCCACGACGTGTTGACCGGCATCTGTCTCATGCATCGGAACACGGATGTATTGCGGATGCGATCCGTCGGCACCGAAGTTGTTTTCAAGGAATTGACCCAACGGGAGATCCATGCCTACGTCCGCACCGGAGAACCCCTGGACAAGGCAGGGGCCTACGGCATCCAGGGCATGGGAGCGTTCCTCGTCCGATCCGTCCGGGGGTCCTACACCAACGTGGTGGGGTTGCCCCTTTGCGAGACCATCGAGTGGCTGCTCGATGCGGGAGTGATTGCCGTCGCCGGTGATCGCCCCATCGAGCCAAACCCATAAAGGATGAATTTCTATGTCCTCCATAATAGCTGAGAATCTCGCTTTTATCAGGGAACGAATGCGGGAAGCGTGCCTGCGGGCGGGGCGAAATCCCTCGGATGTTCGCCTCGTGGGGGTGACCAAGACGGTTCCCGTCGACCTCATTCGAGAGGGAGTGGCAGCGGGAATCGCCATCCTCGGCGAGAACTACGTCCAGGAAGCGCGCAGAAAAGCGGAGGCGCTCGCCGGCCTCGGCGTTTCCTGGCACTTCATCGGCCACCTCCAATCGAACAAGGCGAAGCACGCACTGGAGTGCTGCGACTTGATCCAGACCGTGGATCGCGAAAGCCTGGCAAAGACCCTCGGCCTTCTTGCTGAAAAGCTTGGAAGAGAGATCCCGGTTCTGATCCAGGTGAACGTCGGGGATGAAGAAAGCAAGAGCGGCGTCCACCCCGAGGGCCTTGTTCCACTCTTCCGGGCGGTTTCGGCCATGGATGGCCTGGACGTTCGCGGACTCATGACCCTGCCGCCCTACTGTGAAGACCCCGAGCGGGGGCGCCCCTTTTTCCGGAAACTGCGCGAACTGTTGGAGCAGATCAGGGAGCACGCTGCGCGTCCCGAGCGAATCGTTGAATTGTCCATGGGGATGAGCCACGACTATGAAGCTGCCATCGAGGAAGGCGCCACGCTGGTCCGCATCGGGACCGCCCTCTTCGGAACGAGACCCGCGTCACGCGACCGCTAAAACGGTCTTTTCCGGAATCCCGGCACGGGCCGCAACACCGCCCTCTCCCTCTTTGGACAAGCAAGGAAAGGAGGTTGAAAGAAATGAGACGACAAGATCGCAAACTGGATCGTACGGAGACGGATAAGATTCTGAAGAACGGAGACTATGGAGTTCTGTCCATGGTCGGCGAGGACAATTGTGCGTATGGCATACCCTTGAATTACGTCTACATGCGAAACAGCATTTATTTTCATTGTGCTTCCGAAGGACAGAAGCTGGATTACATTCGCAAAAACAACAAGGTATCCTTTTGTGTAGTGGGAGAGGCTATTCCCCTCGTGGACCAGTTTAGCATGAAGTATGAAAGTGCAATAGTGTCCGGGAATGCCTCCGAAGTGGACGGTGACGAAAAATTCGAAGTATTGATCGCGCTCGTTGCAAAGTACAGCTCCGATGAATACCTTGAGAAAGGCAGAGAGTATGCCGTGAGGGCCCTCGATAAGACCACGGTCATAAGAATCGACATCGAAAACATCACGGGAAAGGCGAGAAGGTAGAACTCCATCTGGAGGGGCGCGGCAGGCTCATTTTTCGGCGATACGCCGAACGACATCCCACTGGAAGGATGGCAACAAGATGAGGCCTCCTGTCTTCTCGAGAATTTTCGTTGCTGCGGGCACCGTTCTCGTCTTTTGGATGAATTGCCCAAAGGATACGGCGGGTTTCTGGTCGAAAACCCCTTCAGCGTCTCAATCGGAATCGTCCGGGACGAAAAGCTCACAGCCGTGCCCCGCTCTCGATCTCAAGGAGATGCGGGAGCGTCTTGCGTTTCAGGAAAAACAACTGCCGCAAGATGGAAATTCCCGCGTGGAAGGATTTACCGAGATGGCTCGGCTCTCCTTTGTTCTCGGGGAGTTGGAGGAACGGGACGAAAGAGAGAAATACTATGAAAAAGGGAAGTATTACGCGCAGCTATTGTGTGGCGAAGAACCGGCCAGGGTGGAAGGCCACTACTGGCTGGCCCTGAATATCTGCGGTCTGGCCGAGGTGGGAGGAGCACGGCGGGCTCTGGGGTTGATTCCCGCCATCATCCACGAACTGGACGCCGCGGCAGCCATCGACGAAACCTACGATCAGGCGGGACCGCACAGGATACTCGGACGCATCTACTGCAAGGCGCCATGCTGGCCTCTCTCCGAAGGCGATATGGGAAAATCGTATCATCACCTCAGCATCGCCGTGAGACTGGCGCCGGGAAACAGCACCAACCATCTCTACCTGGCCGAAACCCTCGTCCAACTGGGAAAACGCGAGGAAGCCAGCCGGGAATTAGAAGACGTCATGGAACCCACCTGCCACGCCATCTTCCCCCACAACCTCGAAGAAGACCACCAGGATGCCATCCTCCTGCTGAAGCACTGCAAATGAGGCATTTTTCGCGCTAGTGTTCCACCGGTCTTTCCATCCTGATGGCGCCAAACTGCTCTTCGTATTGCCTTATGTTCTCCGCCATGACCCCAAGAAAGGCCTTGGCATGCTGGGGCGACATGACCACGGAGGCCATTCTCTCGACGACAATCCCTCCATCGGCTCCGGGCATCAGTTGTCTGAATTCAAAGCGAAAGTCGAAGTAGCTGATTTGAACGTTGGCGTTGTTCGTATAGAGGGACTGGAATCTCTCCGATTGCACGTGAACCACTTGTTGCCTGTTTTTGTCGTCTGGCATCTGCATGACTCCTCCATTTGTTCTTCGCCACCCATCGAAGGCCGCCGACCGTGCATCGTTCCCGCCACGTCCGCCGCGACCCGACGGAAACGATTGTTCTCGATCGATACTTCGCCACTCGGCTTCGACACCGCCTCGACGCATCCGCACGGGCAGCCGCAGTCCCATCCCGGCAAAACATCCCACGCTCGCATTGACCGCTCGCGGCACACAAACCGGAGTGCGCCTCACATCCATTTCAGTAAGGCCCCGTCAGCAAGAATCTCCGTCCCGCCTCGTCTCTTTGTCGGCCAATCCCGAGAGCTTGTCAAAATATTTTTCTCAGCCGACAGCCATCTTCCCTTGTCTCAAACACCGTTTCATAGGGTTTTCCGAGAGTCCCAGCCGGTCCTTGCCAAGAAAATGCGTTCCCTTCATCGCGGGGGAAAATAGCGTTTCACGGTCATTACAAACGCAGCGGAGTTGACTCATCCGATATGATTGCAACGTCCTCACGTTCCAATTGGACGATGGCATGCGTAAATTGTCGCTATCAACGTAACCGCCGCCATGGGAGACAACTTCGATGAAAAGAATAAATGTCGACGCACTTTTCCTCGGCCCCAAATCCGAAAACCGCGTTTTCTTCAAAAAGATGCTGAACCTCATGATCGACGACCACATCGGCTGGCGTGAGTGCTATCACCCCGACGACAAACCCGTTATCACCGGGAAAGAGCAGGAATGGGAGGATTTTGCACATACACTGCAGAAAACCAGGGAGGTCCTGGTCGAACTGGCCGCCCATCTTCAGATCGCTTCCATGCCATGGTTCTCGCCCCGTTATCTGGGCCATATGAACGCCGACACTCTGATGGCCGCCACCCTGGGCTATATGCTGACCTTGCTCTACAACCCCAACAACTGCGCCTATGAAGGGTCGCCGGCCACAACCGCCCTCGAAATCGAAGCGGGGGAGCAACTGGCGAAGCTGATGGGCTACGATCCGACGCGAGCGTGGGGGCACATAACCTCTGGAGGAACCATAGCCAACTATGAAGGATTGTGGATCGCCAGGAACTTGAAATCCATCCCCCTCGCCGTGAAAGAGATCTGCCCTGCACTCGTTGAAGGATTGACCGACTGGCAATTGCTGAATCTGCGGACGGACCGGATTCTCGACTTGATGGACCAGGTCCGGGCGGAAGGCAAATTCGATGCGGTTCGCTCACGTTCCGCGAGAGGCACCGGTATCCGCGGCGGTTTGCCCGGCAAAGTACTCGTCCCGCAATCGAAGCACTACTCGTGGGTCAAGGCGGTGGACGTCCTCGGCATCGGCCAGGACAATCTGATTCAGGTCAACGTGAAAGACAACTTCCGAATGGACGTCGGCCATCTGAAGATGGCGATCGACGGCCTTGTTTCCAGGCAGATGCCGGTCTTGGCCGTGGTGGCGGTAATAGGGACCACAGAAGAGGGTGCGGTGGACGAACTGCACCAAATTGTCAAACTGCGCGAAAGGTATGAGAATGACGGGATTTCCTTTTACCTGCACGTGGACGCCGCCTACGGTGGTTACGCGCGAACCATCTTTCTCGATGAAGATGACGCTTTCATGGATTTTGACCGACTCACACACACGTTGCATCAGGATGGCGTTTTCCGCGATCCCCTCGCATGGCCCGACCTGGAAGTCTTCCAGGCTTTCGAGGCTATGTCCGAAGCAGACTCCATCACGGTCGACCCCCACAAGATGGGTTACATCCCTTATGCCGCCGGGGCGATCGTCGCAAAGGACCGGAGGGTCATCGACCTCATCTCCTATTTCGCCGCATACGTTTTCGAGAAAGTGGAGGACCAGCCGTTGCTCCTGGGCAGTTACATCATGGAAGGATCCAAAGCCGGAGCCGTCGTTGCGGCAGTCTGGGCGGCCCACAAGGTGTTGCCGCTGAACGTAACCGGTTACGGCCGGATCATCGGGGCCAGCATCGAAGGCGCCGCCCGCTTCTATCGCTCCCTTCTCACAGCCCCGCCCATTGAAACTCAGGGCAGGAGGTTCAAAGTTCACCCACTGGTCAAGCCCGATTTCAACATGGTGGACTTCGCTTTTCACGAATTGGGGAACGACAGCCTGGAGGCCGCAAATCGCCTCAACCAGATGATTTACGAACGGTGTTCCTACAAGGGCGGCCCCGTCTACCTCGAGGATTTCATCACATCCAAGACGGTACTGGCACTCGATGAGTACGGCAATGCGCCCCGCGCCTTCGTGTCGGCGATGGGCCTTCCATTGCGGGAGTGGGACGCCGTGAAGAGCGTCTTCGTTCTCCGGTCCTGCGTTCTCACCCCGTACCTGGCGAAGCACACGACGTTCGAAGACTACTGGGAATCGTTTCTGAAAACCATGTGGAACACTTTGCATGCAATCGTGGCCAAAGAAGAAGCATAGCTTGCCGCAAGTACCCGCAGCCGTCCCGTTTCTCCATGGACCGTCAGTGGAGCCGGCGCCCGGCATCCACGGCTTACTGCCTCCGCTGCTCCCCCCGGATGGTCCGAAGGAGCTTTGAGCGGTGTATGGTAGTGACATCCATGGAAATATCAGATACGATGATCGGAACGTTGGCACTGCGCCATGGGATAAAGTGACCATAACCCGGAGACGTCGTTCGGTGCTCCAGTCCCCAAGGGTGGGCAAGAGCGGAAGCGTTGCCCACCGGGAAAAACCGGCTTGTCGTTTCGGTCGGTAGGGCGGGTGGCGCTTGGACTCCCAATTGTGTGGCGCTGTACTGAAGTTAGCCCGCAGGCGGGCAATCGGGCGCTGGCCCGCGGCAACCGTATTTGCGTGGCGGACCGCTTATCTTCCGATATGAAGGATGGCGAGAGACATGACGGGCGACATTCGTGCGAAGCTGAGAGAATTCAACAATAGCCTGAAGGATGAACCGCTGGAGCCCACCGATCGCTGCTATGTTCCGTACCTGGAAAAGGCCGAATCCGGCGATCCCATCTGCGAACTGTTCACCAGGATCAGTTGGAGCAGCGCCGCAACCGTAAACCTTGTTTCGGGACAACGGAGCAGCGGCAAGAGCACGGAACTCCGCCGCCTGCGGAAGCTCCTCGAAAAGGACGGCTGCGTGGTCTTTCTGTGCGACATGCACGACTACATGAACATGACCACGCCGGTGGAAATCACCGATTTCTTCATCTCCATAATGGGAGCCCTCAACGAGGAGTTCTACAAGAAGTTCAACCGCAACCCGGCACGGGAAGGGTACTGGGAACGAATTGTCCAATTCCTCAATGCCGAAGTCAGGATCGAGGGATTGACCCTTGAAACCGGCGCGTCAGGCTTCAAAGGGGGGATCAAGGCGTCCCTCAAAGACGACCCCTCCTTTAAGGCGATGCTGCAACAAAAGCTGCACGGTCACGTCGCACGAATGGTTCAGGAAGCTCATGGATTTGCAATTGAGGTGGTCGAGCAGGTTCGAACGGCAACCGGCGACCCGAACAAGAAGGTCGTATACCTGATCGATTCCGTCGAGCATATCCGCGGCGTGGGAAAAGATGCGGACGATGTCTACAAGAGCGTGGAGAACCTTTTTTTCGCTCATGCCGAAAGCCTCCACTTCTCTCTCCTCCACGTCGTCTACACCATCCCACCCTACCTGACCCCGCTGGCCCCCGGCCTCGGGCGCTACCTCGGGGGCGGCATGGTCTGCTACCTGCCAAGCGTGCATGTCCTCGAACGTGACGGCGCACCGGACGACAACGGCCTTGCCGTCATGCGTCAGATCGTCGACTGCCGCTATTCGGGATGGCGGGAGATATTCACCGAAGGTCAATTGGATCGAATGTCCCTTGCCACCGGTGGCGATTTTCGCGAATTTTTCCGCCTTATCCGGGGTTCGTTGGTCAAATCGGTCAACATTCCGAGGCTCCCGGTTCAAGATACAATCATCAGCGACGCCATGAACCACCTGCGGAGGGACATGCTCCCCATCGCCAACGAGGATAAGGGATGGCTCCGCAAGATCGCGGCATCCAAGGAGGCGGAACTCGAGAGCATCGCCGAACTCCCGCGCCTCGCCCGTTTCTTCGATACCAACCTTGTGTTGAACTACCGGAACGACGACTACTGGTACGACGTCCATCCGCTCTTGAAGCCGGTGATCGAAGATGGCCCAGCCCAATGACGCAACGCTATCCGCTCCGAAGCTGAACGAAGCCGGCGAAGCAGCCTGGACGGAATTCCGGTATCACGTGGAGTGGTCAAAGGGCTTTGCCCTCATTTTTCTTTTCTCGTCCTACCCGACGGCGACCGGCCTTTTCCGCAGGCGGCTGGAAGATATCTATTCAACCCACGTTTCGGCCGTGCAGCGCATAGCTTCCGGGAACGCCGATCAACTCGCCGAGACGGTCCTGGAAGCTCTGAGGAACCCGCCCCAGCGATATGTAGACTTCAGCGCCCCCATCTGGATCGACGCCACCGCCCATGCCGTCCCCTCATGGCTGAACGCCTGCGATCTCATGCTCGCCCGTCTCAACGAGCACCGCGACATGCTCCGCACCCATACCCGCCGCCCCGTCATCATCTCTCTTCCCGGCGGCTACCGCCAGCGGGCGCGTGAGATCGCACCCGACCTCTGGGCCGTTCGCAACTACAGCCTCGACCTGGATGACGTCGGTCCACTGGAAACCGGCGGACTGCCTGGAACCGAATCATCTGCTGTCATTGAGAAATCGCGCCCCCCTGCCGTCCAAAATGCCGAAGCTCTCCTTGCTGAATGGGCCAGGCTCACTTCACTCAAGGCGACGGGGCGGGAGACCATCTGGGCAGGATGGCGCGCCACCGACGCGGCCCTTGCCATTGGGCGGCCGGAGGAAGCGTTGCGAATAGCCAGGGAAGCTCTCGCTCTGTCACGACAGGCGAGTTCCCTCGCACAAGGCGGAACAGACCTTCGCGACCTCTCCATCTCCCTGGATAAGGTCGGAGACGCCGCCTTTCAGCTCGGCAACCTCCAGGAGGCCGACACCGCCTATCGCGAAAGCCTCCAGATCCGCCGCACCCTCCGTGAGCAGGTGGGAGACACTCCAGAGACCCTCCGTGACCTCTCCATCTCCCTCAGTAAGGTCGGAGACGCCGCCTTTCGATTCGGTAGCTTGCAAGAGGCAGAGGCTGCCTATCGCGAATGCCTCGATACCATGCGCACCCTGCGTGAGCGGGTGGGAGACGCCCCGGAGACTCTGCGCGACCTCTCCATCTCTCTCAATAGAGTTGGGGACACCGCCCTGCGCCTCGGCAACCTTCAAGACGCAGAGGCCGCCTATCGTGAAAGCCTCGATATCAGCCGCACCTTACGTGAGCGGGTGGGGGACACTCCGGAAACCCTCCGCGACTTTTCCATCTCCCTCCATGGGGTCGGCGACACCGCCCTTCAACTCGGCAACTTTCACGAGGCAGACGCCGCCTATCGCGAAAGCCTCGATATCATGCGCGCGTTACGTGAGCGGGTGGGAGACACCCCGGAAACACTACGCGGCGTCTCCATCTCCCTTCTTGGCGTTGGGGACGCCGCCCTGCGCTTCGGCAACCTCCAGGAGGCAGACACCGCCTATCGCGAAAGCCTCGAAATCCAACGAACGTTGCGTGAGCGGGTGGGAGACACTCCGGAAACTCTCCGCGACCTTTCCATCTCCCTTCAGAGGGTCGGCGACACCGCCCTTCAACTCGGCAACCTTCACGAGGCAGAGGACGCCTATCGCGAAAGCCTCGAAATCCAACGAACGTTGCGTGAGCGGGTGGGAGACACTCCGGAAACTCTCCGCGACCTTTCCATCTCCCTTCAGAGGGTCGGCGACACCACCCTTCAACTCGGCAACCTCCAGGAGGCCGACGCCGCCCATCGCGAAAGCCTCGAAATCATGCGCACCCTCCGTGAGCGGCTCGGAGACACCCCCGAAACCCTCCGCGACCTTTCCATCTCTCTCAATAAGGTCGGGCACACCGCCCTTCAACTCGGCAACCTTCAAGACGCAGTGGCCACCTATCGTGAAAGCCTCGATATCATGCGCACGCTCCGTGACCGGGTGGGAGACACACCGGAAACCCTCCGCGACCTTTCCATCTCCCTCAATAGGATCGGCGACACCGCCCTGAGGCTCGGCAAGCTCCAGGAAGCAGATGCCGCCTATCGTGAAAGCCTCGATATCAGCCGCACGCTCCGCGAGCGGGTGGGGGACACTCCAGAAACCCTCCGCGACTTTTCCATCTCCCTCAATAAGGTCGGCGACATCGCCCTTCAACTCGGCAACCTTCAAGACGCAGTGGCCGCCTATCGTGAAAGCCTCGATATCCGCCGCACCTTACGTGAGCGGGTGGGGGACACCCCCGAAACCCTCCGCGACCTTTCCATCTCCCTCAATAGGATCGGCGACACCGCCCTGAGGCTCGGCAAGCTCCAGGAAGCAGATGCCGCCTATCGTGAAAGCCTCGAAATCAGGCGCACCCTGCGTGAGCGGCTCGGGGACACCCCGGAAACCCTCCGCGACCTTTCCTTCTCCCTCGATAAGGCCGGCGACACTGCTCGTCGGCTGGGCAACTTTCAGGAGGCGGAGGCCGCCTGGAGCGAAAAGCTGCAACTTCTTCGCAGACTGGCCCACGCCTTTCCGGAAAACGACGAATATCCTGAGAGGCTTCACGAGACTGAAGAAAGGCTGGGCGAGCTTGCAGGGAGAATTCCCGGTCGTTGAAGTCCAGTATTTCGCGTTGCCATATAGCCTTGATCCTGCGCCACTGAATCGGGTGTCCAATCGTCACCCGTCTTCTCTGGATTCACGCTACCAACACGCGGGAGTGACGTCTTACATCCACCATCGGTATTTGTTGTTGCGCCCTCTCAGCGGGTGTCTAAAATGACGCTCCAGGGTAGGGTGGGCAGGGTCTTATCCTGCCCACCGCAATGGGGCGAGATGTTTATCCGGTGGGCAACGCTCTCGCTTTTGCCCACCCTACCGCCCCCGCCTGTGGAGCGGGCGACGGTACAGGAGGTTTTTTAGACACGCTCTCAGTCTTTACGCCACCTTGTAGAAAGGAGAATCTCATGTCACTCTATCTCGTACAACACGGCAAGAGTCTGCGGAAGGAGGCGGATCCCGAGCAGGGTCTATCGGAGGAAGGCGCGTCGGACGTCGAACGGATAGCCGGCGTCGCGAAATCGTATGGCGTGCTGGTGTCTTCCATCCAGCACAGCGGAAAGAAAAGGGCGCGCCAGACTGCCCAAATCTTTGCATCCGCTCTCAAGCCCGAAAAGGGTTTGGGGGAAAGAAGCGGGATCAATCCCCTGGATGATGTGGAAGCCATCGCCAGCGAGCTCAGGAGCGAAGAAAACCTGATGCTCGTGGGGCATCTCCCGTTCTTGGAAAAGCTCACTTCTCATCTCGTTACGGGGTCTGCGGAAAGGCGGATCTTCAAGTTTCAAAACGGGGGCATCGTGTGCCTGGATAAGGAACCGGACGCTCCATCCTGGTTCATCAAGTGGACACTCATGCCGAAGATAGGCTGAGAATGGATCCAGGTCGATAAAAAGACGGGGGGCGGTCAAACTCGACAAGCCGTGCCATCCTCAGGTCGCATACCTCGATCCCCGCAATCGGATGGCGAAGCTCTCCCGAAGGTGGAAGTCGGGCTGCGGGCCGCAATGTTTGAGCGCCCAGTAGCTGGCAGAACCATCCATCCGCCTGACGACGGCGCTCACAGCGACGTCGACCGGCCGGTCGGCGCGGACGATCCTTTCGAGATCCATCTCCAGGCCAAGCGCCAGGGAGTCCTCCCCCATAGCGACGTCAAAAGGGAGAGCCGTGAAAGCCTCCTCCACCCGCATCCCCTCCCTGTAAGCCGAAAAGGAATATACATTCCAGCAGCCGGACGGCGAGAGGTTGAATTCCCAATATCGGGGAGAATCCCCGAACGCCAGGAAGAACTCGAAACACGTGCTTTCCCATAGCCGGTCCCTGCGAGCGGGCACGGGCGACGGCGCCGGAATCGCCAGGCCGCCCAGGCGGCCGGAGATCGTAAAACGGACGCCGAATGCACCGGCGCGCCTGACCACGTCGCCCGCGATGCGAACGTCATCCAGCGCATTTGCAAAGGGAAACGGTTGCAGGGAAAAACTCCGTTCAATCATCTCATTTCCCGGATGAGGGATCGAATGGCCGTCTCCTGGGATTCGATGCTCTCGGCAAGCTTGAACTGGACGAGCGACCTGACCAGATTGTGTTCCTCATGCCTGGCCTTGAAGTAGACATTCCCTTCCAGGTAGTCGGTAAGGAACCTCAGCCCCAGCTCGAAGGGGATCAGGCGGATGGCGTCGAACAGGTATTCATAATCGTACCCGGTGAGAAAAGCCCCTGCAATCGGAAGGTACCCCTGCAGGATGGCCTTGCAGAATTCCGTTTCAAAACGGACCGACTCCCAGCGTTCTGTTTCTTCTCCCGGGGGATTGCAGCACGACCGGAGACAGTCGCCGATGTCATAGTGCACGAGGCCGGGCTTGACGGTATCGAGGTCGATCATCCCCACGGCTCGCCGGGTGGCCGTATCCACCATAACGTTATTGACCTTGGGGTCGCCGTGTATCGGACGGAGGCGCAGCATCCCGCTATCCCTGGCGTTTTCGAGGACGGCCGCGCGGGACCTTCTTTCGGATACGAATCGGGCGGCGTAATCCATTTCGGGGGATTTCCGGGCGCATTCGATCGTCAGGACCTCGTCGTAGCGCCTGAGGTAAAGCGGAGTGACGTGAAATCCTTCCAGCGTATCCGCCAGCCTTTCGGCAGCCAGGTCGCTGACGAGGCTATGGAACGTTCCCAGCGCCCAGCCCACTTCCCTTGCGTGATCCATGTCCTCGACGACTTCATGAGACCGAGCGGCTTCGATGAAGCTCACGGCACGCCAGAACGATCCACCGGGGTCTATCCAGCAGTCCCGCCCGTCCAGTGCCGGCAGTACGCGCGGCGTCTCCCAGCGGCGGCCTTCAGCAACGGGTTCTCGCCGCAACCGCCCCTCCACGTGCTCGGTCACCGTGCGCGCATTCCGCATGACGAGATCCGGCCTGCGAAACACACTCGTATTGATTCGCTGAAGGATGAACCGCTTCGTGTCTTTGCCGGAGGGGGTGACCAGGAAGGTGTCGTTGATGTTCCCGTTCCCGTATTCCCGGACTTCCGCAACTTCCCCCTGAGGCAAAAACCGTTCTGCAGCAGCGTAGAGACATTGGCACCCCGGCTTTTTCGTTTGTGCGTCCACGGTCATCTCCTCGTTGGATTGCTCACAGTATTGTCCTCTCTGCGAAAGTGCGCCTTAGATCGGTCCCAAGAGTCCGCAGGCCGAAAGCACGCGTTCAGGAGAACATCGTTCATCGTGCCGTGGACTTTCTGCGCTTCGAGCACGGTCCATTGTCCGTGTCACCCGGCTTATACTCGAATCTGTCGGCTTCTGACGCAATCATCCCCTGAAGAGATATTACACCTTACATTCCGCACCCAGATGGCCGGGCCAGAGGGTATTTTTGAAGTTCCCACCGCCTTGGTGCCTATCCCGCTCTGGGTTGTGCGGTAAAGGCGTTGCGATCGAGGCCGAGGGCTTCGAGCCATTCGAGTTGGACGGGATTCAGAGGCCGGTTGAGCCGATGTCCGGTTTGACATCCATCTGCGTCGGCACGAGACGGTTCACCGTCCCCACCAGGTCCAGATCGTCTGCAAAGGCTTTGACAATCAAAAGATGGTCGACCCGTTCGGCATCGATATCCAGGCTTTCCGCCGGATCAATCGAAGGTCGTGGTCCGGGAGCCTGATTCAGATTGTCTCTGTCGGTATCCGCACTCATCCAGCAGTTGGATACCATAGCGAAATTCAAATATCCAGCAGAATCCGCACAGATTAGCCGGTTAACATGAAAAAATATCGGCTCAAAATTTTATCCCGTCCCGGAAAAAGGGTGCGGAATGTGAGATAAGAAATATAACGCCCGAAGCGATAGTTTCAGGAGCGTCGTGGAAGGGTGGATCGATGAGAACGAAAATGCGATCAGGGAGATTGAGAGAAAGCTTTCCAATGTCAATGACTGGATAGACGAAGCATGCAAACGATTGCACAGATAGGGGTAGACGCAGAATTATATTCCTCTTGGCGCACGATTTTCTCCGAATTCTGCGTCTACCCCTCCGATATCCATTATGTCGCCATAAGGTCGCAACGGTTCGATCCGGCAGGTAACACCTTTGTGATTACGAGCCAGTCTCTCGTTGACAAGTGCGTTCATTCCGGCTGTCAGCTCGCTGTCGCCAATTGGAAGGTATGTGGCTGTGTCCTTGGGGAGGATAGCCATAACAACCATAAGCCCCTGAGTTTTCTGCGAGCCGGCCTTTGATACCGGGATCAGACATTGTGCGGGGCTTAAAGGAGTGCGGCTGGAAAACCACGGTGAGTTGAAAGGTCCCCATGACCGGAAGAACTCGGGGACCTTGGGACTGGGATTTGCCAGTTCGGGAAGCACGGCAACCTTTCCACCGGATAGCTGTTGAATCATCTTTTCGAGGTGGTGGTGAGCGGGAATGCCACGCAATGATAGGTCTGAACAATCCTGCGGATAATGTATGCCGATTTCAGACGCGGAAACTTGTAGCAGGCCATTATCAAGGACTATGCGCATCTTGAGGGCTTCCTTCATGCCGAGTGAAACAAGATACCGCAGCCTCCTATCTCGCAGATAGAAGTCGAGATCAAACAGAAAATCACGCCAGCCACGGCGTATTCCAGCAATTTGATGCAATATCACCGTTGCCCCAAGCTCCCGGATAAGAGGCAACTTTTTCTGCTCTTCCGTGTTCTCGATCTTGTTGAGCTGTAGTATGATGTCTCTCAATCCACTGTTTTGCAGGACAGGATGATCCAGATTGGCAAGAAGGGTAGATAGGTTATCTTCACGCGGTGGGACATACTTGCCCTTATTGAGAGGCGCCCACACCGATTCACTTTCTCTTGTTTTTCGGCCGACTTCGGGATCGCGGCCCCTGAGCCGGGTAATGTCCTGTGCGATCTTGTGAGCCATATCGATCTGCTGTCGTTCTTTCTCTTGATCCCGCCACAACCTGGTGGTGACAACACCCAGAGCATTGCCTGCGGCCGATGCTATTTCCTCGCATGATGCCATGCTTTCCCGCATATGGTTCATAAACATGGCGAGGCACACAAAGAATTCGTCGGATTGTCTGGAAGCGCGTGAGCCGGAGGCGAAGCCGTGGGCTGGCAAATAGACCTTCGCGCCCTGAGCCATAAGTTTTTTTTGAAGGCCGGGACACAGTTTCTCGACAGTTGTTGGGACGACGATATCGGCACCGAGTAGATTTTCGGCCGAGAGGATTCCCATGACAACTCTCTCGACGTTCTCTGCGGAAGGCTGCGTGGCATACGATCGAGTTTGCATCAGGTTTCTGTCTTCGTCCAGCAGCAAAATCCGCCAAACAGGTCTGACCGGCTTGCTCTTCTGGTACTTGATCTCCCCCGATTTGAGCTGACAATAGTGGGGAGAGGGGCCAACTATCAATTTGATAGGTTGATCCATAACGTTCCCTCACTGGTCATCGATCTTGAATCAGTGATTTCCTCCATCCTTTTTCTTATTCCGAAGACGGACGATATCCGCTGGGCGATGCAGTCTTTCCGCAAAATCCTACACGGTGGATATTCTGAGTGAACGATGTTGTTGTCAGGTAACCACGTACGGCCGAGTAATCAGTTGCCCCATATCCGGGCCTTTCCAGTATGGAAGTATCCAGATTAGCTTGCGTTTGCTGAGTTTCTCCCCGTGTGCCTGGTTTCGCCAGTGGCCCCTCACGAGAAACCGGGAGGCATATCGCCTGGGACTAGTACACGCGGGCGGAAATTCGGCACTCGTTTTGGTGGGCACGATCAAACCGTGTCCACCCTACCAAGCGGCTGGCACTGTAGGGTGGGCACGCCTTCTTGTGCCCACCGGAACTGGTCAGGGACTTCCGCCGTCCTGTACTAGTCTCGTCTTCGGCGGTTTCCGAGGCAGCCACGGGCTTTTGAACGACGATTTTGCCCATGCTTACCCCCAGCGCACTAAAATCCAGGCAAGAGGCGCGTTTCATATTTTTCTTGATGTTACGCCGCTTCTTCTGTGATTTCACCTTCTGCAAGCGATTCTGTATTGCGTTGTGCGGTGAAAGGAATTCGGTCACCTCCGGTGTGTTCGAAGCAAGGTACAGGACTGTGTTCACTACGATACGAAAGAACGGAAGACCTTTTGTGTAGAAGAGATTGTCGGACACTTTGTCCTTTCCAAAACCGTCTTGATCAAATCTTCCACCCAAACCGCGGAATCGATCGAAAAGGGGGTCGAACTCGGCGTTCAAATCCGGATCATCTTCTCTGAGTTTTTCCCAGTCGGTTGTGAGAAGATCCTCGATGAGCCATCCTTCCTTGACGAGCAGATCCCGTTTCACCTTTATATGGATATTGCCGTAGTCCGACTGGAAGGCAACCATTCTAATCATTCGTTTGCCTCCCCCGGCCGGCAGACCGGTCAGGAACACGCTCACCGGAGCATCGGGATATGGAGGTGTCCTTTCGGAAATCTGATACAAGGCTTCTATCACGACCGGACTCGTATAGACGAAAAGGCAGCTCTCAAAAGGGAGGCGTATTACATCCGCATCAATGTTCAGCTCCGTTAGCGCCAGATGTTCCGCCAAATGGTTTGAAACGAAAAAGGTCTTCTTGCCAAAAAGCTCGAAATTGAGAATTGTCATGTATTCTGAGAACTTGACTTGTAGCGCTTGAACAAAGAAGGGGTCTTGCAGAAATAATAGCTGCTCGTTCCAAGCGGGATCATCCCTTGAGATACCGTGCTCCCTTTCCGCAATTTCCTGAGCGTGTTTAATGGTCTCGCAAGACAGGTAGCTCACATAGTTGTCCACGGGGTGGGCAAACTCGTCGTCGCCCTCGAAAGGCCCCTGCAACCGTTTTTCCGCGATGGTGGTCAAGTCTCTTCGCAAGTATTTGATCATATCCGGCACGTTTTTCAGGGCCACATCATAGTGAGTTGGCGGCAAGTCCATGGCTTTCCCCCGGTTATGTTGTTTCCTTGTACTCCCTGAAACTATCAAGCAATTGGGCGAAGGAAGCAGGTTTGTATTTCTTGAAGCCCTCCTCATCCACATAGACAAAACCGTATCTGACGGTCGTCTGCGCCCGGTTGACGTCGTCACCATTGCCGCAGGCATCGCATCTTAAGAGGCACGTCTCCCGGCTCATAAAGCTTGTGGAAATAGCTCCAGGCAAGAACCAGGCTCATCACTTTAGCCTTGCCCGTGCCGGTGGCCATCTTCACCACGAAGCGCCGCCAGGCTTCGTTGAACATTCCCGTCGATACCGCCCCGGAACTGTCGAATCGCATCAAGTCGTACTTGTCTTTGACACCCACAACGTCATAAAGGTAAATGATGGTCTCCAGTGCCTCACGCTGGGCGAAGTAATACTGGAATTCGACCGCCGCTTCATCGGCCTCGGACAGCAAATGGGCGGTGTTGAACCACCAGTTGAGCAGGCTGCGACTGGTTTCCGTTGCGTTGGCGTAACCATCGGCGCGCCACTGCCGGACCTGCCGGCGCAGCTCGGGCACCAAAGGCGGCATGAGCTTTTCAAAGCTCGTTCCCCGCAGGGCCTCGTCTGCCGGGAACCAACGGATTTCTGGAGCGAGTACCGCATGAGGAGAATCGGGAAAGTCAGGATGAAGGGCCATTACGACAACTCTTCAATGATTTGCTGTATAGTTCTTTGCATGGTGTCAATGTGAGTTTTGCAGACATGGAAAATCGCATCGGCATCAACCTCGAAATACTGATGGCTGATGATATCCCGCAGGCCTTTAGCCTTTTTCCAATCGACCTGTGGGTATTGCGGCAAGAGTGAACCGCCCGTGACCTTGTCGAGGTTCTTCAGGCTCTCGCCGATCGCAACCAACAGCATGCAAATGCTGTCGAGCTTTTCCATCCCCGAGGGCGAACCGGTAAAATCGTCAACGGATCTTACCGGTTCAAATCTCTGCATGATGGTTAAAAGCGCTTGATGAATCTGCCTCAGGATTTCCAGTGCAAGTGGTTTGTCATACATAGACAGCCTCTTGATCGATTCTGTGTTTCAGAAATGAATTCATCTTCTTCCGATACCTGACGATCTCTACCGGACGACGCAAAGTCTCTTCAAGGTCCTGTTTGATGCCAATGAGATTGAACAGGTCAGGTTCGGCAAGCTCCACCACGACATCAATGTCGCTTTCCTCATTCATACTGTCTCTGGCTGCCGAGCCAAAAAAACCAAGCCTCATAATGCGGTATTTGTCCTTATTTGTTTCCTTGTATTGGCGCAAGGAACGCGCAACGTCATCTCGTCTCATGACCTGCCTCCAACGTTTATTTCGACAATCTTCATGGTGTCGTTGCCAAAGATATCAACCACCTTCACGGCGAGTTTGCGCCGCCCCGGCAGACACTCGTGAAAGATGCTCTGAAGCTCCAGCAAACGGTCCTTCCTGGTACGAAAGGATTGCCATTCATTCTCAAAAATATAGTCACCGGTCCAAACTTCCTCCCATTCCCCGCTCTCCGGGTTTTGGACCCGGGTAATCTCGCGCTTGTTTTCGAAGTCGAAATCCACCGCCCAGTAGTCCACCCAGTCGGTCCAATGCCGGGTGAGGACCTCACGGTGGATAATGGAGTCCTTGTCTTTGGTGACCTTCACGATCTGTCCCCTGTCCACCACGATCCTGCTGCCCTTACCTTATCAAGGAAGCCTCGGCGGCGGCAATGGAGTCCTGGGAATAGAAGACCGAAAAATCGGTCAGTTGTACCGAAACGCGGTTCCCTTTAATGTGGGGCTTGACCTCGACGAAAGCCACGTCATGGAACACCACCTGGTTCTTCTCGACAGCTCGTTTGTCGAACACCTCAGCCGGAATATATTTGGGGGAGATGTCGATCCCCTTGGACCGTGCTTCGTCCAGCACGTTTGGAAACAGGCCCATCTCGAACTCAAAGGCCAGGATATCCACTCTGGTGATGTGCTTCTGGCGGCATTCCAGAATGACCTCTTCCACAAACAGACGAGTCACCGGCAAATTGACCGGCCCTACCGCCACGAGCCGTCCGGCCTTCTTGCCGTGGAAGGTGCGGAACCCTTCGGTTTTCTCTCCCCGGTAAGCGCGCGGGATCAAATCCAGGAAGGCCGCCTCCCGTTCCTCCAATTGCCGTTGCTGTTCCACTTCCCGCAGATTGGGGTTGACGCCGATATAGTGCTGGCGCTCGTATTTGCCAAGATTGAGGATTTCAAAGGCGCGGTAGGTTTGACCCTTCTGTTTCCGTTCCCGCTGTACGCCGATCATGCGCTTGCGAGTGGTGTGGATGGCAAACTTGCCCAGATCGGAAACGATCCATTTGAGCCCCAGCTTTTCCGCAACGGCGGCGGTGGTGCCGGAACCGCAGAAGAAGTCGGCGACGAGATCACTTTCGTTCGAAGAGGCTTGGATGATACGTTCGAGCAATGCTTCCGGTTTCTGAGTGCTGTAGCCGACAGATTCCTTTGCCTGGGAGTTGATTGGGTTCAGATCGATCCAGATGTCCTGGGCCGGGATGCCAGGCATTTCATCCAAATACCTCTTATACCGCGGGACTGCGCCGGGACTGGGCTGAACGATACGACCTCCCGCAAGCAACTCCTCCATTCTCTCACGCTTGTAGCGCCAGAATCTGGATACACCCATGACCTCGTAATACGGATTCCCCTTCCCGGCGCCGCCGGGAGCGGTCAAATTATCCAGTTCATAACGACGCCCCGTTTCCTGCTCGATCTGTTTGTAATGCGTCTTGAGATATCCCTCTTCATACCCCGTATTGAGCTTGTTTGTCCAACCCTTGAGTTGTCGGCCGCGCCTGTCCATGTCGAACATGTTCAGCTGTATGAACCTGTCCTTCTCCGAGCGCGGTTCGTCCACCTGCTCGATCACCTGAAACGGTAACACGATATTGCAGATTTCATTGGTCTTACCATTCCAGACCAGCTCAACTTCGCGCTTGTCCTCAAAGAGGAGAAACTGGTATTTGTCCGGCAACGGTTTGTCCGCCTCCATATAGCGGATGATGTCCTGTCTTTCCTGTTCGGTCAGTCGTGCCATTCCAGTCCTTCTTCAGTATTCCATAAAGCTATCCCATCAGAAGCCGACCGCAAGCCATAAGGAGCTTTGCAGCAAGCCCGCCGCCAGCTCCCTCCAATATCCGTCGAATCGAGCTGAGGCTCTCCCGAATAATGCCATGTTTGGGCTTTGGCGATTCAACTTGGGCGAGAGCAGTCGCAATGTCGGAATCCAGTTCCCGACGCGATTCGTGAGAAAGGCGCAATTCTTCTATCTGGCTCTGGAGGGATACCAGGAATGTCCGGATCGCGGGAAGATCCGCCTGCTGAACATTCATTACCTGAGATGATTCGGTCGTCTGCTGCTGGATTTGAGGATTCTGAACGGAACCATAGAAATTGTTTATGTTATACGAAGTTTTCTCAGCCACCTGCCGCTCCTTGACAGTGAAAGAAAGTCCCTCTCCCAGAATACCATCGGATTCCAATTTTATCGACCAATTGAGAATGATGGTACGGACGGCATCGGTAATTCTCACGAGCGCTGTACTCGGTATTATCAGAGCTGACTGAATGGGGATACCAAGTGCGCGGGCTATATAGGTTTGTATGTCAGTAGGGAATGGCATTCGAAGCGGTCCGGATTGTCCTGTTGCATTTGCCAGCAGACTCTCAATTTCCGCAATACCCTGCCCGGAGGGTCTCTTCGAGAGACCTTCAGCCATTCCAGTGTCTTCGAATACTATAGGCTGCCAACCATTGTACGGATTGAAGTACTTCGGGGTGCCGATCACATGTCTGTAAGGAGGGATGTCTTCTGGATTCTCATAGCCGTTCAGCTCATTGCTCACCCATTGTTCGAATTCAAAAATGTTGAGCTTCTTGGCAACCAGCAAAGCTTTGCGGAGCAGATCAGAGATCGGGATATGCCGATCAAGGGCATCTTTCTGCAATTCCAACACGATCGAGCTCACATTTTGTCCCCTTTGCGGTCGTAGATTCTGTGATTGGCGAGGAACGAGGACGACAGGCTCCCTGGATGCCACCTTCTCGCCTTTTCTCTTAAGCGTGCGATTCTTCCCCTTTCGTGTGCAAACCCTTAATGGGGCGACATCCAGGGGGGCTCAGATCTCATTCATCAGCACCTCGCTCACCTCATCGCTTGTGAGGCCAAGATACCTCATGGTGGTCGTGGGACTGGAATGGTTGAACCGCTTGGCCAGAACCTCGAAGCCTACACCATACTTGGTCCTCTGGATGAATCCAAACGTTTTCCTCAGGGTGTGGGCCCCATAATTTCCATGGTTCAAATTGATGGTCCTTGTCCATTTCTTGATCAGGGCGTTGACGGCTTGGATGGTGAGAGGCTCTCTTGTTTTGCGGCTCGCAAAAAGATAATCGTCATCTCGAGGCCGGACTTTCTCCAGGTAGTTTCGAAGGGCTTTGTGGACGGCCTTGTTGACCATGAGAATGTTTTGTTTTCCGGTCTTTGCCTCCTTGATCGTGATGTACTCACCGGGCTTGAGAGATTTCACGTCCTTTACCTTCACCATGAGGAGGTCCCCCGCTCGAAGGCCGTTATTCAGCAATTCCCGCTCGAGCAGGCAGAAAGGTTGTTTTTAAGGTCGATGGGTCAACATTGAGGATCTAGCCGAGGTAATATAGCAGAGAGCGAGCAAATTCGAAGGAGAGATCGAGGTTTCTTT
>Ga0074199_1000349_pt1 | contig 81953 bp, 72 predicted proteins | sample EPASupsiteSAE347_FD_64528 | JGI IMG/M metagenome (GOLD analysis project Ga0074199, IMG submission 64528) | Bioremediated contaminated groundwater from EPA Superfund site, New Mexico - Sample SAE3-47 | ecosystem: Environmental > Aquatic > Deep subsurface > Groundwater > Contaminated ... | reverse complement strand
GCGGAATTTCTGAAATCGCCATCTTTCGGTCAGATTTTTGTTTCCCGCACGAAACCCGGCATTACACGGGGAAATCATCATCATCATTCGAAAGCGGAAAAGTTTCTTGTTTTGCAGGGGGAAGCAATTATAAGGTTTAGGAAAATAGGTAATAAGGCGATAGGCGATAGGCGATGGGCTATAGGTGAAAAAGATAAAGAAAAGGCGATGGGCGAGAAGTCAGAAGTTATTGAGTATCGGGTGAGCGGGGAGGAATTCAGGGTGGTGGATATTCCGCCCGGATATACGCATTCTATCGAAAATGTTGGCAACGGCGAACTGGTGACGCTCTTCTGGGCCAATCAGATCTTTGATCAGGAGAAACCGGATACGTATTTTGAAAAAGTGTGAGAAAGTAATTAGTGATAAGTGACGAGTGACAGATGACAAATAAAAGCAAGATATCCAAACTCGATGCAATAAGGCGGATGCTTTTTGGCTTATTGAAGCACTGCCGAACGTCTGATACGTGATGTGCTTTCAAGTTACCACTCGTTACCAGTCACTTATTACGTGTCACTATTCCCTGGAGGTTTTATGAAAGTTGCAACAATAATCGGCACCCGACCTGAGATTATTCGTTTGTCGCGTGTGATGGCCGCGCTGGATCGTTATGTTGAGCATGTGATTGTCCATACGGGGCAGAATTATGATTCTGAACTGAATCAAATCTTTTTTGATGATTTGGAGCTTCGCAAACCGGATTATTTTCTGGAGGCGGCTGGCAAGAATGCCGCGGAAACAGCCGGATTGGTGATCAGCCGTGCTGATGATGCATTGGCAGAAATAAGACCGGATGCCGTGTTGATCCTCGGTGATACTAATAGTTGCCTGGCAGCCTATGCCGCCAAGCGTCGGAAAATTCCCGTGTTTCATATGGAAGCCGGCAACCGCTGCTTTGATCAGCGCGTGCCGGAGGAGATCAATCGCAAAATCGTGGATCATATCAGCGATATCAATATGCCTTACAGCGCGATCAGCCGGGAATATCTCCTGCGCGAAGGCATTCCGCCGGATCGCGTGATCAAGACGGGCAGCCCCATGTTTGAAGTGCTGCATTATTATATGCCGAAAATACAGAAGTCGGGGATCCTGAGTCGGTTGAAACTCAAAGAAAAAGATTACATGGTGGTGAGTTGCCATCGGGAAGAAAATGTGGATGATGAGGACAACTTTAGCGGACTGATTAATGTGCTCAATGGGCTGGCTGAAACACACGGCAAGCGTGTAATCATGACAACGCATCCGCGAACACGAAAACGCATCGAACAGGAAGGCATAAAACTGCCGTTGCTGGTTGAATTACACAAACCTTTCGGTTTAAGCGATTATGTGAATCTGCAGATGAATGCCCATGTCGTTCTTTCAGACAGCGGGACGATCACCGAGGAATCATCGATTCTTAATTTCCCCGCCCTTAACATCCGGCAGGCTCACGAGCGGCCGGAAGGAATGGAAGAAGGATCAGTCGCTATGGTGGGATTGTCCTGGCCAAGAATCCAGGAAGCTCTGGCCGTTCTTGAAAAACAGCCAAGAGGCGACAATCGCCTGCTGAATATTGTTCAAGATTACAATGTCCTCAACGTGTCCGAAAAAGTGGTTCGCATCATTTTGAGCTACACGGATTATATTAATCGGGTAGTGTGGAAAAAGGGCGACAGGCCATAGGCTATGGGCTATAGGAAAAAACAAAAAATTGTTACGGCACGGGTGGGACGAGGCCCTTCGTACATTTACCCATCGCCCATCGCCCATCGCCTCTGGCCTGTATTCTAATGCGCATTCTTTTTCTCACCCAGTGGTTTCAGCCGGAAAATTTCTTTAAGGGTTTACCGTTTGCGAAAGCGCTGAAGGACAGGGGACATGACGTGGAGGTGCTGACCGGATTTCCGAACTATCCGGGGGGAAAGTTATATCCCGGCTATCGGATTCGCTGCTATCAAAAGGAAGTGATGGAAAGCATAATCGTTCATCGTGTGCCTTTGTATCCCAGCCATGACAAATCGGCGCTTCGTCGTATAGCAAATTATCTGAGCTTTTCCCTTTCGGCTTTTCTGTTTGGACCCTGGTTTGTTAGAAAGCCGGATATCATTTACGTTTATAACCTTGTAACGCTGGGGTTGCCTGCATTTTTTCTTCGTTTCCTTTATGGAGCCAAAGTGATCATTGATGTCCAGGATCTCTGGCCGGAGTCGGTTGCCGGATCAGGAATATTGAATAATAAGTTCTTGCTCCATGTGCTAAGCAGAACATGCGACTGGGTATATCGTAAAGCCGATCAGTTGGTTGTTTTGTCTCAGGGATTTAAAGAGCACCTTATTCAGCGCGGGATTAGCCCGGAAAAAATTACGCTTATATATAATTGGTGCCAGGAAATAGATATCCGGGGAAATGCATCTTTATCCGATTCTGCTCTGACGGCGTCGGCACAGCGCCCATTTACTGTTTTATTTGCCGGTGCTATGGGGATTTATCAGGGCCTTGATACTTTGCTGCAATGTGCCGAGATTTGTCTTACGCAGATTCCTGATGTACGGTTCATCTTGATTGGAGGTGGTGCTGATCGGGAGCGGCTGGAAAAAATGGCATCCAAAATGAAATTAGACAATGTTGATTTTTTACCACCACGTTCTACGGAAACCATGGGAGAGATTTATGACTTGGCTGATGTTTTAATTGTTCATTTGAAAGATCAACCTCTTTTTCGGATTACCATCCCTTCTAAAACACAGGCCTATCTTTATATGGGAAAGCCTGTCATTATGGCTGGTCGCGGGGATGCGGCGACGCTGGTCGAACAGGCAGGTGCAGGAATTGCCTGCGCGCCTGATCATCCGGACGCCATCATGGCGGCAATCAAAACACTTCGCGATGCCGGGGCCGAAGAGCGCCGTAAGATGGGTGAGGCGGGTCACAGCTACTATATGCAGAATCTCTCGTTTGACAAAGGCGTAAAAAATTTTGAGGAAACGATGTTTTCTCTTTCGGGACAAAAGCATTAGGGAGAACCTCGCGTATTTCACCAATGATTTGTAAAAGATGTTTCGATATTATACTGACGGTTCCGGCATGTATTGTCTTATTGCCTGTGTGTATGATGATTGCTGTTAGTGTCAGAACATTGATCGGCCCGCCAATTTTATTCAGTCAGAACAGACCGGGTTTGAATAACAAGCCTTTTAAACTATACAAATTCCGTACGATGACTGATGCACGGGATGCAGATGGGAATCTGCGCCCTGATCAGGATCGCCTGACGCGGTTTGGACGCTTTCTTCGCGCCACAAGTCTGGATGAACTCCCAGAATTGTTCAATGTATTAAAAGGTGATATGAGTCTGGTCGGGCCCAGGCCATTGTTGATGCAGTATTTGGAGCGCTACTCTCCCGAACAGGCAAGACGGCATGACGTGAATCCGGGGATTACCGGGTGGGCGCAGGTCAATGGCCGTAATGCAATTACGTGGGAAGAAAAGTTCAAACTGGATGTATGGTATGTGGACAACCACTCACTTTGGCTGGATGTGAAGATAATTTTTATGACCATCTGGAAAATCTTCACGCGAGAGGGGATTAATCAGCCGGGGCAGGCAACGATGGAAGAATTTGATCCACAGAAAGATTACAGGTAAGGTGGATGAAAAAAATAAAAATTGCTGTCTATGGCGCAGGTGGATTCGGTCGCGAAGTGGCATGGCTGGCGCAGACGGCTGTGTTTTGTGGTCACGGATTCGATGTAGTCAGCTTTATTGATGATGATGACCGGATTTGCGAAACAACGATGAATGATATTGAAATATTATCTCTTGCCCGGGCAAGAGATAAATATTCCGGGGCCTGTGTGGTGAGCGGCATTGGCGTTCCTGAAATACGCGAAGTAACCACGCAAAAAGCATGTGCTGCGGGATTTTGTTTTGCGACTTTGGTTCACCCCAATGTGGAAATGTCGAAATGGATTGAAATCGGTGAGGGCACTGTTATATGTGCCGGCAATATTTTTACGACTAATATTAGACTGGGCAAGCATGTTCAGGTTAATCTTAATTGTACAATTGGCCATGATGTCATTATGGATGATTATGCGACATTAGCTCCAGGTGCTCATATCTCAGGCTGTGTCCATCTTGGGAAGCGTGTGTACGTTGGCACAGGCGCCGTGATCGTTAACGGAACACAAAACAGACCGATTGAAATTGGCGATGATGCCGTCATTGGTGCGGGAGCCTGTGTGACGCAGTCTGTTCCTTCCGGGGAGACATGGATCGGCGTTCCTGCGAGGCCTGTCCGGAAGTGATATGTCAAGCGTTTTAATCCATCAAAAACGGCGGTTAGTTCCGCAAAGGGTGCCAAATGATATTCATTGAATGGTTGAAAAATCGTCTGAAGACGGATTACACCCCGATGGGGCTTCTTGTCCGGGTGGCGGTGGATATTTTCCTGAGTAACTTAGCGTTCCTGCTGGGAGTGCTCTTTACAGTCTTCTTCTGGGTTTTTACATGGGATGAAACGCCGCGGACTTTTTTTAATAAAATGATTATCCAGTGCTGGCTGAATAATGCTTCTCTGCTGACTTTTTGTTGTTTATTTGCGTATATCGCAAGCGGGCTTTATCACTCCATGCAGAAAATGACTTACCTCAACATTCTGCTGCTTGTCAGCAGATCGGTCAGCGTGGCTTTCTTCTTTTTTCTGGCATTGATTTACATGACTGAATCTTTTATGCCGCGCAGCACGATGGTGATGACATTTATTTTTATGTTTGCCCTGATTGTGCCGGGTCGATTATTCTGGAATGTCTTTTCCCGTCATTATCGTATTGCACCGTCAAATGCCGACGATCCACATATTGAAAAAAATGCCCGGGAGTTGACGGTGCTCTCCCAACAGGACGGCTGGATCCCTCCGGAAGGTTTCCGGGCGAAGGCCTCCTGGCCGTATTTTGAAGATGATGAAGTCCTTGCCGTTGCAGCTGTTTTGCGAAGCGGCAGGGTCAATCAGTGGACAGGAAAAGAGGTGAAAAAATTTCAGGAAGAATTTGCCGCCGCCTGCCGTGTGAAGCACGCGATTGCTTTGGCCAATGGCACCGTAGCGCTGGAACTGGCTTTGAAGGCCATGGGAATCGGTGCCGGGGATGAAGTCATTGTGACGCCACGGACGTTTATTGCGTCGGCCAGTTGTGTCGTCATGCAGGGCGCAAAACCTGTTTTTGCCGATGTGGATCGTGATAGCCAGAACATCACCGACGCAACCATTCGCAAAGTCATTACACCGCGGACAAAGGCCATCATTGCCGTTCATCTGGCGGGATGGCCCTGTGATATGGATATTGTTATGGCGCTGGCCCGTGAATACGGTTTAAAGGTGATTGAAGACTGCGCCCAGGCTCATGGCGCATTATACAAAGGAAAGCCCGTCGGGTCTTTTGGCCATGCGGCGGCCTTTTCTTTTTGTCAGGATAAGATTATGACAACCGGCGGAGAAGGCGGCATGCTGCTGACGAATGACGATGACATCTGGTCTTTTTGCTGGTCATTTAAAGATCACGGCAAAAGTTACGATGCGGTCTATTACCGCAAATATTCCCCTGGATTTCGCTGGCTTCACGAATCCTTCGGGACGAACTGGAGAATGACGGAAATGCAGGCTGCCATCGGCAGAAAGCAACTTACAAAGCTGCCGGAATGGGTGAATGCCCGACGACGGAACGCGGCTGTTCTGACGGAGAGTTTTTCCAGGGTAGAGGCTCTCCGGGTCACGGAACCGCCCGCGGATATTTTTCATTCCTATTATAAATATTATGTTTTTGTCCGTCCGGAAAAACTGAAAAAAGGCTGGAATCGTGACCGGATATTAAATTGCATATCAGAACAGGGCGTTCCCTGCTTTTCCGGCAGCTGCAGTGAAATCTATTGCGAAACGGCGTTTGAGGAAAATGGCCTTTGCCCTGCGGAGCGCCTGCCTGTTGCCATAGAACTGGGCGAAACAAGCCTGATGTTCCTTGTGCATCCGACGTTGCCTGAAAATAATATGCGGGATGCGGTGAAAGTGGTAGAAGAAGTTATGCGGGAGGCATCTCAATAGCGAAAGGTTCTATGGTGGATAGTTGTGAAAAATACTGAATGGAAAATATATTGTAAAGGAAAGGGAAACGAAAACGGATATGAATATCATTGAAAAAATTACCACCCGGGAAGCCCGGGTCGGCGTCATCGGACTTGGCTATGTCGGCCTGCCGCTGGTGATTGAATTTTGCAAAACAGGCTTTCCTGTTACCGGCTTCGATGTCGATCCGGTCAAAGTGGAAATGTTGCAGCAGGGGAAGAGCTATATCAAGCATATTGATCCATCGTCTTTTTCTCCTTTTATAAATAAGGCAAATTCATTAACGGTCACCACCGATTTCTCCAGGCTCGCCCAGATGGACTGCATTATCATCTGCGTGCCGACCCCACTCAACAAGAATCGGGAGCCGGACATGAAATATGTTTTCAATTCGACGCGCAGCATTGCCAACTGTTTGCGCCGGGGTCAGCTTATCGTCCTCGAATCAACCACCTACCCGGGTACAACCGACGGCGATATGCGGGAGATACTGGAGGCAACGGGCTTGAAGGCAGGCAGCGATTTCCATCTGGCGTTTTCCCCGGAACGGGAAGATCCGAATAACCGGGATTTCAGCGTCCGGACCATTCCCAAGGTTGTGGGCGGTTATACCGACGCCTGTCTCCGGGCCGCAAAAACGCTTTATGACCAGATCGTTGACCGGACCGTTCCCGTATCCTCGACCCGGGTTGCCGAAGCGGCAAAGCTTCTGGAAAATATCTACCGTTCCGTGAACATCGCCCTGGTCAACGAGCTCAAAATGCTTTTCGACCGGATGGATATCAACGTCTGGGAAGTCATCGACGCGGCCAAAACAAAGCCTTTCGGCTTTCAGGCCTTCTATCCCGGGCCGGGGCTGGGCGGTCATTGCATTCCGATTGATCCTTTCTATCTGACCTGGAAAGCCAGGGAATATGAATTCCGCACCCGGTTCATCGAACTGGCCGGGGAAATCAACACCTCCATGCCCGATTATGTTGTCAATAAAGTGATGAAAGTCTTAAATATCCGTGGGAAGTCCGTGAAGGGGGCAAAGATTCTTATCCTGGGGCTGGCCTACAAGGCCAATGTCGATGATGACCGGGAATCCCCCAGTTATCGCCTGATCGAAAAGCTGGAGCACATGGGGGCGGATGTTTTCTACAATGATCCTTATATTCCGGAAATCGCCATGACCCGTGAATACGCCAGATACGCGGGCCGGAAATCAGTGGAAATCAGCGGCGATTTTGATCTCATCCTGATTGCGACGGCCCATGATGACTATAAGAAAATTGATTTCAATTCACTGGGAGTGCCCGTCGTCGATACGCGCAATATTATCACAGACAAGGATGCGGAAACATTTTTCACTGCATAAAAAAGTGGGTAATAGGTAATAGGCTATGGGCGATAGGCGATAGGAAAAAAGCCTTGATAATTTCCCCTTTGTCATTACCTGTCGCCCATCGCCCATAGCCTATAGCCCATCACCTATAACCAATTTTCAAGAGGAGCTTCTATGGATTTCATCGATCTTAAAACACAGCAGGTACGCATCAAAGAACAACTGGATGCAAATATTCAGCGGGTCCTGGCGCACGGCAGCTACATCATGGGACCGGAAGTCAAAGAACTGGAAAAGAGACTTTCCGCCTATACCGGCACAAGGCACGCCATCAGTTGCTCTTCGGGAACAGACGCCCTGCTGATGGCGCTGATGGCTTATGGCGTAAAACCCGGCGACGCCATTTTTACAACACCTTTTACGTTCATTGCCACAGCCGAAGTCATCAGCCTCCTCGGCGCCACACCGGTTTTTGTCGATATTGACCCGAAAACCTTCAACATCGACCCGGCGAAACTTGCCCTGGCCATCAAAGCCCTGAAAGCAAATGATCCTTCTAGTTACCCATTGCCTATCGCCCATAGCCCCTTGCCTTTGATTCCTAAAGGCATCATCCCCGTTGATCTCTTCGGTTTACCCGCCGACTACGACGCCATAGACGCCATTGCCAGAGAGCATGGATTATTTGTCATTGAAGACGCCGCTCAATCCTTTGGCGGGAAATATAAGAATAAAATGGCCTGTTCGTTCGGCGATATCGCCTGCACGTCCTTTTTCCCGGCCAAGCCGTTGGGATGCTACGGCGACGGCGGCATGTGCTTTACCAATGACGACCGACTGGCGGCCCTGATGGAATCCATCCGCATTCATGGAAAAAGCGACAATAAATACGACAACGTCCGCATCGGCATCAACGGCCGCTTCGACACAATCCAGGCCGCCATTTTACTGGCCAAATTCGACATCTTCCCGGAAGAAGTCGAACTCCGTCAGACTGTAGCCCAACGCTACACAGATTTATTATCCCATAGCCCATCGCCTATCGCCCCTTACCTGCCGCGCGAAGCGCGGTCAGTCTGGGCTCAATATTCCCTTCTGGCAAAGGATGAAGGCCACCGCACCGCTCTGCTGAAGAAACTACAGGATAATAAAATTCCCACGGCCATTTATTATCCGACGCCTTTGCACCTGCAGACCGCTTTTGCATTTTTAGGCTATCAGGCAGGATCGCTCCCCGTCACCGAAGACAGTGCAAAGAGAATTTTCAGCCTGCCCATGCACCCCTATCTCACTCAGCAGGAACAGGAAAATATCGCGGAGATCATAAGAAAATAATAGGTAATGGGCGATGGGCGATGGGAAAAAAGCTTGGATAATTTTTCCTTTGTCATAACCCATAGCCTATCGCCTATAGCCCATAACCTGGAACAGGAGAAATCGTATGACCCATTTGTTAGTTACCGGCGGCTGCGGATTTATCGGATCCAATTTTGTCCGCCACACCCTGCAACAGCATCCTGATTACAGAATCGTTAATCTGGATAAACTGACCTACGCCGGCAATCCCGGCAACCTGACCGGTATTGAAAAGAATCCCCGGTATCGCTTTGTGAAAGGCGATATTACGGATGCCGGTTTAATCCGGCAAATCTTTGCCGAAGAGCAAATCGATACGGTTGTCCATTTTGCCGCCGAATCCCATGTCGATCGCAGCATCACGGGACCTGCCGAATTTGTTCAAACCAACATTGTCGGGACCTTTAACCTGCTGGAAGCCGCACGGGAAGCGTGGCTGAAAGATCCGCAGGGCGATGCATCAAAAAAAGGATGCCGCTTTCTGCATGTCAGCACGGACGAAGTTTACGGCTCTCTGGGCGAAACCGGCGCATTTCAGGAAACCACCCCTTACGATCCCCGGTCGCCGTATTCCGCCAGCAAAGCGTCTTCCGACCATTTGGTCAGCGCGTATTTTCATACCTATGGCCTGCCGACGTTAATCACCAACTGCTCCAACAACTACGGCCCCTACCAGTTTCCGGAAAAGCTCATCCCGCTGATCATCAACAATGCCCTGCAGGGGAAGGCTTTGCCGGTTTACGGCGACGGCAAGAATGTCCGCGATTGGCTGTATGTTGTCGATCACTGCGAAGCCATCCTTGCTGTTTTACAGAAAGGTAAAATCGGAGAGACTTACAACATCGGCGGCAACAGCGAAAAGCAGAACATCGAAATCGTCCACATCATCTGTGACATTCTGGATGAAAAGGTCGGTCTGCTGCCGGACGGCAAGAATAGAAGAACCCTCATCACCTACGTCAAAGACCGGGCCGGGCATGACCGGCGCTATGCCATCGACGCTACCAAGATCCGCACTGAACTGGGTTGGGCTCCGAGCGTAATTTTTAAAGACGGCATGCGCCGGACCGTGGAATGGTATCTGGACAACAAACCCTGGATCGCCTCCGTCACCGATGGAAGCTACCGGGAATATTATGAGAAGATGTATGGAAAAAGATAAGGCAGGCCAGAGGCGATAGGAAGAAAAGAAGAAGCAGACGATAAGTTATGGGAAAAGGGTATAAATATCTAGTGGTGTGGCAAAAGGCAAGAGATTTAGCCGTACTTGTCTATAGCATTACCAGCCAAGCTAAATTTAAAAAAGATTATGGGCTTTGTGATCAAGTCAGAAGATCAGTTGTAAGCGTGCCAAGCAACATAGCAGAAGGCGATGAGAGGGATACAGATAAAGAATCTGTTCGTTTTTTCTTTATAGCTAAAGGTTCACTTGCCGAGCTTCGAACACAGATGGACATATAGCGTATCAAGTTGGTTACATAGACGAAAAAGTATTCTTGGATGTTGAGGATAAGGCTATTCAAATTGGCAAAATGCTTGGCGCTTTGATTAAGGCACGGACTCTCAATCGATAATTACCCATAGCCTATAGCCTATAACCCATTACCCGGAACAGGAGTTTCATATGGCAGGAATCAAAAAAGGAATCATTTTGGCCGGCGGTGCCGGGAGTCGTCTTTACCCCCTGACCCTTGTGGCCAGCAAACAGTTGCAGCCGGTTTATGACAAACCCATGATCTATTATCCCCTGGCCACGCTTATGATGGCGGGGATTCGCGACATTCTCATTATCTCCACGCCGCAGGACACTCCGCGTTTTGAAGCCCTGCTGGGCGACGGCAGCCGCTGGGGAATCAGACTTTCTTATAAAGTCCAGCCAGAGCCAAAGGGCATTGCCCAGGCCTTTCTGGTCGGTGAAGACTTTATTGCCGGTGAGGCCGTGTGCCTCATCCTGGGAGACAACATCTTCTACGGCAAGATGGATCTCAATAAAATTATGCGGGAGTTTCAAAGCGGTGCAACCATTTTCGGTTATAATGTCCAAGACCCGGAGCGCTACGGCGTGGTGGAATTTGATGAAAACGGCAAAGCTATCAGCATCGAAGAAAAACCGAAAAAACCCAAATCCAACTATGCCGTCCCCGGATTGTATCTTTACGATCAAAACATCACCCGGATCGCCAAAAACATGAAGCCGTCGGCCAGAGGCGAACTGGAAATCACCGACGTCAACATGGAATATTTGCGCCGCGGTGAATTGCATGTTGCTCCGCTGGGACGGGGCATTGCCTGGCTGGACACGGGCACGCACACCAGCCTGCTGGAAGCCAGCCATTTCATCGGTACTCTGGAAATGCGCCAGGGTTTAAAGATAGCCTGTCTGGAAGAAATCGCCTTTCGCATGGGCTTTGTGGATAAAAAGAAAATGAAGCAGGTGATTGAAGAAACGCCCAAATCGTCCTACCGGGATTATCTGGAAAGAATTCTGAAGGAACTATACCCCACACCCCATAACCTGTGAGCTATCAGCCACGAACGATGAGCTACTACTTATGAATATCATTAAAACCAATCTTCCCGATGTCCTGATCATCGAACCCAGGGTTTTCGGTGATGCACGGGGCTTTTTCTACGAAAGTTTCAATCAGAAAGTCTGGCAGGAAAAAACCGGCATCAAAGAAACCTTTGTTCAGGATAACCATTCCCGTTCCGAAAAAAACGTTCTGCGCGGTCTGCACTACCAGATACAGCAGCCTCAGGGAAAACTGGTTCGGGTTGTCCGGGGCGCCGTATTTGATGTGGCCGTGGATATTCGCAAGTCATCTCCGACCTTCGGCCGATGGACGGGCGCCGAGCTTTCTGAAGAAAACAAGCGCCAACTGTGGATTCCTCAAGGTTTTGCCCACGGCTTTCTGGTCTTATCCGACGCGGCCGAATTTCTCTATAAAACGACAGACTACTGGGCGCCGGAATATGAACGGACAATTGCCTGGAATGATCCCGACCTCGCCGTTGCCTGGCCCTTGCAAACCCCGCCAATCCTTTCAGCCAAGGACGCCAAGGGGACGCTTTTTAAAGAAGCGGAATATTTTCAATAGGCGAGGGGTGGGGAGATAAGGCCCCGTGTCCGTTTCACAATGGCTTGAAAAGATTGTTTGATATCGTGGTATCTTTTGCTTATAAAACAACGCTCTTTCTTTCCCGCCATCTGGGGCTGTGGTTTTTCCGGACGTTTTCGTGGTTCATCGCCACCGGTTATTTTTTTCTGTTTCCGGCGCGTGTGTTCCACAGTCTGAAATTTTACCGCGCGCTTTTTCCCCGGCGCGGCTTTTTTTTTCATCTCTATTGCGCCTGGAAGCAGTATCACAACTTTACGGACGTTTATATTCACCGTTTTATTCCCTGGGCGGCAGAAGAGGCTGAATTCACGCGGGAAGGCTGGGAATATCTGCATGAAGCCGTTTCCAGCAAGACCGGCGCCATTGTGGTGATGTCGCACATCGGCAACTGGGAACTCGCGGCGCAGCGGCTAAACCAGAAAGGGCTTCCGATTATGCTTTATCTGGGGGCCAGACACAAAGAGCAGATCGAACGCATTCAAAAGGAAAAGCTCGCCGAAACCGGCGTTCGCATTGTGACGACTGATGAAAAGGAAAAATCGCCGTTTGCGCTTCTGGAAGGCATTCAGTTTCTGCGCGAGGGCGGCATCGTGTCGATGACGGGAGACCGTCTCTGGGGAGAGCAGACGTATGTTACGGTGGACTTTCTGGGTCACGAAGTTCGACTGCCGGATACGCCGCATTTATTTGCGCTGATGACGGGCGCGCCTCTGATGACTTTTTTCGTTTATCAGGAAGCCTTTGGCAGGTATCATGTCAAAATTTCCCGGGGGCGAAAGGTGCTTGCCGCCACGCGCGCGGAGCGGAAAAAGGCGGTGCTGGAATCCGTGCAGGCCTATGCCGATAACCTGGCCTGTTTTGTTGCTGAGCATCCCTTTGAATGGCATCATTTTGAGCCGTTTCTGGGTAAGGAAATCAGTAATATGGGAAGAAAATTTAAGGCATGAACGCTCTGTCGGTTTCGTCTGTCTCGTTCCGTTATGCCGGATCGCCCCGGTGCGCGCTTGAGGATTTTTCTGTTTCCATCGCGGAGGGCCGGATGCATGCGCTTCTGGGTCCCAACGGCGCCGGCAAATCCACGCTGATGCGGATCATCACAGGGGTGCTGAGACGCTATACGGGGGAGGTGGCCGTCTTGGGAAGCAAAATGCCGGACCGCCGGGCGCTGTTGTCCATCGGTTACGCACCCCAGGCGATTTCCCTTTATACGGCGCTTACCGCCCGTGAAAATCTGCGCTTCTTCGGCGTGATGGCGAACCTTTCCGACGAGCAAATCGGTGAACGGTCGGAGGCGGTGCTTTCTCAGACAGGCCTGACCGACCATGCCGGAGAACTTGTTGCCACATATTCCGGTGGCATGCAACGGCGCTTGAATCTGGCGGTGGCGATGCTGCATTCGCCGAAACTGCTGCTGCTCGATGAACCCACCGTGGGCGTTGATCCGCAAAGCCGCAATCATATCTACGAAACACTGATTCGCCTCAATGCGTCGGGCATGACGATTTTATTGTCCACGCATATCATGGAAGAAGCCCAGCGCCTGTGTTCGAGTGTTACGCTGGCGGACAGGGGCGGCGTGATTTATGACGGCTCAATGTCCGGGATCGATAATCTGGAGAAGTTCTTTCTGGAGAAGACGGGGAGAGGGCTTCGTGATGATTAAAAGGCGGCTGACCGAACTGGTCAAAAAAGAAATATTGATCCTGCTTCGCGATAAGCAGACGATTCTGCTTCTTTTCATCATGCCGATGGCGCTGATTTTTTTTATGACACTGGCGCTGAAAGGCGTCTATTCGGATAAAATCAGCGGCCGGCAAATTCAAACGGTCATCGAAAACGAAAGCAAATCAGCTAAAGCAAACCTGCTTGAGGAAAAAATCCGCTCCCATAAACTGATTGAACCCGTCCATCGGCCGCCGGGGATGGATAATGAACGGATTTTCGAGGATGGTAAAGCGCAGGCGCTGGTGATCATTCCCAAAGGCTTTGATGAAGGTGAGAGACCTGTTGAAATTTATTTCGACCCTGTGCTGGATACCGGCTACAAAATTGCCGTTCGTTCACTGATGACCGGCTTGACCGTAGAAGTCGTCATGGGTATAGACAATCTGGATGGCGTGGTGGCCAATTTAATCGTTGAGAAAATCAAACCCAACAGGGATATTCCCAGCCCTCTTCAGCAAACGGTGCCGGCTTATGCGATCTTCGCGATGTTTTTTATTGCCATTCCCATGTCGATAGGCTTTTTAAAGGAAAAAAATGACGGGACGCTGCAACGTCTTTTTACTTACCCGGTCAGCGCCAGTGCCGTTGCCCTGGGAAAGATTGTTCCTTATTACATCATCAATATTGTCCAATTTCTTTTAATGATGCTGGTGGGTGTTTTTCTGGCGCCCCACATTTTCGGTCTGGCTTTTCAATTGGGGGATCATCCCTGGTATTTAATTCCGGTTACCCTGGCGGCTGCGGCCGCCACGACGGGTTTTGGCGTCTTGGTCGCGTCGCTGGCGCGGACGCCGGAACAGTCTTCAACGCTGGCCGCGACGGGCGCCATTCTGATGGGCGTGCTGGGCGGCATTATGGTCCCATACTTTGTGATGCCGGCCGTGATGAAAAAACTGGCGCTGGCCTCGCCGATGTATTGGGCCCATCAGGCTTATCTGGATGTGTTTTTGCGCGATGCGGCGTTTGGTCTTATTTTGCCCAAATTACTAGTGTTGACAGGGTTTGCGGGAATCTGCTTTTATATTGCGGGAAGGAGAGTGAGATGGATTTAGAACAGGCTTATGCGGAATTAAACGTATCCTCCAGGGAGGACCTGCTTTTCAAGCTTAAGGAACTGGTGATTCGCGCGTGCGAAATCATGGATGTGAAAGCGGAGGATGTTCCCACCGATGTGCCGTTTATCGGGGGACCGGGACCGCTCAAGCTTGATTCGCTTGATGCGATGGAAATTGCGATGGAGCTGCGCTTTACGTTCGGCGTGGAACTGAAAAATGCATCAACGGCGGCCAAGGCGATGCAGTCGTTTGATTCGCTGGCCGATTTTGTGATCGGCGCGCCGAAGGTCAAAAAGTGAGTCAGGGGGATATTGATATCCGGGGCTGGGGCGCTGTCACGACGCTGGGCTGGAGCGCAGACGAGTCCGCGCGTAATTTGATTGCCGGGCATGTGCATCCCGGATGCGTCTGTGCATCGTCCCATCTGACGAATCGCGACTTCAAGGCGTTTGAAGTCGCTTATGACGGCAATCCGCTGGAAAAATCACTGAAGATGCTTGATGCGTCGATTACGGAAGCCTTTGAACGCGGCGGACTGTCCGCTGCCGAAATTGCGGAGTCCGCCCTCCTGGTCGGCACCACCGGCGGCATTTTCATCCGCAATGAATTTGAGTTTACCGAATCCGTGCGGCAAAACCCCGGCAAAGAATCGCCGCCGATCGCCTGCCGCAACCGCGGCCCGGGCGAGGTGGCGGATGTGATTGCGCAGAAATACGGCATCCACGGCCTGCCGCTGACGTTCAGTATGGCCTGTGTGTCCAGCTCGCATGCCCTGGTTGTCGCGGCGCAGCTGCTGGCGCAAAAGAAAATCCGCCGCGCCATCGTGGTGGGCTTTGACCCCCTGTTAAATCTGACGTTGCAGGGCTTTGCCAGTCTGCTGCTTTATGATTCGGAGGCGTGCCGACCGTTTTGCAATACGCGTTCGGGCATGCAGATCGGTGAAGCGGCCTCCTGTGTTATTCTGGAAGAAGGCGCCGGCAGGGTTACGGGTAAAAATCATTTCATGTTGACGGGCGGTTATCTTTTCAACGACAACAGCAGCCTGACCTCCGCCGGAACCAATGGCGAACTGGTCAAAAATGTGGTGTCGCAGACGCTGGCCAAGGCCGGGATCACACCGGAGCAAATTGTTGCCGTCAAGGCGCACGGCACCGGAACCCAGGATAATGACCTTTCCGAAGGACGGGGACTGATGAAAGTATTCGGAGACAAACTGCCGCCGGTGATTTCCCTGAAAGGCGCCATCGGACATTGCCTGGGCGCCGCGGGAACGGTCGAAACAGCCCTGTGGCTTTCGTGCCTGGATGCGGGAACGATTCCGCGCAGTTTCGGCTTCACGGAAATTGATCCGGAGATCGGCTTCGCGCCGTCACAGGTCAATCTTCCGGCGGCGGATGGCGCATACCTGTTCACGTTTTTCGGCTTCGGCGGAACCTGTACGAGTTATATTATTTTTAAACGGAATGATGCTATGAAATGAATGAGCCTATGCTGAACACGCAATACAATTTCCCCATGCCGGTGATTGCGGCAGGTTTCCTGGGGCCTGCGCTTGTTCCCAATCAGGATATTGATTGGGATGAAACAAAACTGCCGCTCAATCCCGATGCGCTGGTGCAAAAAATCATGGGGCAACCCATGCGGCGCGCCGGTCGTTTCATTAAGCTGGTCTGCTGCGGCGCTTTGACCTGTTTGCAGAGCGCGCCGAAAGAGGTTTGGGAAGGGAAGAGGGTTGGCATCTTTCTGTCCACCGGCCTGGGCAACATTGATGAGATTTTGCCGTTTATCACGCAGGTGTTCAAGCATGACGGCGGGTTTCCCAGCCCCAACCAGTTTGCCAATTCCGTCAGCAACGCCGCCGCTTTCTTTCTGGCGAAGATTTGCGGGGTGAAGGGGATTATCCTGACCATTTCGCAGGAAGAACTTTCCTTTGAATCCGCCCTCTGGCTGGCGCAAAGTTATCTGGCGTCGGGCGAGATTGATCTGGCGCTGGTGGGCGGCTGCGATGTGTTCACGCCGACCATTTCCGAATACCGTGACCGGATGAATCTAAAACCCGGCAACTACCGCCCCGCCCCGATGGGCGAAGGCAGTTCCTGGCTTTTGCTGGGCGGCAACAGTGAAAAGAAAATCGGTGACATCTTATCCGTCGAACTTTCCAGCGATCCCGCCGAAATCGGGAAAACAACCCCTGACCATCTTTTGCAACAATGTGAAGGACTGGCCGCCGGATTATTGCCGCGGTGTGAGGATCGGAAAATAAGTTGCCTGCTTTTGCCCGGTTTCCGTCTCGCAGGCCTTGATGAAGTGTCCTGGAAAAAGCGCGGCTGGGACATCGACGACTATCTGCCGCACTGCGGCATCTCTTCGACGGCATCGGCCTATGGTCTGGCGAGGGCGCTGCTGTTGCATCAGCCCGCTTTGATGGTCCATTGTAATTATCACACGACCGGCAGGCAGGCGCTGGTCACGGCGATCACAAAATAATCTTATGGCTTCCTCTCAACAAAAAAAACGCATTGCGCTGGTTCATCCGCGCGGGTCCAACTGGTTTCCGGGCGCCCGCGATATCACCGATATCGCCAACCGCATGGTGCCGCAGGGGATGCTTTCCATTGCGGCCTTTCTGCTTCGGGAAGGACACGATGTTTTTGTTTATGACTGCCTCGGTCCCGGCGCGCCGGTGGAGGTGAATAAGCAGGTTCAGGCGATCCTTGCATTTCAGCCGCAGATGGTTGGATTTTCGACCACCACATCGTCATTTCCCGATGCCGCCGGCATTGCGCAAAACCTCAAAGAACAAAATCCGGGCATCATCACCGTTTGCGGCGGCGTTCACGTTTCCGCGCTTCGCGAGAAGCTGCTCGCTGCTTATCCGGCCTTCGATTATTTCGCGGCCGGCGAAGGCGAAGTGACCATGAGTGAACTTGCCGCGGGGATGGAGCCCGCCGCCATATCCGGTCTGATTTGCAGGGAGGCCGGGGTTGCCGTGGCCAATGCACCCAGAGAGCATATCGCCGATCTGGATTCCCTGCCTTTTCCGGCCTATGAAAAGCTTTCCGGTTTCCCCCGCGATTATCATCTGCCGCTTTTCAGCTATGCGCAGACGCCCGGTGCGACCATGATCACTTCGCGCGGCTGCATGTTTCAGTGTTCCTATTGCGACCGTTCCGTTTTCAAAAAAGGATTTCGCTACAACTCGGCGGCCTATATCTACGAGCACATGAAGTATTTGCGCGATAAGTTCGGCGTGCGCCACGTCAATATCTACGACGACCTTTTTACCGCCAACCGCAAGCGGATTGTGGAGCTTTGCGAAAAGCTGGCGCAAAAGCCGCTGGGAATGAACTTCAACTGCGCCGTGCGCGTGGGTTATACGGATGATGATTTATTAAGGATGCTGAAAACCGCCGGTTGTCTGATGGTTTCGCTGGGGATTGAATCGGCTGATCCGGAAATGCTTGAGCGCCACAAGTCCGGTGTATCGCTTGATGCCGTGCGCGATACCGTGCGGCGTATTCAGGCGGCGGGCCTGCGCGCCAAAGGTCTGTTTATGATGGGCCTGCCGGGAGAAACGGAAGCGTCTATCAGGCGGACGTCCGACTTTATCATTGCGCTGGGGCTTGACGATATGAACATGGCCAAGTTTACGCCGTTTCCCGGTGCGCCGCTCTGGTCAACGATTCGCGACGAAGGAATATTTGAAGAAGACTGGCGTCTGATGAATTGCCTGAACTTTGTTTTTATTCCGCGGGGGATTGAATCCAGAGAAAAGCTTGACCGCCTTTACAACGAACATGTGAAACGTTTTTATTCCGATCCGGTCTGGCGCAGGAAATTCCGCGGGCGCATCTGGCAGCACCGCAAAAGTCTTTTCTATCTCTTACGCCACCTGCCTGCCTTCTGGTCGGCAAAAAATCAGTTTGAACCGGGAAAATCAGAGGCGGGTTAAACCGTCAATCTTTTATCCGGTAGCCGTGCTCATTGAAAATTCGCAAACAGGCGTCCACTACGGTCGGATCGTACAGGACGCCTTTATTTTGGGTGATTTCCTCCAGGGCGGCATTGAGCCCCAGAGAGGGGCGATAGGGCCGGTGGGTGGCCATGGCTTCCACGACATCGGCCACGGCCAGAATCCGCGATTCCAAAAGCAGATTGTCTCCGGTGACCCCGTTGGGATATCCGGACCCTCCCATCCGTTCATGATGCTCCAGCACGATTCTGGCAATGGGCCATGGAAATTCAATATCTTTCAGAATGTCATACCCGGATTGCGCATGGGTTCTGATCAGACTCACCTCCAGGGTGCTTAACTTTCGCGGCATGGTAAGAATCTCGGAGGGAACGGATATCTTTCCGATATCGTGCATTGTGCAGGCCATCCGGAGACCGTCGATCCGATCATTCGAAAGCCCCATTTCTTTGGCAATGGTCCGGGCAATATCCGCCACATGGCGTTGATGGCCTGCCGTGTAAGGGTCTCTTGCTTCGACCAGGGAGCCTATCGCCTGGACGGTGGCTCTCAGGGTTTTTCTCATGCGCTCAAGGCTCTGCTGGCGGTCTTTCTCCAGCGCTTTTCGCTCCGTGTTGTCGCGGATGCACTCGATGGCCGCAATGATCTCGCCGTTTGCGTCTTGCAGGACGGAGGCTGTCGCTGCCAGATAGGCTTTGCCGCCGGGAAGATTCGGCGCGTAGGATTCGCCGTGGAGAATATTTTTCTTCTGTTCGATCTCCGTGTATTTTGATTCCATGTCCGGCAGGGGATGAAGAACCATATCGATCAGGGTCGGCCTTCTTTCTCCATAGAAGGGAATGGCGTATTCATAGTTGCCTTTGCCCAGCATGTCTTCCGCTTTGATTCCCGTCATCGCTTCGATGGCCCGGTTCCAGGCGATGACTTTGTCGTTCTTATCGATGACCAGCGTGGCGTCGGGGAGAAATTCGATAATATCGGACAACTGATGCTGAGAGTTGCGAATGGTTTCCTCCGCCCGTTTGCGTTCGGTGATGTCCCGGCCGATAAACAGGACTTCGGACGGCTTTGACTTATAGAGGAGAAGCGATGATGTTATATCAATAAAGATAAGAGAATTGTTTTTTGATGATTTCAGGGTCCATTCATAAGAGATGGTTTCCGCATATCCCTGACGCCGGGCGTTAAGCATTTCAACATGTTTGTCGATCAGGTCCGGGGGGATAAAATCCTGAAGCGGCCTCCCGATGATCTTCATGCCTCCCGCCAGGTCCTGAGCCGCCGGATTGGCATAGGTAATAATTCCCTCAAAATCCACCGTGGCGATGGCATCATGCGCGGTGGCGGCCAACTGGCGATATTTTTCTTCCCTCTCCCACGAATCTTCCAGCGCCTGTTTGTCTTTGGTAATTTCTTCCTCAAGTACTCGGATTTTTTGTTCCAGTTCCTCGTAGGTGGGTTTTGGGGTCACGGGCGGTCCTTCATTTTATTTTATTGCCCCTGTTTGTTAAGCAGTTCGGCCTGATGGTGCGAGGCCAGGGCGTCGATCATGGCGCCGATGTTGCCGTTAATAAAATTGTCCAAGTCATAACGGGTCAGGTTGATGCGGTGATCGGTGATTCGGCCCTGCGGAAAATTGTAGGTGCGGATCCGTTCGGACCGGTCGCCTGAGCCAACCTGGCTTTTTCGTGTCTGGGCCTGCTCGGCATTTTGTTTCTGAACCATAGCATCAAGCAATCTGGAACGCAAGACTTTCATTGCCTTGACTTTGTTTTTGAGCTGGGATTTTTCATCCTGGCAGGTGACGACCAGGCCGGTCGGCAAATGCGTGATGCGGACGGCGGAGTCTGTCGTATTGACGCTCTGGCCGCCGTGGCCTGTGGAACGGTAAACGTCAATGCGCAGGTCGTTTTGATCAATGGTCAGTTCCACGTCTTCCGCTTCCGGCATGATGGCGACCGTGACGGCCGATGTATGAATTCGTCCCTGCGCCTCGGTGACGGGAACGCGCTGGACGCGATGCGTGCCGCTTTCGTATTTTAAGCGGCTGTAGGCGCCCCGGCCTTCAATTTGGGCGATGATTTCCTTGAAGCCGCCCATGCCGCCCGCCGGTGATGAACTGACGATTTCCACGCGCCATCCCTGCGCTTCGGCATAGCGCGCATACATGCGGAATAAATCGCCGACAAAAAGTCCTGCTTCATCGCCGCCGGTGCCCGCGCGGATTTCCAGAAAAACGTTCTTGTCGTCGTTGGGGTCTTTGGGCAGGAGTAAAATGGTGATTTTCGCCTCGAGATCGGCTAGTTCCTGCTGCAGGAGCGGCAGTTCTTCCTTGACCATTGCCCTTAACTCTTCATCATTTTCCTGAAGGAGCTCCTGATTATCGGCAATGCGCGTCTGGATTTTTTCGTACTGGCGGATGATTTCCACCAGATCCGTTAAGTCGGAATGCTCTTTGGCATATTTCTGGTATGAGCCCTGTCTGGAAACGACCTCGGGGTCGCTGAGCAGTCCTTCGAGTTCCCGGTAACGGAGTTCGATATCTTGAAGTTTGTTGCGTAGTATATCCATAGCTTATTTGCCGGTATCGTTTTTCATGGCGTGCTGGTTTGGGGGAAAAAGACGCATTTATAGCGCTCCTCTGTTCTGGGAGGACGCAGCTATAAATGCCGGAAAAGTTCTGATTGGTTGCTCATGAGGACAAAGTCCAAAATTCCATGCCTGCTTTCGGCAGGTTAGGCCTATGCTTTTTTAGCTGTTTTCTTTGCCGCCGGGGCGGCTTCCGCTTTGGGCGCGTATCTTCTCTTGAATTTCTCCACGCGTCCCGCGGTGTCGAGAATTTTTTGCTTGCCGGTCATAAACGGATGACAGTTGGAGCAAATTTCAATTTTTATGTCTTTTTTGGTGGATTTTGTTTCAATTACATTGCCGCAAACGCAAGTGATAGTTGTTTCTTTGTAATCCGGATGAATGCCTTCTTTCATTTTCCCTTCTTCCTCCTGCTTCGTATCTCTTTAAATATCTGATGAAGTTTACTGTTATCTTCACGGCAGACCTGCCGCCTTATTCCATACGTGGTGTAAAAATTCAAGATAATTATTAACGGGTTTCAAGTCGCCGCCGCCTGGTTATGAATTCATGGAATCCAGGAATTCCTTGTTGGTTTCCGTTTTCCTGATCTTGCCGATGATGAATTCCATCGCATCGACCGGGTTCATTTCCTGCAGCAGACGGCGCAGAATCCAGACGCGGTTGAGATTGGCTTTGGGGATCAGCAGTTCTTCCTTGCGCGTGCCGGAGCGGATCAGATCGAAGGCCGGGAAGATGCGCCGGTCGGCGATGCGGCGGTCCAGATGCAGTTCCATGTTGCCGGTTCCCTTGAATTCTTCGAAAATAACTTCGTCCATACGGCTGCCGGTGTCAATCAGGGCCGTGGAAATGATGGTCAAACTGCCGCCGTTTTCAATGTTTCTGGCTGCGCCGAAGAAACGTTTGGGCTTATGCAGGGCGTTGGAATCCACACCGCCGGAAAGCACCTTGCCGGAAGGCGGAACGACCGTGTTGTAAGCGCGCGCCAGACGGGTAATGGAGTCGAGCAGAATCACGACGTCTTTTTTGTGCTCAACCAGGCGTTTAGCCTTTTCGATAACCATTTCAGCTACCTGGACGTGTCGTGTCGCCGGTTCGTCAAAGGTTGATGAAATGACTTCGCCCTTGACGCTGCGCTGCATGTCGGTGACTTCTTCGGGACGCTCGTCAATCAGAAGCACCATCAAAACAACTTCTTTATGATTGGCGGTGATGCTGTGGGCGATATCCTGTAATAAAACGGTTTTACCGGCGCGCGGCGGCGAAACGATCAGGCCGCGCTGTCCCTTGCCGATAGGAACGAATAAATCCAGGGTTCGTGTGGAAAAATTTTCAGGATCAAATTCCAGGTTGAGCTTTTCCTGCGGATAAAGAGGCGTCAGGTTGTCAAAAAGGATTTTATCGCGGGCTTGTTCCGGACTTTCAAAGTTTACGGTATCAACTTTCAGCAGGGCGAAATATTTTTCACCTTCTTTCGGAGGACGGACTTCGCCGGCAATCGTATCGCCGGTTCGCAAATTAAAGCGGCGGATCTGCGACGGTGAGATGTAAATATCATCCGGGCTGGGCAGGTAGTTGTAATCGACCGCGCGCAGGAAACCGAAACCATCCGGCAGGATTTCCAGAACGCCGGAGCCGGAGATTACGCCGTTTTGTTCCGCCTGGGTCTGCAGAATCGCAAAAATCAGATCCTGACGGCGCATGCCGCTCGCACCCGGGACTTCCAGTTCCTTGGCCATGTTGTTGAGTTCGCTGATGGGCAGCCTCTTAATGTCTTCGATGTTCATAAATATTTCCTTCATTATAGATTAGTAAATGCTCGATATTGAAATGTGCGGATATTAACTGCATTTATTTTAAGAAATACGCGGGGATATTCACGATTTTTAAAGCAGCTACGGATTTAATATCGGTTAGTTTATTTGAATACCTGAATCGCTCCAAAGGGCAGGGCCAATCAGGCCTCTGACGAATTGACCGCAGGTTATATGAATCATCAGCAACTGTCAAGAGATTTTCTTGTTATTTAAAGGATAGGTGTTATGAAAAAAAATCCACAAGTTTTTCCTTGATTCCTGAGCCGCACTGAAATAAATGATATTAATAAATATTTATAGATGAAAGGTTTATGTTCTTATGAGTGATGTCAAACCCGATGAAGGGGTGAATACTCTTTTGGCCGATGATCCCCGGGATATCCGCCTGGAAGACCTGACGGACGAACTCAAGGCGGCCTGCGCGCGCGCGGGCTGGCCGTCGCTGGTGCCGGTGCAGGCCAAATCCATTCCCTATCTGCTTTCCGGCCGCGATGTGATGATTCAGTCGCGAACCGGCAGCGGAAAGACAGGCGCTTATCTGCTGCCGATCATGCAGAAAATCGATCTCGCAAAAAATGCCGCCCAGGCGCTGGTTTTAGTTCCTACCCGTGAACTGGCCCTGCAGGTCTCCCGGGAAGCGCTGATGCTGACGGAGGGAACCCAACTGCGAACGGCTGTTGTTTATGGCGGCGTCGGCTATAACGCTCAACTGGAGGCCTTCCGGAGCGGCGCCCAGCTGGTGGTCGGGACGCCGGGGCGCATCCTGGATCATCTGCTCAAAAACGCGCTGTCGCTGGACCATCTGAAAATGCTGATTTTTGACGAGGCGGACCGGATGCTATCCATGGGATTTTATCCGGACATGGTCAAAATCCGTAAATACATTCCGGTGGGCAAAATTTCGAGCAGTATGTTTTCCGCCACTTTCCCGCCGCAGGTGGTTCGCCTGGCCGGCCAGTTTTTACGCGAACCGGAGTTGTTGAGTTTAAGCGGCAACGAAGTGCATATCGCCGAAAGCGAGCATATTTATTATGTTGTGCCGGGCATGCGCAAGGAGCGTTCGCTGGTGCGGATTATCGAAATTGAAAATCCCGCTTCGGCCATTATTTTCTGCAATACGAAAGATACCGTGCATTACCTCTCCGTCGTCCTGAAACGCTTCGGGTATGACGCCGACGAACTAAGTTCGGATCTGGCCCAGAACGCGCGGGAAAAAGTGATGGCGCGGGTGCGCCGCGGCGCACTCCGATTCCTGGTGGCGACGGACGTGGCGGCGCGCGGCATTGACATTCCCGATCTGTCGCACGTCATCCAGTATGAACCGCCGGAAGACCCGGAAGCCTATATTCACCGCGCCGGACGCACCGGAAGAATGGGATCAAGCGGCGTGGCCATTTCCCTGGTTGCGGAAATGGAAAAATTTAAAATCCAGAGCATTGCCCGTTTTTACAATATTCACATGGAAGAACGTCCGCTTCCCGATGACGATGAACTGGAAAGGGTTGTCGCCGAAAGGATCACCGCGCTTCTGGAGGCGCGCCTGCGCGGCCGCGACAATATCCAGATTGAACGCATGCGGCGTTTTGCGCCGCTGGCCCGCAACCTGGCGCAGTCCGAGGAAGAACTGGCCATCGTCACCATGCTGCTGGACGATTATTATCAGCAGTCTCTGCATGCGCCGCCGGAGCAACCCGTGGCTGATCTCCCGGAAGAAGAAAGCCATGCCAACCCGAAGCCAAAATCCAAACGTCCGAATACAAGGCCCCGGACGGGAAACAGAAGGGAGCGAAATCGATAGCCATGCCGTTTCATTTTTATCGTTCCCTCCGGTTTTTATATCCGGTCTTTTTCGGCTGTCTGTTCCTTTTTGTTTCCTGCGCGACAACGCCGCCCGTCACTTCGCTCCAGCCGCCGCCGAAACCCGCAAAGATTGCCGTTGTGCTGGGGGCGGGAGCGTCCAAGGGATTTGCGCATATCGGCGTGTTGAAAGTTCTCGAGTCTCATAAAGTTCCCATCCATATGGTGGTCGGCACCAGCGTTGGCTCTTTTGTGGGGAGTCTTTATGCTTATGGTTACAATCCTTATCAATTGCAGACCATCGCTTTTGCCATTCAAAAAGACGATATGGCCGATTATATTATTCCGGATAACGGTTTTATCAAAGGCGAGAAGCTGGAAAATTTCGTCAATCAAAAAGTGAAATATACAACGATTGATAAATTCAGGATTCCCTTTTATGCCGTGGCAACGAACATTCAATCCGGCGAGGAGATGGTCTTCGGGCGCGGCAATACCGGCCGCGCCGTGCGGGCCAGCTGCTCCATCCCGGGCGTTTTCAATCCCGTGGTTGTAGGGGGGAATGCGCATGTGGATGGAGGCGTCGTCAGTCCGGTAGCCGTTGATGCGGCCCGCCGGTACGGCGCCGACGTCGTGATCGCCGTCGATATATCCGCCGGTCTGTCGCCCGCCGCGCCCGCCGGCACGGTTGAAACCATTATGCAGGCGATCGATATTATGCATAACAAAATGGCGGTGATCCAGTTGAAAAACGCGGATGTCGTGATCAGACCCAAAGTGGGATATATCGGTTCCAGCGATTTTACCAAAAGGCATGAGGCGATCATGGAGGGTGAAAAAGCGGCAGAGGAAGCGATGCCGGCCATTGATCAGATCATTGTCAAATTGCGCCGGGAAGGCCGGCTGCCGTAATCGATTGACTTTTTATACGCCTTTTAGTAGCAGGAACGCATTGAAAAAAACAAAACGGATCGGTGAATTTATGAAGAAGAAAGATTTATTGAAGAAAACAGTTGAACATATCGACATCAAGGCCGTCAACGCCGTGGAAATGATTGAGGCCATGAAAAAGATGTCCTTTTCCGCGCGGGATCTGGCCAATGCCGCCGGTATTTACGACCGGATGCTCAGGGAGAAAAAATGCGCGGTGATTCTGACGCTGGCCGGCTCCACCAGCGCCGCCGGCTGCATGCAGGTGTACGTCGATCTGGTGAAGAATAATATGGTGGACGCGATTGTGGCGACCGGCGCCTCGATTGTCGATATGGATTTTTTTGAGGCCCTGGGATTCAAACATTATCAGGGCACGCCGTTTGTTGATGATAAACTGCTGCGGAGCCTCTACATCGACCGGATTTACGACACCTATATCAGCGAAGACGATTTGCAGCATTGCGACAAAACCATCAAGATAATTGCGGACACGCTTGAGCCGCGTCCCTATTCGTCCCGGGAATTTATCGCGGAAATGGGCAAATATCTGGTGAAGCATTCCAAAAAGAAAGATTCGCTGGTTCAGGCGGCTTACGAAAATCATGTGCCGATTTTCTGCCCGGCGTTTTCGGACAGTTCCGCCGGATTCGGTCTGGTCATGCACCAGGTTGAACGGCCCGATCATCATCTGTCTATTGATTCGGTCAAGGATTTTCTGGAATTGACGATGATCAAAATTCAAGCCGGGACCACGGGTTTGCTGATGATCGGCGGCGGGGTGCCGAAAAATTTCGCGCAGGATACCGTTGTCTGCGCCGAAATTCTGGGGCACGAGGTGCCCATGCATAAATACGCCGTGCAGATTACCGTGGCGGACGTCCGCGACGGCGCCTGCTCGAGTTCAACGCTCAAGGAAGCCAATTCCTGGGGGAAGGTCGATTCCAGTTGCGAACAGATGGTGTATGCCGAAGCCACGACCGTGCTGCCGCTCCTTGCCAGTTATGCCTACCATCAGGGCAACTGGAAGACGCGCAAAAAATGGGAATTGTCCCGTATTTTTGAAGGCGGGCAAAAGAGCGTCAAATCGAGGAAGAAATAAGCAAGCGCGATAAGGCGCGGTCAGCTTTCGAGACGAAAACCCTTTTCGTTGAACAGCTTCAGGCAGATATCGACCACCTGTTCATCATAGAACGCGCCCCTGTTCTTTTGTATTTCGCTCAGGGCTTTCTCTATTCCAAGAGCAGGCCGGTAAGGCCTGGGAGACGCCATCGCTTCGACGACGTCGGCAACGCCGATAATCCTTGCCTCGATAAGGATCCGGTCTCCGGAGAGGCCGCGGGGATACCCGGAGCCGTTCATCCGTTCGTGATGTTCATAAACAATTTCGGCAATCGGATATTTATACTCGATGTTCTTCAGGATTTCGTACCCGGCGATGGCGTGGTGCCTCAGGACGTCAAACTCGAGTGCGCTGATTTTCCCCGGCTTGCTGAGGAACTCTGCCGGAACATAAATTTTCCCGACATCGTGGAGCATGCCCGCCGTGTGGATGGCGTTGATACGTTCCTGGCTGAAATGCATTTCCCCGGCAATCGCCACGGCAAGTTTCGTCACCCTTTCCTGGTGGCCCGCGGTATAGGGGTCTCTGACTTCCACCGCCATGGACAGCGCGCCTGTCGTTTCGTCCAGAACGCGCCGCAACGTTATTTCCGCGGTAATATCGATCACGGTTCCCTGGTAATAAATGAAACTGCCCCGCTCATCATGAATGGCCCGGACATTCATGGAAACCCATATCCTGCTTTTATCTTTTCTGTATAATTGCGTTTCAAATCCTTTTACATATCCGCAGGGCTGAAGCAGCCGGATGAGTTCTTTGCGCCGGGATGCGTCGACATAAAGATTGTGAATGTCTGATGTCGAGGAAATATATTCTTCCGGTGAGGCGTAGCCCAGCAGGCTGGCCATAGCGGTATTGGCCATAATGCATTTTCCCTCGATGGTGGTCTGGAATATGCCCTCAATGGCGCCTTCAACGATGCTCCGGTATTTCGTTTCGCTTTCTTTTAAGGCTTCCTCGGAAATCCTGCGCTCGGCAATTTCAAAGAGCAGCTCTTGATTGACCTTTTTCAGTTCCCGTGTTCTTTTCTCAACCTCTTTTTCCAGCGCATCGTGAGCTTCCCGCAATACTCTTTCTGCTTTCTGCTTTTGGGTTACGTCGTTTCCGATGCAGATAATTTCGGCCACCCGCCCTTTTTCATTAAGGATGGCCCTGTTGGTCCATAGCATCCAGACGCGACACCCGTCTTTTTTCATGTTTTCGTTTTCATTCGTCGTGTATTGCCCGGGATTTTGACAAAGCGATTCAATGAAAACCGCAAGGTCGCGGCCGGATGATTCAACCTTCGGAACGATCGTTCCAATGATATTCCTGCCAATCATTTCTTTTTGCGTGTATCCAAAAAAATGACACGCAAATTCATTGATAAATATAATATTTCCCGACGTGTCCAGGCGGAGAATGATGCTGTTGGCAAGCTCAACCAGCTGGCGGTATTCTTCTTCGCCTTTTTTCAGCGTTTCAGCCGCCTGTTTATACCGGGTTTCAGATTTTGAAATCCGTGCGAGAGACTTGCGCATCCGTGCAATCTCTTCCAGCATCTGCTCTTTTGTCATGATTCCATCCTTAAGGACTGCTCCTGTCTTTTTAGCCAATATTCTGAAGACATCACTTTGGGCAGGGCATTAATGGTTATTTTCCGCTCAGGGCCTTCATCATGGCGCGCACGGCCTTCATTTGCGGAGCTTCTTTCGTCAGGTACGCGTTTTTCTCTCCGCCGAGGTATCCCCACCAGTCAAAACAGCCATTGGGGTTGACCTTATTTTTTTGCGCCTGAGGATAAAGAACGATGAGCTGATTACTGTTGGCCCATTCATTATAGCCGGCATGGAGGACCATCTGCAAACCAAACGGAGTGCCGCCGCTTTTTCCCCGATCTCCGCCTCCGGGAGCCTGATTGTAAACCTGCCGGCAGCCATGAAACACAACATGAATCCTGCACGTCTTGCCGTCGATGCAGGATTGCGGAACATAAGCATAACCGAATTCATTCAAGCTGATCTGTCCGGCCAGATCCTCAGGATTCAATAATTGCGGATCGGCAAATTCTCCCTGTGCAAATTCAATTAATTTTCCACTTGCCGGAGTGACGGGCCGGGCCGGGTTTAATGCGCCGTAAATATGTTTTAAAACCTCACCGGCCCCGTCATAGTTGCAGGCGCTCATCCAGGGCGGGCTGCTGACTTCTTCGCAGTTGTTTCCATAGCTTACCGTGGGCATGGCGTGTCCCGCCATCATGCCATTTTTATAAGAAATATTGCTCCGCGGGACGCCCATGTCCAGATACCAGTCGTAAACCCTGTCCACCACGGCAGGGCGAACCGTCTTGTCGGCCATTCCGCCAAACAGAAATATTTTTTTTGATTTCAGGTTTTCCACCGGGTCAATGCGCTTATTCCGGGAATAATCCCGGGCATTGTTTGCGAGTTGCGTCATGACCTCGTCCGTGAGGAAATCAGGACGGGCCATACAATCCTTCAACGCTTTGAACAGATCGCCGCGAGCGCAACCGTAAGGGCCTCCCGCAAAAATACCCGCGCCGGACATGATGCCGGAATAGGCCACAAAAAATTGATTGGCAAAAAAACCGCCGGCGGACAAACCGGAAACAGAACTTTCATGAAGGTTAATATGATACCGGCCGAGTTTTTCGCGCACCGGCTTGATATCGTCGGCCATGGCGGCATTGCACACCGCGGCTGTTATCAAGAGTGCCGCGTGGATTATTTTCAGAAGTTTTATCAACCTGTTTCCTTTCTGATTTGGAAGACCCTGCGAGATAAAAGAACTTTCACTAATTGCCGCGCAGAATGGCGTTAATGATGGCGTTGCTCATTTTTGAAGCATGGTTGATCAGGTCGGCCTCGCCTCTTGATGTGAACTGCTGCTTAAAGATAATATTTTTCCCGGCCATGCTGACCACCATGCAATGAGTGATAATTCTTGCGCCCCTTTTTTCAATATTGCCTGCGATGACGAAATTCAGCCCCAGTCTCGCGCCGATTTCGAGGATGTTATCGAGCTGGTCGTTCTGCTGAAGATTGTTGCTGGACAGGAATATTTCAAGATCCTTTTTGCCCAGCATGGCAAAGGAGGTCTGCATTTTCGGATCGTTGGCCAGGATGTTCGTTACGGTGACGCTGAAGCTCGAGGCATCCACGCTGAGGGGAGTAAAATAAAAAACAGCGACGTTATATTGCCGGTTGCCCGCGGGAACAGGGTTTTCCGCCGGACTTTCCATGGTCTGATTTTCAACCGGTTTTATGATTTCCGGAACGGCGGCGGGTTTGGCGGAAGAGGCTTTGTTCACCACCGAGAAACTATGGCGGGCGGAGACGACATAACCGTTGCGGCTGTAATTATAATAGGCCCTTACTTCGTATTTCCCCGGCGCGGGAGCGTCAAAGGTCAGCTCGCCCCTGCTGACTCCGCCGGGCAGGTACTTGTAGTCTCCCGCGTCATTGTCCCGGGCGTCCGCCGCTGCGATGCAGATCCAGTCATGACTGCTGCCCGGCGCGTTGTCAAAACTCACGCGGACGGTTTCACCCGCCTCGTAGATATCCTTGTCGGTTTTCACCTGTTGTCCGGATTCGGCGCAGACGGCGTGGCAGCAGAAGGTCGCGATCATCAGAATGATCATGGAAACAAAGGGGGTGTTCTTCAGGGCAGATGGGTTCATTTTTTTCCTCGGGTGTTTTTGCGGGCCGCCTTTTTCCGGGCAAAGATAGCGGCGATATGCCGGTCCTCTTCTTCGCCCACCGGTTCTTTCCCGGTGGTAATCTGCGCTGATGAATTTTTCGCCGACCAGTTGAACATCACGGGTTTTTCATTGCGCAGCATATCGATGACGGAAGAAAGATCCAGGCGGTGGAAACTTAAAAAAACCGTGCCGCTTAAGTTTTGCCGGGGGGCGGGGAAGGGGCCTTTTCTTTCCACAAATGCGGCCATGCACAAAAGCTTGCCCTGCGCGTCAAACAGATACAGAAAGGCGGCATTTTCTCCGTTGATATCGCGAAACTCATACTGATAACTGGTTATTTCAGCGCTGACATCCGGCATAAGTCCTCCCCTCGCGTTGTTTCCGTTCTTCCGGTGATGACTTTCTTTTTTCTGAATCTCCTGTTTTGAATTTGACCATGAATCGCGTTTAAATTCAACATGATTTTCAGATGATCTGCTGTTTTGGCCCGTAGGGATTGCGCGTAACGGCGATTGGCCGGCGCTGTTCATGGCCATGATATAAAATTATTGCCTGCCTGACGAAGGTATGATAGCTCAGGTAAAAGGATGTTCCAAAATCGTGGACGGCGGGGAGCTTTACATGAACATACGAGTGTTGGGTTGCCACGGGTCGCAATTGCCTAATCACAATACAACAAGTTTTCTTCTTGAAAAAAACATTCTGATCGATGCGGGAGCGGTGACGCAGGTTTTGACCATGGAAGAACAGCGCCGTATCGATTTTATTCTTATCACGCACGCCCATCTGGACCATGTGCGCGATGTTATGTTTCTTGCGGATAATCTTTATTACGCGAATCGGGGAAAGCCGTTGATTGTCTGCAGCAGCAAAGGAATTCTTGAAAACATCCACCGCCATCTGTTTAATGGCGTGATCTGGCCGGATTTTTCCAGAATCCCCAGCGCCAAAGCGCCGATGATTAAGTTCGAGGTTTTGACGCCCGGCAGAAAAAAAATGCTGGGTGATTTTCAGGTGAAGGCGATTGGCGTTCATCATACGATAGAAACCCTGGGATTCGTCATGGAGTCGAAAGGCAAAGCCGTTCTTTTCATGGGGGATACGGGGCCCACTGAAGATGTCTGGGAAGCCGCCCGGAAGACCAAGCATCTGAAAGCAATCTTTGTGGAAACGTCTCTGCCCGGCGATATGCAAAGTATCGCGGATAAAACCGGGCACCTCACGACACGGACGCTGGCGGCGGAACTGAAAAAACTGCAAGGCGCAAAACCGGATATATATCTTTATCACATGAAACCCCAGTATGCCGAGTCCATCTGCCGTGAAGTCATGGCGCTTCAGGATCAAAAAATCCACATCACCGAAGATGGTCAGGTTATCCGAATTTAATGAACCGGCGCCTTTATGAAGAAATTTAATTCCGACGCCTATCTTTCCGGCCTGAATATTGACGTCATGCATTTTGGTCTGGAGGCGGTCACGGCGCTTTTGGCGCGGTTCGGTCATCCGCAAAACGGCTATCAAACCATCCTGATCGGCGGCACCAACGGCAAGGGGTCAACCGCCGCGATGGCCGCCTCTATCCTGAAAGAGGCAGGCTGCCGGGTGGGATTATATACCTCGCCGCATCTGGTCGATGTGCGGGAACGCATTGTCGTCAACGGCAAAAAAATCCCCCTTCAGACATTCAACGGCATTCTTGCGGAAATCCATCGTCAGGCGGTTCAACCGGTGACCTATTTTGAGGTCCTGACCGCGGCGGCGTTCATTTACTTTCAAAGGCAGCAGGTTGATATTGCGGTGATGGAAGTGGGCTTGGGCGGCAGGCTGGATGCAACCAATGTCTGCGCGCCGCTGGTTTCGGTCATCACCAATATCGGACTGGAGCACACGGCTTATCTGGGCGGGACGCTGACGGCGATTGCCGGAGAGAAAGCCGGGATTGTCAAGCCCGCGGGGGTCTGCATTACCGGGGTGACCCAGCAGAAGGTTGTGCGGGCGCTGACATCCGTCTGCCGTCAAAAAAAAGCCGCGCTTTACCGGCTGGGAACGGATTTTAAGATGACCGGACGCGCAAACGGTCTGGCCGACTACCGGGGAATACGCAGGCATTCAAGCGGCCTGGAAATTGCTCTGGCGGGCGGGCATCAGTTGTCCAATGCCGCGCTGGCGCTGGCCGCTCTGGAAATCGTTGAAACAAGCGGCTGGGTGATTAGCGATGCCGCGATTCATGCCGGATTGAAAAAAACGCGCTGGGAAGCCCGGATGGAAATCCTTTCCGCCCGCCCGCTTTTCCTGCTCGACGGCGCGCATAATCCTTCCGGCATCAGCGCTTTGTCCCGTGCGCTGCAAAAAGATTTTCCCCGGCGGCGATTGATCCTGATCTTCGCGGCGCTGGCGGATAAAGATTACCCGAAGATGCTGCAAAAGATGGCGCCGATGGCTTCCATCACGCTTCTGCCGCCGCTTATGACGGGACGGGCCGTTTCCCCGCGGCGGCTGGCCCGCGTGATGAAAGACCTGGGTTGCCGGTCCAAAACCGTGGACAGCGTCGAGCAGGCCGTCCGGCAGGCGCTGGAGATGGCGGATGACCGCGATATGATATGCGCCGCCGGTTCATTTTATCTTGCCGGAGAAATAAAACAGGCATTTCATCATTTGCATTCTTGTGGTAAGGCGTAACACGACAAAATAAAGAGCAGGGTTGAAGGTTTTGTTGATCAAATTAAAACATCATTCCGGAATCATACTTTTGGCGATAACCGTCTGTTTGTTTTTATGCGGCGGCGTGATGGCTCAGGACATTGCCGTGCCTCCGGACGCGCCGGTAAAGATCGAAGCGGACAACATGTCCTACGATAACGAACGCGATCTGTATCTTGCCGAGGGCAACGTGGTTATTACTTACGGCGCCGGGGTGTTGACCGCGGCAACCGCCGAGTATGACCGAAAAAAGAATCTGGCCACCGCGCAGGGCGATGCCATGCTGAAGATGGCCCAGGACACTCTGCAGGGCGATAAAATCGTCGTGAACGTGGAAGACAAAACCGGCGTTGCTTACGATTCCAAAGCCTTTTACGCGCGCAATCATTTCTATATTAAAGGGAGCAAAATAGAGAAAACCGGCGAGAACACCTACTTTATTGAAAAACCGGTGGCTACGACATGCGATGGCGATCATCCGGCCTGGGAAATTGCCGGAAGTTCGATGAAGGTCACTCTGGAGGGGTATGGTCTGGTGAAAAACGGTCGGATGCTGGCCAAAGGCGTTCCCGTCCTTTATTCGCCGTTTATCCCGTTCCCGGCAAAAACCAAACGTCAATCGGGATTTCTGCTTCCCCAGCTTTCCTATTCAAGAGATAAGGATGGCCTTGATGTGGAGGTTCCTTTCTTCTGGGCCATTTCGCCGCAGATGGATGCGACGTTTTATTCGCGTTACATTGAAAAAAGAGGCTTCAAGGAAGGCATGGAATTCCGCTATTTCGCGGGCGGCAAGTCTTTCGGCACTCTCTATGGCGATTACATGGAGGACAATAAACACGTCATCGAACAAAGCGATGCCGGTCTGCCCCGTGACTGGCAGGGGATGCACCGGCGCTGGTCTTATTATTTCAACCATCAGACGACTTTTGATCCGCAGTTTTATGTCCGGGCGGACGTGCGCCGTGTTTCCGATTCCTGGTATTTTCGTGATTTCAACTCTCATAATTATTATCTGACAAATTATGCCGCTTCGGAGGAAGATCCGTTCCGGAAGGTCCCTTTCCAGGGAAACGAATCTCTGCCTTATCTGGAATCGACCGTCCGCCTGTTCAAGGGGTGGGATAACTACACCCTGATGGCCCGCGTCAGATCCACGGACGATTTTTCGACGATGAATAACGACCGGACACTGCAGCAGTATCCGGAAATGGTTGTCAACGGCATCAAGCAGCCGCTTTTTTCAACGCCGGTGTATTTTGATTTTACGGGCACCTATGATTATTTTTACCGGGGCGAAGGACAAAAGGGCCATTATGCCGAGATTGCGCCGACGCTCTCGCTGCCTTTTAATATTTCACAGTACGCGAAAATTACGCCGCAGATAACCGTGCGGGAGCTTTACTGGAACCGCGACGATGATCAGGCCAATGCCGACAATCGCAGCGGCGACCGGACGGTTGTCAATGCCGGCCTGGCCGTGAGCAGCCGGCTTTCCCGTGTGTTTAACGTCAATATCCGCAACTGGGAAAAGATCCGGCATGAAATCAAGCCGGAAATTTTCTATTCCTACATTCCCTCCGTCCGGCAGGACAATCTTCCCGATTATCTGCCATGGGTCAGTTCGTTTTTAGATAATTCCCTGGCTTCGGATATCGGCAATGCCAATTTAATGGAGCAAAACGCGGCGGCCTGGTCGTTGACCAATACGGTCACCGCCCGCCTGAAAGATAAAACCGGCGCAGGCAGTTATCTTGAACTGTTACGCTTTAAACTGTTTCAGGTGTATGATATCAACGAAGCTAAAAAAGATATGACCGGCTCCGCCGCCGACAGGCGGCCCATGTCGGATGTCGGGATGGAACTTGACCTGAAGCCGCATCCCAACGTTTCCCTTGCGGCCCGCAACAAATACAATCCTTATACCGGCTGGAAAGAAATGAATTATGATCTGGGCGTCAGCGACTGGCGCGGCGACCGGTTGACGTTCGGCTACCGCTATACGCTGGATTCCGTCGAAGAGATTAACGTGGACCTGAAAGCGGCCATTACGGAACGCCTGAGCGGCAAATTTGTTGTCCGGCTGGATCAGTTTAACGACAGGACGGTCGAAAGCACGGTCGGACTGACCTATACGGAGCAATGCTGGGGTGTGGGCGTGGATTACACCAAGACGCACGACGATGAACGAATCGTGCTGAAACTATCGCTGGCCGGACTGGGCGCGGTTGGTTTTTAACGGACATCCCCGGCAATCGCTTACACCATCCACCATTCATTCCTTCCAGAGTTGATCGATAATTTTTACCGTCTCTCGCGCGGCCTTTTCCGGTTTCAGCGCCGTATCGGCAATTCCCGAAACCACCCGGGTGATGTCGTGATCGATGCCGGCCTTTTTCCAGACGCCCGCGCCGGGCGCGGAAATATAGGCGGAAAAAGTGTGATGCATGGTGCCGGGGCGCTCGCCGATGATGTGAATGATCGCCCGGTGTTCCTTTGCGTCCGGCAATTCGCCAAACAGAATTTCTCCAATGCGGTATCCGACCCGAACCCGGCCGCTCTTAATCACCAGAATCTCCGGAGCAGACGTTAAATCATACTTGCGCAGATTTTTTGCCAGGGCGGAAAGATACGGCGCCAGATGCCCCTTATCCATGATGGCGTGGGCATTCAGGCCATCCGATATAACAATTTGCACCTGGCCTGCATCTTTTCTTTTTGCCTTTAAATCTTTCAGCGCAAGGAGTGAGAGATCGTCCAGTACTTCTCCTGTCTGCGGATGCAGAATATAATCGGTTCGATCCGCTGAGCGGGTTTTCAGGGGAACCGCGTCAGGGATCGCCGCTACAAAAGAGGGCTCCAGTTCGACCCAGATGGATTTCTTGGCATCCGCGTACAGGGCGCGAATTTCACGATCCAGCCCCGGCTCCATTTTCCATATCTGTTTGTCGAATCCTTCCGCCAGATAAACGCCGCGGGCGCGGACTTCCTTCATCTTCTGTTTTCCCTCGCGGTTGATTTCAGCCTTCGAACGCTTATCGCCTTTGGCGCGCCGGAATTGATACCATACCCGGAGGGGCTCTCCAAAATGAGACGTGGGCTGTCCGTCGGCGTCAATGATGCCCAGCCGCTGGAAGAACTTCCACATCGGATCGTTAACCTTGTACCCGAATTTTTCACGAAGGCGCACATGATCCTGATAAGCGGTCGTCAGATACCCCAGCATGGGATCATTCCTGGTGGGCAAAGCCATCAGATAAGCCGGATTGGCGGGCATTATCTGATCCTGGCACCAGTCCAGATCGTCCAGGGAGACATCCATATGCAGCGTTGAGCAAATATCGAGGCCGATGGTCAGGCCGTGGAGTTTGCCCATGACGATATCTTCCAGACAGCAGCGCACAAGCTGTTCGCGGGTGCGAAACACTTCCGGCCCGATAAATCCGGCCACATCGTTGACATGCACCCACGGGGCGGGGACACGCCCTGCTTTTTGCTGATCTTCGGCGATCTTCATTTTCAACAGACGGGCGAAACCATACTTGCGCGATTCATGGATGACCATATCGGTTCCCTGACCGCTGCCGTTGGTAAAATCCGCTCCCTGGCCGGTTTCAAAATAAAATCCGTATTGACCGGTCCTCTGCGCAGCGTACTGAAGCATCTTGGTGAGAGAGAGATCAAACGTAGCGTTGGCTTTGTCGGAGCCTGCCAGGCTTTGAAACCACACGCCCGTCGTTTCGGGCTGCTGTTTTTCCACCGCCGCCTGAATATCGATATGCGCCAGAACACTGTGAGGAATAATATCCTCAATCCCGAAGGTGTGGCGGAGGTCTTCCAGCGCAGATTCCAGTGCGGCAACGGATTGAGGCTCGCTGCTGACCGGATTTACACCCAGCACAACATCGCCTGTTGCGTAAGACCATCCCGAAAAGATCTGCCAGATGACATCATCGGGATGATCCGTCGGAGAATTCGGCTGGATGCGGGCGCCCATATATCCTTTCGCGCCGATAGTCGTTCCGGCCAGCGGATTAAATATTTTGCGTCCAACGGCGATGAGTTCTTCATTCGACATAATCTTGACGACACACCCGATAACATCACTGCACAAACCGTCAAGAATCGGATGAATTTCATATTCGTCCCGGGACAGCAGAAAGTCTTTCAGATCGCCGATGGTCATGGGGCTGGTTTTCTTTAGCGCATCGGGTGAAAGATTTTCGAGCAGACTGGAATACAGATGATCTTCAAACAACGGGTGTTTCAGAATATCGCCCATGCGGGTATTGGATAAAAGCCGGCGCGCTTTGGCACGCACCGCCTCATCGACCGCGGCCACGCCGAGAATCTGATCGCCTTCCTTGAAAGCATTGGCCGCGCCGATGATCTGCTGATAGGTTATCCGATCGAACTTGCCCATCGTACGATTCATGAAAGCAAAAAGATCTTCTTCGGGCTTTGTTTCCAGAATCCGGGCCTGCAAAAGGGGTGGAAGCAATCCTGAACTGATTAGTGTTCCTGCCATCATACAACAAAACTTTCTTCTGCTGATGCGCTGGTTACTCTCTGCATTTAAATCAATGTCTTTCATGCCGCGCACTCATTGTTGATAGGTTTCATTGCGCCTTCTTAAAACAATCTGTCGTGATTAGTATATCAACTATCAGGCCATGAAAACAAGCGGTAAGATGGTGAGTATATCTTGCTACGTCACCCTTCCCATAGAACTTAGAACATTGAACCGGGAACTTTTTGCTCTTCACCAATCACTATTTCCCCCATGCCCCTTAAATCTTTCTCTTAAAAAACCTCTTGCTTTGCAAAATCAGCAAAAGTATAATAGGAACCAAAGATTATAATTATTGGATTCTTTAGGTTATGAAATACGTTAAAAAGCCCATATCCGCAATCCTGCGATCCGGCAGAACCGTCTTTACATTCAAAGATATTTCTCTGATGTGGCGTAATACCGATCAAAAAGCTGTGATCGCCGGAATTAATTACTACGTAAGCACAGGCCAACTGCACAGGATACGGCGCGGCATCTATGCCAAAGATAAGAATTATGACAAAACAGAACTGGCCTGCAGAATCTGCACTCCGGCATATGTCAGTTTTGAAACTGTGCTGACGCGCGCGGGCATCAACTTTCAGTATTACGGGCAGATATTTATCGCATCGTATCTGGCGCGCGAAATCGTTGTCGATGGTCAGGTGTATCAATACCGAAAAATAAAGAATACTCTGTTGACCGATCCTGCGGGCGTTTTGAATAAAGACGGTATTGCCATCGCTACTTCGGAGCGGGCATTTTTAGACACGCTTTATCTCAACACGGATTATCATTTTGACAATCTTGCCTCGCTTAATTGGGACAAGGTTTTTGAAATGCTGCCTCTGTATTACAACAAAAGGATGACGCGGAAGGTTCAGGAATTCTTTGATGCCGATAAAGATAACAAGAAGTAACCACTATGACAATAAACGAGAAAATAAACACGCCGGTTCATAAAAATATATTATTTCAGATGCTCAAGGATATTTATACCGAGACAACCCTTGCGCCGCTTCTGGGATTTAAAGGCGGCACCGCGGCCTTCATGTTTTATGGACTCAACCGGTTTTCCGTCGATCTGGATTTTGATTTACTCGATGCGTCCAAAGAAAATGATGTATTTGAAAAAATTGTCGGGATGGCAAAGAATTATGGAACCATTAGAGACGCGCATAAAAAAAAGTACAGCCTTCTGGTGGTGCTTTCTTATGATGAAAAAGCGACAAACATCAAAATAGAGATCAATCGCCGCGCTTTCGGTTCAAGATACGAAATTCAAACATACCTGGGCGTGTCCATGCAGGTCATGGTGCGTGAGGATATGTACGCGCATAAACTGATGGCCATGTACGAAAGAATCGGCAAAACAAACCGCGACATTTACGATGTCTGGTTTTTCGCCCACAACCGCTGGCCGATTAATAAAGAAATCGTCGAGAAACGTGCCGGTATGGCTTACGGGCAACTGTTGCGGAAATGTATTGCGCGGCTGGAAAAAATGAGCGACCGCACCATTCTGAGTGGTCTGGGGGATCTGCTGACTGAAGAGCGCAAAAAATGGGCAAAGACGAAGTTACGGACGGATACGATCTTTTTGCTGAAGCTGGCTTTAGGAAACGTGCTCTAAATTGCGGCACTCTGTCCCCCGCTGGCGCGGCTAGTCCGGCGTATGCCTGGAGGGGTGTCGCGTGGCGACGGGGGTGGACTTTTCTTTTCTTAACTACTTAAAACTTAAAACTGTCTTGTTCACTCTTCACCATTCACTCGTTTTTTAACATAGAACTATCTTTTCCTTCCCCCTTCACTAATTTAAAGCCTATCGTGGTTGACACCCGCAACAGCAAAGGGTATATTTGAAACCCGTGAGTAGTGAACCTGAATTTCCGATTGTGGAAACAACATGAAAAATGAAGAATTCAAAAAAGGTGAGATCGTCATTTACAAAGCCAGAGGCGGACCATTAATCGACGTGCGCCTAAAAGAAGGAACTGTTTGGCTTGACGCACATTTAATTGCGGAGATATTTGATATTGATAGAACTGTTATTGTTAAGCACATAGGAAATATTTATAAAACTGGTGAGTTATCTGAAAGATCAACCTGTGCAAAAATTGCACAGGTTGCGGCTGATGGAAAAACACGCCAAATGAATACTTATAATCTTGATGTCATCCTATCCGTGGGTTACCGAGTTAATTCAAAACGCGCTACCCAATTCCGTATTTGGGCGACCAATGTTTTGCGCAAACATCTGGTTGACGGCTACACAATCAACGAAAAACGCTTGAAAGCCCAACACAACAAGATAAATGAGTTACAGGATGCTGTGCGCCTGCTGGGCAATATAGCCCTTTTGGAAGATGTGTCGGATGAAGCAAAAGGCATTGTTCAGATTATTACAGAATATACACGGGCATTAAATATTCTTGACGACTTTGATCATCAGAATCTTACCGTGCCCAAAGGCACAAAGAAGACAAAATACAAACTCACCTATGATGAAGCCAGAAATATCATTGACCAGATGCGGCATAAATTCAGAGATTCTGCTCTTGTGGGGCAAGAGAAGGATAAAAGTTTTCAGGGGTCCATCGGTGCGATTTACCAGACCTTCGACGGCAAAGATGTCTATCCCACCATAGAAGAGAAAGCCGCTCATCTACTTTATTTCGTAACAAAGAATCACAGTTTCATTGACGGCAATAAGCGCATTGCCGCCGCTCTATTCGTTTGCTTTCTTCAAAAAAGCGGCATCTTGCTTCACAAAGACGGTGGCAAACGCATTGACGATAATGCTCTCGTCGCTCTAACTCTCATGATTGCCGCAAGCAAACCGTCCGAAAAAGAAATCATGGTTAAAGTTATTTTGAATCTAATGAATGAAAAGAAGTGATGCGAAAGCGGATCGCCTTAAAACTTAAAACGGTCTTATTCACTCTTCACCGCTTTTTTAAACATAGAACATAGAACTTTTTACTCTTCACTCTTCACATTTCACGCTTCACTGGCTTTTAAACGTAGAACGTAGAACATTGAACAATTTTTATTTTCTCCATTTTATTCTTGCAATGTTATCAAGAAGTTGTAATATCGTGAAAATTCAATTCCGCTTAAGAAAAATAAATGTTAAATTATTACTACAGAGATTCAATCGAATTATTTCTAAAAAAAAGTACTGAAGAAATCATCGGTAAAATTACGCTTTCAAATCAATTCGACTCGAATACAAATCAGAGTAAATCTTGGGAGCATCAAATTCCAATGCTGAAAAGTGCATTGGAAGGTTTAAATGGCACTCTTTTTTTTGAATTTACCATCCCAAGAATGGGAAAAAGGGTAGATTGCTTAGTCATTATAGAAAATGTTGTATTTGTTATTGAGTTTAAGATAGGTGAAAAAAAATATTTAAACTCCAATATTGATCAAGTCTGGGACTATGCGCTCGATTTAAAAAATTTTCATAAACCAAGTCATAATGCCCTTTTAGTACCTATTTTGATTGCATCAGATGCAAAAAGGTCCTTTATCGAAATTTGCAAAACATCTCATAACGACAACTTAGTTTTACCCATAAAATCAAACAAAAATGATTTGCAGAATGTAATTCATAAATCTCTTTCTTTCTTTTCTGATAAAAGTATACTCGATGGTAATGAATATGCGAAAGGTAGTTATTCACCCACACCAACCATTATTGAAGCCGCCGTTTCGCTATACAATAATCATTCTGTTAAAAACATTACGCGCAAAGAAGCAGATGTCGTAAATTTAAGTCTTACAACATCATCTATTTCACGGATGATTGATTACGCAAAAACAAATAGTAAAAAAATAATTTGTTTTGTTACTGGTGTGCCTGGAGCAGGCAAAACGCTTGTTGGATTAAACGTTGCCACTACACTTTTAGACAAAGAAAAAAAGACTGCCAGCGTATTTTTATCAGGTAATGCGCCTTTGGTAGCGATACTTCAAGAAGCACTGACAAGGGATAAAGTACAAAACGAAAAACAATTAGGAAATAAAATAACAAGAGGTGTTGCAAAAGAAGGTGTAAAGGCTTTCATCCAAATCATTCATCATTATCGTGACGCATATTTAGTAGACCCTAATCCACCATATGACCACGTTGCTATTTTCGACGAAGCACAGAGAGCTTGGAACAAAGAGCAAACCATTAATTTTATGAAAAGAAAAAAGAATCAACAAAACTTTAAATATTCTGAACCAGAGTTTCTTATTTCTTGTCTTGATAGGCATGAAGATTGGGCCATTATTGTATGTTTGGTTGGTGGAGGGCAAGAAATTAATACAGGTGAAGCTGGTATATCAGAATGGTTAAATGCAATTTATTATTCTTTTCCTAATTGGGAAGTATGCATCTCGCCACATTTAACAGATAGCGAATATTCTGCTGTGGAGACAATTAACAAATTAAAAGAAAAATGTGTAACCAAGTTTGATGAAAATTTACATTTATCAGTTTCAATGCGTTCTTTTAGAGCTGAAAATGTTTCATTATTTGTCAAGCAAGTTTTAGATATGGATAAAGAGAATACTCAAAAGACATATTCTTTAATTTCTAAAAATTATCCAATAGTATTAACAAGAGACTTAGAGAAAGCAAAAGTTTGGCTAAAAGAAAAAGCTAGAGGTTCAGAAAGATATGGAATTGTTGTTTCATCGCAAGCACAAAGATTAAAACCACTTGCGATTGATGTAAAATCACCTATGAATCCAGTGCATTGGTTTCTTGAAGGGAAGAATGACGTTCGCTCATCATATTACCTCGAAGATATAGCAACTGAATTTCATGTTCAAGGTTTAGAACTTGATTGGGCTTGTGTCACTTGGGATGGCGATTTAAGATATTCTGAAAGCGGATGGAAAACATTTTCCTTTGTAGGAACTAAATGGCAAAACATTCATAAGGAAGACAAAAAGAAATATCTTATTAATGCTTATAGAGTTCTGTTGACTAGAGCTCGTCAGGGTATGGTAATAGTAGTTCCCGAAGGGAATATTGAAGATCCAACTAGAAACCCAGAATATTATGATAACACTTATAAATATTTAAAGAGTGTTGGTATTGATGAAATATAAAATAAACGGGACAGGTCCAATTTATTCTTCTTTACTGGAAAAATAGAACAAATTGTATGATGACGATGAGGAGTTTAAAATGGTCAAACATATTATCGTATGGCGTCTGAAAGAGACCGCACATGGGCACGATAAGGCCACAAACGCTCGGCTGATCAAAGAGAAGCTTGAAGGGCTCAACGGAAAAATTCCGGGCATGCTGAAAATGGAAGTCGGCATCGACTATTCGGGCATGGAAACCAGCGCTGATGTTGTCCTCTATTCAGAGTTTGCATCGAAAGAGGCGCTTGAAGGATATCAGGCACATCCTGATCACAAAGCCGTCGTGCCGTTCGTTAGAGAAGCTTGCAGCGAACGTCGTATGGTGGACTATGAAATATGATGAGATAAGCGCCCGCAATTAGTCTGTCAGGAGTAAGGATCATCGAAGGAGACGGATACCATTATTTACCGTTAATTGTTGTCGTTTTATCATTGAATTAACGAATAATTGACAAATAAGCGTTAATATGTCAGGGTGCCAATCATGGCAACCAGTAATACGACAAAAGAATATATCAAGGTTCTGAAGACGGATTACGATGCGTTGAGTAAGGGCAAGATGTCTTTGCTCAAGCTGATTGATGAGTCCGAACTGCCCGAGAGTGTCTTCAATTCTAATGCCATCGAAAATTCTACCCTGACCCTCAAAGAAACCGAACGCATTTTGCTGGAGATGGAAGTATCCCGCAATGTGTCCGTGCGGGAAGTGTTTGAAGCGAAGAATCTGGCGCGGGTGATGGAATATGTCCGGGGGCAATCCGTCGATGCTCTGCTTTCGATGGAAGGGATTCTCCTTTTGCATAAAATGCTTATGGGAAACATCAAAGATGATGTCGCCGGACGTTTCCGTAAAAAGGGCGAATACGTGCGCGTCAGCACGCATATCGCGCCGGCGCCGGAGCATGTGGAAAAAATGATCTCGTCAATTCTTTCGGAATATTATGCCGATCAGATCAGTTACTTTACCGACAAAATTGCCAGGTTCCATCTGGATTTTGAAACGATTCATCCGTTCTGTGACGGCAACGGCAGAATGGGTCGGGTTCTCATCAATTGTCAGCTCGGGCATTTTGGATTTCCAAACCTCATGATCCGCGATAAAGAAAAACAGTCTTATTATCGGGCGTTCGGTGAGTATAAGGATTCAAAAAAAACCAAAACCATGGAAGCAATCATTTCTCTGTCTTTGATGGAATCACTGCATAAAAGGATTGCCTGTCTCCGGGGCGATAAAATAATCACCCTTGCGGACTTTGCCAGGGTTCATAAAAAATCAATTAACACGTTAATCAACGCGGCTCGCAGGCAGACAATTCCTGCTTTCCGCGAAAAAGGTGTTTGGAAAATCGGAAAGTATCAATCATAGGCGGTTAAAGTTCGGGAATCAAAATCTAAAGAGGGTCAGGTTTGACTTTGCACAACGGGTGGCATAGACCTATCAATGCTCCCCGGTAACCGGGGGGGGCTGGATGTTCTGCGGAAGAAGTTGAGATGTATAACAAGCGGCAGGGTAAAATATCAACATGTGAGGTGAAGGCGATGAAAAAAGTGGTCAAGATTTTTCTGTTTGTTTCTCTTTGTGCTGTTGCGGCGACGGCCGGATACGGTGTTATTTCTCACAACGGCGGTCAGGATCGTCATCAGTCGGTGTCTTTGAATGAGCTGGGTAAAATAGTCAGTGTTTCGGATGCCGACGCTCATGTTGGCGGGCAGTGCTATCTTGACGATACCAGAATATCGCTTGTCGAGGGCGGGTGTTATAAGAAATGCCAGATCGCATACAGTAATGCCACCGAGCGCAGTGCCTGCGAGGTCGGATGCAGCATAGCCATATCCGTGGCCACGAAGTAGCAACCGCCACGGTTTGATGCTTTATTGTCCTGCTTTTCCGTCTTTTGTTTCCGCTTGCCGGATGCGTCTGGTAAAACGGTTAACGGTTCATTAAAGTTGAATGGGGTATGCAATGACAAAGAAATCGCTTCCTCTTTCCAGGGTTTACAGCCTGCTGGAGTCGGGGCCGGTGATTATGGTTTCGACTTCCCGCGGGGGAAAACCGAACGTTATGACGATGTCATGGCACACGATGATGGAGTTTGAGCCGCCGCTGGTGGGATTAATCATCAGTGATCGCAATTATTCCTTTGGAATGCTTTCGGCGGCCAAAGAGTGTGTGATCAATATTCCTACGGCGGATATCGCTGAAAAGGTTGTGGGCTGCGGCAATACGTCGGGCGCAAAAGTAAACAAGTTTAAAAAATTCGGCCTGACACCCAGGCTGGCTTCCCGGGTCGGAGCGCCTCTGATTGAAGAGTGCTATGCAAATCTGGAGTGCCGGGTGGCTGATACGGAACTGGTTGAAAAGTATGGTTTTTTTGTCGTCGAAGTTGTCAAAGCATGGATTGACCCCGGGGTGAAAAACCCGCGGACGATCCATCATCTTGGGAAAGAGGACTTTATGGTGGCCGGCGACAGAATAAAGCTAAAATCAAAAATGAAATAGAGGGGTTGCCGTGGATCATGCCTGCCGGAATCAAATATTTACACGGTTTAAATATTTTCCTTGACAAACAAACGGTAATTGAATAACTTCCACCTTTAAATTTTTAACTAAGTGGCGGTTTATTATGAAAACATTTTCAGCGAAGGCAGAAGAGACAAAACAGGATTGGTACGTGGTCGATGCGTCCGGTAAGGTATTGGGAAGGCTGGCCAGTGAAATCGCCCTGCGCCTTCGGGGCAAACATAAAGCGATTTATACCCCGCATGTCGATACCGGCGATTTTATCGTGGTGGTGAATGCCGAAAAGATTACCCTGACCGGCAAGAAGCTCACGGATAAAATTTATTACTCCTACTCCGGTTATCCGGGAGGATTAAGAGAAACGGCAGCCGGCAAGATGCTGGCGGAAAAACCGGAAAATCTCATTCGCATCGCCGTGGCCGGAATGATGCCGAAAAATAATCTTGGCAAAAAAATGCTCAAGAAGCTGAAGGTTTATAGTGGAAACGCCCATCCGCATGAAGCCCAGTGTCCAAAGACATTAGCGGTTTAATCGGGTTTCGGGCTATTATCGATTATATTTTTATTTGGGAGAGATCATGACTGTAGAACGTTTTTATGCAACCGGTAAGAGAAAGAGCGCGATTGCCCGTGTTTATATGAAATCAGGCAGCGGCGCTATCGTGGTGAATAAGAGAAACTATGAGGAATATTTTACACGCCCCAGTCTGAAAATGATTATTCGGCAGCCTCTGGAAATCACCGGCAAGAAGGATCAGTTCGATTTTTATGTGAATGTCCGCGGCGGCGGCGTTGCCGGTCAGGCCGGAGCGGTCAAACATGGCATTTCCAAAGTGCTTCAGGAGTACGACGCCGAGTTGCGCCCCATCCTGAAAAAAGCAGGATTCTTGACGCGTGATGCCCGTGTGGTCGAAAGAAAGAAATACGGACAACCGGGAGCCCGCAAGAAATTCCAATTCTCCAAACGCTAATCATCCAGGGGGGGCTTTCAGGCCTCCCTTTTTTTTGGAGTTTTTTATGACCATTCAAACAGCAATTTTCGGCGCCAGCGGCTACACGGGGCAGGAACTCATCAGGATTTTATCGGGGCATCCCCGGGTGGAATTGACGGCTGTTACATCCAGGCGCTATAACGGGGTTCCGGTGGCGGAGGTTTATCCGTCGCTTTCCGGTTTAACATCCATGAAATATTCCAACGCCACGCCTGGCGAGATTGCCGGGCGCTGTGATGTTGTTTTTCTGGCTCTGCCGCACGGTGTTTCCATGGATATCGCCCCCGTTTTTATCAAAGCGGGGAAGAAGGTGATTGATCTTTCCGCCGACTACCGTTTGCGGGATCAGGCCACTTACGAAAAATGGTACGCCAAACACGCAAGCGCCGATCTTTTCGGGCAGGCGGTCTATGGCCTTCCCGAGCTTTACCGGCAGGATATCAAAAAATCCCGGTTGATCGCCAATCCGGGCTGTTATCCGACCAGCATCATTCTGGGACTGGCGCCCGCGTTGAAAAATCAGCTCGTGGATGTTTCCACGATTATTGCCGATTCAGCCTCCGGCGTGAGCGGCGCGGGAAGGGACCCGGTTGTCGGCTCGCTTTTTTGCGAAGTTGACGGCGGATTTAAGGCCTATAAAGTCGGCAAGCACCGGCATACGCCGGAAATCGAACAGGAGTTGAACGCGCTGGCCGGTTCGAGGTTCGCGATTTCATTTACGCCGCATTTGCTGCCGGTGAAAAGGGGCATCTTAAGCACGATTTACGCGACGCTTGCGAAAGACATCACGCTTGCCGATCTTCATGCCTTGTATGCGTCTTTTTACGCCGCGGAAAAATTCGTGCGGGTCTGCCCTGTCGGGACGTATCCGAACATTTCTTCCGTCTGCGGCTCGAATTACTGCGATATCGGTCTGGCTCACGATCCGCGGACCAACCGGGTGGTTATTATTTCCGCCATTGACAATTTAATTAAGGGTGCGGCCGGACAGGCGGTGCAGAATATGAATCTGATCTGTTCCCTGGATGAAGACACGGGCTTGCCTGCGCTTCCGCTGTATCCCTGATGAAAGCAGAAAAACATGCCTCAAAAAGTATTTAATACAAAAACAAGACAAAAAGAAACGCTGCAACCGATCCGTGAAGGCGCCGTCGGTATGTATGTCTGCGGCATCACGGCGTACGATGTCTGTCATGTCGGTCATGCCCGTGCCGCGGTGGTGTTTGACGTCATCTTCCGGCATTTCAAAGCGCGCGGCTACGACGTGACGTATGTGAAAAATTTTACCGATATCGACGATAAGATCATTGACCGGGCGAACCGGGAAGGCGTCGGCATTGCGGAGATCGCCGGGCGGTATATCAAACTGCATGACGAAGATATGGCGGCGCTGAATGTTTTGCCCCCTACGGTAACGCCGAGGGCCACGGAGCACATGGAAGACATGATTGCGCTGATTGCAACGCTGGAAGAAAAAGGCGTTGCCTACCCCGTGGACGGCGATGTGTTTTTTGCGGTGAACAACTTTCCCGCCTACGGCGGATTGTCGGGGCGCAAGCTCGATGAGATGATGGCCGGCGCCCGTGTGGATGTGAATGACAAAAAAAGAAACCCGCTGGATTTTGTCCTCTGGAAAAAGAGCAAGGAAGGCGAGCCTTTCTGGGAAAGTCCGTGGGGAAAAGGCAGGCCGGGCTGGCACATTGAGTGTTCAGCCATGAGCCGGCGTTATCTGGGAGAGACCTTTGATATTCACGGCGGCGGCGAAGACCTGATTTTCCCGCACCACGAAAATGAAATTGCGCAATCCCAGGCGGCAACGGGGAAGCCTCCGGCCAATTACTGGGTGCACAACGGCTTTGTCAAAATCAATGCGGAGAAAATGTCCAAGTCTCTGGGGAATATTTTTCCGATACGCGAGATCATTCAACAATACCATCCGGAAGCCTTGCGTCTGTTTATGCTTCAGAGCCACTACAGAAGCCCGGTGGATTATTCGGATGCGTCTCTCAAAGAGGCCCGCACGGCGCTGATCCGCTGCTATACCGCCCTGCAACTGATGAAAGAAACACGGGCGAATCTGGGTTCTCAGTTCCCTGAAAATCTTCAACCGGCGCATCATGAGTATGTTAATAAATTAAATGGATTGAAGGATAAATTTGACGCCGCGCTCGACGATGATTTCAATACGGCGCAGGCCCTGGGATATGTCTTCGACGCCGCCCGACTGGTCAATAATGTTACCACCGCGGAAAAGAAGATGCCCGCATCAACAAAGCAAACCATTTTGGAGACCGCGGCAGCCGTTTTTGATCATTTTGGCGATGTGCTGGGTGTTTTTCAGTCTGATCCCGACGGTTTCTTTCATCGTGATCGCGATATTGAAGCCGGGAAGCGCGGTCTGGATATTGCCAAAATAGAAGCCCTGATTCTGGAGCGGCAGAAAGCCCGTGAAGACAAAGACTGGCAGCGGGCGGATGATATTCGCCAGGAACTGGCTTCGCGGAACATTACGTTAAAGGATTCGGCAGGCCGGACAACCTGGTTGATCGAATAGGACGCCGGCCGGTTTTCCCGCGCCCCGTTTCTAAAAGTATTCTTTCTCTCCTGATTGCTGAAATATCTGGAAAATAGCAGAAGTCGTGGTATATACTCTTCCGCATGGTTGTCATTTTATAATTTAAGTAAAATATCCTGTTTACTAAAGAGGCGCAGCATGAAAAATATATGGGGTAAGTGGCCGGTATTCGTTATTGTTTTTGTTGGGATTGCCGTTTTCGGGACGGTTTCCAGCGGCAAGGCCGCCGTGCGGGACAAGAATATTTATAAAGAGATTAAAACATTCAATGAAGTTCTGGATATGGTGCAGAAAAACTATGTGGAAGAGGTTGATTCCTCCATTCTCATTCAGGGCGCCATTAACGGCATGATGAAATCTCTCGATCCCCACAGTGCATTTATGACCCCCGAGCTTTATAAAGAACTGGAGGTGGAAACGCAGGGACATTTTGGCGGGGTCGGCATCGAAATTACCATCCTGAAAGATGTGTTGACCGTTGTGTCTCCGATTGAGGATACGCCGGCGGACAAGGCCGGTGTGAAATCCGGCGATCAGATCATCAAGATCGACGGTAAATCCACAAAAGATATTACCATGGTTGAAGCCGTGAAAAAGCTGCGCGGTCCGAAAAACACTAAAGTGACGATCACCATTATGCGGGAGAAGATGGCCCAGCCCAAAGACATTGTTTTGACCCGGGCTATTATTCAGGTCAAAAGCGTTAAAACGAAAACATTCGACGACCATATCGGCTATATCCGCATCGCGTCCTTCCAGGAAAGGACCGCCTCGGATTTGCGCAAAGCGCTGGGCGAAATGAGCGCAAAAGCAAAACCCATGAAGGGGCTGGTGCTGGATCTGAGAAATGATCCGGGCGGGCTTCTCAATCAGGCCATTGAAGTGTCCGACGTGTTTCTGAAGTCGGGTGTTATTGTCTCCACGCGCGGCCGAACGAAAAACATGGAAACGAAGGCGGCGGCGCGGGACAACGGCGACCAGGACGTCACCGTTCCCATCGTCGTTCTGGTGAATGAAGGGACGGCAAGCGCGGCGGAAATTGTAGCCGGCGCGCTGCAGGACAACGGACGGGCGCTGATTATAGGGACGCAGACCTTCGGCAAGGCGTCCGTGCAGACGGTCATTCCTCTGGAAGACGGTTCCGCGCTGAAATTAACGACGGCGCGTTATTATACCCCCAGCGGGAGATCCATTCAGGCCGAGGGGATTAAACCGGACATTATCGTTAAACTGGTGAAACCGTCCGAGGAGTCTGAGGATCCTCTGGAAGAAAGACTCCGGGAAAAGGACCTCAAGGGACATATCAAATCGGCAAAAGAGAACGGTAAACAGCTTGATGAAAATAAAGCGGAAGACCTCAAAGCAATGACGGATCTGGACAAGGACAATCAGATCAAGACGGCCGTTGATATTTTAAAAAGCTGGCAGATTATGAAAAAGAATATGGCAAACTGATGCCGTTCCCGCGGGAGAGCGGTTTTTGCCGCCTATGAAAAAGAAGAATCAAAATAAATATCTGACGGTGATTGTAAGCGCGCTGATTATTTTATCCCTTGCCGCCATCGGTTATATAATCCTGTTTCATCCGGACGAGCCGGTTGATGTCCGGCCGCAGGCCCCGCAGAAGAAGCAAGCGGCGCGGCCTAAGCCGAAAACCGCCGGGAAGGCAAAGACGCCGGTTTCGGCTCCGGCAAAAGAAAAGGCTGTTGCCAAAGCCGTTCCGCCGCGCTTGTTCGTAAGGCAGGCGGCCATTATTATTGACGACATCGGCCGCGATATGACGCCGGTGCGGGAGCTTTTAAGCATTGACGCGGATATTACCTTCGCCATCCTGCCGCTTCTGGCTCATTCGCGCGAAGCGGCGGAAACGCTGCATGAAGCCCATCGTGAAGTCCTGCTGCATCTGCCCATGGAGCCGCTTTCCTATCCGAAGGAAAAACCCGGCAGCGGCGCTCTTTTTACGGAAATGAATCAGGAGGAAATTATTTTCCAGATGGGGAAAAACCTGGCGTCGGTTCCCCATGCCTCCGGCGTCAACAACCATATGGGCTCGAAATTCATGGCCGACGAAGAAAAGCTGCTGACGGTTTTTAAGCAGTTGAAGAAAAATAATTTATTTTTTATTGATTCACGAACGACCCCTTCCTCAAAAACTCTGTCGGCTGCCGGGAAAGTTCATTTGACGGTCGCGTCGCGCAGAGTGTTTCTGGATAATGAGCGTGATTATTCGAAAATTTATCAGATTCTGATGGATGTGGCGGCGACGCCGGCCGGAGACGCTCCGCTGATTGTGATCGGCCACCCTTATCCTGAAACGATCCGGGCGATCAGAGACGCCGGTGAAGTTTTTCGGGAAAAAGGCGTTTTGATTGTTCCGGTGTCAAAGCTGTTGAAGAAGAATGCGCCGTCAGGGATTTCCTGAAGATTCACACGCGTTTGCAAGCATTGAGAGTGATCGCACGTTATGCAAAAAAAACTCATTACGCCATGGCTTTGCGGATTGCTTTTTTGCGCGATACTCGGTGGCTGCGCTTTTTTACCGTCGGGCCGGTCATTATCGTATCCCTCCGTCCCGGAGTCCTATTCCGGGAAGGCGGCTTATTATTATTCACTCTCCGTTCTGTCCCGGCTGGATGGCGATCTGACCGGCGCCATCGCACAACTGAAACAGGCGCTCGCCATTCATCCCGATTCGCCTTATCTGACCACCGAACTGGTTTCGCTGTACGTTGAAAATAATAATGCCGATCTGGCTTTGCCGCTGGGGGAGTCCGCCCTGGCTAAAAATCCCGGCAACAGCGAACTGCGTTCGATTATGGGCGGTTTATATTTTAACCTGCATGAATACGATAAGGCGATTCGGGAATATCAGACCATCATAGAGATGGATCCCCAAAATCCGGTTGCTTATTTGTATCTGGCGACCATTTATGCCCAGGAAAAAAAGTATGATTCGGCTGAGCGGGCTTATAAAAAATTACTGGAAATAGATCCCGATAACATTATCGGCATGTATTATTACGCGAGAACACTGGTCCAGATGGAGCGTTCCTCCGAGGCGGAAGCGCTCTTTCAAAAGATTACGGCGCAAGGGCCGGAGTTTGAAGCGGCCTGGCTGGGTCTGGCCGCGCTTTACGAAGATCAGAAAAAATATGACGAGGCCATTGATGTGTATCGCCGCTATCTGGAGATCAATCCCGCCCGGATCGGTTTTCGCATGAAGATTGCGGAACTGCTGGTTAAAACAAATCAGGAGGTCCGCGCGGAAAAAGAGTTTCAGGAAATTTTGAAGATTAGCCCCGCCAACAGGGAAGTGCGCAGGGCGTTGGGGCTTTTATATTACGATATGCGCCGGTTTGATGCGGCGGCCGCTCAATTTTCTTCGCTGCTGGAGAAGACGCCCGCTGACGACAAATTGAACTATCTTTTCGCCAATGCGTTGGAGCAAAAGGGCGATCTGGGGGCGGCGCGGGCGGCTTATCAAAAAGTTTCACCGGCATTTGAATTATATGCCAACGCCCAGGTTCACGCGGCCATGATTCTTAAGAAAGAAGGCAAACTGGATGACGCCATCGGGGCGATCACCCGGTCTATTCAAAAGAAAGCCGATCAGCCCCTGCAGTATCTCTATCTGTCATCCTTGCATGAAGAGAAAAAAGATCTGGCCGCCGCGGAAAAAACCGTCGTTGAAGGCATTGAACGTTTTCCCCGCAATGCGGATCTGCATTACGTTTTAGGGTCCATTCTTGAGAAAACGAACCGCTTTGAGGAAAGCATCAAATCCATGGAAAAAGTGCTGGACATTGATCCGCAAAATGCGGACGCGCTTAATTTCATCGGTTATTCCTATGCCGATCGCGGCATGAACCTGGACGCGGCCGAGCAAATGATCCTTCAGGCCCTCAAGATCAAACCGGACAACGGCTATATTCTGGATTCGCTGGGATGGGTGTGTTTTAAAAAAGATCAATACGACAGCGCATTGAAGCATATCCGGAGAGCGTTGGATTTGCAGCCCAATGACGCCAATATTATGGAGCATCTGGGAGATGTTTATTTAAAAATCGGCCGGGATAAAGAGGCTCTGGACTATTACCGGAAGGCCGAAAAAATTGATCCGGACAATGGCGCGCTGAAAAAGAAAATCGACAATCTGCTCAACAAAAAATAGCGGGCCGCCTGCGTCGGATTTTTGCGGGAAGCGTTTCTTATATGCTGAATCGATGGTTTTTAATCCGGCCAATCATAATGGTCCTGGCGTTTTCGATGCTGGTTGCCGGCTGTGCCGGAAAAAATGTTGCCGGACCCGACGCGCTTTCCGGAAAATCTTCAGAGATGATTTCCCGGACAATTGATGAAGGGGATAGAATTGTCGCCGTGGCGCGGATAGCATTGACCACGGCGCAGGGCAATTATCCGGTCCGGGTTGCATTGATTTTGCAGAAACCTTCCTGGCTTCGTCTGGAAATGCTGCCGGTGATCGGCACCCCCGATTTTTTTCTGACCGCAACGCCTGACGAGATGAGAATATTTATTCCATCGCGAGGTGAGTTTTATGCGGGGAAACCCTCCGCTGAAAATCTGGCCCGTTTTTTACCCTGGGCGTTCAACATCGAAGATCTCGTCATGATTTTTTCCGGCGCGTATCCGCGTTTGCCCGGGAAGGATGTGTCTTATAAACGATTCATGGAAGATGCCTTGATGCGCGTGGACATGACCGCGCCCGGCGGTGATTCGCAGTCGATCTGGTTTGCGCAAAACGGACAACCGGTAAAACTTGTCCGCAAGGGAGCGGATCACGGAGAAATTTATCAGGCGTTCTATGAGGACTATACGCCGGGAAGCCCTGTTGCCCGAAGGATAACCATTAAAATGGCCGATCAGGTGACAGCCGTTTCGGTAAGCTATACGGATATCAATATCGAAAAAGCAACGGACATGTCGATCTTTAAATTACCGGTTGCCGCGGGAATCAAGACCATTCAGATGGATTAATCCAAGCGGGAAAACAACCTGATCTCCATAATACACCGGCAAAAGGGGCATGATGTAAGGCCCCTTTGATGGATGAAAAGAGGGATTTATCTGATTTCCTGAAGTTTGGAACGCGCAATGCGCGCCTGGCTGGTGTTGGGATATTCCCTGGTGACCTGCTGCAGAATCAGCTTGGCGCTGGCCTTGTCACCCAGATTTTGAAAGGAAAGCCCCTGCTTTAACAGGGCGTAAGGGACTTTATTGCTGCTGGGGAATTTTTTGGTCACTTTTTCATATTCCAGAATGGCTTTTTCGTATTTCTTTTCAAAGAAATAACATTCGCCAACCCAGAACTGGGCATTGTCGGAATACTCGCCGGACGGATAGGCGGCCAGGAAGCCTTGAAAGGCTTCTCTGGCTTTCGTGTAATGGCCGCTTTTAAAGGTCTGATAGGCTGCCGCATAGGCTGCCGCCTTATCCTGTTTCCCGGAAGCGGTTAAAGCGGAACTGTCGATATCACTGGAAGATCCTTTTTTGCTGATTTCCAGAAAGTTTTCAATAAAATTGATCTTCAGGAGAAGGTTGTCAATTTTTTCCCTGTATTCGTCCTCTTTTTTGGCATCCCGCGTCATGTCCTTTTTTAAGGCTTCAACCTGTCCGCGCAATTGCGAAATATGATCGCGCAGTTCCGCAAAGTCGGCGCTGGTATTTGCCTGCCCCTTGCGCATGGAAGACAGATCTTCGATGTTTTTTGTCTGCTTTTCTTCCACGGCCGCTAATCGCGCATCCACGCGTTTTTCCAAAGCGGAAAGCTTGTCGTCCATCTGCGCACCCAGTTCCGCGCGGGCGGCCTTTAAATCCGATGATGTCGCGCATGCGGTCAGTGAAAAAACCAAAGCCGGCAAGATAAGATATAGAAAGCGTCTCAAAGTATTATTTCCTTCTGATTCCAAGAGGTTTTTATTTCAAAAGAAACTGTGCGCGCCTGTTTTTCGCCCAGGCTTCTTCCGTGTTTTGCGTATCCAGCGGCCGCTCTTCGCCGTAGCTGATGGTTTCCATACGCGATGCGTTGATACCCAGATTCACCAGGTACTGTTTGGCTTCCTGCGCGCGCCTTTCTCCCAGAGCCATGTTATATTCGGCGGTGCCTCTTTCATCGCAGTGTCCTTCGACAATAATTCCGGCGTCGCTCTTTTTTGTGAATATTTCGGCGTTGGCCTTCAATATTTCACGGGCGTCCACGCGGATGCTGGATTTGTCGTAATCGAAATAGATATTCTGAAGGTTCAGATCCACCGGTTTTTGGGCGGCTGCCGCTCTGGCCTCCGCGTCCCGTTCGGCCTGCGCTTTCAACGCCGCTTCCCGGTCTGCCAGTTCCTTTGCCTTGCGGGCTGCTTCATCGTCCACGGTTGCGGAAGCCGCCTCTTTCGCGGCCGCAGCCTGCTGTTCCTGAAGTGCTTCGTCCTTTACAACCGCTTTCTTTTCCGCGCAACCGCTGAACAGGGTTAAACTGAATGCAAAAACGATTAATAATCCAATCAATGTCAGATGTCTTTTCATGGTTTACTCCTTTCTCTTTTAACGTAGATGGTTCTTAATTGATTTACACTGGCTAAAGTAAAACACAACTTACCGGCGGACGTCAACTATAATATAAATATTTTATTGGAATCCGGGCGACCAGGCCGGCATGACCAGATGAGAGTTGTCTTCCTTCAGGACGCGTGTGTTCAACCCGTTGGAATTTATGATGCTGATGCGGCTTTTTGAGCCCTGCCGCGAACTGAAAACAATTTGCCTGCCGGAAGGAGACCAGGAGGGATATTCGTTGTCCGCATTGTCAAATGTCAGTTGAATCGGATTGTTGCCTTCCTCATCCACGGAGAAGATCTGATACCTGTGATTCATGAGGCCTTCATAAGCAATCCGGCCGCCACGGGGAGACCAGGAAGGAGATGTGTTGTAATTGCCGGCATAGGTTATTCTTTTAACATTGTTGCCGTCCGCGTCCATGGTAAATATTTGCGGGGAGCCGGAGCGGTTGGACACGAAGGCGATTTTTTTGCCGCAGGGCGACCAGGCCGGAGAAACATCAATGGAATACCCGCGGGTTAATCGCTGGAGAGCCAGGGTGTCGATATCCAGGGAATAAATCTCTTCGTTGCCGTCCTTGCTCAGCGTCAGCAGCAGTTTTTTGCTGTCCGGGGAGAATGATCCGCATAAATTCAAGCCGCTGAACGAAGACACTTTTTTTTCTTTTCCGGTTTTTAAAGAACGCAGATAAACTTCGGGACGGCCGCTTTTGTAGGACGTAAAAGCAAAATACTGGCCGTCCGGCGACCAGCGCGGGGCCACGACAATGCTTTGATGACCGGTCAGATTTTTCAGGTCGGAGGCGTCATAATTTATCGTGTAAATATCCTGTTTTCCATTTTTTTTGATGACGAAAGCAATTTTTGAATTGAAGTCTCCTTTGTCCCCGGCCAGTGCAAACAGGATATCGCCGGCAATGGAGCGGGCGATCGCCGGCAGGTCATCGTTTTTTCCGGAGTATTGTTTATTGAAAAGCATCTGGCCGCGCGTGACGTCGTACAGGCGGCTTACCGCATCCACGTTTCCGCCACGGACGATCACATCGCCGCGCAGGAGAAAGTCGGCGCCGATCAGGGTCCAGTCGGGGAAATGGATGATTTCCGAAAGGCCGGGTTCAGGGCTGTCCAGAAAGCTTTTTTTGTCCAGAACATTAAATATGCCCGATAAATTCAAACAACTCCGGATGTGGTCGGCCAGGGCGATGTTTAGATCAGATGATTTGCCGGGTTGCGGATTTTTGATTTGAAAATCACTGACGGCAATCGGGAATTGTTGAAAACCCGGCGCGTCAATATCAATATATACTTTGGCCGTGGCGATGCCGTTCGCGCCGCAAACGATCCAGAAAGCGAGCAGAACCACACAAGCCAGACGATATTTTCTCTTCATAATCATTCATTACCCTTAAAGGCGGCAGGCCTAGCGCAATTCCGCGGAATGAAACCGGATGCCGATTTCAATGGAGCGGTCAGGCGTCCATCCCGCAAGAGGCGGAAAGGGGCTTGATTTTTTAACCGCGCGGAGAGCGGATTCGTCAAAATAGCGATTGCCGGAGCGTTTTTCAAAACCAATATACTCCAGAGCGCCGCTTTGAGCAATTCTTACTTCGATAATGGCTTCCACATTGTTTTTAGGCATCAAAGCGGCGGGAAGCATCCAGTTCTTTTTTACCCTGGACCAGACAAAACGGTTGTAGTCGTTTATCCGCGATTGATTCCGGGACGCGGCGGCTGAAGCGCCGGAGGCCTGCGCGGCGGGCGCTTTACCTGTCCTGTTGTCTTCCGGGGCGGCGAGGTCTTTCTGCCGGATGGCGCTGATTGCTTTTTCAATGTCCGTTTTAGCGGTATCTGTTTTTTTAATGATGGACGCGGATTTCGACGTCACGGGATTCTGCTTCAGAATCACAGACGGCGGGAGCGGCTGCAGGATGCTTTGGGGTCCGGAGGAGGCTTCCCGCGGGGACTGCATGACTTCGGGTCCCACCAGCGCAACGGAATAAGGAGCGCCGAAGGTCAACTGCCTTGAAGCGCCGGGCACGGTCATGATGACGGCGGTAAGAACAGCAACGTGAAGAAACAGAGAGGCGAAAAACATGTTGCGGGGGTTGCCGGTGTTGCCGAAAGAACCTTTATGAGGCGCCCGGGATGTCATTTTGATCCTTCGGGCGGTTCGGTAATCATGCCGAGTTTATCGACGCCGGCCTTGCGTATTTCCGACATCACTTCGACGACAAAGCCGTAAGGGATGTTTTTATCGGCGCGCAAAAAAATCTCCCGATCCACCCGCTTTTCAAAGATGGCTGTGAGCTTCGCGTTGAGATCCTGAAACGGTATTCGGTTTTTGTTTAAATAAATTTCTTTGTTTTCATTAATGCTCAGGATCAGTTTTTCTTCCGCGAGGTCGATGCTGTTGGATTTGACGCGCGGGAGATTAACGTCAATGCCCATGGAAAGCATCGGCGCGGTGACCATAAAGATGATCAGGAGCACCAGCATGACGTCCACCAGCGGCGTAACGTTAATTTCGGACATCGATCTTTTTTCGGACTGCCTTCTGCGTGTGTGGCGCATTATCCTTTATCCTGCATCTGCTTATTTTCTGCTTATTTACGGATCAGAAAACGCTCGACGATATTGAGAAACTCGTCGGCGAAATTATCCATTTCCTGCACCATGGTTTTGGATTTATTCAGAAAGTAATTGTAGAAAATGACCGCCGGGATGGCCGCGGCCAATCCCGCCGCCGTGGCAATAAGCGCTTCCGAGATGCCGGGAGCGACAACGGCCAGTGTCGCCGAACCGCGCGCGCCGATGGATTGGAAGGTCTCCATAATTCCCCAGACGGTGCCGAACAGGCCGATAAAGGGGCTGGCGGAACCGGTGGTGGCCAGAAATCCCAGCGCGCTTTCCAGTTTGGTCATTTCCGTGTTGGATGCCCGATTGAGCGCCCGCTGCACATTATCCAAAGAAGAAAGGCTGATGTCTTCGCTGCGCGTTGCTTCCTTGGACACCTGATTCATTTTCATCAGTTCCGTATAGCCGACGCGGAAAACTTCCGCCGTTGTCGAATACGAATATTTTTTTGTCGCCGGCAGCACTTCGGACAGCTTGCTGCTGTGCTGATAGTCGGCACCAAAAGCTTCATTTTCCGTTTTGATTTTTCGATAATAGATGAATTTCAGAAAAATGATCGTCCAGGAAACGATAGAGAGAATGAGCAGAATCAGTAAAACAAATTTGACCATCAATCCGGCATTTAAAATCATGCTCAGAAGAGAGCCGTGAAAATTGCTCCCGATATCTAAAGACCCAACATTATTCACTTTATTATCTCCAAAAATGGTTTTAAAATTTGTGTCGTAACCTAAAGGAAAAAAAAGGGCTTGTCAATACATCTTTTTAGACGCCACGGGCCAGATAGCGGAGATGATCGTCCAGAATGTACTTCCAGTTGCAGCAGGCCTGGTTTTCTTCCCGACCGCTGCTGCGCATGTTTAATTCGGGGCAGCCGCCCATGCAGATCGGCAGCATGATGCAGGACGCACAGGATATCTGGTCGAAGGGCCGGAAATCATGCCAGCGAGTGATTCGGTCGTTCAATTCCAAACCTCCGTTGCCTACGCATCCTACGGAAAATTCCCGGCGCCCCAGATCGAGCCAGCACTTGTAAAGGTCTCCATCCGGACCGATGACAAAGGAGTCGGCGCCAACGGCGGTGCAAATACTTTCTTTGGCTACGGGGAATTCCTCGACAACGGCAAAACCATCGGCGTTGATGCCGGTCTTAAGGAGGTCGAGCTGCAAACGGTAAAAGGCCTCATTGCTTAGGCAGACGCCGTTTTGGCAGGTTGTTGTGTAGGAACGCACCGGCGACACATAGAAGGTTGTGCGTTTCCGGTCGGCGAGAATCCCTTCCTCTTGCAGGACGCGTTTTAGGTCGGCGACGTTTTCCCTGTTGTCAGCGCTCACATTCATGCGAATGCTGAAGCGCATCAAATCGAGGCAAGTCTTGATGTTCGAAAGGATCCGGTCAAAGGTTCCCGCCCCGTTCTTGAGGATACGGGTTTGATCATGCCGTAGGCGTGGTCCGTCCAAGGTGACCTGCATCAGGCCGACATTCAGGGCTGCCAAACGCGCCGCCGTCTTCCTGGTTAGCAGATAGCCGTTGCTGATGATATTGGCCGAGTAGGTGATGCTACGGGCGGCGCATGCCGCCATAATTCGTTCGGAGAGAAAGGTTATGGCACGCAGACTCTCCGGCAGCAGTGGTTCTCCGCCATACCAGGTAACATGCATGCTTTGGTATTTTCCTGCCGCCAGTTCTTCCTCAATGAAAGATGCCACACGCCGCTGCATTTCCTCAGACATCCGGCGATGATTCAGATGTTCGTAACAATAAGGACAGGCGAAGTTACACGCATCCGTCGGCGCAATGGTGAGGCCGAGGTGATCGCGGGTATTCTTCCGGACATTGAAACGGGCGGTGACGGCGGCCCGCTCTGCTTCAGGATCATCGACAAAAAATCCACGATGACGCAACTCGAAGGCGATTTGCCGGACCTCATCCGACTGCGGCAAGGTTCGAGTATCTGTGTTTAGGGAAAAGATGAGATCTTCCGCCTCGTGATACAGAGAGGCAGGCAGACGGCCGAAATAAAGGGAATGAGTGTTGAAGATCAACACCTCATTTCCTTCCGGCAAAATGACATTATAGAGGGAGCGGGCCAGCATACTCTAGCAAAGATTGTCGCATCCGCCGCCCTTGGGTGGACAGAAGCCGGTCTGTGTGCAATCCCGGGCTGTTATCATGGCGCGACCCAGGTGGAATGTTCCTGCATGCGACGTGAGGAAGCGACCCTGCCGCAGATCGAGACTTGGGCGGGACGAAGTCGAGATACCGGGGAATTCGTCCAGCATGCAGCCGCCCTTACGCAGGGGATCCAAAGCAAGGCAGACTGGCGGATTCATGGAACCGCCCCATTCTTTCTCCCGAGGATCGAGGAGCTGGCAGGAGAGTCCGGCAAATCCGGCGGCGTTGACGGCGACGCTCTTATCGTTCTTGCCGCATAACTGGTTGGGAGATTTGCAGTCGCACCCTGTATTCCCGGCGACGCAATCACAAGTTAAGGTTCCCCCGGAACAGGAGGATAAGGTCGCGCCCAGGCAGCATTCGCTATCGGCCGCTATCCCCGACCAGGTTGCAGTGGGAGTCCGGATCCACGCCAGGGAGGGTTCAAAGATACATTTCCGGTTGTTGGTAAAGCAGGCCTTTTCTTTAACTGGGGAGAAGCAACATGCCAGCTTGTTGCGGAATACATCAGCGGGGAACAGGGCATCTACCTTTTCCAGCCAGTTCGTGAGCCACTTTAGGGAATCCATTTTCTCCCCATGGTAGGTTGCCATCCTTTCTGTCATTCTGGCAAAATCCTTCAGGGTCTTCTTGGTGGCACCATATTGGGACATGTTGACGATTTCGGCTGGTTCCAGATAAGCGCGAAGGAACTCGACGGCGCTGTAAACGGCCTCGCGAAGCCGGTCCACTTCCCTTTTATCAACCGTTTTGCTCGACTGGCTGGCGTTCTTTTCGATCTGGCGGAGTTGATCCGCTGGTACATCGGTAAATTCCCCGTACCAGCCCAGCAGCGTTTCCAAGATTAGATGCCTTTGCTTTGGGCTAAGGGGTTGTGCCTTGAGTGGTAGCCTAGAGACGGCCTTGGAAAAATTCAACCAATGAAGCAATATTGCGTTTGACATGAGGTGCCTCCTTATTTTGATTGATAGCTTCTGCCGCAAGAGAGCGGGAATAAAACAACCCTTTACGGTGTTACCGATGGATGATTCAGGTTGATAAGAAATACTTTTTATATGCGTCAGTATAGGAAACGCTGTTGGGTATGTCAAGGAAATATTTGGGGAAAATAAGAAAAAAAGGGCTTGTCAATACATCTTTTTAGACGCCGACAGGATCAGGTTGGATTGCTGCGGCCATGGTGCGAGGCTGCGGGCGGCGTGGCGTGTTATCTGCGGCAAAGAGAAAAGATGATGATCAGACCGTTGACAAAGTAAAAGATGCGGATGTATTTGCCGTAGCGGTCCAGTTCCGGCCAGTTTTTTACGGTGCGTGCCAGCAGCCAGAGACGGATCAGAAGAGGACTGGTCAGAAACGTGCACCAGGCCAAAGGCGACAGATGGCCGCTGATAATCAAAACGATGATGCTTACGTAAATAACAATCCCGTAAACCCAGAGGCCGTAGAGCGCCTTTTTCTTTCCCAGGCGAACCGCCAGCGTACGTTTTCCCGCCTGTTCATCCGTGTCAATATCAGGGATGCTTTGATAATAAAGGATCAAAGACACCATCAGGCCGATGGGAATCGAGACCGGCAGCGCCGTCCAGTCCACGCGTCCCAAAAGCACCCAGGAACAGCCCAGAACCATCACCGGCCCCATGTTGATGCCGACAAAAAGCTCGCCCAGGCCGTGGTATCCGTAGCGGATGGGAGGCGCCACGTAAAAGAGACTGCTGAACGCGGCAATGGCCATCAGCGGAAGAATCGCCCAGAGTTTCAGCGAAAAGGTCAAGCCCAAACCGATAACGGATGCCACAATGTAAAGAAGAATAATCGCCGTGCGCAATTCGGAAAGCGTGATTTTGCCGTCCTGAAGCACACGCGATCCGCCGATGGAATCCCCCGCATCCGTGCCCTGCATGTGGTCGAAATAGTCATTGGCGATGTTGGTGGCAAAATGAACCAGGAAAGAGGCGAGCAGGATCAGGGCAAACGGCAGGACGCTGAAAGCGCCCTGCCGGCCTGCGACAACAGCCCCGGCGGAAAGCGGTATAAGCGTTGCGATAAAAAAGGGCGGGCGGCTGGCCTGAACCCATGCTTTTAATTTCTTCGAATGCATAGCGTCAGCCCTATATCAGAATTTCGCGAATCGCGCGACTGATCTCCCGCGGATATTGAATGGAAATATTGTGAGACGCATTTTTGAACGTTTTGACGGTCATTTCCGGCAGCGCCTTACGGACCTGTCCGGCTGTTTGCCGATAGGCTTCGTCCTGTTCGCCGCAGAAATAATAAACGGGAACACGGCAGGCGGCCAGTTTTGCGGCCAGAAACTCGTGGCCGCCAACGCTCAGGATGTTCAATGCCTGTTGATATTCGGCAACCGGATGGCGGAGCTTGTCCTCGATCAGGGTGTGCAAATGCGCTGTTTGCGGAAGCGTCCGAAAAAGAGGGAGAGCATACCAGTTTTCCAGAAAGGCGCGAAAATCATCCTGTGTTTTGATGTTCGACATCAGGGATTGATCCCTTTTCAAACGGTCGGTTCTTTCCGCTTTGTCGGAAATGCCGAAGGACGCCGATTCCAGCAAAAACCGCTCAATCCGGCCGGGTGAAGCGATGGCGATGTGCTGGGCAATCCGGCCGCCCATTGAATACCCGTAAAGGGTGAAGCGCTCAATGCCGAGCGTATCCAGGTCTTCCATAATAAGGCCAGCCGTGTCTTCCATACCGCATAATTGCTTCAGGCGGTCGCTTGCGCCGAAGAGCGATGCCCCATGTCCCGGCAGATCAAACGCGATGCAGCGGAACGGATGGAGGCCTTTGCGTAACTTCTTGTCATCAACAGGATGGTCATTCCCGCGAAGGCGGGAATCCAGTATTTTCAATTGATTCCTGGATTCCCGCCTTCGCGGGAATGACGGGGAAAAGGTATTGCGCAGGGGATTTGTATTGGACAGCAAGTCCATGATGATTTTCCAGTTTTTGGCCTGTCCCATAAAACCGTGGAGGAAAACGATGACCGGGGCATCGGAGGGTCCCGTCTCTTCATAGTGCAGGTGAGTTTTTCTCAATTCTCCGGACTTTCCTTTCGCCATGATTCGGGCAAGCTTTGTCAACGCCTCCCGGCTGTATTTCATTTTTCCCTGACGATCATCGGGCGTAAGCCGGATGATTCTTTTGGGAAGCTTGTAGCCCGGCAGGTCGTTGCGGAGTTTATCGAGGATGTTTTTTTCGTCAAAAGGGGCGGGTGTTTCAATAAACGCCCAGGGCGTCCGTCCGAATTCCGGATGCGGTGCGGGGACTACCATGGCCGAGATAATTCCGTTTTGTCGAAGCAGGTGGTTTTCAATTTCCTGCGGAGAAATGTTTTCACCACCCGAGATAAAGATGCCATCCGTGCGCCCATGAATCATCAGATTTCCTGCTTCGTCAATGGTTCCGCTGTCGGCTGTTTTGTAAAAGCCGTCTTGATCGAAAGGACGGCTTTTACGATCGTCCAGATATCGTTTAAAGAGAGTTTTCCCGCCAAGCAAAACAGCGCCGTCATTCGCGATGCGAATGTCGCGATAAGGAACAACTTGTCCCGCGGTGTGATAGGCTTGCCGCGCATTTCCATTGGCAACACCGGTGACCTGAGCGCAGGATTCCGTGCATCCATATGTCGGCATGATCGGCAGACCCAGGTCGAGGGACTTGTCCATCAGCCAGCCAGGCGTTGGCGCGCCGCCCAGCATGATCGTTTTCATGGCTTTCATGAGAGGGATCATCCCTTCCGTTTCGAGCAGGCGGATCAGTTGTGCGGGAACCAGAGAAATGATGGTGGGACGATATTGCCGGATGGAAGCCTCCAGAGGTTGTGGCGAGTCGGGTAAAATGCAGGCGCCGCCCGAAAGCAGCGTTCGCGCCCAGATCAGTGCGCCGCCCACATGAAAAAGCGGCAGGCTCAACAGCCAGCGGTCCGAAGTGTCAACCCCGATGAATTCGTTGGTTCCCAGGGCGCTGTAAATATAGTTGCCTACCGTGTGGACAATGCCGCGGGGCTTGCCGGTAGAGCCGGAGGTAAAGATGACGCTTGCCTCCTGCCGGAACGGAATGGCGGGCCACTTAATGTTCTGATCCGTAGGGCGGCGGGGAGTCAGTACCATCCTCGTGGAAATAACCGCACATATGGCTTCCTCCGGCGCTTTTGAATCTGTTATCAAAAAATCGATGGGTATGCCGGGAAGAAGGTTGGCAAGCGGCGCTTTGAAATCCAGGGGAATATAGAGAAAATCCATGACCCAGGCCGCCAGAAAAAGATAAAGGTGCAATTCGCTGTTTGCGCCATGCAGGGCCACAAGGTTTCTTTTACCGACGCCTGCGTCAGCCAGATTGGCGATGATCCCGCGCAGTTTTTCTTCAACCTCGCCGAAGGTCAGGGAAGCGCCGGATGTTGTTAACGCCGGATTTTTCCCGTGCGTCTGAAACAGACGGTCCAGGCGGATGGAGCTTTTGAGGATAAACGACGGTTTCATAAATTCTCTCTGGAGAGGACGCTGAAATTTAAAGGTATCCCTGACAGCAGCTTTCGGGGAATCAGCAGGAACCCTCCGGAAATCGTCGGCGATTGCGTCAGGACATCCGATTCCAGATACCGCAGCGTATCGAAGCCGCAGGCAGTATCGGAGGAAAGACCTGTAAGACGGGAGAACACGCCAAGTGTTGCGAGACCGATGCCGGTGTTAAATGAAGAACTCCAGACGGTTTGAATGTTTTGCTTTTTGGCGTCCGCCATGAAAGCAGCCATGCCGGAAAGTCCGGCAAAGAGTCCCGGTTTCAAAATAACGGTCCGGACATAAGAAGGAAGCTTTGCCGGATCGGGATGAGACGGGTCAAGATGCCGGGGCAGCGACTCATCGAGCGCCTGTGGCCACGGGACATTTGCGGATGGCAGCGACGCAATGTCGCGCAGAGGCTCTTCCGCATATTCCACGTTCAAATGGCCGAGCGCGGAAAAATAACGGGCATACGTTGATGCGGATAACGACCGGTTGCCGTCCAGGCGCAGAATCAAATCCATTCCCACGGCATCGGCGAGCCGGAGAATTTGACGGATTTCCTGATCCGCCGGCAGTCTGCCGATTTTGACTTTGATAGTTTTCATGCCGCCTGCTTTCAGGGTTTGAATCTGTGCGTCCGCTTGCCCGTCCGCCGGATCGGGAATAAAAAGACCGTTAATCGGCACTGTGACAGGATCGGGCAAACCGGTCGGATCATCCTGAAGATGCAGGCTGAGCAGGGCGCTCTCCAGGCCGAAAAGCGTATGGGATGAAAGACCGGCAGGCACGGCGGCCAGGCCCAGGCCGGGGCTTGCCAGCCTGAATTGACCGGAATGAAAAGAGGCGTTGTCAAGCGTTTTGCGCAAGCCGGACAAATCGTTGCGGCATTGCTCAAGACTTGTCTGATCCAGCCCGATCAGCGGCGCAATTTCTCCATATCCGGTCCTGCCTTTGTGATCCGTCAGGGCGATGATCAAGCCTTCCCGATCATGCAGTAAGGCATCACCGACCTTTATCGGCCGGATAAAGCGGATTGAAAATCGATAAACATCAAAGACTGCAATGTTCAATAGTGCCATGGGAACTTTTTAAAATCCTTGGGCCGTTTCTGCAAAAAAGAATCGCGTCCTTCTTCGGCCTCCGGCGTTCCGTAGGCCAGACGCGTGGCTTCCCCGGCAAAGAGCTGCTGCCCCACCAGGCCGTCGTCGGGCAGATTGAAACCGAATTTCAGCATCCGCATGGCCGTGGGCGATTTCGCATTCATGACGCCCGCCCATTCGAGGGCGACTTTTTCCAGATCCTGATGATCGACCACCTTGTTGACCATGCCCATCTCAAAGGCTTCCCGGGCGGAATAATTAAAGCCCAGAAAGAAAATTTCACGCGCTCTTTTCTGGCCGATCTGCCGGGCCAGATACGCGGAGCCGTAGCCGCTGTCGAAGCTGGCCACATCCGGATCGGTCTGCTTGAAGACGGCGTGCTCGCGCGAGGCAAGCGTCAGGTCGCAGACCACATGCAGGCTGTGTCCGCCGCCCACCGCCCAGCCGGGAACCACGGCCATGACAATTTTGGGCATGAAGCGGATGAGGCGTTGTACTTCGAGGATATGCAAACGTCCCAATCGTCCCGGATCAACCTTTTTGCCTTTTTCATATTTGTAGCCGTCTTTGCCGCGAATGCGCTGATCGCCGCCGGAGCAAAAGGCCCAGACGCCGTCTTTGGGCGACGGTCCGTTGCCGGTAAGGAGCACGCAGCCGACATCCGTCGTCATGCGCGCATGATCCAGCGCGGTGTAGAGTTCATCAACGGTTTGAGGCCGGAAAGCGTTGCGGACCTCCGGCCGGTTGAAGGCAATCCGCACCGTTCCCTGGTCTTTTGCGCGATGGTAGGTGATGTCCTGAAATTTAAAACCGGGAACCTGCCGCCAGCTTTTGGAATTAAAGATTTCCGATATCATAAGGTCTCTCTTTCTGTTTTATCGTTTAAGGCAGGCGAACCTGCTGCATGGCTTGAAATATCCGCAGATCATCCTCCGGCGACACGACCGCCTCCAGCAGGGCGGATTTTTCACTTTTCAGCGCTTTTTGATAGGCGCGCAGCAGTTCCCGCGGGGTGTTGATTTTGAAATAGGGCAACTCAAATTGTCCGGCCAGATGTCTGAAATTCATCTGATGGGGCGTTGTCATGAAAGGATGGAGGATTTCCGGATAATCGGAAGCGGGCAGCCGCTCGAAAATCCGGCCGCCGCCGTTGTTGACGACGATCAGGATGACAGGTGTCTTGCTTTGTCCGAGCAGGAACAGCGAATTCAAGTCGTGAAGAAACGAAATGTCGCCGATGACCGCCGTGACCCTGCGGCCGGAAGCTTCGGCATAGCCCACGCTGGTGGCGATGTTGCCTTCAATGCCGCTGACACCGCGATTGGAGATGACGCGAATTCTGCGCGGAACCGGGGGCAGGGTTGCGTCAAAGGCGCGGATGGCAATCGAGTTGCCCGTAAACAAACCTTCATCCTGTGGTACATGCGCGAAGAGCGTTGAAGCAATAAGGGCGAAGCTCAGCGTATCTTGTTCCATGGTTTGTTTTACCTGCATGTGAAGTGTTCCCAGCGACATCATCAGGCGGATGCGGGCATCCGGCGCGGCGGCCGGGAAGGTTTCTTTTGCCAGCTCTTTCGCGACGGTCGAAACCGGCGCGTCAATGCGCAGGTTGACCCGATGCGCCGGATCACGCATGCCGCTTCGGGGGCTTACCTGAACGACCTTTGCTTTGCTTTGCGGGAGAATGGATGCGTAGTAGTGTTTGGAGACGAGGCCGGAGCCGAACTGCAAAATCGTATCCGGATCATAATCTTTCATGAGGCGGATGGTTTCAGGATGGTCCAGTGAAAAAATCTGCCGGTCTGCCTGCAGACTTCCTTTTAAAGACGATGCGATATCGCAAAAAACCGGCCAGTCGATGCGTCCAAGGAGGTTTTCCATGATCTCCGCATCTTCCGGTGTGTCCAGGCGACCGATGATGACAAGCCCCCGTTTGGTGTTTCGAACGGTTTTCAGAAGTTCATGAACGTCCGGCAGGACGTTTTTGCGGGCATAAGTTGTGTAAGGTTCCGGTTGCTCAAAGAGCCGTTTAGCTTTTTGCAGAATACGGGCCGGTATGGGCGCAGCGCCTGTATTGCCGGGGATCAACGGATCGCGAAACGGACAATTGATATGAACCGGACCGGATGGATTTTGAATGACATGGTCCAGTTTTGCCAGCAGGGCTTCCAGAGGGTAAGCGGCGTCCGGGCAGGGAAGGAAAAGCGAATCGCGGCAATACCGGCCGTAGAGGTTTTCCTGGATGATCGTCTGGTTGGCGTCGCTGCCGACGAGTTCCGCCGGGCGGTCGGCGCTGAGAATAATCAAGGGAATATCTTCCCGGCTTGCTTCAATCACCGCCGGATAATAATTGGCGGGCGCCGTGCCGGAGGTGCAAACCAGCACGCCGGGGCGGCAGGCGGCCTTGGCGTAACCCAGCGCGCGATAGCCCGCGGCTCTTTCGTCCAGACATGTTTTTTTCAAAGCCCGGTCTTCATAGACCAGGGCGGAAATCAAGGGCGCATTGCGGTTGCCCGGCGAAATAAAAAATGCATCAATCCCGTTTTTGATGAGTTCGGCAACCAACAGCGAAGACCACAATAAATTCAGATGATCGGCAAGCGGCGGGGCTGGCATCAGCGCTCCTTGAGTATGGCTGTAAAATTATCCATTTTCTTTTCCGTCTCCGTCCATTCCGACTGGGCGTTGGACTGCCTGACGATACCGGCTCCGGCAAAAATATGCAAATGATTCCTGTGGACCAGAGCCGAGCGGATGCCGACGGCAAAATCGGCGTTGGTCTTGTTCATCCAGCCGATGGGGGCGGCATACCAGCCGCGGTTAAAGGGTTCGCTTTGCCGGAGATGTTCAAATATTTTTTCCCGGGGATAGCCCCCCACCGCCGGGGTGGGATGAAAGGTCCGGGCAAGGGACAGGGGGTGGGTATTGCCTCCGACGCTTCCGGTAAACCGGGTGATGATATGTTGAACATTTTTCAATTTTAAAATTTCTTCCCTGGACTGAATTTTCACATCGGTGCAATACCGGCGCATGACGGTTTCCAGGTAGCCGGACACAAAGCGGTGTTCGTCAATTTCCTTCGGGCTGTTTAAAAGTTCGGCTTCCAGTCGCTGATCATCAAAGACGTTTTTCCCGCGCGGGCGGGTTCCGGCAATGGCTTCGGCCAGCATCCGGCCGTCCCGGATGCGAAAGAGCCGTTCCGGAGACCGGCCCAGGAAGGCAATGCCGTGATCGATCTGATAAAGGAAAATAAATGAATTTTCATCGATTTTTGACATCGCCAGAATGATTTGCGCCGGGTCCCAAATGCCGGGGGAAGTGATGATTTTTTTGCGGGCCAGAACAATTTTTTTCAGGACTTCTTCGGAAATTGTATGAAGGGCTTTTTTCACCATAACGTTCCAGTGCGATTTGTCCGGGATGAGTTCGACGGCCAGACCCGATGGCCTGAGTGATGACGGAAGATGGTGAAGCATTTCATCCAGTGAGCGGAGACCTTCCGCAATGTCCTGGAGCACCGAGGACAGGGGATTTTTTCCGGAGTTGATATAATTCACTGCCAGATGGAGCTCCCCGGCTGATTTTCGCATTTCCAGGAACGGCAGCGTGAAGCGGCAGTGATTGAAGTTTTCCCATTCATGGGGGGGAGGATCTTCGTCGTGGAATGAAAATCCGCCGAATACGGGGACTGATTCATCAACAGCCCATACATCCTTAAATCCATTGAGAAGGCTTTCGGTGTCCGCCGCTTCAATGGTCAGGGCGCTTCCCAATCCGCCCATGATAAAAAGGTCGTCCTTGGCGCTGAAATAGAATTTATCCGGCACATTGCACGAGGCGACGGTATCCAGGATCGAAAAACCCGCTTCCATTTTTTTTGTCAGGCGAAAAAGGCAGGGAACGGCCTTGTGATCGTGAAGATGGGGCAACCGATCAAGTTCTTCCCGAAATAAAGGATAAAACAGGGGGGCGGGGGTGATGGAATGTGTTACAATGGGTCGGTCCTCTTGTTATTGATAAAATTTCCTTTTTGGCGGGCGGAGTATAAAAAACGCGGTCTTGTATGTCAAGAAAATCTTAACAGAAAATCTTGACCAGGGACCATGTGTTGATCGGGAAATCGTCAGAGGGCTTCCGGGGGAAAGGCCACGACATCGTCAATGCAGGACGTACCGGCCAGAATCATGGCCAGGCGGTCGATGCCGAGCGCGATGCCGGCGCAGGGCGGCAGGTGTTTTAAAGCGGTCAGGAATTTTTCCGGCATGGGATAGTGTGCCCAGTGTTTTGCGTCCCGCGCTTCAGAAGCTTCTTCAAAACGCCGTCTTTGTTCGTCCGTATCGGTCAATTCCGAAAAGCCGTTGGCCAGTTCCATGCCTCCGATATAAAGTTCAAAACGTTCGGCAACGGTCGGATCGGTCTTTTTTATTTTAGACAGGGCCGCAAGTTGCGCCGGATAATCACAAAGGAAAGTCGGACGATTGATGCCCAGCCGGGGCTCAATATACTCGACCAGGATTTCGTCAAATTTGTCCTGCGCCAGGGCCTCCCGCAAATCGATCGGCGCAAATTGCGAAAAGGCGTCCGCTACGGTGATTCTTTGCCACGGCGGCGCCAGATGAACGGTTTTATCTTGCCAGATGATGTTTTTGCCGTGTTCCGTATCCTGCAAAGCGGCAAGAAGCAGGGCCTCGCATTGATCCATGAGCTGACGATAGTCGAAATGCGCCACGTACCATTCCAGCATGGTAAATTCCGGCAGATGCCGCCCGCCTCTTTCGTCGGCGCGAAAGCATTTGCTAAACTGAAATATTCGGGGATAACCCGCGGCCAGAAGCCTTTTCATGCAAAGCTCGGGGGATGTCTGTAAAAACCAGTCATCCGAGGGAATAGCTTCAATATATTCCTCCGGGGCGGGGGCGGGAATGCGGACGGGCGTTTCGATTTCCAGAAAATTGTTTTGTGCGAAGAAATGGCGAATGCCTGAAATAAGACCGGCGCGCCGCCGGAGATTTTCCGACTTGCGCGCCAGATAAAATTGATCATCCTGATGGTCTGTATTCAAATCGAATCAGCCTTTGACGCGTGTCAGGTATTCTCCCGTGCGCGTGTCAATGCGGATTTTTTCTCCCTCGCTGACGAAGGTCGGCACCAGAATCGTGTAGCCCGTCTGCACCTTGACCGGTTTGGTGTTGCCTGCGGCGGTGTCGCCTTTGGCCCAGGGCTCGGCTTCCGTGACAATCAGTTCGACAAAATTGGGCAGGCTGATGCCGATGGGCCGGTCTTCAAAAAGCAGGATTTCCACTTCGATGTTGTCGAGCAGGAAGTTTACCGAATCGCCGACCTGTTCTTCCGTCAGATAAACCTGCTCGTAGTTTTCGTTGTCCATGAAGCAGTACTTGTCGCCTTCTTTGTAAAGGTACTGCATTTTCTTTTCGCGCAAATCGGCGGAGTCAAAGGTATCGACCGAACGGAAGGTCCGCTCAAACTGGTTGCCGTTGATCATGTTTTTGAGCTTGGTGCGGTAAAGAGCCTGTCCCTTGCCGGGCTTGACAAAGTTGAATTCCGTGATGATGTAAGGTTCGTTGTCGATTTTCAGGCGCAGCCCTTTTCTTAAATCGCTGGCGGTGTACATAAATAGTTTTTCTCCTTCATGACTGACAATTGATGAATTTGTCCTGAATTATTTGTGCTCTTCCTAATCTAATTATTCAAAATTGTCAAAAAAATCTTGGTGTTTATGCAAATCATTTTTTATCGAGGGAGACAGGGTCAGCAGGGGGACTTTTCCCGCACGGCCCGGCAGATCGGCCACGTATTGCGGCAATGCCAGTCCGGAGCAGTTTCGCCGGAGTTCTTCCATCATCGTTATTCCCGATTTTATGCCGGTGCGGAAATGGCCGCAGCCCCGGACCGGTTCGCAGTGAAAAAGGTAATAAGGACGGACGGATATTTTTTGCAGTCCGTACAGCAGGCCGCGCATGATCTCCTGCGAATCGTTCACGCCTTTTAATAAGACCGACTGATTGGATACGGGAATGCCCGCTTCCTGAATCATCCGGCAGGCGCGCGCGGCTTCCGGTGTTATTTCCGCCGGATGATTGAACTGGGTGTTCAACCACAAGGGCCGGTAGCGTTTCAGCATCCGGCAGAGGTCCCGGGTGATCCGCATCGGCAAAACCACGGGCATCCGGCTGCCGATGCGCAATACCTCGACATGCGGTATGGCCGCAAACGCAGCCAGAATCATGTCCAGCTTGCCGTCGTCATACGTAAGCGGATCGCCGCCGGAAAGAATGACTTCGCGGATGCCCGTCGATTTCTCCACGTACCGGACCATATTTTCCAGGCGGTTTTTTAAGCTGGAGGTTTCCGGGGCGTTCCAGAAACGCTTGCGATTGCAGTGCCGGCAATATGTCGCGCATGTTTTGGTGACAATCGCCAGCGCGCGGTCGGGGTAGCGATGGATCAGCTTCGGCGTTGGCATGAAGCCGTCTTCCTTGAGTGGGTCCACGGGACAATTGGAGGAAACGGAAATTTCCCTTGGATCGGGGATGCACTGGGCGGCGATGGGATCGTTTGGATCGTCTTTTCGAATGAGCGACAAATAGTAAGGCGTAATCGCCATGGGGCAGGAAGAAAGCACGGGATGCGGTTTTTCCATCCGGGGCATCGGTCCGCCCGGAATTTCAGACAGGTCTTCCAGGGAAGTGACGCGATTTTGAAATTGCCAGCGCCAGTCGCGCCAGTCTCTGGCGGAGGCATTTTGAAAGTAAGCAAGCAGGGATTTTTTATTCATTGTCTTTCAACCGTTTTACGGCGGGTTGCGTACCATAATTTATTACTCCTGCAAAGAAAATCCCTCCGTCCCGGAGGCAAAAAAATAGAGGTATTTGTTTTTCGGTCATGATATGGAAGGCAAAAATCACCGGGATTGGGAGAATCTTCCTTGGCATCCATCCAGCAGCGAAAAGAACGAGTGGCGATGTTGTCGGTCGCGTCCAATTCCACCCTGGTGGTCTTCAAAGTCATTGTCGGTGCGCTGATCGGTTCGGTCTCCATTATTTCCGAGGCGATTCACTCGGGCATGGATTTGCTGGCGGCGGTCATTGCCATGTTCTCCGTTAAAAAATCATATCTTCCGGCGGACGATGCACACCCCTTCGGACACGGAAAACTGGAAAGCATTTCGGGTTTCATTGAAGCCGCTTTAATCTTTATTGCCGCTTTCTGGATCATTTTCGAGGCGCTCAAGAAGGTTGTTTCCGCGCAGGAAGTGGAATCGCCCGGTTGGGGCGTTGCCGTGATGTTTTTATCCGCCGCGCTCAATTTTATGGTGTCCCAGAGGCTTTTTGCAATCGGAAAAGAAGCCGACTCCATTGCGCTTACGGCGGATGCCTGGCATTTGCGAACCGATGTCTATACCTCCGTGGGCGTTATGGCGAGTCTGGGTGTTATCTGGTTGAGTCACTTCTTTTTTGTGAATCCGCGCATTCACTGGCTGGACCCGGCGGCGGCGATATTCGTAGCGGTGTTTATTCTGAAGGCGGCTTACGATTTAACCTCACAGGCGCTGGGCGATCTCATGGATGTGAAGTTGCCTTCGGATGAAGAAGAGTGGATCCGCGATGTGATCGCCGGGCGCAAGCCGGAGATTCACGGGTATCACCAGTTAAGAACACGGAAAGCCGGCAATTTCCGTTTCATCGAATTTCATATCAAGGTTGATCCGCAAATGACGGTGGAGGCTTCCCACGGCATCACCCGTGAACTTAAACGGCTTATCAGGGATAAATTTCCTGCCGTAACCATCACCATTCATGTCGAGCCCTGCGACGGTGACTGTACCGAAATTTGTGTTGACGGTTGCCTGTTGCCGGAAACCCGAAGACTGCAAATCTCCCTGGCCGGCGGCCAAAGCGTGCGGCAGGTGTGACCGGAAAAAATCTTTATTGCCTGTCGGAATAACATTTCAATCCGCATAGCGCCGAGGTATTTTTGACGGCTTCGACAACGGCGCGTTCCATCGCCCGCGCGGCCAGAAGACCGATCACGCTTAAATCCGCGCCGACACCGCCCGTGGCCAGCGCAAAGATCGTGTCGCCGTCCACCATGGTGTGCGCCGGGCGCATCGTTCGGGCATAACCGTTATGCGCCATGGAAGCCAGTTTGGCGGCCTGCGCTTTATCCAGACAGGCATTCGTGGCGATCACGCCGATGGTGGTGTTGCCGCTGAACAGATTTTTCTTTTCAGCATACGCTTTTATCATGATGGTTTCCGTGTCGGCAAGCGTTCGCCCGTCTTCCTGAAGCGGCCCGGCAAGCTTTTCGCCCGTCAGGGGGTCCATCACGTCGCCCAGACAGTTAACCGCCACCAGTGCGCCGACTTTCAAATCTCCGACCTGCAAGGCGTAAGCGCCCAGGCCGCTTTTCATCGCGCGATCCATGCCCAGAATTTTTCCAACCGTGGCGCCCGTTCCCGCGCCGACGTTTCCCTGCGGACAGGCTTGATCGGTCGCGTTTCGGCAGGCCTGATAGCCCATGTCTTTATCCGGCCTGATTTTAAAATCGCCGAGGGTCAGGTCAAAAAGCACCGCGCCGCAGACAATTGGCACATGTGTCACACCGACGTCAAAACCGATATTATTCTCTTCCAGAAATGTCATGATTCCGGAAGCGGCGTCCAGTCCGAAGGCGCTGCCGCCGGCCAGCATGACGGCGTGGATCTTCTGCACCATGTTGACGGGATTGAGCAGGTCTGTTTCTCTTGTTCCCGGCGCGCCGCCCCGCACATCCACACCGGCTGTCGCGCCCTCCTTGCAGAGAATGACCGTACAGCCGGTGGCGGCTTCCGGATTTTGGGCATGCCCGACTTCGATTCCTTCGATTTCCGTAAACTGAATTTGCTTCATGACGGGTTTCCTTATCCTTATGATCGATTATTTCCTTTTTGCCTTTGCCGCGGGTTTTGAAATTTTAACCTTCGACATGGATTGATGCTTATTTGCCGTCACCCTGACCGCTTTTTTCACTTTGACCGGTTCCAGTGCAAGTTTCAGAACATCCATCATGTCGCCGACAAAATGGAAGGTGATGCTTTTTTGCACGTTGGCCGGAATATCTTCCAGGTCCTTCCGGTTCCACGCGGGCAAAATGAGCGTTTTAATTCCCGCGCGGTAAGCCGCCAGCACTTTTTCCTTGATGCCGCCCACGGGCAGCACTGCGCCGCGCAGCGTGATTTCACCGGTCATGGCCAGTTTTTTCTTCACCTTGCGGTTGGTCAATAAGGACGTTAAAGCCGTCAGCATGGTTACGCCCGCCGACGGCCCATCCTTGGGCGTTGCGCCCGCCGGAACATGAATATGAATATCGCGGTTGTCAAAGAAATCCGGGTGCACGCCCAGTTCTCTGGCGTTGGTGCGGATAAAGCTCAGCGCAGCCGACACGGACTCTTTCATGACATCGCCCAACTGTCCGGTCAGGGTCAGCCCCTTCTTGCCTTTCATGGCGGTGGCTTCGATAAAGAGCATATCGCCGCCCACCGGCGTCCAGGCCAGGCCGATGGCGATGCCGGGCTTGGTGATGCGCGCGTCGATATCCGTGGGGACCCGCACCGCTCCCAGATATTTGTGAATATCCTTTTCCGATACCGTTTTAGACTTAATCGCGCCTTCGGCGATTTGCGTTGCCACACCGCGGCAGGCATTGGCAATTTCGCGTTCCAGATTGCGCACGCCCGCTTCCCGCGTATAGCCGGTGATGATCATGCTCAGCGCTTTAGGCGTCAGCTTGAACTGCCCGGCCGTCAGGCCGTTTTCCTGAAGCTGCCTTGGGATGAGATACCGGTCGGCAATTTTTACTTTTTCCTCCTGCGTGTAGCCCGTCAGTTCGATGACTTCCAGACGATCCAGAAGCGCCGGCGGAATCGTGTCCAGCATATTGGCCGTGGCGATGAACATGACTTTCGACAGATCAAACGGGACGTCAAGGTAATGATCGGTGAAAGTGTTATTCTGTTGCGGGTCCAGCACCTCCAGCAGCGCCGAAGAGGGATCGCCCCGGAAGTCGCTGCCGAGCTTGTCGATTTCATCGAGCATGAACACGGGATTGTGCGATTCCGCGCGCCGCAGGCTTTGAATGATCCGTCCCGGCAAGGCGCCGACATACGTGCGCCGGTGGCCGCGTATTTCCGCTTCATCGCGCACGCCGCCCAGCGAGATGCGGACAAACTTGCGTTCCAGCGCCCGCGCGACGGACTGCCCCAGCGATGTTTTGCCCGTCCCCGGGGGGCCCACAAAGCAGAGGATCGGCCCCTTGGAATCCGGCTTCAGCTTGCGCACGGCCAGATACTCAATGATGCGCTTCTTGGGTTTGGCCAGTCCGTAATGATCTTTATCCAGAACCTGGCGCGCTTTGGCGATATCCAGATTATCGGTGGTGGCGTCGTGCCAGGGCAGCGCCGTCATCCAGTCCAGATAGGTCGAAGAGACCGTGTATTCCGCCGAGGACGGATTCATCCGGGAGAGCCTCTCCAGTTCGCGAAGGGCTTCTTTCTTTGCTTCCCCGGGCAGATTCTTTTCTTCAATCTTTTTCCGGTACTCGTCCGTTTCCACCGTGTTTTCGTCGGTTTCGCCAAGCTCCTGGCGGATGGCCTTCAATTGCTGGCGCAGATAGTATTCGCGCTGGTTTTTATCGATGTCGTCCTTGACCCTGGTTTGAATCTTGTTGCCCAGTTCGAGGACTTCCATCTGGTGATTCACCAGGCGCGTCAATTCCTTCAGGCGGTTCTTGACATCGCCGATATCCAGAATTTTCTGCTTCTCTTCCACCGGCGCATTGATGATCGACGCAATCAGATCGGCCAGCGTACCGGCTTCCGTGATGGACTTGGCCATCGGACCGAACTCCGGCGGCAGAAACGGAGAAAGTTTCAGGATGCGGTCGAACAGAGACAGCAGATTGGCCATCAGCGCTTCCGTTTCGATGTCTTTGACTTCTTTTTCATCAATGAGCTTAATGCGCGCCTGCTGATAAGGCTTGCCTTCGATAAGCTCGACGATGGAAAAACGGGTGAGCCCCTGCAAAAGGAGTTGAGCGCGGTTTTCCGCGGTCTTGGCCATCTTCAGAATCACCGCGCAGGTTCCCACGGCATGCATGTCGTCCGGAGCGTATTGGGTGATGGTTCCCGGCTCTTTTTTCGTCATGATGAGCCCCACCAGGCGGTCTTTGGTCATGGCTTCGTCCACCAGCGCCGACGCGCTGCCCGTGACTTCCAGTGGAATCATGGTTTTGGGAAAAACCATGACATTTTGCAGCGGAAGAATCGGAATCACTTCCGGGATATTGAAAGTATTTTTATTTCCAGGCCCATTTTCCTGAGTCATGTTTGTCTCCTTCTTGTTGTCGGGGGGGAATCCGCTATTTTGTCAAAATGACCGACACACGATGCGTCTGACCGGCCGGCAGCTTGTTCATCCTGACCATCAAAATACCGTCGGCGTAAGAAGCGACCGCGGATTGGGCGTCCACCGGCGCGGGCAGGGCGATGCTTCTTGCAAAATAGCCGTGTGGAATTTCCGCCTGGCAGTAGCGCGCGTCCTGCAAAAGCTGAATCACCTTGCGAATGCCGGCGATTTTAATTTTTTTCCGGTTCACCTCAATATGCAACTCTTCCTTGCCGAGACCCGCGATGGCCGCAAGCACGATGACCTCGTCCGCGGATTCATAAACGTCAATGTTGGGGCGCCAGATGCATTCGTAATTCTTGAAGGCCGGACGCACCAGATGAAAGACTTCATCCACCGCTTTTTGAAACTCATCTTCAAAATTACTGCCGAAATTGATTTTAATGTAAGCCATTTCCGCCGCCTTTCGGACAAGTTTTTGATTGCCTGGAAATTATAATGATTCAATAACGATTTGTAAAGGCTGCCTTTCAACATTAAGACATCATGAAGAAATTATCCTATTTCCCGAAAAAATATGACAGTCTGTAATTATCCAGAAAAAATAACTGGTTAAATGAATCATATTTTGCTATGAAAGACGCCGCTTTGTTAAATAAATTAATGCAATGGACATCCCTTCAGTAAAGAATAGTTTTCTTCTATCCGATACTACTTCATCCAGATGACCCATCAGAAAGAGAAAAATGAAAAAAGATCATTTAAGAAATGTTGCTATTATTGCCCACGTTGACCATGGGAAAACCACCCTGCTCAACGCCATGCTCAAACAGACCGGCATTTTCCGCGTAAACCAGGCGGTGGAAGACCGTGTGATGGATTCCATGGCGCTGGAAAAAGAACGCGGCATAACGATTGCGGCAAAAAACACAGCGGTGGATTATCACGGCGTAAAAATAAATATTGTCGATACGCCCGGCCATGCCGATTTCGGCGGTGAAGTCGAACGCAGCCTCAACATGGTGGACGGTGCGATGCTGCTGGTCGATGCCAGCGAAGGCCCGCTCCCTCAAACCCGCTTTGTGTTAAAAAAAGCGCTTGCCCTGCATCTGCCGATCATTCTGGTTATCAATAAAATTGACCGCCCCGACGCCCGCATTGAGGAAGTTATCAATGAAACGTACGATCTCTTTATTGATCTGGGCGCCGAAGAGCATCAAATCGAATTTCCGATTTTATACACCAATTCCAAAACCGGTGTCAGCCACAGGAAACTGGGCGACGACAGTTCCGATCTTCAGCCTCTTTTTCAAACCATTATTGATTCCATCCCGGCGCCCGTGGGCGATGATGATGCCAATACGCAATTCCTGGTCACGAACCTGGACTATGATTCCTACGTCGGCCAGATTGCCGTCGGCCGTCTGCAAAGCGGAAAACTGGAAATGAATAAGCTCTACAGCCTTTGCGCGAAGGAGAAAGTTGTGAGCGGCGTGAAACTGTCCGCCCTTTATGAGTTTCATGGACTGGCTAAAAAACCGGTCACGGTTGCGGAATCGGGCGACATTCTGTCGCTCGCCGGCGTGGAAAATGTCACCATCGGCGATACGATTTCGTCCCTGGAAAACCCGCAAGCCCTGCCGCGTTTGATCGTGGATGAGCCGACCGTGTCCATGGTGTTTTATGTCAATAACGGTCCCTTTGCCGGAACGGAAGGCAAATACCTGACATCGCGTCATTTGCTGGAACGGCTGGAGAAAGAATCGCTGCGCAATGTGGCTGTCAAAATCAAAAAGCTGGAGCGGACCGATGCGTTTGAAGTCTGCGGGCGCGGCGAATTGCAGATGGCGGTGCTCATTGAAACCATGCGCCGCGAAGGCTACGAACTGATGGTTTCGAAACCCCAGGTAATCACGAAACAGCAGGACGGCAGAACGGTTGAGCCGCTGGAAAGACTGTTTTTAGACATTCCCGAAGAGTTTGTGGGAAAAATTACGGAAAAATTGTCCATTCGCAAGGGACGGCTGGAAAGCCTGGTGAATAAAGGCAGCGGCCGGGTCAGCATGGAGTTTCTGATTCCCTCGCGCGGCCTGATCGGCTTCCGCAGCCAGTTTTTGACCGATACCAAAGGCGGCGGCGTGATGAATTCGCTCCTGGAAGACTATGCCCCGTGGTTCGGGTCGATTCCCCAGCGCAGCACCGGCGTGCTGGTGGCCGACCGCGCCGGACGTGTGACCTCTTACGCCAGCTTCGCGATGGATGATCGCGGGGAAATGGTCGTGGAAGTCGGCACCAATGTTTACGAAGGCATGATCGTAGGCGAACGCAACCGCACACAGGACATCAATGTCAATATCGTCAAGGAAAAGAAACTGACCAACATGCGGGCGTCCACTTCGGATGCCACCATTATTTTGCGGCCGCCGCGTCTATTTTCGCTGGATCAGGCCATCGAGTTTATCGCCGAAGACGAACTGGTGGAAGTCACGCCGCAAAGCGTGCGTCTGCGCAAAATGGAACTGAGCGCCAGCCGCCGCCAGATGAAAGCCCACAAGGACGAATAATCTGTTGTTCATCAGCAATATTGATGGTCTCGTAAAAAGTCGAAAAACCGTCATACCGGCGAAGGCCGGCATCCAGACACTTGCATCTCAACAACGAATCCATGGAAACGTCATTCCCGCGCAGGCAGGAATCCAGACTTCTTAAACTGGACCCCGGTCTGTGCAGGCTGTGTTATACATGGAATAGCCCGCCTTTCATCGGCAACATACCCCCTCTGTCAACTCGGCGCCACAAGACCGGATATGTTATTCGCTTTCCACACGGTTCTGTTTTTTTCTTGCATTGTTTTCAATATGTTGTATCATCCGACACGCTTCTTAAAAAAGAATTTTAACGGGGGCAAAAAACTGATGTTTCAAGTCCTTGTTATTTGGTGGAAATTCGGTTTATTTTCCATGTTTACCCCTTTAATAGCGTAATAAGTGGAAAATAGTAACCGGATTTGTAATAAGTGGAAAACAGGGAGGCTATTTTTCCATGTTTTGTACCTTAATATCATAATAAGTGGAAAATCGTTCCATCTATATGGTCTGATATGACGGAATGTTTTCCACTTATTACTCTGTTCGGCGGAAAAATCGTCATGAAAACACAAGATAATGTGATTACCAAACTATTGCTAATGTCCGATTCCACTTGGTTACGACACGCCAACCCGTGGAGTGCATGGACAAGGATCATTACATGTCTCCCTTTATTGACCTTATCCCTTTGGAGCAGGGCATGGATTGGGCGATGGTCCATACTGCCCCTACTCGCCGCCCTTATATGGATTTGGATCAACCCCAGAATTTTTCCAGAGCCCAAGTCGACCGACAATTGGGCTTCTCAAGGCGTTTTGGGGGAAAGGGTTTGGCTAAACAGAAAGGTTATTCAGATTCCTCGACACCATTTGATCGCAGCCAACATTCTAATCGCCATAAGCTCAACAGGTATTCTTCCTTATGCCTACGGCATTTGGCAATTAAGTCTTTGGCCTACCCTCTTGGGTGGCCTATTAATGTATGCGGGAAAACTCTGGTACTTTGATCGAATGGTTTGGCTCTATAGAGATATGAAAGACAAAATTCCTGAATATGCCAAATGGACCCGATAAATAACGCCGAACAAGGTAAATTCAGCCGACGCCAAAAGCCGCGCGGCTGATTTGCACCGTTATGAAAATATAAAGGAGGAAATTCTGCATGTACTATTGGAGGACAAATAGATTGGTCGATTCAATAAAAGCTAATAGTTTATCTGAATCTAATAAGAAAGATTACTATATTGGATCATCAATAATAACGTTGATAGTTATGTGCATTGCAATTCTCGGTGGCGCGGACAATAAATATATGCTCTTAGCCACGGGCATGCTATCACTTATTATTATCTTGTTTGGCATTAATATCACATTCAAAACAAACGGCGGTGACGAAGGAAAAGATTATATTGCAAGGGTAGTTATGCTTTCTTTTCCGCTTCTAATAAAAGTTTACCTATTCTCATTTATAGTGGCTATTTTATTAGGTATTGTTTCCTCCCTAATGTTAGGTAATAACACTATTGTCATTGAATGGCTTGGTTTGCTGATAACATTTGCTTATCAAACTATTTATTTTTGGCGTTTAAATGTTCATTTAGGAAAAATAAATTCATAACACCTATAAGGCCTGTTCTTGTCAAGAGCAAAAATATCCCCCTGACGGAAAAAGGAGATTGCAAGAAGTTTTTCGCCACAACGTACGGAGCTTGCCGTAACGGGTTTTGCGATGCCGACTTGGTTTCCAAGGAACAGGTTTGCAGAAACGTGTTCTGCACCAAACACCTATTGAGGATACAGCGCTATTTGCGCCAGGGGCTATTAGCCCTCAC
>Ga0074199_1000346_pt1 | contig 82158 bp, 68 predicted proteins | sample EPASupsiteSAE347_FD_64528 | JGI IMG/M metagenome (GOLD analysis project Ga0074199, IMG submission 64528) | Bioremediated contaminated groundwater from EPA Superfund site, New Mexico - Sample SAE3-47 | ecosystem: Environmental > Aquatic > Deep subsurface > Groundwater > Contaminated ... | reverse complement strand
CGAAGCGGTTCCACCAATAATATGCTTGGTTTTGGTGGATGCGCTTCGCTTCATCCACCCTACTCCTGATATTCTCATCCTTCGTTGTGCCCGCGCTGGGCATGGATGTTAGTAGCGGATATGCCTTGAGATGTCAAAAAGAAATTATGGATGGTAAATATCTAATATCTTTTATCGGCGGAAATATTGGACAGTCTCCACGTTACCGTCCCATAGACTTTCTGTATCTGATTAGGTTCATTTCTCGTGTTTACATGAGGGGGAAAATGGGTTAGTATGCAAAGATAAATCTATAATAATTATGGAAATACAAGACCTTAGTCAAAATATAAAAGGATTCTGCCGCGAAGCGGGGGCCGATCTGGTCGGCCTTGCCCCGGTGGAGCGATGGGTCGCGGAAGGGATTGTTCCTGACGAGTTTTGTCCCCAGGCGATCTGGAAACCCACCCGCACCGTCATCGTCATGGGGATCGGCATGCCCCTGCCGATTGTGGAATCGACGCCGTCCGTACTTCATATGGAATTGTACAAGACGGTGAACATAAAGCTGGATGCCCTGGCCTATGATACTACCCGCTACCTGAACCGCCTTGGTCACGGCGCCACGTTTTTCAGCCGTGACGGATATAACAGTCTGAAAGCTTTAAAGAAATGGCCCGGCGCTCCCTTTGGCCATGTCATGGCAGCGAAATACGCCGGACTTGGCAATATCGGACTCAGCCACTGCCTGCTGACCCCGGAATTTGGCCCCCGGATCCGGTTCGTATCGGTATTTACCGATTTGGCCTTACCGCCGGACCCCTTGATGGTCAAGGACCTCTGCATCAAATGTGAGGCCTGTGTGAAGTGTTGCCCCAAGGACGCCCTCCGGGTTCGCGACGATTGTCTCATCGGTGAATACGATAAAATGGCCTGTCTCGAAATGGCGGAAGAACTGACGAAAATGCGTACTTATCCCTGTGGAATCTGCACCAAGGTCTGCCCCGTCGGACAGGATCGGAAGCTCTATAAGGAACCGGGGATCATAAAAAAGTATCTCCGGGAAAAGGAAGCCCTGGCCGCCGACCCCCATGATCGGGCTTACCGTTCCTGGCAACATTTACGACGGTACGGCGCCAAGGAACCCCGGTAGTGGTGATATAATAATATTAGGAGTTTTGTTGATGCATAATGATTTTGAGTTGTTTTGCCGGCGTTTTCAGGAACTGGTGGTAAAGAACGAGGATATTTCCGTAACTATTGAAAAAGGAATTCCCCTCGTTCAGGAGCTTGTTGCCTCCGATCTCTGGTTCCGGGATTTCCTTAGAGAGGCATTAATCGGGAGAGCATGGCTGAAACAGCAACAGCCGACCCTCTGGCCAAACGAGTTGACCCTTTACCGGAGCCCCGACCAGTCTTTTCTTGTCCTGGCCTATATCTGGGAGCCCTTTTCGGTGGATGCTATTCACGACCATGGATCCTGGGGGATCGTGGCGAGCTTCATCAATGACATCAAGGAAGTCAAATACCGGCGCCAGGATCCGGGCGATGTGGCGGGTTATGCAGAACTCGAGAAAACCGTTACTAAGGTTTTGAAAAAAGGTGAAACAACCCATGTTCTTCCACTGGACAGGGGCATTCATCAGATGGAAAACCTTTCCGGAGAAATAGCGGTGACGCTAAATGTCTATGGGCGGACGGAGCGGCGGGGCTATCTTCAATTCTTTGACCTGGAAAGAAAAACAGTGAAACGGGTCTATCCTCCCAGAACCTACAAAGAGGTCTTGATGGTCAGGACCATCGCGGCAATGGGCGCTGGGGAGGATATTCTGGAAGGCGCCCTCGTCAATCCCCTTCCCGCTTACGTCAAGGAAGAATATGAAACGGCGATAAACGCCACGAAAGGCAAGGCACCATGATCAGAACGAGGATAACGGACCTATTCGGGGTAAAATATCCCATCATTCAAGGGGGGATGGTCTGGGTCAGCGGTTGGCGCCTTGCTGCGGCGGTTGCGAAGGCAGGGGCGGTAGGTCTAATAGGCGCCGGTTCCATGACCCCGGAGTTGCTCCGGGAGCATATCCGCAAGATAAAAAAAGAAGATTTCCAAGGCGTCTGGGGGGTGAATCTGCCCATCTTTTTTCAGTATGCCGAGGAGATGGTTTCCATTATCCTGGAAGAAGAGGTGAAGGTCGTTTTTACTTCCGGTGGCAGTCCCAGGAAGTATACCCGACGCTTCAAAGAACAGGGGATAAAGGTGGCCCACGTAACGGCGACGCCCGATCTCGCCGTCAAGTGCGAGGAAGCGGGGGTAGATGCAGTGGTCGTGGAAGGATTTGAGGCCGGGGGTCATAACGGCCGGGATGAACTGACAACGATGGTCCTCGTTCCCCAGGCGGTGGATGCCGTGGAGATTCCCGTGATTGCCGCCGGGGGGATATACGATGGCCGGGGGATGGCCGCGGCTCTGGCGATGGGTGCGCAGGGAGTCCAGATCGGCACTCGCTTTGCGGCCACTATCGAGTCGAGCGCCCATGATCGTTTCAAGAAAGCCATGCTCCAGGCTTCCCCGACGGATACCTTTCTCGTTCTTCGGAAACTGATCCCGGCCCGGGTCATCAAGAACACCTGGTTTGAAAGAGTTTTTCAGGCCGAGAGAGAAGGAGCGAGAGAAGAAGAGCTTATCCGCATTATCGGTGAGAAAAGGACAAAAATCGGCATGTTTGAAGGTGATCTGGAGGAAGGGGAACTTCAGATCGGACAGGCGGTGGGGGCGATCAGCGATCTCCCCTCGGCAGGGGCGATAGTAATCGATATTGCTGTAGAATGTGAAAGGATTCTCCTGGGGCTGTCGGCCAGGGTAAGCAAATGAAAAAGATCGGGATTGTTGCCAATACAGCCAAGGAGAAGGCTGGAGACTACACACGGAGGCTCAGGAACTGGTGCCTGGAAAAAGGCTTGGATGTCTATCTGGACAAGGGTATTGCCGAGGCCATCGGCGCCGGTCCCGGATACGACCGGCGAGAATTGGCGGCGATGGTGGACATGATTGCTGTTTTTGGCGGCGATGGCACTATGCTCAGGACGGCCCGGGCGGTAAGGGAATTTAACGTGCCCATTGTTGGGATCAATCTGGGCGCGTTCGGATATTTGACGGAAGTTAACCTTAACGAGATGATCGACGCCTTTGAAATCTTCCTGCGGCAAGGTTTCCAGACCGAGAAACGAATGATGCTGGATGTTACAGTGGAAAGCGAAGGGACGGTCGTAAAAAGGCGTACCGTTCTAAACGACGCAGTCATCAACCGCGGAAACCTTTCACGGCTGGTAGAGATGGAAACGGAGGTTGACGGCCAATTCCTGAATACCTTCAAGGCAGACGGACTCATTGTTTCCACCCCCACGGGATCGACGGCCTATTCACTTTCCGCAGGAGGGCCGATTGTTTTTCCCCAGCATGATTCCATAATCATTAACCCCATCTGCCCCCATACCCTGACGAACCGGCCGGTGATCCTCCCCGGCGAGGCGGCTATCCGGGTGATAATCTGGTCCAAGGAGCAGGGGGCCACGGTAACCCTGGACGGTCAGGTCTTCCATACCCTAAAGTCGGGTGATGTCATGACGATCCAAAGGTCCCATTATGTGACGATTCTGGTTGCCTCGCCGCACCGTGATTATCTGGAGATCCTCCGTTCCAAACTTGGCTGGGGTGGATTGCCTGCTGGTTTGAACCGGAGCGTCTAAAGCCGGAATGTGCAGAACCTGGGTAATCAGGAAATTGACATTTATGTTGCGCGTGGACAAATAACGATGTTAACCGAGCTGAACATCAGGAATTTTGCCATCATCGATACGTTGAATGTAACGTTCAGTGGGGGGCTTAATATCCTTACGGGCGAAACCGGGGCGGGCAAGTCCATCATCATGGGGGCGGTGAGCCTCTTGCTGGGTGATCGGGCTTCGATTGACATGATACGTTCCGCTGAGGATACGGCAACCGTGGAAGCCCTGTTTCATCTTCACGACGGGGACGGACTGCGGGAGAAACTTGCTGCCTGGGGAATGGGTGAATGTGAGGATCTCCTGGTGCGGCGGGTCATCTCCCGCTCGGGAAAGAACCGTGCTTACATCAATGGAAATATTGCCAGCCTTGCCATGCTTGCCGAACTGGGCGAGTCCCTGATCAATATCTGCGGTCAGCATGAGCATCAGCTGCTGCTGAAGGAAGAGAACCACATCGACATCCTTGATGCCTTCGGCGAACATCTAGTATTAATAAACGAATACGAGGACCTCTATGGCCGCTTTCAGTCCCTGAAAGAGAAGCGCCGATTCCTGGAGGACGCAAACAGGCGGCGGGAAGAACGGGAAGACTTCCTGCGCTTTCAGATCCGGGAGATTGAGGAAGCGGAACTGCTGCCGGGGGAGGACGTAACCCTGGCCGAGGAAAAGACGGTTCTCATGAACGTCCAGAAACTCATGGAGCTTGCGGAGGCGGCTCATGACATCCTCTATGGTCGGGAACGGTCCCTCCTCGAAGAGTTGAAAGGCGTCATCGCTGCCGTCGGGGACATTAAAAAGATAGATCCCCGGCTGAAGATCAAGGAAACCGATTTGGATGACAGCTACTACCGTCTGGAGGACGCCGCCTATGTCCTGCGGGATTACACCCGGGAATTGTCCTTTGACGGCGGGCGTCTGGAGCAGATTGAAGACCGGATAGAAATCATTAACAAACTGAAAAGGAAACACGGCCCCACCCTCGCGGAGCTAATAAAGAAAAAAGAGGGCATGGAAGAAGAACTTAACGGCATTGTTTCCATTGGGGAGGCCCTTGCAGAGATTGACGGCGCCATGAAGGATGTTCGTGGGGAAATGGAGAAGAAGGCCCATGAGCTGTCCGAGGCCCGTCATGAAGCCGCCCGGCGTTTAAAGAAGGATATTGAAAGGGAAATCCATGCCCTGCGAATGAAAGCGGCTGTATTCGAGGTCGTCTTCAGGAAGGAGGGTAATAAGGAGGAATCCTATACTCCCAAAGGGATAGACCGGATCGAGTTCCATCTTTCAGCAAATCCGGGAGAAGTACCCAAGCCCCTTCAGCGTGTCGCCTCTGGTGGTGAATTGTCGCGGGTAATTCTGGCCATGAAGCATGTCCTGGCGCGGACAGGTTCCGTCGGGACCATGGTTTTTGATGAGGTGGACAGCGGCATCGGCGGCGCCACGGCGGAGATTGTAGGTAAAAAAATCAAGGATGTTGCCGGGCGCCATCAGGTTCTCTGCATTACCCATCTTCCCCAGATTGCCTGTTTCGGAGACCGTCATTATCTGGTGACTAAAAATATTGCCGGAGACAGGACCCTGACGACAGTTCAGGAGCTTTCGGAAGAAGAGCGGATTGAAGAAATTACCCGGATGCTCAGTGGCCTGGAGATGACCGATACAACGAGAAGGCATGCACAGGAGATGCTCATAAGGGCGCAAAGGAGGGAATCATGCTGAGAAAAGCCAAAGTCAGCGACGTTAAAACAATTCACAAGATGATCAATGTTTCTGCCAGCAAGGAGGAGATCCTTCCCCGGTCCCTGATGGATATCTACGGCAGCATCCGCGATTTTTTTGTCTATTATGATGAGCAGGAACAACTGATTACGGGTGTTTGTGCTATGAGCATCATTTGGGAGAATCTGGCCGAGGTTCGTTCCCTTTACGTCGATGAAGCCTACCGACGGCGGGGCATCGGCAGGATCCTTGTTGAGGCCTGCATATCCGAGGCGATTACCCTGGAACTGTTTAGAATCTTTACTTTGACTTATAAAAAGGAATTTTTTCAGCATGTGGGGTTTCACGTTGTGGACCGATCCTCCCTGTCGGAAAAGATATGGACCGACTGCTTCCGTTGCTCGAAATATCCCGACTATTGTGATGAAATAGCGATGATCATCGAATTATGAAGTTACGGGAAAGGATCATCATCTTCCTAATCTTGCTCCCGGCCTTTTTTCTGGCCGGGGGCGCCCCTATATCCGAAATGCCCCAGGATTTCTACCGGGGCGGCGAGCTCCCCTTTGATTCCGTCAAGGATGCGGGAAAGATGGATGACCTCGATCTTGCTTCCCTGGAAAAAGCCGTCGCCCTTAGCATTCAGTATTATGAAAAGGTCGGCTCTAAAGGGTCTTACTGCATGGGGGAGAAATGCTATTCCTCCCGGGAAATGATCGATGGACTGAAGAAATTCCTGAGGATCATGAGACAAGAAGATATAACTTCGGAAGAAAAAGAGCGGAAAATAAGAGAACAGTTTGTCCTTGTCAGAGTGGGAGGCGCGGCCGATAATGGGGTCGGTGTTTATGGTAATGTACTTTTTACGGGGTATTTTGAGCCGATTCTGGAGGGATCATTTACCAAAACGGAGCGGTTCCGGTATCCCCTATACAAGACACCCGACGAAACAGTGGTCGTGCCTGTGGATCGTGCTGATGGTCAAGATGGCCAAGATAAGTTTGTGGGACGATTACATAATGGCGAGGTGATTCCCCATTTCAGCCGCCGGGAGATCGACGAAGACGGTGTTCTCGCCGGCAGGGGACTGGAGATCGCCTGGGTCGATGATCAGGTTGCCCTCTTTTTGCTTCATATCCAGGGATCGGGAAAGATCCGACTTCCCGATGGCCGCCTGTTCCATGTTACCTATGCCCAATCCAACGGAAGGTCATTCCGGGGGTTGACCGGCATGATGGTCGAGAAAGGACTTTTGCAGGAGAACGGGAAGTCTTACGAACAGATGAAAAGGTTTCTTATCGATCATCCGGATGAGCGTCAGGAACTGATGAATTACAATGAACGATACGTCTTCTTCAGGATTGCCACTGAGGGCCCCCTGGGGGCCTTGAATCTACCCCTGGTGGCGGGAAGATCTATAGCCACCGACCTGGACATTTATCCAAGAGGGGCGCTGGCCATGATCAAAACACGAAAGCCTGTTTTTGACGAGCAAGGCAGGATAACATCATGGAAGTCCTTTTCCCGTTTCGTCCTGAACCACGACACGGGCGCCGCCATCAAGGGGCAGGGGCGGGTGGATCTTTTCTGCGGAACCGGTGATGAGGCCGAAAGAACCGCCGGGGCGATGAAGGAGAACGGAGAGCTTTATTTCTTGGCGGTCAGGCTTAATCATTAACAGTCGTTAGGCGGAGTTATCATGACAGCGGCTGTAATAACGAACCATAGATTATTACTTGCGAAGACAGAACATAGATCCTTCGAGAATATCCACTCTTCATCAGGTGTCAGCCTAAACCGGATTGTCGATTCGAAGTTAAGCCGATAGCATGCGAAAGAGCGGCTCTGTTTTGTATCGCAGGCCCTTATTTTTTCGATGGAAATATCCCCTGACGGACAGGACGCTCACCGGCGCACCTCCTCATTGAGACAGGCTTATACCGCAGTTTCGCACCGCGGCAACCCTTCTCCTTCCATACAATAACGCCGTGGCTTGAGAGGGCCGCTCCTGTCGTCGACAGGCTCAGATAGGTATTATGACGATGTCCACTATCTTTGTTGGGTTATCAAGTCAAGATCGATTTTCTCGCTGGCGGCGGACCGGCAAGGATCGAGGCAGAGCTGAAAGACCACTGCGCACCGTTCCAAGAATTGTCTTGATGAATAGAACGAGCGCCCTGATATTGGCAGCCTGTCTTCCTCGAGACGGAGGGATCCATAGCTGTCCGCTGTGAAGCCCTTTCAATGTGGCATGACCGATGCCGTGCCCTCGATGCCTGATCGTCGTTGCTGGCGGGGGGTATAAAAACGATTGAACCGATTTGCTTTATCATGTAAAAAACGGCTGTCCGGTTAACTGTTGAACAAATTTAGTCGTTTGCATAACATGGGTGTGCAGCAGAAATAATACGTTGATCGGCACGGAGTCACAGCGTTTTGTCTACTCTCTGAGAAGCGATGCTTCTACACCATGCTTAAGGCCGATAACCATTTTTGAGGAGATGAGATGGAAAGAAAAAAGGTGCTAAGATTCCAAGATCTTGCGCTTTTTACATTCTGCGCGATATTCGGTCTGGAGGCCATTGCCGCCTCCGCCGCTATCGGGCCATCAGCCATCTTCTGGTGGCTGTTATGTCTTGCCTGTTATTTTATGCCTTGCGGATTGATCGCCGCGGAGCTGGGCTCGACCTATCCCGAGCAGGGCGGACTTTACGTCTGGATTAAAAAAGCGCTGGGGCGCCGCTGTGCGGCCCGGAGCGTCTGGTATTACTGGATCTCCCTGCCGGTGTGGCTGCCCGCCATATATATCGCCATCGCGGACATTTTCGGACGCATCTTTTTCCCCGGCATCACCCTCTGGCAGCAGATCGCAATAAGCGGGGTGATGATATGGATTGCCGTCGGCGTGAATCTGTGTCCCTTGAACGTCTCGAAGTGGATTCCCAACATGGGCTCCGTTGCGCAGTTTCTCATTGTGGCGGGCATGATCGTCACCGCTGCGCTGTCTTTCCTGAAAAACGGGTGCCTTGCCAACGAGATTACCCTGGCGGACCTTATGCCGAACTGGAACGCGGCGCTCGTCTTCATCCCGATGATCATCTACAACCTCCAGGGCTGCGAGCTGGTCGCATCGGCTGCCGGCGAGATGAAAAACCCTGCCCGTGACATCCCCCGGGCGCTGATTCTGTCCGGGTTCGTGATCGCGGTCGTGTATTTGATGACGACCTTCTCCGTCTGGGTCGTGATACCGATCAAAGAGATCAATTTGGCCAGCGGCGTGCTTCAAGTATTCACAAACGCCCTTGACGATCACATCGGGAAGCACTTCGTCACGGTGGTGGCCGGCCTCCTGATCGCTGGCTCTTTCTTTGCGGGGATCATCGCCTGGAGTTTAGGGATGAACCGGACCGTAGCCGAGTCTGCGAACAACGGGGACCTTCCTATGATCCTGGGGAAGATGAACAGGGACATGGCCCCGCTGGGGGCATCGGTCGTGTCCGGGATCATATCTACCCTGGTGATCGTTCTTTACGGGTTCATCGCCAGGGACGCGGCCGAGCTGTTCTGGCATACGATCTCGTTCAGCCTTATCGTTCAGTTGTTTTCAAATTTTATGTTGTTTCCGGCTTTTATTATTTTGCGGAATATAGATAAGGGTGTCCCCGGGCCTTTCAGGGTGCCCGGGCCCGATTGGTTCGGGATTTTCCTGGCCGTCATGGCGGGGATATTCGTCCTGGCCGCCATCCTGATCCTGTGTATCCAGCCGGGGCGGGATTTTGTGAGGGCGTCCCTGCCGATCATCGCCGGGGTGCTTGCAGTCGTCATCGTCGGTGAGGTTTTGGTGACCCGCTCCGCAGGGGCCGTAGAAGTTGCCCGTCAGGAAATTGAAAAATAGGGTCCGTCCCTGAAAGTCAAATTTTCCCTCTGGAACAGATATGCTCCATCCTTGGACACAATGATTGACGGATTCAGAAAACCATGCAAGAACTCAAACAGTGATTGTTGGGAATCTCCGATTAACGGGTGTCATAGGGGATTAGCTAAAAATAGAAACCGGAAAGAGCTGAAAGTTAATAAAATGGAGAAAGATATTATTATGAAAGATGAACAGGTTTTTGATGAGAATCCTGGTGCTATCTTTATCTTTTGTCTTCTTTATGCCCTTCATATGGTAGAGGAGTTTACCTTAGGCTTTGTTGAATGGGGAGATCGATATTTTGGCAGTTTCGACTGGACACAGAACTTAATTGGCAATTCCATATTCTTTGTGTGTCTGGCTTTCGCTTGCTATCTGTACTACAAAAACCCTGGTAAATACTTATGGGTTGGAATGTGTGCCAGTATGTGGGTTCTGGCCAATTCTTTTATCCATATTTCCGCTACCCTTCTCAGCGGTGAATATTCTCCCGGTGTAGTGACAGCGACAGTTTTATACATACCCGGTGGATTATACTTCCTTGTAAAGTGGGGCAGGAAAGGATTACTGACCTGGAAAAATTTAACTCTATCATTTATAATCGGGGCCTTGATCTTTATGCTAATCCCTACCTTTGCCAGGGCCGTATTGTTACATGCTAAGTTGGCAGAGCTCTTTTGCCTGTTCAATTGAGTTAAACCATACGATTTTACCTTGCATCTATCTTCCTGGTTATTGCACTGGTTAATGGAACTGTGCTGGACAGAGTTTTCTTGACAACAAATTCAAAGATAACTATTGATCATTACCTCTGTAAATAACATCTCTTTAATTCATGAAAATCCAGCTTGCAAATACCTATAAGTAACCATAAAGAAAGGATTTGTATGAAATGGACAGGGTGACGGAAAAACAATGGCATCATTTGCCGGCGGACGAAGTCCTCCAGCTCCTTGAGAGCCGCAGTGACCGGGGGATAGAAATTTCCGATGTGGAAACCCGGCGGGATCGTTATGGTTTCAATATCCTAACGGCTAAGAAAGAACAGGGGCCGCTCATTCGGTTCCTCCTTCAGTTCCACCAGCCCCTGATCTATATCCTGCTGGCCGCCGCCCTGATTACGGCCTTCCTCCGGGAGTGGGTGGACTCGGGGGTCATCTTCGGGGTCGTTATCGTGAACGCCGTCATCGGCTTTCTCCAGGAGTCCAAGGCCGTCAAGGCGATCGACGCCCTGGCCAGAACCATGATCACCGAAGCCACGGTCATACGTTCCGGGGAAAAGCGGCGGATTCCCTCTTCGGAGCTTCTTCCCGGAGATATCGTCCTGCTGCAGTCCGGCGACAAGGTTCCCGCCGATTTACGGCTTATCTCCCTCCGGGACCTCCGGGTGGACGAATCGGCCCTTACGGGGGAGTCCGTGCCCGTGGAAAAATCCGAACACCCCCTGCCGACAGATACGGTCTTGGCAGATCGAAAGAACATGGCATACAGCTCCGCCCTGGTCACCTACGGACAAGCGACCGGTGTTGTGGTGGCCACGGGAAACAGGACGGAAGTGGGACGAATCTCAGGACTCATCTCCACAACCATGGAACTGGAGACGCCGCTCATTCGGAAGATCGGTGAGTTCAGCAAGGTACTCCTTTACGTGATCATGGGACTCGCTGCGGTCACCTTCGCCGTGGGTATCTGGCGGGGCCAGAGCGCCTTCGACATGTTCATGGCCGCCGTAGCCCTGGCCGTGGGGGCCATCCCCGAGGGCCTCCCAGCCGCCATGACCATCACCCTCGCCATCGGCGTTGCTCGCATGGCGCGCCGCCATGCCATCATCCGCAAGCTTCCTGCCGTCGAGACCCTGGGCAGCACCACGGTGATCTGTTCGGATAAAACAGGGACCCTCACGGAAAACCAGATGACCGTCCAGGAAATCCTCGCCGGCGGCGAACTCTATGAGCTTACCGGATCGGGATATGCACCGGCCGGCGAGATCCTGCGCAAGGGAGGATCGCCGGTGGTTGAGGCGGCCCCGGCCCTGAGGGAATGTCTGCGGTGCGGTGCGCTTTGCAACGACAGCCTGCTGAGGGAGGAAGAGGGACGCTGGACCGTCCAGGGTGACCCCACCGAAGGGGCCATCCTGACAGCCGCCGCCAAGGGCGGTCTTACCGCCGGCAACGCAGTTGGAGCTTGGACGCGCCTTGATTCACTACCCTTCGAGTCGGAACACCAATACATGGCGACGCTCCATGAAACCTCCGCCGCGTTACGTCCCGTCATCTACGCCAAGGGGTCGGTGGAGGCCATCATGGAAAGATGCACCGCGGCCCTATCCCCCGACGGGACAGCAGCGGCTCTTGATGCGGGGGCCGTCGCGGCCGCCGTCGAAAAGATGGCGGCCGGCGGGTTGCGCGTCCTCGCCTTTGCCCGAGGTGAACTTCCCGAAGGGACGCGAACCCTCCACCATAAAGACATCGCCGGAGGGATGACCTTTATCGGCCTCCAGGGGATGATCGATCCACCCCGGGCCGAGGCGGTGGAGGCGGTAAAGAACTGCCACAACGCCGGCATACGCGTCAAGATGATCACGGGCGACCATGCCCTGACGGCTGCGGCCATCGCCGGTCAGATCGGTTTGCCAAACGCTGGGAAGGTCATCACCGGAAAGGAGCTGACCGCGATATCCGACGCCGAACTGACCGACGCCGTAGCAAAGGTCTCCGTATTCGCCCGGGTGGCCCCGGAGCAGAAGCTCCGTCTCGTCGAGGCCCTCCAGAGGCGGGGCGACGTCGTCGCCATGACCGGTGACGGGGTAAACGACGCCCCGGCGCTAAAAAGGGCCGATATCGGCGTGGCTATGGGTATTACCGGCACCGATGTCGCCAAGGAGTCCGCCGACATGATCCTCACGGACGACAACTTCGCATCAATCGAGGCCGCCGTGGAAGAAGGACGCGGCACCTTCGACAACCTCACCAAGTTTCTTGTCTGGACCCTGCCCACCAACATCGGCGAGGGTATGGTGATCCTGGCGGCCGTGCTCCTGGGGGCCACCCTGCCCATCCTCCCGGTGCAGATCCTGTGGATCAACATGACCACCGCCGTGCTGCTCGGACTCATGCTCGTTTTCGAGCCCAAGGAACCGGGCATTATGGACCGGCCGCCCCGGGACCCCCAGGAACCGATTCTCACGGGTGTCCTGATCAGACGGATAATCGTCGTGGGCCTGATCCTCCTGCTCGGGGCCTTCGGACTCTTCTTCTGGGAAGTCGAAAACGGCGCCAACGTCGCTGCGGCCAGGACCGTGGCGGTCAACGTGTTTATAATGGTGGAGATGTTTTACCTGTTCAACTGCCGTTCCCTGACGAAATCCGTCTTCGCGGTGGGCTTTTTTTCTAATCCATGGGTCTTTGGCGGGTCCGTCGTTATGGTGCTGCTGCAACTTCTGTTCACTTACCTGCCGGCCATGAACACCATGTTCCACTCCCAGCCCATCGGCCCCGCTTCCTGGTTGCGCATCTTGGCCGTGGCAACCGCTGCCCTCTTGATTATCGGCGTTGAGAAATGGCTTGTCAGTAAGAAATTGGAGGGAAGATAGATCACGAATGTTTCCTCGGACATCTCATTTGCTATGGACAGGACCCCAGATCATCCCTTGACACGAAAAAACAGACTTACTATACTACGAGCTATCAGAAGCAATTTCTTAAAAACAGAGGAGAGATGCATGAAAACACTGGTAACGTACTTTTCAAAAACCGGCAATAATCTTGTGCCTGCACAAAAGGGTACTGTTGTTTTGCTACTACATTTTGTGCCAGTTTTCATTGACACGTAATCGTGCTTTCCCTATATTCTACCGAGGGGAAGGGACGTTCTTATCAAAATGAAAATATCTTTGCTTGACCGCAGCTTATATTTAAAAGGGTTGGTGCTCCTTACCTGAAACAAACAAATTGTCATTCTTCGTAAACATACAACCTTCAATCGATGATAACTAAAATGGGATCTGCCGTTATCTCAGTAGAGCGGCTTAACCGATAAATGTGCAACGTTCCGGTTCAGCGGCGACTGATATGCCGTCCGCTGAACCGGTTGTTAGCCGACTGTTTTTTTTGCTGCTCTGTCAGAAACCCTCGAAGACTTTTATGTGACGATCAGGCAAGATCGAAACGGTCAAGGTTCATGACTTTGTTCCACACCGCGACAAAGTCGTGGAGGAATTTCTCCTGAGAGTCCTCACATCCGTAAACTTCCGCCAAGGCCCGGAGCTGGGAGTTGGAACCGAAGATGAGGTCAACGCGGGTGCCGGTCCACTTGAGCTCGCCTGTCTTGCGATCACGCCCTTCAAAGAGGTCCCCGTCCTGGGATGCCTCATTCCACGCCGTGCCCATGTCGAGCAGGTTCACGAAGAAGTCGTTGGTGAGTGCTTCCGGCTTCTTGGTAAATACGCCGTGCTGGGTCTGTCCGAAGTTGGTGTTCAGCATGCGCATACCGCCAAGGAGTACCGTCATCTCGGGAGCGGTCAGGGTCAGCAATTGCGCCTTGTCCACCAGCAGTTCCTCAGCCGATACGCTGTATTTGGCTTTGAGGTAGTTGCGGAAGCCATCGGCCTTCGGCTCGAGGACAGCAAATGACGCCAAATCGGTTTGCTCCTGCGATGCATCCGTCCGTCCCGGCATGAAGGGGACGGTCACCTCGCGGCCGGCATTTCTCGCCGCCTGCTCGACAGCGGCGCATCCACCCAGAACGATCAGGTCGGCAAGGGAAACCCGTTTCCCGCCGGACTGGGCGCTGTTAAATCCCTTCTGGATTCCCGCGAGGATCTGCAGCACCTTCGCCAACTGGTCAGGCTGGTTTACTTTCCAATCCTTCTGCGGTGCCAGTCGAATGCGCGCCCCGTTCGTCCCTCCGCGCATGTCGGAGCCACGGAAGGTGGACGCCGACGCCCAGGCCGTTGAGACCAGTTGGGAGATGGACAGACCTGAGGCGAGGATCTTGCCCTTGAGGGCTGCTATGTCCTGCCCATCGATCAGTTCATAGTCGACGGCGGGCACCGGGTCTTGCCAGATCAGCACCTCTGCGGTGACCTCCGGGCCGAGATAGCGCGAGCGGGGGCCCATGTCGCGATGGGTCAGCTTGAACCACGCCCGGGCAAAGGCATCGGAGAATTCGTCTGGATTTGCCAGAAAGCGTCGAGCAATTTTTTCGTAGTCAGGATCAAACTTGAGGGAAAGGTCGGCAGTCGTCATCATGGGGCGACGTTTTTTAGACGGATCATGGGCATCAACGACCATATCCTCATCTTCCACGTCTTTTGCAAGCCACATATAGGCCCCTGCCGGACTTTTGAGAAGTTCCCACTCATATTTGAATAAAACCTTCAGATAGCCCACGTCCCATCGGGTCGGGTTCGGCTTCCAGGCGCCTTCGATGCCGCTGCTGATCGTATCGCCGCCTTTGCCGCTGCCGAAGCTGCTCTTCCAGCCAAGGCCCTGCTCTACTATGGGGGCGCCTTCGGGCTCAGGACCCACATGGGTCGCCGGGCCGGCGCCATGAGCCTTGCCGAAGGTGTGCCCGCCGGCGATGAGGGCGACGGTCTCTTCGTCGTTCATGGCCATACGGGCGAAAGTCTGACGGACATCGTGTGCAGAAGCCGCAGGTATAGGTTCACCGTTCGGCCCTTCCGGATTGACATAGATCAGGCCCATCTGCACGGCGGCGAGCGGGTTTTCGAGATCCCGGTCGCCGGAATAGCGGTTGTCCCCAAGCCATTTGTCCTCGCTGCCCCAGTAGATGTCCTCTTCGGGCTCCCAGACGTCCACGCGCCCGCCGGCAAAGCCGAAGGTCTTGAAACCCATGCTCTCCAGGGCGACGTTGCCGGTAAGAATCATCAGGTCCGCCCAGGAGATCTTCCTGCCGTACTTCTGTTTGATCGGCCAGAGGAGCCGGCGCGCCTTGTCGAGGTTCACGTTGTCCGGCCAGCTGTTGAGGGGCGCCAAGCGCTGGGAGCCGGACCCCGCGCCTCCGCGGCCGTCGCCCATGCGGTAAGTGCCGGCGCTGTGCCACGCCATCCGTATGAAGAGCCCCCCGTAGTGGCCCCAGTCGGCGGGCCACCAATCCTGCGAGTCGGTCATCAGGGCATAGAGGTCATTCTTCAGGGCCGCCAGGTCGAGTTTCTTGAACTCCTCAGCGTAGTTGAAGGCCTTACCCATGGGATTGCTCAGGTCAGAGTGCTGATGAAGAATCTTGAGGTTCAACTGGTTCGGCCACCAGTCCCGATTCGACGTGCCGCCACCGGAAATGGGTTTGCTTGTCCTGCCCGTTACCGGGCACTTGCTGTCTTCAGTCATAATGTTTCCTCCTTTCCTTATCTATGCGTGAATCAATCAATCCTCTTGAAAAGCTGCCCCTTGGCGCCGCAGACGGGACAGATCCCCGGGGCCTCTTTCTCGACGGTAAAGCCACAAACAGGACATATATGATAATCATAATTCTAATGTTCTGGTTGTCTGGTACAGGAGCGCCAGCGTTGGTTTACATGGGTTATTACAGACACCTCCGGCAGACGCCGTAGGCAACAATATTCTTATGTTCGATCTTACCCCAAGCCATGATTTCGTCGGGGAGGGACGTGTTGTCGATGATGGGCCACTGGAAATCCATTATCTCTCCGCAGGTGCGGCAGATAAGATGATGGTGGGGTAACCCGTTGGCCTCGAACCGTGCCAGACTTTGGGATGTTTCCACCTTGCTGATAAGGCCGCGGTTTGCCAGGTCATCAAGATTCCTGTAGACCGTATCTAGTGAAAGGGTGGGCATCTTTAGGCGCAGGCGCCGGTGCAGGGCCTCCGCCGAAGGATGGTCTGCTGCCGCCATCAATTCCCGATAAATTTCCAGTCGCTGCGGTGTCACTCTCATTCCTGCCCTGCGGCAGGCATCGGCAAAGGCGCCTAATAGTTCTTCCCGGGATTGAATCGGCTGCTTGTCCATTTGTTTTTTGTAATTATTACTTTTTAGTAATTATAACTATTAGCCTTGTCATTGTCAAGTCGAAAAAAGACAAGGTCTGACAAAAATGCATATTTCGAAGGTTGATTTTTCCGAAGATAGCGGCTACCGTTATCTCCCTTATAACCGGAGAAACTGGCATGCTCAACTTAACTACCATAGAGGGTTCTTGTTTGCGTGAAGGGATTCTTGAAACCGCAAACGGTAATATCTGGTATTCTGTGTACGGCGAGAATCAACAAAAGACTCCCATTCTCGTGCTGCACGGCGGCCCCGGTTTTTTAAGCATGACCGACGGGCTGGAGACATTGTGGGAAGATCGTCCGGTATATTTTTATGATCAGCTGGGTTGCGGTAACAGCGACCGGGCCGCAGACAAATATTTTTATTCGGTGGAAAGCTATGTCGCCGAACTTGCATGGGTGCGACAGGAGTTAAAGCTTGACGAAGTGTACCTGATTGGATTTTCATGGGGTTGTGCGCTGGCTTGTGCCTATATGTTGGACAACCAACCGAGCGGCATAAAGGGAATCATGTTATGCGCCCCCTACCTCTCATCCCCGGCCTGGGACACCGACCAACGCCGGAATATCGCCGTGATGCCACCGGAGATCAGGCTTGCGATCGAAACTGGCGAAGCGACCGGCGACTTTGGTGATGCATACCAGGCAGCAATGATGAGCTATTATGAGAAACATGTCTGCCTTTTGTCTCCATGGCCCGTCTCCCTGCAGAAGGCATTTCCCAGGCTAAACATGGATGTTTATAATACGATGTGGGGTGTCAGCGAATTCACCATAACGGGAAAACTTAAGAACTACGATCTGACGCCACGGCTTTCGGAAATAGCTAACCCCGTCTTACTGACCTGCGGTGACCGCGATGAAGCAGGTGTCAAAACGGTGAAGGATTTTCAACAACGCTTTCCCAATGCCCGCTTGGCTGTTATTCCACAGGCTTCACATCTGCACCAACTCGAGCGACCGGAAATATTTGCCGCCGTGATAAAGGATTTCCTCCGTGATATTGATCAGAGGTAGAGACAATAATGCTGTACGAAGTGCCATTGAGCAAGATTGACGAGATGGCCGATGCATCTGCGGACGCTTTTATCGGTGCCAACGACCCCATTGGGAACTTTATGTTCCAGAACGAGCCGGATCATCTCGTGCTGAAAAGGCGTTTCTTTCGTTTACCCGTGACTTCCTGCTCTCCCAATGCCGTAAGGCAGGGAATATCCCAGAGACTGGAGGCGGTTAGCATCTGGTTCCCGCCATGCATGGACCACTCAGAGGATGTGGACCCGGACCCCTTCAGCTTAGAAGATTTCGCGGACCCCGGAACTCTGGAAAAGATGCAGGCAGTGAACGACGTTATCGCCGCGCTGACCGTGCACCTTGGCCAGGAGCCGCAGTGGTACCTCCACCTGATGGCTGTGCACCCACAGTTCAGAGACCGGAAGTACTCCTCGCTATTGATCAAGCCCATGCTGGCCAGGGCCGAGAAGGAGGGCCTTCCTTGCACCTTGATTACCCAGAGCATGGATAACGTCCGAAAGTACGAGCATTGGGGGTTCAAGGTGGTGAAGGAGATGCCCGTGGCCCGTTCTCATGAGAAGTTCTGCTCCATGCGCAAGGACTGAAGCCCATGTTCACTGTTTGGCCCTTCTTAGCAGATACATGCCCTTGATCGTCAACATCCGCCAAGATACGTCAAGGATTGGCCTGTGTTAATTAATGCCGGTTGATTAAGCTGAGCTTCAAAGCGATCAACAAAATGATTGGCCAGTTCAATGAATACGGGTGGAAATGCTGAGAAAAGATAAAAAGAAGATGACAAGCAGAAGCCTCCTTCTATCAGGCGGTATCACCGTCACAACATGTATCACCGTCCTCATCATCACCATTGCAATCGTTGTATCCACAGTTCCTGCATTCGCGGCCGACGAACTGATGATAATTGGGCACGCGAGGCCGGATGTCGATACTGTAGCCTCTGCCATTGCCTATACCAACCTCAAGAACATGATGGGGGTGAAAGAAGCCTTCCCCGCCGTGGCCGGTGACCTCAACAATGAGACCAAGTTCGTGTTGGATTACTTCAAAGTTCCCTATCCAGAGAAGATCACCAATTGTCAATACCGATGCAAGAAGGTAATCCTTGTGGATCACAACGATATGGGTCAGGCCGTGGACAATCTCAACTTGATTTTGGCCTCTCTCTTGACGATACCTGCAACACCACTCAGTACAACGAACTTAGGCGGTATATCGATGTCCTTGACGGCAAAGTCATTACGCCAAGCTCAGGCGCCAATCTGGGAGCTGACACCATCGATTACCAGAAACCATACAAGGCGGCAGGGCTGGATAAGACAATCCACTGGTATGAGACTCTCGGCAACCACGATCATTTCTGGATGGGTTCAATCCCGGTGGACCATAGTCTTCGAAAAGACCTTCGGCAATCATACATAACTGACGAAGTCTTCGCCACGGGAGACGTCTTCAGAGACCTTAGAAAAGTGAACAGCCGTGATTACTAGAAGTATTTTTCCTTCCCGAAAGTTTGCTTGATAACTTTTGGCAATTATGCAAAATAACATGCGGTTATCAGATATTTACTCGCTAAGATAAAAGCTTTCGCACCTTATAAATGATGGAATAAAAAATGGGTGTACTGAACGGTATCTCGCGGATACGCCGAGCCCGTGAATTATTCATCAGACACCAATAAATAGCAGAAAGACGGAGAAATGCACCAACTCGAGCATATCGAAGCGATTGAAAAACACCTCTGGACTGCGGCGGATACCCTACGGTCCGGTTCCAATTACGCCAGCAACGAATACTTCCTGCCGGTCATGGGGCTGGTCTTTCTGCGTCACGCCTACAGCCGCTATCTGGCCGTCAAAGGCGGCATCGAAGCGAACCTGCCCACGCGCGGCGGCAAGACAAGGCCACTTTCCAAGGCGGACTTCTCGCAAAAAAGCGCCATCTTTCTCCAGCCCAAGGCCCAGTTTGATTATCTGGTGGCGCTGACCGACAGCGACGACCGGGCCAAGGCCATTATCGCGGCGATGGAGTCCATCGAGGAAGACTACGAGAACCTGTGCGGGGTGCTCCCCAAGGCTGAATATCAGGAACTCGAGAACGCCGTCCTCGGCCAGCTCTTGCGCACCCTCAACCCGGAAGAGCTCAAACAGGTCTCGGGCGATGTGTTCGGCCGCATCTACGAATACTTCCTCACCCAATTTGCCGACCAGAAGGCCCACGACAGCGGCGAGTTCTTCACGCCCGTTTCGCTGGTATCGCTCATCGCCAACGTGTTGGCGCCGGAAGACGGCATCGTCCTCGACCCGGCCTGCGGTTCGGGCGGCATGTTCGTCCAGAGCGCCGGCTTCGTCGAGCGTCGCCACGAAAACCCCGTGGACCGGCTCACCTTCTTCGGCCTGGAAAAGAATGCCACCACCATCCGCCTGGCCAAGATGAACCTCGCCGTCCACGGCCTGGAAGGCAACATCCAGAAGGCGATCACCTACTACGAAGACCCCCACGAACTGCTGGGCAAGGCCGACTTCGTCATGGCCAATCCGCCCTTCAACGTGGACGAAATCGACGCCGACAAGGTCAAGGCCGACCCGCGCCTGCCCTTCGGCCTACCGGGCGTCAACAAGAAAGGCAAGGTCTCAAACGGCAACTACGTCTGGATCAGCTATTTCTACAGCTACCTAAATGAATGCGGCCGGGCGGGATTTGTCATGTCGTCCCAGGCTTCCAGCGCGGGCCGCGATGAGGCCAAGGTCCGTCAAAAACTTATCGAGTCTGGAGCAGTGGACATCATGATCGCCATACGCTCCAACTTCTTCTACACCCGCTCCGTGCCTTGCGAGCTGTGGTTTCTCAACCGTGCCAAGCCGGAAGAGCAGCGCGACAAGGTGCTCATGATCGATGCCCGCAATGTTTACCGCAAGGTCACCCGCAAGATTTATGACTTTTCCCCGGAGCAGGAGCAGAATCTTCTGGCCATCGTCTGGCTTTACCGGGGCTGCACCGAGAAATTCCTGGAACTGGTCGCCGGTTACTGCCGCCGGGCTCTTGATGAGGCCGCAGGCTGTTTCAGCCTACAGACGGACAATGGCGAAACTATAGAGCCGCTCCCGACCTTCATCTCAGCGCTTGGGACATTGAAAAAAGCCCTTCAGCCATTTTTGAAGACTCTCGCCAAAGACGGTCCGCAGGCCGAGATGCTCAAAGAACTGGGCGATACCGCAGCCGCCTTCACCTCCGATGGTGAAACGTTCAAAAAGACCCTTGCCGAACAACAGGCGTTCTGGAAAACCCGGAAGACCACCAACGGCGAACTCAAAAAGGCGGTGGAACGTCTTTCCCCCCTGGCCGAGGCGAGCCGCGACCTGATCAAACAGACCGACCTGGTCTTCAAGCTCATTTCCCGGTTGATCGAAATCTGCGAAAACGAATGCAATGCCCGGGAAAACGACGACTGGTCAGGGCGCGACATCAACCGCAACCGCAAGGCCGCCGATGAAGCGCGGCAGCTCGCCGTAGAGCAGCTCAAAGAGGTGCGCTATTTCTGGAAGCAGGCCCACTGGCTGACAGAGAGATTCCCGGAGGCAAAGCTCCGCGATGTCGAAGGGCTGGTGAAACTCACGGACTGCGCCGAAATCGAAGCCAACGACTGGTCCCTCACCCCCGGCCGCTATGTCGGCGTGGCCCCCGAAGAAGTGGACGATACATTCGACTTTGAGGAAACCCTGCGGGAAATTCATGTGGAACTCGAAGACCTCAACGCCGAAGCGCTGCAGCTCGCGGCAACGATCAAGAAGAATTTTGAGGAGTTAGGGATATGATCACATTAAGCCCGCACTCTTGGCAAGAGGTCCCATTTGAACACATTGTTGAGGACAGTGCGTTTGGTCCCAGGTTTCCCGGAACGGCATATGCCGACGATGGAAATATTGCTACTTTACGGACGACTGACATTTCAGCGGATGGCCATATTTCTTACGACACTATGCCCCTGGCACAACTTGATGAGACGACCTTCGCGAAACACTTTCTAAAACCAGGAGACCTTGTCATAACAAGATCAGGAAGAATTGGTACGACAGCTATATTTGAAGGCCATGAGAATCAAGTCCTTCCTGGAGCATTCTTGATTCGATTTCGGCTGTCTGAAGAAGCTTATCCACGCTTTTTTTTCTACTGGTTCAACTCAAATCTAGGGCAACAACGGTTGCTTTCAGTCGCACGTGGAGCCGCACAGCAGAACATCAACATAACGAGTGTAAAAACTCTGAAGGTTCCACTTCCACCTCTTCAAACACAAAAGTCGATTGTGGCTATCCTCTCCGCCTATGACGACCTGATCGAGAACAACCGGCGGCGGATTCAGCTTCTGGAGCAGGCGGCGCGGCTACTTTACAATGAATGGTTCGTCCACTTCCGATTCCCTGGCCAAGAACACGTCAAAATTGTCAATGGCATCCCGGAGGGGTGGGAGCGGAAAGTTCTCGGTGACGTATGTTTCGAAGTCCGTGAAACAGTTTCTCCAAAGGTTCTTGAACCCAACACCCCTTACATTGGCCTTGAACACATGCCTCGTCGCTCAATTACTCTTTGCGAGTGGGCCCAAGCTGAGCAAGTAACAAGCAGCAAACATCGATTTCGCGAGGGAGAAATTCTGTTTGGGAAGATTCGGCCGTACTTTCATAAGGTTGGTATTGCACTCACAGATGGCGTTGCATCCTCAGACGCCATCATCATTCGTCCAGTGAGCCCACACCTTCTTGCTCTTATCCTTATGACAACCTCCAGCGATGGCTTTGTGGCTGTAACTGCTCAACAGATGAAGGAGGGGTCCAAAATGCCACGTGCCGACTGGAAGCAAATGCAGCAATATCCATTTCCGCAGCCTCCGGATGGGGTGCTGCGCGCTTTCGATGAGTTTATCAACCCCATCCTAAACCAACTAAAAACACTCGCTTTTCTTAATAGATGGCTCAGTACAGCCCGCGACCTCCTCCTGCCCAAACTGATGAATGGGGAGGTGACGGTATGAGTAGTCTCAAGGCAATCGAGAAAAGGGTCTTTGAGGACCTGTTAGGGATGGCGAGCGGCTATGCCCTCGATTTTTCGAACAACACGTTTGCCGAGTTCTTCCGCGAAACCGCCAATATTGACATCTACGCGCAAAAATACGCCTTCAACGGCGATTCCAAGGCCAAGCGTTTACGAGCGTTCTGGGAGATCGAGCCCGACGCATTGGTCGGTAAGGTTCTTTCCGGTTTGCTGGAAGTCTGGCAGTACAATGCCTCAAGGAACGGCCAATCTGGCGATTCCCCTCAATATAAGCAGGCAGCGGGTATTGTCGCCCGGTTGATCGGCAAACAGCCCGATCCAGTGGCCACTGAGCAGGAATTCCTGCATCGGAAATATCAGAACATCTCCATGAAAAACCTTACCATCGATCCCAATCTGGTGCCTATGCTGGAGTCCCGATTGGCGGAGGCCCAGCATTGTCTTGTATCCGCCCCGCTGGCAACCATCTTTCTGTGCGGCAGCATCCTGGAAGGCATCCTGTTGGGAGTCGCTTTACAAAGTCCTAAGGAATTCAATCAGGCTGCCAACTCGCCGAAGGACAAGGACAACAAGGTAAAGCCGTTCCACGAGTGGTCGCTTGCACAGTTTATCGATGTCGCCCACGGATTGGGGGCACTGAAACTGGATGTAAAGAAATTCGGCCATGAGCTGCGAGATTTTCGCAATTACATCCACCCCTATCAGCAGCTTGCATCAAAATTCACTCCAGACAAGCATACAGCCGAGATCTGCCTGCAAGTACTGAAAGCGGCTATTGCCGATCTATCAGGAGGTCGGAAATGAGCAAACGGATTCGGCGTGTCGGTTCCATAAAGAGCGAATTGCTCAAGAAATCACGGGAATCGGCGATGGCAGCGGTGCAAATCTTTAACAATCCGAACATCAGCTTCAAGTCGGAATCCTATGTGGTGCTGATGATCATCGCCTGGACATATCTGCTCCATGCCTATTTCCGTGATCAGAAGATCGAATACCGATATTGGAAACCGAAAGGAGAGAGGCGAAAATTCGACACAACGACTCACGGTGCGTACAAGCGTTGGGAATTAGAACGCTGTCTGACAGATGCCAAGTCTCCGATTGATAAAGATACGGCCAACAACCTGCGTTTTCTGATCGGCTTACGCCACGAAATCGAACACCAGATGACAACACGGATCGACGATATCCTGAGTGCCCGATTCCAGGCGTGTTGTTTGAACTACAACGAGTACATCAAAAAGCTTTTCGGAGACGATAACGGAATTGAAAAGCACCTTTCCTTCAGCCTCCAGTTTTCTACCATCTCTACCGAGCAAAAGGAATTGCTTGAAGAACATCCGGGGCTACCCGCCAACATTCAGTGCTATATTCAGGAATTTGACGCAGGATTGACCAATGAGGAATTCGCTGACCCGCATTACGCTTACCGGATACTGTTTGTTCCAAAGACTGCCAACCGCAAGGGCCAGGCCGACCGCGTAATCGAATTTGTCAGGAGCGATTCACCACTGGCCGAGGCCGTCAACAAGGAATACGCCGTCATCAAAGAGACGGAAAAGAAGAAATACTTGCCCATGCAGATCGTGGATTTGATGAAGGCGGAAGGCTACCATGGTTTTTCAATTCACTACCATACGCAATTCTGGCAATCGCTCGATGCCAAAAATCCCGCAAATGGTTATGGCACGATGGTAGCGGGAAAGGTCTGGCATTGGTATGAGCGCTGGGTGGATGTGGTGCGAAAGCACTGCAGGGACAGCGGAGGGCAATATTCATGAACTTTATAGTGCTCATTTCCCAAATTGATCTTCTCGGCTGGCAGTCGGTCTATGCGTACAACAACGAGGACTTCAGACCAAAGAGCCTCTTGGGCAGGGCATCGGACCGGGGCTTCCACCTTCCCCGCCTGATGAACGGAGAAATTGCCGTATGAAGAAGAAACAACTCAGCAATCTGGTCGCTTTGGGAGAGGGCTTCACCACCGAATTCAAACGGGCGGGCACATCGAATCTCGGGCGGGAAATCTGCGCCTTTGCCAATGCCACCGGCGGTGTCATTCTGATCGGGGTTACGGACGGAGGAGAGGTCATAGGCGTTAACGATCACAACCGCCTCAAATCAGAGGTTCAAACCATCGCCAGGTCCGCCGACCCACCGATTTCGGTAGATATTGACAGCGTTGGAGAGGTGGTGTGCGTGACCGTGCCCGATCAGCACAGCAAGCCCTATTCCTTTGGCGGCAAGTTCTTCATGCGCGAAGGGGCGTCATCGCAGCAGATGTCCCGCGAAGAGATCCGTGAGTTTTTCTTCAAGGAGGGTCTTATTCATTTCGATGAAACGCCCTGCATCCGATTTTCACTGCTGGGCGACCTGACTGGAGACGTCTGGGAGCGTTTTCGGAAACGGGCGAAGATTCCCGCCCATATGGAAGCCCTTCCGGCATTGGAAAACCTGCATCTGGTCAAGGATGGACAAATGAGCCACGCCGGGGCATGGCTCTTGGCAAAAGATATCCGGAAATTTACCGTCAGCGCCGATGTCGCCTGCGCCCTGTTCCTGGGAACCGACAAGGTGCGCATCCTCGACCGGCGCGGCTTCGATTCCGATGTCTATTCCATGATCGACGAGGTGGTCGTTTACATCCTTTCCAAGATCAATGTGGAATACATCATCAAGCATGTGAAGCGGGAGGAGCGCCCGGAACTGCCCGAAGAGGCGCTACGCGAGGCAGTGGTCAACGCTATCGCGCACCGGGATTACCGTTCCACCGCCAATGTGCAGGTCTATATTTTCAAGGATAGGATAGAGATCGTCAGTCCCGGCGGTCTGCCTGCGGGGATGACCGTAGCCGATCTCGGGGTCAAGAGCATCCCGCGCAATCCGTTGCTCTTTGGGATGCTGCACCGCATGGAGGCGGTGGAGCACATTGGTTCGGGTATCAAGCGAATCCGGGATCTCTGCCGGGAATACGGGGTGGCGGATCCGCTGATCGAAGTATCCGAGCACTGGTTTACCGTCAGCTTTCCCCGCCCTGAGCCACAGGAGGTTGAAGAGGCCAAAGCAGGTCCCAAGTCAGGACTAGGACGGGGTGAAAAAGTGGCCCAAGCGACCCAGTCACCGACCCAGTTATCGACCCAGTCCGCCGACCCGGTTATACGTCTTTTAGTCCAGTTCGATGAGGGGGAAAGATCGTCGGGAGAGTTGCGAGATGCTCTGAATCTCAGTCATCGCCCCACTTTTCGCAGTAATTATCTGCACCCGGCCATCAAGAACGGCCTGATCGAATTGACCATGCCCGACAAGCCAACTAGCAGCAAGCAGAAGTACCGGTTAACGGACAAGGGACGGGAGGTACTGGCTGAATTGGAGGAGAAATCGGAATGACGCCTACCCCCTACACCGAAGACACCCTCGTTCAGCAGACGACAGCGGAGTATATGGAAGAAAAACTCGGCTGGCAGTCGGTCTATGCCTACAACAACGAGGACTTTGGTCCGACGGGGCTTTTGGGCCGGGCGTCGGACCGCGAGGTAGTGCTCACGCGGCCCTTGCGCAAGAAGCTTGCCGAACTCAACCCCGGTCTGCCCGATGAGGCCTACGACAATGCGGTGCGGCAGATCGTGGCCACGACGGCGACGCAGTCGCTCCTTGCCACCAACCGCGACAAGTACAATCTTCTCCGCGACGGCGTGCAGATTTCCTTCCGCAACGGCAAGGGCGAGCGGGTGAAGGAGCGCCTGCGGGTGCTGGACTTTAGCCATCCCAATAAAAACGACTTTCTTTGCGTGCGGGAATTTTGGGTGCGGGGCGATCTCTACCGCCGCCGGGCCGACATCGTCGGGTTTGTCAACGGCCTGCCGCTGCTTTTCATGGAGCTTAAGACCGTCGGCCGTGACATCCGTGTCGCCTACGAGAAGAACTTCAAGGATTATAAGGATACCGTTCCGCACCTTTTCCACCACAACGCGATTGTGGCCCTGGCCAACGGCGTGGAGGCGAAAATCGGCTCCGTGACCAGCCGCTTCGAGCATTTCCACGAATGGAAACGCCTGGCCGAGGACGAGCCGGGCGTGGTGGACATGGAAACGCTCCTCAAGGGCGTTTGCGACAAGGCAAATTTCATCGATCTGGTGGAAAACTACATCCTCTTTGACGACTCCACCGGCGAAACCAGGAAGATTCTGGCCCGCAATCATCAGTTCCTCGGCGTGAACCGCGCCATCGAGGCGGTGTGCGACCGGGCAAACCGCAACGGCAAACTGGGCGTTTTCTGGCACACCCAGGGGGCGGGCAAGAGCTACTCGATGGTTTTGTTCACCCGCAAGGTTCATCGCAGACTGGGCGGCAATTTCACCTTTCTGGTGCTGACGGACCGTGACGATCTGGACACGCAGATCTACAAAACCTTTGCCGGATGCGGCGTCGTGGACAATGACCGCGACCCCTGCCGGGCATCCAGCGGCGAGCATCTGGGCAGGCTGCTGGCGCTGCAGAAGACGCACATTTTTTCCCTGATCCACAAGTTCAACCGCGACGTGGAACCGGACCAGCCCTATTCCCCGCGAAACGATATTATCGTCATTACGGACGAGGCGCACCGCACCCAGTACGGGACGCTGGCGCTGAATATGCGCAACGCCCTGCCGCATGCCTCCTACATCGGCTTCACCGGCACGCCGCTTTTCAGCGACGACGAGATCACCAAGCGGGTCTTCGGCGACTACGTTTCAACCTATGACTTCCAGCGGGCGGTAGAGGACAAGGCCACCGTGCCCCTTTACTACGACGCCCGCGGCGATAAGCTCGGCGTCTCGGTGGGCGACCTCAACGAGCGCATCGCCGCGAAACTGGAGGAGCTGGAAACCGCAGACATCGATGTGGCCCAGCGTCTCGAACAGGAACTCAAGCGCGACTACCACATCATCGCCGCCGACAAACGGCTGGATCAGGTGGCCCGCGATTTTGTGTATCACTATTCAAAGGCCTGGGAAACGGGCAAAGCTATGCTGGTGTGCATCGACAAGATCACCTGTGTGAAGATGTATAACCTCATTGCCCGATATTGGGAGGAACGGATTGCCGGGCTGACGGCTGAACTGGCCGAAACCCAGGACGAGCAAGAAGAGCAGTACCGTATCAGACAGATTGCCTGGATGCGCGAGACCAGAATGGCGGTGGTGGTCAGCGAGGAGCAGGGCGAGGTGGACAAGTTCCGCAAGTGGGAGCTGGATATTACGCCGCATCGCCGCCTGAGCAAGGACGGTATGGATCTGACCGAGGCCATGCGGCAAAAACCGCAGTTCCGCACCATGCAGCGGATGGATGTGGACGCAGCCTTCAAGGAAGAAGAGCATCCCTTTCGCATCGCCATTGTCTGCGCCATGTGGTTGACGGGTTTCGATGTGCCGTCGCTCTCGACGCTCTATCTGGACAAGCCGCTCAAGGCGCACACGCTGATGCAGGCCATCGCCCGCGCCAACCGCGTGAACGAAGGCAAGAACAACGGCATGATCGTGGATTATTGCGGCATCCTCAAGCATCTGCGCAAGGCCCTGGCGACCTTTGTTGGAACAGGCGACACAGGACGCCCGGGAGAGGGTGGCGAAAAAGAACCGGCCAAACCGGAAGAGGAACTGCTGGCCGATCTGGCGGAGGCCATCGCCTTTGTGCGGGCGTTTCTGACCGAGCGGGGCGCGTCGCTGGACAACGTCATCAACAGGAAGGGTTTTGAACGCAACGCGGCCATTGCCGCCGCCAAGGAAGCAGCCAACGAAAATGACGAGACGCGGAAACGCTTCGAGGTGATGTGCCGGGCGGTGTTCTCGAAATTCAAGGCCTGCCTCACGGTGGCGGGTGTCAACGATTACCGCCGGGATTACGAGGCGATCAATGCCGTTTACAAGAGCCTACAGAAAGACCGTGAGCAGGCGGACATCAGCGACATCATCCGGCAATTGCATCAGGTGGTGGACGAGTCAATCGAGACACGGGGATACGTCATTGGTAAAGAAGACCTGGGGCCGTACGACATCAGCCGGATTGATTTTGACCGGCTGCGGCAGGAATTCGAGCGGAGCCCGGCCAAACGAACAACGGTCCAGAATCTCAAGACGGCCATTGAAACGCGCCTTCAACGGCTGCTTCAACAGAACCCGCTGCGCACGGATTATCAGCGCCATTATGAGCAGATCGTGGCCGAATACAACCGCGAGAAAGACCGGGTAACCATTGAGCAGACATTTGAAGCGCTGCTGCGTTTTATTGATGAGCTGACGGATGAAGAAAGACGCGCTGTCCGGGAAGGACTCGATGAGGAGACGCTTGCGGTCTTTGACCTTTTAAAAAAGCAGGACCTTGCCGCCGGAGAGGCCAAACGGATCAAGGCGGTTGCGGTCGAGCTGCTTCAGCGGCTCAAGGCCGAGAAGTTGCGCATCACCCGCTGGCAGGATAAGGAAGCCACACGAGACGCCGTGCGGCAGGCTATTTTGGATTTTCTGTGGAACGATTCAACAGGCCTCCCGGTGGAACAGTACTCGGAAGGAGAAGTGCAATCCCGTGCGGACGACGTCTATCGTCATGTCTATCGTGTGTATCCTCAACTGCCGTCGCCTTTTTATGAAACCGCCGCAACAGCATGAATTAGATATGCCATTATTTCACCGGTATATTGGAATCGATTATTCAGGAGCCGAGACACCGACGGCAAGCCTTAAAGGTTTGCGGATTTATATGGCTGATTTGGAGACAGTGCCGGAAGAGGTAAAACCACCGCCGAGCCCCCGCAAATATTGGACAAGGAGGGGTATTGCCGAATGGCTGGCGGATCAGTTGCAGGGGGATCATGGCACGATTGTCGGCATAGACCATGGCTTTTCCTTTCCACTCCGTTACTTTGAAGTTCACCGCCTTCTACCTGACTGGCCGTCGTTCCTCGACGATTTCCAGCGACATTGGCCGACGGATGATGATCACGTCTATGTGGATTTCATTCGCGATGGTCTAAGGGGAAATGGCGTCAACCGTATGGGCAATGCCCGTTGGCGTCGCTTGACCGAGGAAAGGGCTGGCTCCGCAAAATCGGTATTTCACTTTGACGTGCAGGGTTCAGTGGCCAAATCCACACATTCCGGAATACCTTGGTTGCGATACCTTCGCCAGAAGCTGGCGGACAAGATACACTTCTGGCCTTTCGATGGTTGGGAATTTCCACCGGGTAGTTCGGTCATCGCAGAGGTTTACCCATCCCTATGGAGTCGGGGCTTTGCCCGCGAAGAGCGCGACAAGGACCAGCATGATGCGTATTCAGTAGCCAGGTGGCTGCGCCAATCTGATCTCGATGGCAGCATATCAACATTCCTGTCACCATCGCTAATCCCCGCGGAACGCACGCTTGCCCAGGTCGAGGGCTGGATACTTGGTGTGATGTGACAAAATTAGGATGAACGAACTATGGTCATCACAGTATAAGAACGGAAAACCTTCAATTCATTCGATCAAATAAGTATCCATACATTTATGGTCTTGCAAATTACGGGTCAAAAGCTGCTACACAAGGCCATTCCGTCAAATTAAGGCTTTAAATAAATATATAAACACTTCAGGATAAATCAAAACAATATGTGAAAATTAATAATCACGCAAACAACGTTTTTGAATTATGCCGAGTAGAAAATCAGCGGAAGTGAGCAGAGAAAAAAGGATACATGATATTAAACCACGACGATCCGACCGCTTCATTTTCCTTGCGGTACGCTATCCATCCTGATCAGGAAAAGTAGTCTGACTTTTTGCACCGGTGATGTGGCTGCCGTTTCAGAGGGCAGCGACCTGGCGGCCCTGGGAAAGCCCATCCCGCTCCCGGGCAATCTCTTCGCTTTCCAGGTATTCTTCAAATCCCATCATCCTGCCGGGGAATCCCCTGGCAAAGCTCTCGCCTTCGGCAGGAGGTGAATGCTGGCAGAGCCACTCAACCAGATTCAGGTCATTGTCAAAGTGAGACCTTTGAAAATCTACATTTTCCTGTCACCCCGGCGAAAGCCGGGGTCCAGAACATTCTGAAATTGCTGGATTCCGGCTTTCGCCGGAATGACGATTTGGCGAATTTTAGGAGAAATTCAAAGGTCTCAAAGTAGGTATTGCTGTCCTTTGGAAAATAGGAGGGGGTTATCGTCACTCCCCAGCGGAAGCTCCCGCTGTCCGGCATAAGCTCGCCGGCCAGGAGCTGGAAAAGGATCGTCTTGGCCTGGCTGTTGACCCCGACAAAGGCGATATTGTCTCCCCTTTCTTGAATAATCCGGGGCGCCGCAAGTGTTCATGGTTTCAAAAAGGATTGGATATATGGTATGGACGTACGTTCAAAGATTAGATTATTCGAGAGCTGTGCATAACCGCAGAAAAATGGTTCGCAAGCAGCGAATAAAATGTTTTTCGCCGGTCCGTGATTTAATTTAAGATCAGGTATTCACTCATAATTATATGTATACCAACGAGAAGCGAAAAAGATTTATGAGCTGCGGCGAAGCCATTTTTCAAAGGTCTCTATTCATGAAACTATCCATGAATCTTTGCCGCCGCAAATTTTATGAAAGCAGGAGATCTCCGTGACTGACTATCCGCAATTAGTGTTGAAGGAGGGCCGTGAAAGGTCTCTCATCGGGGGACACCCCTGGCTCTTTTCCGGGTCCGTGGCGCAGATAAAGGGACGTCCCGAGCCGGGAGAGATCGTGCTGGCGACGACGACGGAAGGGCAACCACTGGCCCTTGGCTTCTATAATCCCCAATCCGACATTGCCTTCCGAATGTTGACCAGAGACGTCGGCGTGGCTATCGATCAGGACTTCTGGCGCAATCAACTCCGGAATGCGGACGCCCTGAGAAAAAGAATCCTGCCGTCGGATACGACGGCCTTTCGACTGGTAAATGCCGAGGGAGACGGTATGCCAGGTCTGGTGGTGGACTGCTACGGAGATTATCTGGTCATGGTTATCAGTACCGCGGGCATGGAAAGGCGAAGGGATGCATTGATCGAAGCCCTGGTCGATGAATACCGGCCCCTTGGCATCCTGGAGCGGAGCGATGGTCCGGCGCGGCGACTGGAAGGTCTTACGGATCGCAACGTCCGGGCATGGGGAGAGGAGGCCCCGGACCGCATTTCTATCCGGGAAAATGGCCTTTCTTTCGAGGCGGATATCCTTACCGGCCAGAAAACAGGCTTCTTTCTCGATCAACGGGACAATCGCGGCCAGATAGGATTGCTGAGCAAGGGGCTGTCGGTCCTGAACTGTTTTTCCTATACCGGGGCCTTTTCGGTTTACGCCGCCCGGGGCGGCGCGAAAAGGGTAGTCTCGGTCGATTCGTCGGAGCCGGCAAACATTGAGGCGCGGCGTCATCTGGAAATGAACGGCTTCCCCGCGGATGCCCATCCGGTCCTGCGGGGGGACGTCTTCCAGTATCTGCGGAAAACGGAAGAGTCCTTCGACCTGATTATCCTGGACCCCCCTGCCTTTGCGAAAAGCCGCCGGGAGGTTCAGCACGCCGCCAGAGGATACAAGGATATCAACCTTCAGGCCTTCCGGCGCCTGGCGACCGGAGGTCTGGTGGCGACTTTTTCCTGCTCCAACGCCATCGATGAAGCCCTTTTCGAAAAGATTGTCCTCGGCGCCGCCCGGGATGCGGGTAAGACCCTGCGGCTGCTGAAGAAGCTGGCGGCCGCCCCGGATCACCCGACCAGCCTTGCCCACAGCGAGGGGCGCTACCTGAAGGGACTCCTGGTGAGCGCGTTGCCATGAAGGGGAGAAGAATATTTCAACTCGTTGTTCTGGGGCTGGTCTGTCTTTTCCTGGGAATGGGATGCTCGAGCAGGAAGGCTTACACCCCGCCATATAAGGGCAAGCCCGGGCAGGTAAAGAAGGAGAGGCAGGCGAGAATTAAGAAAGCCCTGCCCCGGATGGGATATACCATCCAGGCCGGAGCCTTTTCCCAGCCGGAAAACGCCGCCCGTTTCACCGAAGTCCTGAAAGACCAGGGGCTGGACGCCACCTATTTTGCTGCCAAAACAGGCCTTTATAAGGTGCGGATCGGTAATTTTGCCGCCCGGGAAAGCGCCCTCAATCAGGCGGAAGCCCTGAAGATCCTGGGACTTATTGAGGAATATTATATAGTTGTGCCGGAGGAGTATGCGGTTTCCAAAGTTGAGACGCTGGGGGATGATTACCTCCGCAATGAGATTGTTAAAGCGGCGCGGAGCTTCCTCGGCGTCCCCTATCTGTGGGGGGGGGCCTCCCCGGAGACGGGCTTCGATTGCAGCGGGTTGACCATGACGGTCTATCAGCTAAGCGGCATAGATCTGCCCCGGACATCGGGGGAACAGTTCGGAACGGGAGAGGATGTGGATAAAGATGAACTGCTCAAGGGAGACCTCGTTTTTTTTGCTACGGCGAAGGGCGGCAAGGTTTCCCATGTCGGTGTCTATGTCGGCGACGGCCGTTTTATCCACGCGCCGGGAAAAGGCAAAAAGATCCGTGTCGATTCTCTGTCTAACGCTTATTATCATAAACGCTATCTGGGTGGACGCACCTACATTTGAGAGGAGGAATTAAGAATGGCCTTGTTCACATTCAAAGCGACATCAAAACTCCTGGACCATGGCATGGCGGTGGAAAATGACGCCGCAGGATTTACGGTCATTGCCGATGAACCAAAAAATATGAGGGGAACCGACGAGGGAATGAATCCCGTCGAGATGCTCCTGTGTGCGCTTGGTTCTTGCCAGTGTATCACGGCGCGGTTCCTCGCGAAATCATTCGGGATCGATCTGAAGGAATATCGGGTGGAGTTGGAAGGGGAACTCGATCCCGCTGGATTCATGAAGGGGAAGGAGGGTGTCCGGCCTGGTTATCAATGGATCCGAACGAAAGTATTCATTAAAGCCGACGCCCCGGAAGAAAAAACCAGGGAGTTTGCTGCATTCGTTAAAAGTCGCTGCCCCGTGGGCGACTGTTTGACCAAGGGGGTAACAGTCAGTGAGACTTGCTTCGTCGAAAATAGCTTCCCAGTACGTTGACCGGATCATGGCAAGTTACTTTCTCATACAAGCCCGCCAGCGGCGGGCTGGGACGCTAAAAAAGGGGGAATTTGTAACCCGCCACAAATGATTTGACATGGAGGGAGATTTACATCATAGGGTTACAGATTTAAGATCTGTTGCCAGATGATGAACGTTACAGGAGGTGGACGCAATGCTTGAACTCAAGGATCTATACTTTTCCGTGGGAGAAAGGAATATCATTGACGGAATCAATTATACCTTCGAGAAGGGAAAATTCTATGGGATTACCGGACCCAACGGCAGTGGCAAGACGACCCTGGCCAAGCTGATCATGGGCATCAATACGGCAGATTCCGGCAAAATCATGTTCGAAGGGAAGGAAATTTCCCAACTTTCCATCACGGACCGGGCCAGGGAAGGGATTGCCTACAGCTTTCAACAACCCGCTCGTTTCAAGGGCATTACTTTTCGTGATCTCCTCGCTATGGCGGCGGGGACGGACGATGAGGAGATGCTCCTGGCGCTCCTTCGCCGCGTAGGGATCTGTTCCCTCTCCTTTCTCGATAAGCCCGTGGATGCGAAGCTCTCCGGAGGGGAAATCAAGAAGATCGAATTGGCCACGACTATCGCCCGCAATCCCAAGCTTGCCATATATGACGAACCCGATACAGGGATCGACCTGTGGACGATCCAGCCGATGGTTCGGCTCCTGAAGCGTGAGCAGAAGGAACACGGAACGACAACAGTTGTCGTCAGCCACAACCGGGCCTTTCTGGAGGCGGCGGACATCGTCCTGATGATCAGTGAGGGAAAGCTCGTATATCGGGGGGATCTGCAAGGCGCCCTGCCCATGCTCAATGACCTCAGTGCCTGTAACTATCGAAAATGCGTAGGTGATAAAGATGTTGGATGCTATCGATAAGGATCTATTGAAAACGGTTGCGGATCTCGAGGGGCTGCCCAAGGGGGCCTTCAATATCCGCAAGAATGGCAAGCTCCTGAAGCGGGAAGTCTCGGCCAACATCGACATCGAGTCGAACGCCGACGGTTCGGGGATCATCGTTACGATCAAGCCGGGGACCATCAACGAATCCGTTCATATCCCCGTTATCCTCAGCCAGGCAGGCCTCTACGATGTCGTTTACAACAATTTCATCATCGGGGAAGGGGCTGACGTAACCATTATCGCCGGTTGCGGCATCCATTGCGGCAGCCTGGAACCGGAGGGCCACGCGGGGATTCACGAGTTTCGGGTCGGCAAAGGGGCGAAGGTGAAATATGTGGAAAAACACTACGCCAGCGGTCCCGGCCGGGGCCGGCGGACCCTTAATCCGACGACAAAGGTCTTTCTGGAAGCGGGGGCGACGGCGGAGATGGAACTGACCCAGATCGGCGGGGTGGACGAGGCGAACCGGGCCAACGAGGCGACCCTGGGACCGGACAGCCTGCTCCTCATTACCGAACGGGTATTGACGGAAGAAAAGCAGAAAGCGGTTTCCGCCAATACCATCATCCTGGCCGGGGCCGGCAGCCGGGCCAACATGATCTCCCGTTCCGTGATCAAGGGGGATTCTGAACAGGATTTCTATGCCACGATGGAGGCACTGGCCCCCTGCTTCGGTCATATCGAGTGCGACGCCATCATCATGGACAATGGACGGAACGAGACGGTGCCGTCTCTGAAGGCCCGCCATCCCGACGCGGCGCTCACCCACGAAGCCTCCATCGGCAAGATTGCCAGCGACCAGCTCATGAAGCTGATGAGCCTGGGGTTGACTTACGACGAGGCCGTCAACCGGATTATTCAGGGATTCCTCAAATAAGGTAAAGTCACAGTAGTGTCCGGTTAAAAGATGCGCAGCCTGATAACTCCCTCCCCTTCAAGGGGAGGGTTGGGGTGGGGATGGGTTTAACCGGAAATATAAATATAAGGAAGTGATATGGATATGAAAATTGAGAACCTTATGGTGACCGGCGGCTGTGGATTCATCGGCAGCAACTTCATCCGGTATCTTCTGGAACAGGGCGATTTTAAGGGTAGAATCATCAATGTCGATACCCTGACCTATGCCGGGAATCCGGAAAACCTCAAAGGTGTGGCTAAAAACTGGCCGGGCCGGTATATCTTTGTCCGGGCCGACATCTGCGATCTTGAGGTTATGAAAAAAATATTTGCTGAATACGCCATTGACGGGATCTGCCATTTCGCCGCCGAATCCCATGTGGACCGCTCCATCAAAAGGCCCGACAGCTTCATCTTCAGCAACATTATCGGCACCTTCAACCTTCTGGAAATCGCCCGGGGACTGGGGGACGCCTTTCAGATCTTTCATCACATCAGCACTGATGAGGTCTATGGCAGCCTTGGCCCGGAAGGACTGTTTACCGAAGAGACGCCCTATCGCCCCAACAGCCCCTATTCGGCCTCAAAGGCGGCCTCCGACCACCTGGTCCGGGCTTATCATGAAACCTTCGGCCTGCCGACGACCCTGTCCAATTGTTCCAATAACTACGGACCGTACCAGTTTCCGGAAAAGCTCATTCCCCTCATGGTCTTGAACGCCCTGGAAGAGAAACCCCTCCCCATCTACGGTGATGGCAGGAACGTCCGGGACTGGCTCTATGTGACGGATCACTGTGAGGCCATCTGGACGATCATGAATAAAGGCAAAAGGGGAGAGACCTACAATGTCGGCGGCGCTTCGGAGATCGAGAATATCGTTATCGTCAACATGATCCTGGCGATCCTGGACGAAATTCTGCCAAGGCAGAACGGGAAATCCCGCCGGGACCTGATCACCTATGTCAAGGACCGACCCGGGCACGACCGTCGTTACGCCATTGATTTTTCCAAACTTCAGAAAGCACTGGGATGGGAGCCCCGTGAATCTTTTGCTACGGGTCTCAGAAAAACTATTGAATGGTATGCAACCAACCGTGACTGGTCCGACCGGGTCCGTTCTGGAGAATACCAGCACTGGATTGATGAACAGTACGGTAATTAACAGTATAATTAATGGAGGTATTTTTATGAGCAAGGTATTTCAATTGAAAGTGGAAGACGGCATCGGCGTGGTGACCTTCGACGTTGCCGGCGACCCCATGAACACCTGGACAGAGGCGGCCTTCACGAGTTTTGCCGAACTTATGGGGGAACTGGGTAAAGAGAAAGCCCTGAAGGGGATCATCTTTATTTCCGGGAAGCCGGATAATTTCTTTGCCGGGGCGAATCTCAAGATGATTGCCGACCTCGTGAAACCGGACGAGGTGCGGGAAGTTCTTGAGCTTTTCCATGGTGCGTTCCGGAAACTCAATGATCTGAATATGCCGATATTGGCGGCCATACATGGCCACTGCCTCGGCGGCGGTCTCGAATTCGCCCTGGCCTGCACGGCCCGCATCGCCAAAGAGGGGAAGACGACCCTCATCGGCCTTCCCGAATGTAATGTCGGACTCTTTCCCGGCGGCGGCGGTACGCAGCGTCTGCCCCGGCTGATTGGATATCCCGCTATCGAACTGATCCTGAAAGGGACCATGCTGCCAGCAGTGAAGGCCTTCGATCTCGGGATCATTGATCGTCTGATTCCAGCAGAGGCCGACCTTCTTGTGGCGGCCAAGGCTTTTATCAATGAGATGATTGCCGGGACGGCCAATCTGAAAAGGCCGGAACATGACTTCTCCCAACTGGACGAGGTCGCCGAGATGGCCCGTCAGGCAGTCCTCAAAGTGACCCGGGGACGTGTCCTCCCGGCGCCCATGCTGGCCCTGAAATCCATCCAGGAAGGCCTCAAGGTTTCCCTGGCGGAAGGACTGGAGATTGAAAAGGCGAACTTTGTCGATGTCGTTATGTCTAACGAGGCCAAGGGGAGCATCAATACCTTTTTCATCAAGACCCTGACGGACAAGCCCAAGGCGATGATGACCAAGGGATTCGTACCGAAACCTCTAAAGAAGGCCGCCGTCCTGGGCTTTGGGACGATGGGCCGGGGAATTGTCATCGATATTATTAGAAACATGCAGGTACCCGTAGTCGTGAAAGACATCCCCGAGGCCCTGGAGCCGGGGAAGGCCTTTGTCCGGAAGATCCTCGACGGGATGGCGGAGAAGAAACGTCTCAAGGGCGCCGTGGAAGATTACATGAAACTCATTATTACCACTACCGAATATGGCGCGGAATTCAAGGATGTTGATATTGTCGTCGAAGCGGTTTTCGAGGATCTGAAGATCAAACAGCAGGTCTATCAGGAACTCTGTCAAGTAATTCCCGAGGATTGCGTTGTGGCGAGTAACACCTCTTCCCTGGCCATCAAATCCATGGCCGGACTGGTGACGAAACCGGAGCGTTTCGGCGGCCTCCATTTCTTTTCTCCCGTCTGGCTGATGCAGCTGGTGGAGGTTATCCGGGGGGAGCAGACAAGCCAGGAGACAGTGGACAATCTTCTGAACTTTGCCGCCGCCATCAAGAAACGTCCTATCGTCTGCCGGGACAACGCCGGTTTCGTCGTGAACGCCCTTCTGTTTCCCATGCTCCTCGAGACGTTCCGATATGTCGAAGAGGGCAATGCCATTGAGAAGGTAGATAAGGCCATGACGTCCTTCGGCATGCCCGTCGGTCCCATTCGTCTGACCGATGAGGTCGGCATCGACGTTCCCTACAAGATCTTTAAGGGAATGGGGATTCGTCAGGAGACCCTGGCCAATGTCGTTGAAGCGGGGCGGATGGGATTGAAGAAATCGGGGAAAGGATTCTTTCTGAAAGACGGCAGCGTCGATCCGGAGATTTTGCCCCTGATCGCCAGGAAAGATACCCGGGAATTGACAATGGAGCAGATCCAGGAAGGCCTTCTCGAAGCCATGGTTAAGACGGGGAAAGATCTTTTGGACAGGAAGGTTGTCGATAACGTTAGGATGATTGACGTCGGCATGGTTTGGGGCGTCGGCTTCCCGGCGGATAAGGGCGGTCCCATGAAGTGGGCGGACCTGACCGGCATGAGCCGGCGCCTGTTTGGGAAGAACTTCTATTGAGATAGATACGTGTTCGCAAAAACTAATTTGTTTCCTCCCCCTTACAAGGGGGAGGGAGCTAAGCGGTAATGGGGATCATATAACCCATCCCCACCCCGGCCCTCCCCTTGAGGGGGAGGGTGGTGTTGCATTTATTACGAACACATAAAGAAATTACTGATGCAAGACAGGAACAAGACAAAACAGCAATTGATCGAGGAGCTGGCATCCCTGCGGGCCCGGCTTGAGCCGGGGAAAGGCGGAGGCGGGGGAGCGGTCCGTTCCGAGGCGGGTCTGGTTATTCCCATAGAACTCTATGCCATGATCTTCGATAAGTTTCCCCCTGGTATCTCTGTGACCCGGAAAGACGGGTCCTTGATCTACGTCAATCCCGCTTTCACCCGATTGACAGGTTATACGCTCCTGGACATTGATAATGAGAAAAAATGGTTTCAAAAGGCTTACCCCGATAATGAATACCGGCGCCAGGCCCTGTACGCTTGGGTAAAGTATCAGAGTCAACAGATTATTAGCGAAAAAGTATTCCAGGTCAATTGCAAGGATGGAAAGTTTAAGTCAATAGAATTCAACATGATTACAGTCTCGGACGGATCGGTTATTTCCGTGCTTGTGGACGTAACAGGTCGCGGCGAAGCCGAGGAATTACTCAGAGAGAAAGAAGAGCATTGGCGGCTGTTGCTGGAGACCATGAACGAAGGTTTCATTACCTTCAACGCCCTTGGCATTCCCGTTTTTGTCAATCACCGTTTCTGTGAAATGACGGGTTATAGCCAGGAGGAACTCATCGGCCGTCCCGCCTCCGCCTTCCTTGATGCTGAGAATCTCCTTACCTTTCAAACCGAATTTTCTCAGCGATCTATTGGGCGTTTAAGCCCCTATGAGATTGTCTTCAAACGTAAGGACGGAAGGCCGATTTATTTTCTCGTTTCTCCCCGTCCGCTCTACGACAGCCGCGGCCGGTTTGTGGGCAGCATGGGAACCTGTACGGATATCACGGAAAGAAAGACGGTGGAAGAGGCCCTGCGACAGAGCGAGGAGCGCTACCGAACGATTCTCGGCACCATCGAAGACGGATATAACGAAGTTGATCTCACCGGCCGGTTCACTTTTTTCAACGAATCTTTCCGAAATATGATGGGTTATGACCGTGATGAACTTTTGGGGATGCATTATCGACAGTGTACCGATAAGAAGAACCATGTACGAGTTTACGAGGCATATCATCAGGTTTACAAGACCGGAACCCCTCTTAAAAATTTCGAGTGGGAGGTCACAAGAAAGGATGGCATAATACTCAATATAGAGGTTTCCGTCAGCCTGATCTCTGACACGACCGGGCGCCCCATGGGCTTTCGGGGCATCGTTCGCGATATCACGGATCGTAAGGAGATGGAGGAGGCCCTGCGGAGAAGCGAAGAGAAGAATCGCTTATTGCTTGATAACGCGATGGATGCTGTTGCACGGTACAGCTTGGATGGGACGATAATATTTAATTCTCAGGCCATTTTCACGATTCTTGGTTATAGGCCGGAGGAGATAGTTGGGACGTCAGGATTTCAATATGTCCACCCCGATGATCGATCTAATGCTCAGGCGGTGCTGATGAGAATCGTTGAAAGTGGCGAAAGTGGAACCTACGAAGTACGGCTGCTTTGTAAAGATGGCCAATATAAATGGATTGAATTCAGCGGCAGGACTTTTCTCGATAACTTGACAGGTTGCAGGGAAATCGTCGGGGTAATTCGCGATATCTCTCAGCGCAAAAAAATGGAAATTGAGCTGCGGGAACGTAAGGAGCGCCTGAAAGCCCTGGCCAACAATCTGCCCGGCGTGATCTATCAGTTGTTCGTGAGACAGGATGGCGACGTGGGATTTCACTTCATATCAAAAAGATCCATTGATGTCTTGGGAGTGGACAATAATCTGCCCGATACATTTAAGCGGCTCTCGGCCTGTATACCTGCAGAGGACAGGTCAAGATTTGTGGAATCAATTCGCCATGCCGCACTCACCTCAAGCAGATGGGAATATGAAGGCAGATTTATTACGCCTAAAGGTGAGGATAAGTATGTCCACTGTATTTCCATTCCCGATCAACGTCCGGGAGAGGTTGTTTTCAACGGGATGGCGCTGGATATTACCGAGCAAAGGCGTGCGGAGGATGCCCTCGATGAGAGCACGAGACGTTACCAGGAACTCATAGAGAGCATCAACGAAATCGTTTGGGAGATCGACGGTACCGGCCGTTTTGCCTATATAAGTCCAAGTATCGAGAAATTGATCGGTTATGGGCAGCAGGAAGTAATTGGGAGACTACCCTATGAATTTGCTTGCACTGAGGATATGGAAAGGCTCAAAGAGCATTTTCATGGTTTCTTCGGCAATCATGATTCCTTCGATGTTGTCGAGGGAACGATTGTTCATAAACGTGGATTTCATGTTGCAGTGGAAGTCAGCGGCAATCCTTTTTACGGCAAAGACGGCCGCTTTGGGGGTTATCGGGGAATTCTTCGTGATGTCAGCAGTATAAAAAAGCTTCAGGAGGAGATGATCAAATCCCAGAAGCTCGATTCCATAGGGACCCTGGCGGGGGGCATTGCCCACGATTTCAATAATCTCTTGATGGGAATTCTCGGTTATATCGGCTTGGCCAAGTTAAACATCCAGCAGGAGAAGGTTGTCGAAAGAAGTCTAAGCAAGGCGGAAGAATCATGTATGCGAGCCAAAGAGCTTGCCCTGCGTCTGCTCACCTTTTCCCGGGGCGGCGATCCCCTTATGAAAACGATCGATATTAGAGACGCAGTCCGCGAATCAGCGAAGTTGGTCCTCAGCGGATCCAATATTCAATGCCGTTATTATCTGGCAAAAGATCTCCATCCCGTCCGGGCGGATGAGGGGCAGATTAGGCAGACAATCGGCAATATTGTCATCAACGCCGTGGAGGCTTCTCCGGCAGGAGGGACGATTTCCGTCAAGGGAGAAAACGTCCATTACCGAAGAAAAGAAGATAAACCTTTCATAAAATTAACTATTTCCGATCGCGGTAAAGGTATTTCCCCGGAATCTTTAAGAAGTATATTCGATCCCTATTTTACAACCAAAGACATGGGGGCTCTTAAAGGAACAGGGTTGGGGCTGTCGATCAGCTATTCTATCATAAAAAAGCATGGCGGCGATATCTCCGTACAATCGGAGCTTGGCAAAGGGACATCCGTAAGCATTTATCTGCCTGCGTGCGGGGATATCACGCAAGCTAAAGGCTGCGAAAAGAAAGACTCATCCGATTCAGGCCGGCCCGAAGCATCGGTCAAACGCATCCTTGTAATGGACGATGAGGAATTAATCCGATCTTTCATGGAGGAGACCATGTCTTTTCTTGGATATGACGTCACTACCTGCCCTGATGGGGGCAAAGCATTGGAGTTGTATCGAGATGCCATGGCGTCGGGGCGGCCATATAACCTGGTTGTCCTCGATTTGACCGTCCGGGGCGGTTTGGGGGGACAGGAGACGATCCAACGTTTGCTTGATATTGATCCTGCGGTCACGGCCATTATCTGCAGTGGTTACACCGACGACCCGGTTATATCTCATTTCGGCGCTTATGGTTTTAAAGAGGCCTGGGGCAAACCGACCTCCCTATCCCAGATAAAGACGACGTTGAAAAGTGTTTTCAATGATTAAAGATCTATAAAAACCGTTTTTATTCCGCTTACAAATCAAACGTTCATGACGGTGTTCCGTCACAAAGGGAGATGAAAATGCGAGACCCATCCCCACCCTAACCCTCCCCTTGAAGGGGAGGGGATAATTAGACGAATAAATTCAATAACGTGAGGTCGCATTTTCAGGTGAAAGATGAAATCAAGGCGGCAAGGAAGAGGCGACGCAGGCGTATATGGAAATACGTCGAGGAGCCGATGACGAAGCCAACGAAGATAGCACTTTGATTTGTAAGCGGAATCACTTCTGATACCGGCGCATAATACCCCAAACTTCGGAACATGCCCGTTGGTAGACAGGTTCATCCACCGAATCCTTGAAGTTCGTATAATCCATTTCTTCTGTATACTTTTTTAGCGCCTCCACCACTTCCTGGCGGGGAAGCAAGGCCCGGTATAAATAATCACGGCTGGTTGTTTTTGTAATCTTGGCGTCGGGGAAAAAATTATGAATATGATCAGGAAAACGGGAACGGACGATCAGCGTATCCGAGTCGCGGAAGTCCTGAATTATGGACAGAAATCCTTTGTTGGTGAAAAGCCACATATAATTTTATCCTTGTTTTTGACGGCTTTGTAAAAAGTCCGGATGCTGCGTTGCGCTGCATCCTTCGTCACTGCTGCGTACGCTAAGTACGCCTCATTGCTCATTATTTGCGCGTCTTGCCTGCGGATCTTTTTACGAAGCCGTCAATTATGGCCAAATTTTCGGCTTTCTACTCGACCATGATTTTTATGTTTTCCGGCGCTTCCTTCCGGAAGCGGGAATCGCCGGCTGTTCCCGGGCCACGATTTCCCTGGCCAGGGCGAGGAAGTCCTCGGCGCCGTAACTCTTCGGGGCGTAGGCGAAAATAGTCTGGCCGTAACCGGGGGCCTCGGCAAGGCTGATGTTTTCCCGAATTATCGTCTGGAAAAGTTTGCCGCCGAAGCGTTCGCTGATGGTTTCGATGATTCCCTTGTTGAGTTTTTTCCGGGCGTCGTACCGGGTGCCGATAATCCCGGTAATCTCCAGGTCTTTGTTGAGTCGTTTCTTGACTGTGTCGATTGTTTCGATAAGCTTGCTCATCCCCTTGAGGGCCAGAAATTCGGTCTGTAAGGGGATGTAAATTTCCTGGGCGGCGGTAAGGGCATTGAGGGTAAGGATCCCGAGAGAGGGTGGGCAATCCATAAGGATAAAGTCATAGTTTCCCGATAGGCCCAGGGCCTCCCGCAGGAGAAACTCCCGGCCCGGCACCCCGGCCAGCTCCATTTCCAGCCCCGCCAGGTCGAGGGAGGAAGGAATCACCGCGAGCCCTTCCATCTGGAGCACGACATCATCGATCCGGCGGTTGCCCTTGAAAACGTCGTAGATCGTTTTTGTGAGTTCATGGGCCTGTATCCCCAGGCAGTAAGTGAGATGCGCCTGAGGGTCGAGGTCGATGAGGAGTAACTTTTTCCCGATTTTTTCCATTCCGGCGGCGATATTCAGGGTGCAGGTTGTTTTCCCGACGCCGCCCTTCTGATTGCATAAGGCGATGATCTTGCTCATGAATCCTCCATATGATATTATTACATGAAAGCGCCGAAGGTCAGGGCGTTCCTGTCCATGACCACCTTCATTTTTTCATGAATCAATTCCCGTCCTTTTTCAATAAACGGCTGATAGACCAGGAGCGAGTCCTCAAGGTTCATTTGCATGGAACTGAGGTTTGCGAAATACATCCGCTTATCCGTCACCATGCTGCTCAGGGTAATGAGGACGCTTTCCACCGCTTCTTGAAGAGACAGGGTGGCCGGATAAATTGGTTGGGTCGGAATCGTTTCCAGGCAATCTCCCTCCGGCTGGTAAATGGTTGTCTGGCGGGCCCATCTCAAAAAGAGGGCCGGGTTGATCTTGAAGGCCGGGGCCCAGAAGAAGACCTGTTTTTCTTCCATGACGGGCGTGACGGGCTTGGGAAGATTTCCTATCCGGATCAGATCAGCGAGGGAGGCCAGGGGAATCCCGTCGAAACGGAACTTCATGCGCCAGAAGGGCAAATAACGAAGGGGCGTTCCCGAACCCTCCATGACGGCAAACGGAATATTCTGAAGAGATGCGCCTTCACAGGACCACATGGATTGGCAGTTTTTGCAGGTCATCAGCAGAGTATCCTTTGCCCCTTGGAGGTCCTGACCGCAGTGGGGACAAAGGGTGGCGATAAACCGGGTATGGTCCCGCTCCGCTGGGTTCAGGACGGGGTACATCTTGCGGTCGTTGTCTGTCCAGGGCACGGGCGGTCTCTGATCGAAGGCATCATGTAAGGCATTGTTTTTCAAGATCATGGGGGTGTAGATGAGGCTGACGGTGTCGCCGATGAAGACGTTGTGGGATTGGGCGCCCGGCGCCGGAGCGCCCTGGGGAATTACCTGCTGAGCCTTCAGCGCCGGCCGGAGGAACTCGCCCGGCGCCGCGGGGGTGAGAAATCTCAGCTTCATGGCCTGCGGGCGCACACCCAAAGAAGGAACCAGGTCTTTGAGGGGCAGGGCCTTGAGGTTCGTATCGATATAGCGGTTTGTGGTCTCCAGGGGCTTGATTGTGTAGGCGAGGCCGCGGATCCGCCAGTAGGGCATATAAATGAGATCATCCGCAACAGCAGTGGGGATATAGTAGTGAAAAGGCCCGGTGGAAACAATGAACAAACGGGTCCGGCAGAAGGTGCAGTCCAGCAGGCGGTCTGTTTCCTCCATGGTTACGGGCCCCCCGCATTGGGGGCACTGATGTTGAATCTGCCAGTTAAATCCGTTCACCGCATTGGTTACAGAACATGGAGTTGGAGAGGTTTTCCGTTCCGCATTTCAGGCATTTCTTGGGTTGAGGTTTTTGTTCCACCGGTCTGCCGCACTGGATACAAAATTTTGCGTTAGCGGGGAGGTTTTTCCCGCAAAGGGGGCATTGCTGGAACACCAGGAGCTGATGGCCGCAACTGGGACAGAATTTGGCCTCTTTGGGGACTGACTGTTGGCAGTCCGGGCAATGGAAGATCTCAACGGGGGGCGCTGCCGGCTGCGTCGATGACGGCCGGAAGGCGTCGGCGAACATGGCAGGCATCATGAATCCTGCTCCCATGCCCATGGCGGCCCCCGTTTCCCCCTGGTTCAGGGAGGCGTTTTCCAGGGCCATGGCAGCCTTCATTTTCAGCAGTTTATTCAGATCATCGAAGACGCCGAGCTTGCTTTTGTCGTCGATGGCTTTCTGTACCTCCGGCGGCGGGGTGATGGAGTTTATATACAGTGATGTCAGGCCAAGGCCAAACTGATTGAAATCTTTTGTTAAAATATCTTTCAGTCCGTCCGAGAGCTCATTGTAGCGGGCGGGAAGATTGAAGATCGTGTCGATGTTTTCTCCCATGAAGTCATTGAAACGGGAGACGATGACGCGATTCAGGTACTCGGAGATTGCTTCTGTGGTATAGACGCCCTGAGTGCCGACGAGGCTGTTGATAAACAGGACCGGTTGGAGGATGCGGATATTGAACACCCCGAAGGCCCGCAGGCGGATCAGGCCCAGTTCCACGTCACGAAAGGCGACGGGATCCCTTGTTCCCCACGTAAGATTCGTGAAGATCTTCAGATTGGCGAAGTAGACCTCCGCCCGCAGGGGGCTGGTCATACCCCAGGGCAGGCTGAGGATCTTGGTCAAAACAGGAATGTTTGCCGTTTTCAGGGTGTGACGTCCCGGGCCGAAGGCGTCGTAGGCTTTGCCCTTATAAAAGAATACGGCGGCCTGACTTTCCCGGACGGTTAGCTGGGCCCCCCACTTGATTTCTCCGGAGCCTTCCTGGGGGATTCTTTGCACCATTTGCTTTCCCGATTCATCAAACCATTCGATCACTTCCAGAAAAACCACATTGTCTGTACCCATGATCTAACCCCCTCACGTTTAATGACTGTAGGAATTTTATAGATAATGGCCCTGTTCATGTCAAGGACAAAGCTGTCCTTTTAAGTTGATATTTTTACTTGAATATTATAGAAGTTACCCCATGGCTGAATACGATACGACATATCCCAGTATCTACAAGGGCATGGCGCTGATTGCCGATCCAATCCACCAGTATGCCTGTTTCACCGTGCCCGATGGGAGCGATCCGACGGAAAAAACGGAGAAGGATCTCATCGATTCACCCTGGATGCAGCGGTTGCGGCGGATATACCAGTTGCAGAGCGCCCGCTGGGTCTATCCGGCGGCGGAGCATACCCGGTTTCAGCATTCCCTGGGGACCATGCATGTCGCCGGGGAGTTTGCCCGGGCGCTTTACCCGAGCCTCCGGGAAATATGTGGAGATGTCCCCTCGGCAACGTACGTTGAGGAGCTGCTGCGCATAGCCGGGTTGCTCCATGATGTCGGCCATGGCCCATACGGGCATTTTTTTGATGACCATTTTCTGGATCAATACGGAATCACCCACGAAGACTTGGGAAGGCAGATCATTGTCAGCAAACTGGGCAGAATCATAAGGAAGATAAATAGAAGCCCTTCCGGACCATTTGCGGATGGTGAGATATTAGACCCCCTGCAGCTGGCCTATCTCATCAAAATGCCCGGAGAAGCTCAGGAACGGGTTTCCCCGTGGCTTCCCTTTCTCCGGCAGCTCTTTTCGGGAATCTACACGGTGGACAATCTCGACTATGTGCAGCGGGATGCTTTCATGTCGAGCATTTCCCTCGATATGGTGGATATTGCCAGAATACGGTACTACTCCTTTTTTACCGACGCCGGCCTGACCCTTCATGAAGCGGGGATATCCGCCCTGCGCCGTTTCCTGAACGCCCGGCTGACCCTCTATGCCAATGTCTATTTCCATCGGACCACCCGGGCCCTGGATCTCCATCTCCAGGAGATCTTCCGGGATACAATGAATATCCTTTTTCCCCGGAACCCCCTGGAGGATCTGGATGGATACGGCCAATTGGATGAATGGCGACTGTTCGAAGCGGTCCGGCATTGGACGAGTGCTGAAGATTCTATCAGGAAAAAGCTTGGCAAGGAGTGGCAGCGTTTGTACAGCCGGCAGGTGAAATGGAAGATGTCTTTTTCCACGGAGATATCCCTTGAAAGCGTTCATAAGGGCACCCGTTTTTCCGAGGCCGGGGATTATGAAAGACAGATCAGGAACTGCCTGCCAAGATCCCTCAGGAATCTGGCCCTCCGGGTTGATCTGGCAACACAGGATCCGCGGCCGATCAATCCCATGGCGCAGACGGAGAAGCAAGTCAATATCTTTAATCCCGCTGTGGGTCGTACCTCTCAAGAGCCACTGCGTGACATCTACCGGTTCATTCCGGCCCGGATCGTTCATTTTCGGGTTTTTACCATGACCCACGACCATGACGCCGAAGTCACTATGGCGGCGGAAAGCGTTCTGGAAAATCCCCGGACGACGTCGAGGACGAATATTTAACGGGAAATGTCCCCCCTTTGGTAAAGGGGGATACAGGGGGATTTTCAAGTGCACTTTCAGACAAGAGGTTATTGATCATGTTACCCCCGGAAACGACCGATATGACTCTGTTTGTCCGGACCTCCGGAGAGGAAGTGGCCCGCTGGAACCGTCAACGGATAGTGGATACCCTGGTCCGCGAAACGGGGATTGACATCGAAACAGCGACAGCCATCAGTAAAGATGTGGAAAAAGGGTTATTCGCTTCCGGGGTATCGGTGCTGACGACTTCACTGATCCGTGAGCTGGTGGATGCGAGACTTGTGGAGCGAGGATTGGAGAAGGCGAGGCGAATGCATGCCCGCCTCGGTTTCCCCCTTTATGACGTTGATCGCCTCATCCTGCATCAGAATAAGGAAGACGCCAATGTCCCCCATGGACCGGAAGGGACAAATCTTGTCCTGGCCCAGGGGATCAAGCGGGAGTACGCCCTCCACAGCATCTTTCCTCAGGAAATCAGCGACGCCCACATCCTCGGGGATTTCCATATCCATGGATTGGGATATATCGACCGGCCTTTCTCTATCTGTCAAACCCTGGAGTATCTGAAAAAATACGGCCTGAATTTACCCCGTTCACTGACCGTCGCCAAGCCGGCCAAACATGCCGAGGTTCTCCTGGCCCATATGGTCCGTTTCGGCGCCATCTTGCAAGGGTATTTTGCCGGCATTATCGGCTGGAATTTCGTAAACCTATCTTTTGCCCCCTATCTGGAGGGCATGTCAGACCGGGAAATCCGCCAATTGGCCCAGATGCTCGTCTATGAGTTTTCTCAGCTTACGGCGGCCCGGGGCGGGCAAGCCATGTTTACCGACATCCATATCTTCTGGGAGGTTCCCGAGCACCTTCGGGATTTCCCTATGATCGGTCCGGCGGGGGAGCCGACGGGACGTAAGTGCCGGGAATATGAAGGGGAAGCGCAACGGTTTGCCTGGGCGCTCTTTGATGTTTTCAAGAAGGGAGATGGCACGGGGAAACCTTTCATCTTTCCCCGGCCCCTCGTTCACCTTACCCCCCGCTTTTTTGAAACCCCGGGGCATGAAGATTTTCTTCGCCATGTTTGTGAGGCGGCTGCCGCTAAGGGCAACCCCTGCTTCATCCTGGAAAGAAGCACGGAAACGGAAATAAATTGTGCCTTCGGGATTCCCCGCACCCTTGATGAAATGGAAGCGCCATGCCGGGGACGTTATGCCGCCATCCAGAGCATCAGCCTTAATCTGCCTCGTCTGGGATACCGGGCCGAGGGTGATGACGGGCGTTTATTTAGCGGTCTCAAAGATATCATGGACCTGGCTGCCAGAGCCCATAATCAGAAAAGGGGCTTTCTGGAAAGACTGCTTTCCTATGGAGACCAGGGGCCTCTGTCGGTCCTGGCGATGAATCTGGATGGATTGCCATATCTTAGCATGGATCGTGCGTCTTACCTGCTGGGTATGGTAGGGTTGAATGAATTGGTGCAGATCCACACGGGAAAGCCCATGCACGGATCCCCGGAGTCCGGTGATTTCGGGTTTAAGGTAATAGAATTCATGGAGAAACAGGCAGCGGAGCTCAGCGCCGGTTATGGAATCAGGATGGTCCTGGACCAACCGCACGCCGAAACAACTTCTCACCGCTTTGCCCGTCTCGATCTCCGCTATTTTTCCCCCCAGGCGGGCCGCCATGTCCGGGGAAACATCATTAATGGTTGTCTATATTATACGAATTCTACCCATATTCCTGTTTCCGTACCCCTGAAACCGCAGGAACGGATCAGCATGGAGGCGCGTTTCCATCCCCTGATCAAGGCCGGGGCCGCCAGCCAGTTATGGATGGGCGAATACCAGCCTCCGGCAGGTGATCTTGCAGCATTACTAAGCTGGGCCTACAAGGCAACGACCTGCCATCAGCTCATTTTTTCCCCAGATTTTACAACCTGCCTTGATTGCGGCAATACCACCCGGGGGCTCAAGACATTATGCAGCCACTGCTCATCGGTAAATGTGGATGGTATTGCCAAAATCACCCAGTATTACAGCCGGGTGTCGGACTGGAACAAAGGAAAGCTCGCCGAACTTCAGGATAGGTTCCGCCAGGAACACTTCGCCTGATCCGGATTCTAAATCAAAGCGCTATCTTCGTTAGCATCGTCATCGGCTCCTCGACGTATGAAGGATACGCCTGCGTCGCCTCTTCCTCGCCGCCCTGATATCATCTCTGACGTGCTCGTAAAAAGTCGTCACCCCGGCGAAAGCCGGGGGCCAGTGCTTTTCTAACCCGTTGATATTTCTGGATGCCGGCTTTCGCCGGCATGACGATGCGGGTGCATTTTCGATTTTTTACGAGTTTATCATGGTTGGGGCTGTTCAAAAATGCTCAAATACAAGGCGCGCAAAAACCGAACCGCGAGTCGTATATAGATATACGTTGAGCGGTGAGGTTTGCAGCGCAACACAGCAGATGAGCGTTTTTCAACAGCCCCATTCTCCGTTTTATTCTTCCCTCGGCCTTGACACAGGCAGGGGGGATAAATATATTAGCGCCGCTTTGAAGGCAGGAGATAAATGGAAGACCTCATAGTTAAAATATTTAAAGAGAGCAGTCAGCTCAAGGAAAGCTTTGTAAACGACAATCTTTCGATCATTGTCCGGGTTGTCGATGTTATGACCGCGGTTTTGAAGGCGGGAAACAAGGTCATGATCTTCGGGAATGGAGGCAGCGCCGCCGATGCCCAGCACCTCGCTGCGGAATTCGTCAATCGGTTCATGATCGAGAGGCCGCCGTTGCCGGCTATCGCTTTAAGCACGGACACTTCTATAATAACCAGCATTGGCAATGATTATGACTTTTCAGAGATCTTCAGCAAGCAGATTCGCGCTCTCGGGCAGTCAGGAGATATCGCCTGGGGTATAAGCACCAGCGGGAGGTCGAGAAATGTCTTCAAGGGGCTGGAACAGGCCAAAAAGATGGGATTGGTCACCTTGGCCCTGACGGGAAAGGACGGGGGAGATATCGCGGGCATAGCCGATTATTCTCTCAATGTTGCCTCCGACAGCACCCCCCGGATTCAGGAAGTGCATATTACCGTAGGGCATGTCCTCTGTCAAATGATCGATCTCAAACTCTTTCAGAGACCGGATATTAAATGAAGACGGTAACAGGACGATTGCGGACTAATTATGGTAAAAAAGACAAAGAAGGATGCAAAGGACAACATCAGTACGGAAGAGGCGGCTAAGGCGCCTTCCGGGATAGATGATTCGGAGCCCCGGGAAGATCATGATGACCAGAACCTGAAACTTCAGGAAAAGGTCAAGGAAGCTGCGGAAAATTATGACCGGTACCTGCGCGCCGTAGCGGATCTCGACAACTTTAAGAAACGGGCTGCAAAAGAGAAAGCCGATGCGATCAAATACGGCAATGAGACGCTTATCAGGGACTTGCTTCCTATGGTAGACAATCTTGACCGGGCATTGAAGCATGCGGAGACATCTAATGATTTTGATGCCTTCAAGAAGGGATTGGCAATGCTTCAGGCGCAGCTCATCTGCTCCCTGGAAAAACACGGCGTCGAGGCCATCGACTGCGCGAGCAAGGCTTTTGATCCTCACTATCATGAGGCCCTGTTGCAGGTAGCCAGTGCGGATCATGAGACCAATCAGATCGTGGATGAATTGGAGAAGGGGTATCTATTGAACGGCAGGCTGCTGAGGCCGTCCAAGGTTTCAGTATGCAAGCGGCCCGATGAGGGCAATCAATGAAAAACAAATTGCAGGTCCTTAAGCAGGACATGAAGGAGGAGGAATAACCATGGGAAAGATTATCGGGATTGACTTGGGAACCACCAATTCCTGTGTGGCGGTCATGGAAGGTGGCGATCCGGTTGTAATTGCAAACCAGGAGGGGAACCGGACGACCCCGTCGGTTGTAGCCTTTACGGAAAACGGCGAAAGACTGGTCGGGCAGGTGGCGAAACGTCAGGCCATTACCAACTCGGAAAATACTGTCTATGCCGTCAAACGACTGATTGGGAGAAAGTTCAGTTCCAAGGAGGTTCAGTACGACAAGGGCATAAGTTCTTACCGGATTACTGAGGCGCCCAACGGCGACGGCCAGATATCAGTCCGGGGGAGGGATTACAGCCCCGCGGAAATCTCCTCGATGATCCTTGTCAAGATGAAGCAGACGGCGGAGGATTATTTAGGCGAAAAGATTACCGACGCAGTGATCACTGTCCCGGCATATTTTAATGACTCCCAGCGGCAGGCAACCAAGGACGCCGGCAGGATAGCAGGGCTGAATGTCCGTCGAATCATCAATGAACCCACAGCGGCAGCATTGGCCTATGGTCTGGACAAGAAGAAAGAAGGCAAGATTGCCGTATTTGACCTCGGCGGCGGGACTTTTGATATATCTATCCTCGAAATCGGCGACGGTGTCTTTGAGGTGAAGTCCACGAACGGCGACACCCACCTTGGCGGAGAGGATTTTGACCAGCGCCTGATTGACTTCCTGGCGACCGAGTTCAAGAAAGACCAGGGGATTGACATCCGGAGTGACCGGATGGCCCTCCAGCGCCTCAAGGAAGCGGCGGAAAAGGCGAAAATCGAGCTTTCGACGGCCATGGAAACGGACATCAATCTCCCCTTTGTCACCGCTGACGCCTCGGGGCCGAAGCACATGAATATCAAGCTCACCCGGGCCAAGTTTGAGGGTCTCGTCGAGGATCTCATCGATAAACTGGAAGCGCCCTGTCGCACCGCCCTAAAGGACGCCAACCTTTCCTCGTCGGAGGTATATGAAGTCATTCTCGTCGGCGGTATGACCCGGATGCCGCGGGTGCAGCAGAAAGTGAAGGAAATTTTCGGCAAAGAGCCGAGCAAAGGTGTGAATCCCGATGAAGTCGTAGCCGTCGGCGCGGCTATTCAGGGCGGCGTCCTGGCCGGCGATGTGAAGGATGTCCTCCTGCTTGATGTGACGCCCTTGTCTTTGGGGATCGAGACCCTGGGCGGCGTCCTGACCAAGCTTATCGAGAAAAATACGACCATTCCCACCCGGAAGAGCCAGATCTTTTCGACGGCGGCGGATAATCAGCCGGCAGTAAGTATCCACGTCCTTCAGGGAGAGCGCCCCATGGCAACGGATAACCGTACCCTGGGCCGATTTGAGCTCGTCGGCATTCCCCCGGCGCCCCGGGGATTGCCCCAGATCGAGGTTACTTTTGACATCGACGCCAATGGCATTGTCCATGTGTCGGCAAAGGATCTCGGCACGGGCAAGGAGCAGAGCATCAAGATTACCGCCTCCAGCGGCTTGTCGGAGGAGGAGATCCAGAAGCTCGTCAAGGATGCCGATGCCCACGCCGAAGACGACAAACGGAAGCGTGATCTTGTGGAGGCGAGAAACCAGGCTGACGCTTTTGTTTACAGCGTGGAAAAGAATATCAAGGAATTCGGCGACAAGATCGACGGCGCAGAAAAGGCCAAGATAGAAGACGCCATGGCGAAGACCAAAAAGGCTATCGAGGGCGATGACGTTGAGGCCATCAAGAAGGCCCAGGAGGAGTTGACGACGGCCTCCCATAAATTGGCCGAGGCAATGTATGCCAAGACGGCCGGTGAGCAGCAGGCCGGTCCTGGTGCAGGAGCCGGCGCCGGGGCTCAGGCGGGCGCCCAGCCCGGGGGCAAAAAGGACGACGATGTAGTCGACGCCGACTTTGAAGAGGTGAAATAGTTCTGCAACCTTTTCCTCCTCTTGAAGGTGAACCTGAAATGTTGTTTTCCTATAAGAGGCGGACTGGCTACAAGGTGTTTCTCCCCGGAAGGGGAGGCTGAAAGGTAGTTTCATCAGCATAGGAATGGGCGGTTAAAAGGTTGTTTCCCCGGAAGGGACCGCCAAAAAGTTGTTTCCTCGAAAAGGGATGGAAAACAGGTCCCTCCCCCTTCAAGGGGGAGGTCAGGAGGGGGATGGGGTTCAATAATGCCCGGAAGTTTGCTATTAGCTTCCGGGTTTTCTATTTTTTTATTCGGGATTAGGGCATGCGTTTTCTTCTTACCAATGATGACGGAATTTACGCGAAAGGACTGGCTTCTTTACACCAGGAACTTTCCCGGGATGCCGATTGCCTTGTGGTCGCCCCGGAAGTTGAGCAGAGCGCCGTCGGGCATGCCATTACTCTCTTCCGTCCCCTCATGGTACGGGAGGCAAGGAAAAACGGGACCGCCCTTGGTTATGCTGTAGCGGGAACGCCGGCGGACTGCGTCAAGCTCGGCATTCGTGAATTAGCCGGGGGGCCCGTTGACCTCGTTGTATCCGGAATCAATCGCGGCGCCAATGTAGGCATCAACGTTCTCTATTCGGGAACTGTGTCCGCGGCCACCGAAGCGGTCATTCTTGGTGTTCCGTCCCTGGCGGTTTCCCTTGATTCCCACAAGGACGCGGACTTTACCTTTGCCGCCCGTTTTGCCCGGAAAATGGCGGCCTTCATCCTCAGGAATGCATGGAAAGATATCGCCGTCAACGTCAACATCCCCGCCCTGCCGGAAGGGGAAATCAAGGGTGTTGCCGTCGTCAAGCAGGGACGGGCGCGATTGCTGGAGAATTTTGAAAAGCGGGTTGATCCTCGGGACAACATCTATTACTGGCTTGCCGGGGAGACTCATCTGGCCGACGACGAATCACCCGATTCCGACGCCTGCTCCCTGCGCCAGGGTTACATAACGTTAACCCCCATCTATTATGACCTCACCCGCCATGATATGCTGAAAGAACTTGGCGACAAGGTAAAGGCAGATAAGGAAAGCTTCTGACGAAGCCAACGAAGATAGTGCTTTGATATGGAACCGGAATTAGCGGGTCAGCAGCACCGGGATAGTACTCTTGCGAATCACCTGGGAAGTGGTGCTGCCGATGAAAAGCTCGTGCAGGCGATTGCGCCCGTAAGCCCCCATAACCATGAGTTCGACGGAGCCTTCCCTGATGAATTGCAGGATCGCCCGGTCCTCTTTCCCCCCCGCTACAATCATTTCGCAGTCGATCTGGAAGGCTTCTATATACGTCTCCGCCTTCTGTGAACATTTCGCGGCCCGGTCCTGATCGTCGGTGACCATGAGTATCGTCAGGGGCCAGGCCATCTTGCCGGCCAGGAAAACGGCCAGTTCCAGCGCATGCTGGGCCGGCGGGCTGCCGTCATAAGCCAGACCGATACTTTCGATATCCTGATAGGACTGGGGGGTGACCAGTACCGGTTTCCCGGCGTTACGGACAACGGCCTCGGCGGTAGAACCAAGAATGCCGCCCTTGGCGATATGGAAATGTTCACCCCGCTGGGCCAGGATGATCCAATCGTGATTTTTCCCCTCCTCGATGATGGCCTCGTTGATAATCCCGACCGCCTTGCGCGTTTCCGACGGAATCCCGCCGTGGGTGCACCGCTCCTGGAAGGCCTTTAGGATGACGTCTGCCCGATCTTCGAGACCCTTTTCGATGACCGGGTAGAATTCCTGGTAGGGAGGCAGGCCAATGGAACCAGAGATATCGGTAATCACCGGTCCCTGAATCAGGCGAATGTCAACGACGTGCAGGCCTGTGAGCCTTGCCTCCAGACGTTTGGCGATGTAAACGCCATAATCGATGGCCGTATTTCCGTAATCGGAACCATCGGTGGGAATCAGGATTGTCTTTATCATTATGGCTCCTTTCCCTTTCTGCTGAAATCTCCGAGATTTTTCATCAGATCATCTACCATTTGTTCTCTTTCCCGGACATCGTGCTCGTCTTCCCCCATATCTTCCTGGTCGTCGCTCTGTGATTTCTTGATTTCCAGTCCGTTTTCATCATAAAAGTAAAACTTGCCGGCAAGCTTGCCGTTACGGTGGCTTGCCTGTTCTCTTATCTTGCCGTTCTTGTAATAGGCGAGGTATTCCCCCTCCCGCTTGTCGTTTTTGAAACTGCCTTTTTCCCGGATCTGCCCGTTTTTATAATAAGATACATAATCGCCTTCAAAAAGGCCATTACGGAAATTTTCTTCATCCTTGATCTGCCCGTCCCGGTAATATAGCAGATATTTGCCATGGAGTTTTCCGGCTTCATTGTAGTATTCCTCTTCCCGGATTTGCCCGTTGTCGTAGTGGCAAACATACTTGCCGACGAGATGATTGTCTTTAAAGGTTCCCTGTTCCCGAAGCTGTCCGTCCCGATAGTAGGAAGCCGCTTCTCCGTTTTTCACTCCCCCGCGGAATTGCATGCGGACCATAACCTGGCCGTTGCCGAAATAAGAAGTATACTCACCTTCCATCTTGCCGTTAAGCGTAAAGCGCCGCTCAAGGATGTGCTCCTTGTCATTGCGATGGATCTCCTCTTTAAGATTTCCCTTCAGGGGCATGGGTCAAGTCCTTTCCACTACAGCATATAGGTGAACCGGGGGCTGGTGTCAATTGTGAATATTTACGAAGCCGTCAAACATGATGAACCCGTAATAAGTCAAAAAATCGGCCATGATCGACGGCTTCATAAAAAGCTTCGCAGGCAAGGCGCGCAAATCATGAGGACTGAGGCGTACTTGGCGTACGCCGCAGGGACGAAGGATGCAGCGCAACGCAGCATCCGGACTTTTTACGAAGCCGTCAAACATGATTCCTCAGCATCAGTTCTATAGGATGAGGGTCAAGATAGATCTGTTCCTTGAGATAGGAGGAATCGTATTTTCTGACATAATGGGTCATAAGGGTCAGCGGGACGATGAGGGGTAAGGCGCCCAGACGATATCTTTCAAGAATGTCAAGTAGTTCCTGCTTTTCGTCGACCGTCAGTTGCGTTTTGAAATAGCCCATCATATGCATGAGGACATTTGTATGCTTCTTGGGGGTGGCAATAAGTTTCAGTCCCTCCATCATGGCCTGGAAGTATTCCGACAATGTGTCCGAAAGGGATTTTTTCTCATGATCGGCGACGATACGGCCCAGAATGGTGAGCTGTTTCTGGCTGTGAGACATGAACAAGAGTTTGTGGCGGCGGTGAAAAGCTTCGAGATCCCTTATTCTTATCTCCTGTCGAGTCATTTCCTGCCACCGATGGTAAACAAATACCCGGGTGATGAAATTTTCCCGCAATACGGGGTCGTGAAGCCGGCCGTCATCTTCGACGGGCATCAAAGGGAAACGGGCCATGAATGCCCCGGCGAAAATACCGGTTCCCCGGCGGGAAGGAACCCCTGCATCACCATATACTTTTACGGCGGTCATGCCGGAACTCGGTGATTTACTCTTGAAGATGAAACCGCAGAGGGATTCTTTTGCCAGGGAGGTGAGTTTGTTTTCCGCCCAGGACTGCATTCCGGCGGTATGGTCGATTCTCGACCGGAGCGTCACAAGGCGCGGCGCGGCAGGATCGCCGACGAGGCGCATGGCCTCCCGGGGCACCGGCAGCCCGTACTCTACCTCCGGGCAGACCGGGACCCACTGAAAATAGCGGCCCAGGGTCTGGGTAAGATAACGGTCCCATTGATGCCCCCCGTCGTAGCGGACATTTTCCCCCAGCAGGCAGGTGCTGACTCCTATTGTGATCTTTTCCACTGCGATGGCCTCTCCGTTTTGAGATATGTGAATGAAAGCTTCAATCTCCTACTTTTGCAAAAGGTTCATTTGATGGCATCCCTGTTTCCCCGCCCGGTCCCGTCGCTGCCACTTCCCGACGCCGATTTTCCCTCCACAACATTGCTGAAACTCCGCTGGGTGTTATAGGCAAAGGCTATGTCATCTTCCGCGGAAAACCTTTCCAGCAGTTGCTCCGAGACTCTGCTGGATGACAACCTCCGGGAAAGGGGATCGCAAAGATATACGGCAGTGAGGGTCACGCCATTATCAGCAATTGCGGCAAGCACGCGGGGTTCCAATCCCATTTCAAGGACCATGTATTTTTCCGACGCCCTGCCCATGGTTTCTTTTGCTTTTTTACCCGTATCTGCACCCTCGGCCGTTACGATATCTTCGAGAATAGTTCTGGCTTTTTTCCAGTCGCTCTCGAAGGTAACGCATACCTCAATGACGTTCCAGACGTATTCAAACAAACCCTTGGTGAAATTGACCTGGGGTTCTGTAAAGACGGTGCTGTTCGAAATCTTTATAAGCCGTCCCGTTCGCATGTCCTTGGAAACCCCGGAGGTGCCCGATTCCATAAGCGTAAACTGGAAAATGTCGATGTCAATGACATCCCCTGCATAGTTCCCGACCTGAACCCGGTCACCCGTTTCGAAAGGTTTACGGACAAGAATAAACAGCCAACCGGCAATGTTCGTGAGGGGGTCTTTCAGGGCAATGGCGAGTCCGGCCGACAAGAGGCCAATGAATGTGCTCAGGGAATGAAAATCACGCAGCCAGATAAAGGCGAGGAGAAGGACGAGAATAGACACGGAACAGTATGTAGCCGCTTTACGCCAGAGAAAATCTTTCTGCTTTTCGTGGGGAATGCTGAGAAATATTCTTACCAGCGCCCAATGAAGAATCAGGAAAAAAGCAAAGGCCAGCAAGGAATCAAAAAGCCTGTCGTGAATCCCCATTCTGTCGAGATATGCAAGGATGTTTTTCATAACCATATTATACGAACATCCGCCGCGATAAAACCAGATGACACCTTTGAAAAGCGGCGAGCCCATTTTTCAAAGGTCTATTATCCTTAATCGCTCGGGAATATAACACTGTGCGTCAACAGTGCCAAGTACTTTCTCTGGAATTTTGAGGTTCTTATCAAGCCCATTTGACAAATCAGGAATTTTCTCATATTAATTATACTTACGGGAGGTGAAAAATGATTGGATCAAATGTCTTGCCCAGGGAACTGCCCTGGAATCGCAGAACCGTCGGAGTGGTAATCCTACTGGTGTTCCTGCCCAACTTCCTTAGTATGGTTAATCTGACAATACCCGGCGGGTTAAAGCTTCATACCTTCCAGGTGGCCATCTTCCTTGCTGCATCGCTTTTGGGACCCGTCGGAGGGTTGCTGTCCGGTTTGATCGGATCGCTCTTCTCTGCCCTGACCTTGTCTAATCCTTATCTCTCGATCGGCAACGCCATCCTCGGGTTCTTTGTTGGGTGGTTTCTTCAGCATGGCATCCGCCCCCTCTTTGCCGTTTGGATGGCCTTTTGTATCCAGTTGCTTTGGCTGATTCCGACGGATTATTTTCTTGCCGGTCTTTCCCCATCCTTTATTCAAAATCTGGCGCTGATGCTGTTCCTGTCCAACACCCTCTGGGCGGTTGTCGCCATCCGGCTGAGCGGGCCCTTGAAAAGGTGGCTGGCGTGATAAAACCAGATTTTCACGAATATTCTCTGGCCATGTTCTGTGGGGGGAAAAGGATTTTCATGTCCGGAGAATCAGGACTCAAGCCTCTGGTGGAATGGTTGGAGATCTACAGGGGCAAGTATCATGGCTGTCTGCTCCATGACAAGGTGGTGGGCTTGGCGGCGGCGAGACTGATTGTCTATTCCGGGTTTATTTCCGAAGTGGTCACAGGAGTTTCTTCCGCGCCGGCCAAATCTTTTCTTCTTGATCACGGAGTCTCCGTTATCGCGGCCCTTTGCGTGGATAATATCCTGACCAGAGACGGCGCGGCGATCTGCCCCGGGGAGGTGATTGCCCTGAAAACTGATGACCGGAAAGAATTCCTGAACAAAATCTATTTGTTGGCTAAAGTAAACATGGATGATTTTGATAATTGCCGCGGCCGGTGCGGTTATACCCCCTGGTGCCGCCAGTGTATGGAATCAAGAGGACTCACACCTGGGAATGTTGCATAATTATTTTCGATGATTTTCGATGATGAATTTGCGGGCGGAAAAACAAGGGGAAACAGTGAAAAATCGTAAACCGTCGCCGGAGATAAATGAACTCCTTGCCCTGATCAGGACCCTCCGTTCACCCGCGGGATGTCCATGGGACCGCGTTCAGAAAGAAAAGGACCTTGGACGGTACCTGCTGAGCGAGGCCTATGAAGTGATCGATGCCATTGGGGAAGGTTCACCGGCAGACGTCCGGGAGGAGTTGGGGGATCTGCTCTTTCAGGTGCTGTTCCTTGTCGTTCTGGGGGAGGAACAGGGGCATTTCAACCTGGCCGGGGTGGTTTGGGGGATATCGGAAAAGATGATTCGCCGTCATCCCCATGTCTTTGCCGACAGGTCGGTACGGGATGTCGCCGAGGTTAAGGCCAACTGGGAGATGATCAAGGCGACCCAGGAGCATAAGGATAAACATGCAAGCCTGCTTTTTGATGGCATATCTCGCTCCCTGCCGGCGCTGTCGAGGGCCCAGGCCATAACCGAGCGGGCTGCGGAGGTTGGATTTGACTGGGAAAGAACGGATCAGGTCATCGATAAGATCGAAGAAGAAATCCGTGAACTCAAAGAAGCCATCCGGATGAAAAATCAGGACGGAATGGAAGAGGAGATCGGGGACCTCCTTTTTTCTGTGGTCAATCTTTCCCGATTTGCCAATGTCCATGCGGAGGAAGCACTCCGCCGGACGACGGGGAAATTCCTGAGACGGTTTCAATATATCGAGAAACGTTTGGAAGAAGAAGGCGTCAGCCTGGAAGAAGCGACCCTTGCTGCCATGGACCGCCTTTGGGAGGAGGCAAAAGGTTAAATCGTACCGATTGACGAATAACTATAAATATGCGACACATCAACAGATACTCAAGGAGATGGAGGTCCTCAGGATGAAGAATGCTTTTCTCGCCTTATTGCTTTGGATCTGTCTTTGCTCCCCCCTTTACGCTGCCCAATCAACCATTGTGGATGTTGAAGGCAATGCCTGCATGGGAGACGACAAATCGAGAAAGCAGACGGAGCAGGCGGCAATGGCTGACGCCAAGCGTAATGCCGCGGAGAGGGCCGTGACCTATTTGAGAAGTGAAACGCAGGTGAAGGATCTGGCGGTTGAGAAGGATCTCATTGATGCCTATTCTCATGCCGCGGTAAAGATCATTCAGGAGATAGAAAAAGCCTGGCTCAAGGATACCGCCGCCGGCGAATGCTACCGGATAAAGATCAAGGCGGAAGTCGTTCCCGATGAGAAATCGATGCATAAGGCGACCCAGCAAAAGGATTTTGCCGACGACCCGGCGGCGCCGCTGAAGGTGAAATTATGGACAGACAAGCAGGAATATAAGCAGGGTGACAAGATAAAAATTTATCTCAAAGGGAACAAGCCCTTCCATGCCCGTATTATATACAAGGATACAGCCGGCAATCTCCTGCAACTCCTGCCTAATCCCTACCGCAGTGAAAACTACTTCAACGGCGGTATTGTTTACGAGATCCCGTCCGGAAACGACCGTTTTGATCTGGAGGTTTCTCCTCCCTTTGGCCAGGAAAGTATTTCGATATATGCCGGCACGGCGCCGTTAGGGGATATCAACCTTGCGGCCCAGGGTGACGTGTACCGGGTGGTAACAAAATCAGCCGATGTGTCCCGGTTGACGAGAGGTGTAAAGATTCAGGAAAAATCCGGCGGCAGGAAAGACGCGCCCTCCGAATTTTCCGAGGAAGCCTTGTCGATACAAACAGGACGATAGCAATAGCAACGAATCTTACTCGCGGGGGAAAATAAGACGGTTTTCCTTTGTGACATCAATAAGGAGCTGCAACATGACCGAAGAAAAAATGGGAGCTGGAACAGCGGCGACTGCCGGGGAAGGGGTCTCTGCAACTGATGAGGAATTTGGGACGTTGTTTGAAAAAGGGAGCAAAATGCCGGTAAGGCTGAAGCCCGGCCAGAAAATAAAGGCAACCATAATAAGTATCTCCAATGACATGGTATATGTTGATCTGGGCGAAAAGAGCGAAGGCGTCATTGAGCGGGCCGAGTTCAAGGGCGCCGATGGGACCTTTACGGTACAGGAAGGCGATGCTATTGAGGCCTACTTTCTCCATGTCCGTGACGGCGCAAAGAGGCTCACAACCCTCAGGCACGGCTATTCGACCCTGGATATGGCCGAGATCCGCGATGCCCATCAGGCGAACCTCCCTGTTTCAGGAAAGGTCAAAGGGGCCGTGAAAGGCGGATTTGAGGTGATGGTAGGCGGCGTCAGATGCTTTTGTCCGTTTTCCCAGATTGATTTGAAGCGGGACAAGGACAGCGAGTCTTATGTCGGCCAGACCTTCCCCTTCAAAGTGGTTGAATTTGAAGAAGAAAGCCAGAATGTAGTCCTTTCGCGCCGTGTCCTCTTTGAAGAAGAAAGGCAGGCCCAGGCCGAACGCATTAAGGAGACCCTGGCCGTAGGGGCGGATCTGACCGGGACGGTTCGTTCCCTGGCTAACTTCGGCGCCTTTATTGACATCGGGGGAGTGGATGGCTTGATACCTTTGAGCGAGATGGCCTGGGACAGGACGGAAAAACCTGAAAACATCCTGTCTCCCGGACAGGAGGTAAAGGTCAGGGTTATCGGTCTTGATTGGGAGAAGGGTCGCCTGACCCTGAGCCTCAAGGCCCTGCAATCCGATCCCTGGGAGAGCGTGGCCGCGGCGTACCGGCCGGGAAGCAGGGTTAGAGGGCCTGTCGTCAGGCTTACCGCCTTCGGCGCCTTCGTCAATCTGGCGCCGGGGATAGACGGCTTGATCCATATCTCCAACCTGGGGGCGGGAAAGCGCATAAATCACCCCAAGGACGTGATCGAGGTAGGTCAATTGGTGGAACCGTATGTCCTTGCCGTTGATCCCGCCAAGCGCAAAATTTCACTGACTCTTGAAACCCCGGCAGGGGAGGAAGAATCTTATCTTTCCGAGTCGGGAGTTGCCGGGGAGGGAGCTCCCAGCAGCTTTGGCAGCTTTGGGGAGCTGATCCATAAGCGCTTGCAGAGCAAGAAAAAAAAGTAGGCGGCGCCATCTCGGCAAAGGGAGAGCTTTGCATAACCGCAGAAAAATGGTTCACAAGCAGTGAATCAAATGTTTTTCGCCGGTCCGTGATTTAATTTAAGATCACGTAATCACTCATAATTATATATACCAACATTTTTTGAAAGTTCCGATACAAAAATATTGAGAAGTGAAATTGAATAATATGCATAATTTATAAACGCGAAGGGCACTTCGCACTGTAAACTTCCCTTCCCAGGTATTCTCCTTTCCCACGGTCAGGATGTGGCTTGACAATCCGGGCCCGGAACCAAAAACAAACAATCATTTCTGATATTTATGATTTACATGCCGCCTTTTGCACGGCTTTGGTATGGATCATGCTTATGGGCGGTTGACAAATCTGAAAAGGAGAGGATCTTATGCCAATGTCAGATAAATCCGTTGCCGTAGTCTTTCCGGGGCAGGGCGCTCAACGTCCGGGGATGGGTAAGGATTTTTACGAGCAGCTGCAAGTATGCCGGGAGACTTACGAGGAAGCCTCCGACGCTTTAGGGTGGAATATTGCCGATATGTGTTTCGGAGAGGACGAACGGCTGGATCAAACCGAATTCACCCAGCCCTGCCTTCTGACTACCGAGATCGCCATGTTCCGCGGCCTTGGCGCCCTTTATGATTTGTCGCCCCTTCTTTACGGCGGTCACAGTCTCGGTGAATTCACGGCCCTCGTGGCGGCGGGCGTCATGCCCCTCGGCGATGCGGTGCAGGTCGTCCATACCAGGGGCCGCCTGATGCAGGAAGCGGTTCCCGTCGGTCTGGGCGGCATGGCGGCGGTAATTGCCGACGATCTCGATGTGGAGGAATTGGAGGGGGCACTGTCGGAGCTGCCCGTAGATATTGCCAATGTAAATTCTTCCCGCCAGATCGTCATCAGCGGCCACGCCAGCGCGCTGCCGGACGCAGCGGTGAGGATCAGCGATGTCATCGACGATAATGCTGATTTGCGCTTCGTCCCTCTCAATGTCAGCGCCCCTTTTCACAGCCGCTTCATGCGCCCCATCGAGCGGGAATTCTCCGACCTCCTGCAAACCCTGGGCGATGATGTAGACGCCCAAAAGGCCATGGCGGTAACCTCAAATTACACCGGCAAATTCCATACCCGCTATCGGGAGGATCTGTTGTGCTATCTCACCTATCAGTTGGGGAGCAAGGTCCGTTGGCGGGAGAACATGGACGCCATCGCCGCCGAGGCCGATACAATCTATGAAATCGGACCGGGCCGGCCGTTACGGGATTTTTTCAAGACCATCGGTGTAAACTGCCTCTCCGTGACGACCCTGTCATCGGCAACGCGAATTTTTGGGAGTAACTGAAAGATGGAGTTCAATTTATCCGATCAGCAGCTTATGTACGTGGAGACGGTCCGGCGCTTCGTTAAAGCGGAGATCCTTCCCCATCTCCTGGAGTTGGACAGAAAGCACGCCTTCCCCTTTGAGATTATTAGCAAAGCCTGGGAGACGGGAATCCTGAATCTGAGTATCCCCGGCGACATTAAAGGCTATGAAATGGACGCTGTGTCCTCCGCCCTGATTATCGAAGAGCTGTCTTACGGCGATTCGGGGATTGCCACCTCCGCCATGTGCAATGACCTGGCCAACGCCGTCATCGCCCAGCACGGGGCCGGAACGCAGCAGGAGGTCTTTCTCAGACCTTTTGTCGATAATCCCCTTCTCGCTTCCTTCTGCCTGACCGAGCCGGGGGCCGGTTCCGATAACAGCGCCATGACGACGTTCATGAGCCGTCGTGAAGACGGAACCTATCTTCTCAACGGGGCTAAATGCTTCATTACCAACGCCTCCTATGCTTCCCAGTTTACCGTTTTCTGCAAGGTGGGGAAGCCGACAGGCAATTTTATGGCCTGCGTAATCGTTCCCGTCGGGCCGCCCTCCCCGGCGGAGATTGCCTCAGGGTTTGAGCAGGGAAGAGAGATTAGCCTGTCTACAGGCGGGAGCGTCGCTGTCGGCAAACCGGAGGACAAATTGGGCCAACGGCTATCCAATACCGCGGCCGTAACCTTCGAAGATGTCGTCATCACTCCTGAGCAGATCATCGGCGACCGTCGCCTCGGTTTCCGATACGTCATCGACGTTCTCGACTATGCCCGGCCCATGGTGGCGGCCATCGGCGTGGGCTTAGCCCGGCGGGCCCTGGATGTGACCCTTAATTATACCCGGGAGCGTAAACAGTTCGGTCAGCGGATCTGCGACCTTCCCGTAGCCCGGGATACCCTGACGGCCATGTGGAAAAAGGTGGAACTGGCCAAGCTGGCCCTGATGAAGGCTGCCTGTGCCCTTGAGGAAAAGGCGGAAGATCGGGGGCTCTATGCTTCCCTGGCCAAGAATACCGCCGCCGAAGCGGCCCTATGCTGCGCCAATGAGGGGCTTCATCTCCACGGCGGCTACGGGTTCATGACGGAATACGAAATCTCGAAGCTGGTTCGGGATGCCCATATCATCGATATCTATGAGGGGGTCCGGGAGGTGCAGAACATGATCATCGGCCGGGAGATTTGCTGATCATGCTGTATCTGCACGGGTTGGGTCATTTCCATCCGGAGAACGTCATTACCAATCAGTTCCTGGAAAATCTCGACATTGGGACCAGCAACGACTGGGTCCTGGAACGGGTGGGGATCCGGGAGCGGCGAACATCGCTTCCCCTTGATTATATTAGCGAAACCAAGAACATCGACACCCGGGCGGCTTATGAGGCCAGCAACTACACAAATGCCCAGACCGGGGCGGCGGCGGCAAGGCAGGCACTTGATCGGGCGGGTATTGCTCCGGGAGACATTGGCCTGGTGATTTCCGGCAGCTCGGCCCCGGACCATGTCACCCCGTCTGAGGCTGCCGCCGTGGCGGCGGAGCTCGAAATCGAGACAACCTGTTTTGACATCAACGCCGCCTGCGCCACTTTCGGAGTCCAGTTGTCATTTTTGGGCAAGATGAGGCCGGAGAGCCTCCCTCCCTATGTCCTGGTCGTCAACCCGGAAAATCTGACCCGCTGCATCGACTATTCGGATCGCAATACGGCGGTCCTTTTCGGAGACGGCAGCGCAGCCGCCGTAGTTTCAGCAACCATCCCGTCACGGCTGCACCTGCGGGAGAGTGATTGCGCCTCGAAACCGGCGTCATGGCAGAAGGCGGTCATTCCCCGGACCGGTTACTTCCAGCAGGACGGAAATGCCGTGCAGGGCTTTGCCATCCGTAAAATGACGGAGGCGGTCCGGAGGTTTCACGAGTCTTATGAGGGAAAGAAGAATGGAGAAGAGGATGATGGCTGGAACGGCCGGCGGCTTCTCTTTGTCGGCCACCAGGCAAACCTGGGCGTTTTGAGCACGGTCTGCGAGCGGACGGCCATTCCTGATGAATGTCACTGGCGCAACGTGACCATGTTCGGCAATACGGGCTGCTCCGGCGCCCCGGCGGTTGTGAGTCAGCACTGGCAGGATCTTGAGCCGGGGGACTGCCTGATCATGGCCCTGGTCGGGGCGGGACTGACGTGGTCAACGCTGATATGGCAGATGACATGAGGTTGAGTAAAGACCCTTAACCCCATCCCCACCCTGACCCTCCCCTTGAAGGGGAGGGAGATACACGGAAAGGGGGCTCTTATTTCCCGCCCCAACTCCACTTGAAGGAGAGGGAGAGCATAATGCAATTGATTCATGGATATACGAGGAAGTGTCTTGATGAAATATGAAGAGTTCCAAAACCGGAAATGCTTTGATCTTACCGATTTGATCGCCTTCTCCTATGGCCGGCTGGTGGAAGATCCTCCGGAAGGTTTTGAGGCCCGCCTGCCGGCGCCTCCTTTCCTCATGGTCGATCGTATCCTCTCCCTGGAGGCGGATGGCCGGAGAGGGAAGATCGTCGCTGAGCAGGATATCCATCTGGATGCATGGTATTTCCAGTGTCACATGCCTGGAGATCCTGTCCAGCCGGGCTGCCTCGGGGTTGATGCCATCTGGCAGCTTCAGGGATTTTATGGCGTCTGGCGCGGAGGCCTGGGGGCAGGACGGGCCCTGGGATGTGACGGAGTGACTTTTTCAGGACAGGTCCGGCCCTATCACCGCATCGTCCGCTACGAAATTGAAGTCCGGCGCTTTTCTTCCCTGACGGAATCAGGAGCCAGCGTGATTATCGGCGACGGAACCATCTCGGTGGACGGGGAGGGTATTGCCGAGGTTCACCAGGCTCGCACCGGCCTTTTCCGGGGTATCGTCTACGGCGATTATCCGTGGCGACCAGAGGCAGGCAATAGTCAGCAGGCAACAGGTAACAGGTAATGCTGAATTATCCCCAGGTTGTATTGGAGCGGCAAATGGTGAATAGCGCGGGGCACGAGAGTCCCTCCCTTGAAGGGTGGGTCTGCATAACGCAACTGAGACCTTTGAATAATTCCATTTCAGACTCCCTACCGTCATTCCGGCGAAAGCCGGAATCCAGTATTTTCAACATGTTCTGGATTCCGGATCGGGCCTGCCCCGGACTCGATCCGGGGTCCGGAATGACAGAAAAGAGCGTTTTTCAAAGGTCACCAACTTGCTTCCTCGCCTGGGTAAAGTCTGCATGCCTAAACTACCTGTCTTGGGATGTTGAAGCCCAAGTGTCTCAACTCCCTCCCCTTCAAGGGGAGGGTTGGGGTGGGGATGGGTCATTGTTATCGGATAAGCATTTTCGTGAGGAGTTTTCTTGATGGGTGAGAAAAAAGTTGCCCTGGTCACCGGGGCGGCCACGGGGATCGGCGCCGCCTGCGTCCGGGCGCTTGCGGCCGCGGACTTTATGGTTGGGATTCACTATCGTCAAAGCGAAGAGGCTGCTCAAGCCCTCTTGGCGGAACTGGGTCAGGGTTTCCTCCTCAAGGGGGACCTGGCCAGGACCGAGGATATTGATGCCATGGTGGAGGAGATCAAGACTGTTGCCGGCAGGCTGGACGTCCTTGTTCACAATGCCGGTTTTTCCGTCAATGCGGACATCAACTCCATGCGTTTGGAACAGTTCGATCAGCAGCGCCTCCTGACGAGAGGTGTCTGGTACCTGACGAAGCGCGTTTTGCGGCAATTCATGCTTCGCCGGAACCAGGGACGGATCATCAGTATCAGCAGCGTCGTCGGCCATACGGGAAACGGCGGTCAGATTCCCTACACTATGGAAAAAGCCGCCCTCGATGCCTTTACAAAATCCCTGAGCAAGGAACTGGAAGGGCGGAACATCCTGGTAAACGCAGTGGCTCCCGGGTTCATTGCCACGGAGATGACGGCGGCCCTGCCCGAAGAAGTTCAGGAGAGGATACTGGCCAACATATCACTGAAACGCATGGGGAGGCCGGAAGAAGTGGCGGAGGTCGTGGCCTTCCTCGCCGCCGGCGCTACGTACATTACCGGATCGGTGATTCATGTCAACGGAGGTCTCTATGGCGGCTGATAAAAACTTGCGGACCACGATCCTGAATGCCGTTCCCCAGCAGCATCCGTTCCGCTTCATCGAGGAAATCTTGGAGATGGATGGAGAGCGCATTACCGGCGCCTACCGCTTCCGCCGGGATGAATATTTTTATCGCGGCCATTTTCCTGATCGGCCCGTAACTCCCGGCGTGATCCTTATCGAGGCCATGGCCCAGACGGGGGTTGTTGCCCACGGTCTGTATCTGTCCACGACCAAGCCCGGGGGGGTATCCGCCGAAGAGATTGTGAAGATAACGACCCTCTTCACATACGCTGAAGAGGTTGAATTCCTGGGAATCGTGGCCCCCGGTGAACGGATCGTTTTCCGCGGGAAGAAAATCTATTTCCGGCAGGGAAGCCTGAAAGCGGCCGTCACCGCGGAGCGGGAAGATGGAGAGATCGTCTGCCGGGGAATCCTGGCCGGTAAAGGGGTAGGGTGATTGACGGGGAGACCGGGAAATAAGACATTTTGAGGTAAATTTGCTGATGGAAAAAAGAATCGTCATTACGGGCATGGGTGTAGCCGCCCCGAACGCCCTGGGGCTGGAGGCTTTTACCGAGGCCTTGAGTTCAGGCCGTTCCGGCATCCGCCACATCAAGGAACTGGAGGACATGAACTTCGGCTGTCAGGTCGGAGGAATTCCGGAAAATTTCGAAGCCGTGCGCAAAAGTTATTTCGATCACGAAAAGCTCATGTCCATCAATGATAACATCGGTTACGCCTCCGTATCGGCCATCGACGCCTGGCAGGATGCCGGTTTTGAGGTTCCCGAGGGCGATGACGACCGGGTGCACTGGGATACAGGCGTCATTCTCGGATCGGGAATCGGAGGGATGGACACCATCGCCCGGAGCGTCGTCCCCATGGTTAATGAGGGGAAGGTTCGCCGCATGGGGAGCCGGATTGTGGAACAGGTCATGAACAGCGGCACAAGCGCCCGCATTGCCGGCCTGCTGGCTTTAGGGAATCAGGCAACGTCCAACTCTTCTGCCTGCTCAACCGGGAACGAGGCAATCATCGATGCCATGTGGAGGATACGGGTGGGTTTGGCGAAACGGATGTTGGCCGGTGGCTCCGAGGGCGCCTCGCCTTATATATGGTCCGGATTTGACGCCATGCGGGTGATTTGCCGGAAATACAATGACCAGCCGGAGCGGGCCTCCCGTCCCATGAGTGCGACGGCCAGCGGTTTTGTCCCCGGGGCCGGGGGCGCGGTCCTGGTCCTGGAGGAACTGGCTACGGCAAGGGAGCGGGGAGCCAGGATCTACGCCGAGATTGCCGGTGGGGCTGTGAACTGCGGCGGCCAGCGGATGGGCGGATCCATGACCGCCCCTAACCCGGCGGGGGTGAGACGCTGCATCCAGGACGCTATTGCCGACGCCGGAATAGCGCCCCATGATATCCAGGCGATCAACGGCCACCTGACGGCCACCTACGCCGATCCCATGGAGGTGAAAAACTGGTCCGAGACTTTGGGGAGGTCGCCCGCCGACTTCCCCTTCATCAACTCAACGAAATCCATGATCGGTCACTGCCTGGGGGCAGCCGGGGCTATCGAATCGGTTGCCGTCGTTCTTCAGCTTCATCGGGGATTTATTCATCCATCGGTGAACAGCGAAGATGTCCATCCGGATATTGCGGCCTTTGCGGCGAAGATTCCCCAGCAGGCGATAGACATGCCCGACCTGCGCGTTATTGCCAAGGCCGGCTTCGGTTTCGGTGATGTGAACAGTTGTATTATCTTCAAAAAATGGGAAGAAAAATGACAGCTTCGTAAAAAGTCCGGATGCGGTGTTGCGCTGCATCCTTAAAAATTAAATCAATAAGGAGTTTTGAATATGGAAGAAAAACAAGTGTTTGCGGAGATGATCGAGATACTGCGGTTGTACGCGAAGGACAAGACCCACCTGGACCAGGCGACGCTGGCGACCCACATCCTCGATGATCTCAAGGTTAATTCGGCCCGTCTGGTGGATGTAATTATCAAGTGTGAGGATGTCTTCGGGATTACGATTGAAGACGATGAGGCCGACAAGATCCGCACGATCGGTGATGCTGTGGGTTTGATAAGAAAGAAAGTCCAATGATAGTGAAAGCCCGGAATAACGTTCAATGGATTGACGTGGATATGGAGGATTATGTTACGGACCGCATTTAATGACGCGGCTTTTCGACTCCGTCTTCAGTCCGCCGCTGGTTTCCTGACCTCCTGGCTGCTGGCGCCCCTTTATTTTCTGTTTGTAAAATGGCGAGGCTACCGGATCAGGGATCTGAACAAGATCCGCCGTCAGTGGACCGAACTGCTTAAACATCACGAAGGTCCATGGTTGATATGCGGCAATCATCTTACCCTGATTGATTCCATGATCATGACCTATGCCCTCTTTTCTTTGAGAAGGCATGTCACTGATTACCGTTGTCTCCCCTGGAATCTTCCGGAACGGGCCAATTTCCAGCGGAACATTTTCATGGTGGTCCTGTGTTATCTGGCAAAGTGCATTCCCGTCAGCCGGGGCGGCGACCGGGAGGAGATGCAGGCGACCCTTGCCAAATGCAACCATCTTCTGGAGCGGCAACAGATTCTCATGGTCTTTCCCGAGGGAAGGCGTTCCCGGTCGGGGCGTGTCGATGTCGAGAATTTCTCTTACGGCGTGGGTCGTTTCCTCCAGGATCATCAGAATTGCCGTGTCCTCTGCCTTTATCTCCGGGGAGACGCCCAGACATCTTACGGCGCCATGCCTGGTCGCGGCGAAACGTTCACCATAACTATGGATGCCTTCCTGCCCGGCGTACCGGTTGGGCAGGGATTGAGGGCGCAACGGGAGCTGGCGGGACAGATTGTTTACCGCCTGGCCCAAATGGAGGAAGAATATTTTGACCAGCATCGGCAACGATATTGTAGATTTGACCAGTCCGGACAGCATCGGAAAAAGCCGGGACCGGCGCTTCATTGCCCGCGTCTTCACTCCGGAGGAACAGGAAGGGATTGAGCGGTCTCCCACTCCCGATACAACCCTCTGGATGTTCTGGGCGGCGAAGGAAGCGGCTTTCAAAGCGGCGAGCAAATTGAAACCGGGGCTGAGCTTTATTCACCGGGCATTCGTCGTCACGCAGCCACGGAGCGCAGATTCCCGGCAGGTTGCCACAAGCCGCCCTACAGCCAATTGCCCCCGTGTCCTTACCGAAGAAGAAAGCCTTTGTTCCCTTGCCCACCATGAATCTGCGCGTTGGGATGAAACCGGAAAAGCGGCGCCCATACTTCTGCAACAGACGAACGGCGATACAATGGCAATTCAGGAGCGCGGCATGGTCATAACGCCGGCCGGTCCTGCCGATGTTTTCTTCACGCTGTCACCCGGCCGCGTTCACTGCGTTGCCGCCATGAAAAACGGCCATGGCGGCGCCCCGGCGGCTACAGCGGTCCAGGTTCAAGAGGAAAGAAGATATGGTCCTTTTGAGCCGTCCGCAGCCGTGCGCCGTGCCGCAATCCATCATCTCGCGACCGTTCTGAAAGCCTCCCCTTATTATATAGACATCCGCCGCGATAAAACCCCTCATGGCTATGGTGTGCCCCGCGTCTTCATCGAGGGAAGCCGGACAGACATTGACATCAGCCTTAGCCACGATGGCCGGTATATCGCCTTCGCCGTTCACTTTTGACGATCAAAATGGGATTCTGTAGTTGACGATTACCCGGTAATCCTGCATATCCTGACCACCCATGGATTTGTCCTGGGTTATAAAGGCCGTTCTCAGGCGAATCCACAATCCATCCAGAAATTTTTGAAATCGGTAATCCACGGTAAAATCAAGCTCGCTCTGACTCGGTGAAGCGTGGGGGCCTGTCTTTGGGGTGGAAGAATCCGTAAAGTTGGTAAAGGCGCTCAAGCCGTTCAGTCCCAGAAAAGAAAAATCGTAGGAGACACCCGCCATCCAGGTATTTTCTCCCGCCCGGTTGTTGTCCTCCACAATGATCGAGGTGAAACCGGGATATCCTCCCCAGGGATTGATTATGTCGTGATCGTTGGAAGTGGCGGTATAGGCCAAAGTCAAGCCGAACCCCTTCCAGTTGACGACCTCCTGCACCCCGACCATCCCGGTATTGAACGACCCGGCCAGGGAACTTCCCACGTCCTGCTGATTAAATATTTGTATGGAGGTAACGAAAGCGAGTTCGTCGTTGTATTTCCATTTGCCATCTCCCTGGGCGTAAATAATATTCATGAAATTATTGCCGTAATATTCCCAAAGATTAAGCTTCAAATTTTTTACCGGTTCGAATACCACCCCTGCCATGGTTACCGGCTCATTTGTGCCTGTCAGGCCTGCCGCCTCGGACATGCTCTCAAAGGATGTGTTGGTCTTGGGCTTGATTTTGGTAACATGGGAAGCGAGCAGGGTAAATAACGGGAGGTCCTTGCTCGTGATGGTATAGGCCTCGAAGGTATTGGGGGTCATTCTGTTGTCATGGGGGTTGATGAAAGGGGTATCCAATTCCTGACGGAAAACGGTCAGTTCCGTTTTGAAGGCCTTTCCCTTCAAGAAGGCCACGCCCAGCGCCGTATAACCGTTTTGTTGCGGGCCAAGGATGTCGGCGCCGCCTTTTTCCGGATCGGTGAATATCAAACCTTGGGATGTAAACACCGTCAGGCCGGCCATCAGGTTGTGCCACCAGGGAGTCTGGTAGCCTATCCCTCCCCCTACGGCCAGGGATTCTTGGGGTGAGGCGATGCTGAATGTTCTTTTTATGTAATAGGTACGGATATTGATGTCAAACTTGCCAATATCGGTTTTTCCACCGGGATTATCAGATGCACATATTCCCGGGGCCGCTGTTATTACGATCAGGATTATGGCAGCGAGCAGCGACCTGGAAAGAGTTTTCACGAATTCCAAATGTATAGATCTCATGGAGAGCGTTTCACTTCTCAACCGGAAAACCGAAGTTTCCCGATCATCATTGTTTATATGAGAATACAGAAGTCAAATATGTAGGGTGGAACAAGCGAAGCGGTTCCACCAATAATATGCTTGGTTTTGGTGGATGCGCTTCGCTTCATCCACCCTACTCCTGATATTCTCATCCTTCGTTGTGCCCGCGCTGGGCATGGAGGTTAGTGCAAATGATTAACTTGGCAGAAAATAAAAATCAATACGTATTTGGCAGATTTTGGAGATAGAAGTGGGAAGCCGGTTCATTGATAAGAGACACTTGCCAACGGGCTGGCTATTACAAAAGTTTTGGTCAGGCCGACCCGATGTGGATTTGCTGGGTTACACGGGAACCTTCGCCCAGCGAGCGGGCCAGGATCATGAAATGATCAGGCAGGGGAACGTCCCGATCTGTAATCAGGATGCCAAGATCTCTGGCTTGGGCAAGCATGGCGGGATTGTCCAAGCCTTCCTGGCTGTCGCAGAGAAACTGGACACGCAGGGCGTCCGTCAGGGGGATCCTTAGCTTGGGGAAGTCACCGGCAATCCGCTCCATTTCTTCTTTGATAAGGAGCTTGTTGGTGATTGCAAAGGATAAAAAAGGCTCTTCATGGTTAGGTGTACAGAACAGTTCATTAATCGTGGCGCCGGTCAGTTGGTTGATAAAGATTCGCTCCTGATGGGGATATCGTTTCGCTAATCCGTCTCTTATGTTTTTGAAAAGGACCATTTTGATGATATGAATCCCTTCTCTCAAAATGGGGATCAGTCTGTTTTCCAGCTTCATCGCACCGCCTTTCTTGTTATCGTCCGTCATCCAAAATGCCATTGCACTTTCTGCTTACCCATGGAAAAAGGAGGAAGCCTCTATCACAATTGACATTATTTGGAGGCTGTTCAAAAATGTCCAGATGCAAGGCCTCCGAAATCCTGAGCCGTGAGGCGTACTAAGCGGTACGTTGAACGGCGAAGCGATGAGGGAAACGCAGCAGATGGACGTTTTTCAACAGCCTCCTAGACGTTGAAGCGGAAGGAGATTATATCGCCGTCCTGAACGATATAATCCTTTCCCTCCAAACGCAGTTTCCCGGCTGCTTTGGCAGCGGCCAGGGTGCCGCCGCAGGAGATGAATTCCTCGTAGCCGATTACCTCCGCCTTGATGAAGCCCCGTTCAAAATCCTTGTGAATGGCGGCGGCGGCCCGGGGCGCTTTTGCCCCGGTCGGGATGACCCATGCCTTGACCTCGTCCTCCCCCACGGTGAAATAGGTGATCCTGCCTAACAGACGAAAAGCGGCCTGGATGATCCGCACAAAGGCCGGCTCGGTCATGTTGAGGGAATCCAGGAATTCCTGCTGCTCTTCCGTTGCAAGCCCGGCCATTTCCGCTTCCAGTTCACCGCAGATAGCGATCACGTGATCTATGAGGCCGGTCTCTCTTTGAAAAGCCGCCGCTTCACTGAGACGATCTTCATTAACATTGAGGACCACCAACTCCGGCCGCAGGGACCAGAACGAGAAGCTCCGCAGGGAAAACCGTTCTTCAGCGTTCAAGGGAAGGTCTCGCAGGGGTTTGCCCTGTTCAAGCTGGGTCTGGAGGCGGGGCATCAATTCCACCTGGAGAAGCTCCGCAGGCTTCAGTGCTTTATGCGGTACTTTTTGAAGGCGATCCCGGCGATTTTCCACCACTATGAGGTCGGACAGGATCAATTCATCCTCCAGGCGACGCCACCGCTCAATCATTTCCTGCATGCCGGCGGCGGAGAACCCATCCACAACATGGAGGAGACCATCGGCCCCGGAGAGGGTCTGGCGAACAGTTTCCCACGCCTTTTCGCCTTCGGCATGGACATCCACGAAAGGCGCCTTGGCGGGAGAAACTTTTGCCGGATGAAATATCGCCACCAGGCGATCAAAGCGTTCATCGGGGACGGACGCCTGGCCGCGGACACAGGTTTCACCATAAACGTCCCGGCTCCTGATCCCGGTCATGATTTCAAAAAGAGAGCTCTTCCCGCTCTGGGGAAGGCCGATAATTCCCATCTCCATAACTGTTGCCTATTGCCTGTTGCCTGTTTATGCGGCGGCCTATAGCAGCCTCAACGGGCCATATCAAGAAAAAATATTTACCCGTAAATACGTCGGGCCGGCGTAAAAAATCCATCTCTGTCAAGTAATTGCTGGAATTTTACGATTTATTCATTGAATCGACAAGAAGAATATTGTAGAAACACAGGAAAAGGCTGAAGAAGAGGAACGTATTTAATTAAAACGAGAGCTTTGCATAACCGCAGGAAAATGGTTCGCAAGCAGCGAATCAAATGTTTTTCGCCGGTCCGTGATTTAATTTAACATCTTGTAGTCACTAACAATTATATGCGTGCCAATGAGAAGCGAAAAAGATTTCTGAGCTGCGGCGGAGCCATTTTTCAAAGGTATCAAAACAAGTTAAATCAATTTGTTATGTCCGCAGAGTCAAACAAAAGGAGAATCATTAAATGGGGATGACGATTACCGAGAAGATCCTGGCCGCACATGGGGGCCTTAAAGAGGTACATCCGGGGATGCTGATCAACGCCAGGGTGGATATTGCCCTGGGGCATGACGTAACGGCTCCCATCGCCATCGGGGAGTTCAAGAAGGCCGGGGGTCGCAAGGTCTTTGACCATAACAAGATCGTCCTCGTTGCCGATCACTTCACTCCGAACAAGGATATCCAGTCGGCCCAGCAGGTCAGGATCATGCGGGACTTCGCCAAGGAGCATAGAATCAGCCACTATTACGAGGGGGGCGACGCCGGCGTCTGCCATGTCCTCCTTCCGGAGCAAGGCATCGCCCTTCCTGGCGATCTGATCATTGGGGCCGACAGCCATACCTGTACCTATGGGGCCTTGGGGGCTTTTGCCACCGGCGTGGGCAGCTCGGATTTCGCGGCGGCCATGCTGACCGGTGAACTCTGGTTCAAGGTTCCCGAGACCATGAAGATCGTCTTCCACGGTAAGCTTAACAAGTGGGTATCGGGAAAGGATCTTATCCTCTATGTGATCGGTCAGATCGGCGTGGATGGGGCCAATTACAAGGCGATGGAGTTTACCGGCGAGACGCTCGGAGATCTGACGATGGCCGACCGCTTTACCATGGCCAATATGGTTATCGAGGCGGGGGCCAAGAACGGAATTTTTGTTCCCGACGGGACAACGAAGGAGTATGTTCAATACCGGGCGGAACGGGAGTATACCTTCTATGAATCCGATCCCGACGCCAATTACGCCTCTGTCCTGGAGGTTGATGTCGGCAAGATCGAGCCCCAGGTGGCCTTCCCCCCCCTGCCGTCGAATGTCCGGGGACTCAGCAAGGTGGGTTCCATCAAGATCGATCAGGTCTTCATCGGCTCATGCACCAACGGCCGGATCGAGGATTTGCGCCTGGCCGCCCAGCTCTTGAAAGGCAAGCAGGCCGCCCCTTATTTAAGGCTGATCATCATTCCAACGACGCCGGAGATTTACCGGACGGCCATGTCTGAAGGTCTCTTCGATATTTTTCTCGATGCCAAGGCCATCATAAGTCCGCCTACGTGCGGGCCCTGCCTTGGCGGGCACATGGGAATCCTGGCCGACGGCGAGCGGGCTGTCGCGACGACGAACCGTAATTTTATCGGCAGGATGGGACATCCGGGCAGCGAGGTTTATCTCGCCAATCCCGCAGTGGCGGCGGCGACTGCCGTCCTGGGACGGATTGCCGGCCCCGACGAACTCAAGGGGGTGCACAAGATATGAAATTCAAAGGGAAAGTATGGAAATTCGGCGACCACGTCAATACCGATCTGATCATTCCGGCCCGTTATATCAACAGCTCCGATCCGGCATTCCTGGCGGCCCACTGCATGGAAGACGCCGACCCCGACTTTATGAAGAAGATGCGGCCCGGGGACATAATCGTGGCGGGGGAGAACTTCGGATGCGGTTCCTCCCGGGAGCACGCCCCGATCGCCCTTAAGGCGGCGGGCATTGCCTGTGTGATCGCAAAGGGATTTGCCCGGATCTTTTACCGGAGCGCCTTCAACATGGGTCTGCCCATCTTTGAATCCAAGACGATCTATGGGCTGATCAACGAGGGCGACGAGATCGAGGTGGAAGGTGATGAAGGGGTAATAAACATTTTGGGAAAAGAGGCCGGACCGGTCAAAATCGAACCGATTCCCCCGTTTATGCAGGAACTGGTTGCGGCGGGGGGGCTGTTGCCTTACCTGGTAGAAAAGAGGGCGGGAAAGAATTAAAACCCTTTCTTACGAAAGGCGATGAAAAGGGCTTAGCAAAACCTATCCCCACCCCCGTATCAAGTACGGGGCAGGCTCTAACCCTCCCCTTGAAGGGGGAATACTTAAATTTGTGAATTCAAATAGATGAGGCTTAATTTTAGATGGAAAAAGAATTTAATGTAGCTGTGTTTTCCGGTGACGGGATCGGCGTCGAGGTTGTCCGGGAGGCTCTGAAGGTTCTTGGCGCGATTTCCGAATCTTCAGGTACAATCTTCACTCTGACCCACGGCCTCATCGGCGGGGTTGCTTATGATACCCTGGGAACGCCTTTTCCTGCCGAGAGCCTGGAGCTGGCCCTTGGCAGTGACGCGGTTTTGCTCGGCGCCGTTGGCGGACCCAAATGGGAAGGACTCGACTACAGCGTCCGTCCCGAACGGGCGCTATTGGGCCTGCGCGAAAAGCTTGGGCTTTTTGCTAATCTGCGACCGGTGCGGGTCTTCGATGAACTTGTTGCCGCCTCGCCATTGAAACCGGAGGTTATCCGGGGGATCGACGTCATGATCATCCGGGAGTTGACAGGAGATCTTTACTTTGGCAAGCCCCGGGGCGTCCGGGTGGAAAACGGCCGGCGGATCGGCGTCAACACCCTCGTCTATACGGAGGAGGAAATCCGCCGGATCGCCGTCGTAGCTTTTGAAACAGCAATGAAGCGCAAAAAGCGCTTGATTTCAGTAGATAAGGCCAATGTCTTGGAGAGCACCCAGCTCTGGCGGGATGTGGTCACGGAGGTCGGCCGGGACTTTCCCGAGGTGGATTTGCGGCATATGTACGTGGACAATTGTGCCATGCAATTGATCTGGAATCCCGCCCAGTTCGATGTCATCGTCACGACCAACCTGTTCGGCGATATCCTGAGTGACGAAGCAGCCATGCTCACCGGTTCCATCGGCATGTTGCCCTCGGCGAGCCTGGGAGCAAGTGGCGGCATGTATGAACCGATCCACGGTTCCGCCCCCGACATTGCTGGACAAGACCTTGCCAATCCTCTGGCGACCATCCTGTCCGTGGCCATGATGCTCCGGTATTCCTGCGCCATGGAAAAAGAAGCCCGTTGTATAGAAGAGGCCGTACAGGAGGTTCTTCGCGCCGGTTTTAGAACGAAAGACATTCACCAGGAGGGGACTGCCCTCGTCGGGACGGCGGCGATGGGCGACGAGGTTGTCAAAAGGCTTAAGAATATTAACAAATATTGAATCATCAGGTTATTTTAGCGAAAATCCAACCTTTCGAATGATTAATCAGTGTCTAATGTCCTGCTTTCTTTTTGACAACTGTTTGGATATTCGGCAGTAGTAAAAAGATTTTGAACTCAATAAATAGCTTCTGTTTTGTTTCCAGCCAGCACAGTCGGAGTTAAAGGAGGAACACGCGATGGTAGAGCAAGCCAGGACAAATCAAGAACTTCTCAAAGGGATATCCTTCTTAAAAAAGAAAATCAAGAAACTTGAAAAATCAGAAGCTCAGCAAAAGCCAACAGCGATGGCGCTGCACAAGAGCGAACATAATTATCGCAAGCTTGCTGAGGATATGCCGGCGCTTATTTGCACCTTTTCGCCCGATAGTACTTTGACCTATGTGAATAAGGCCTACTGTGAATTGTTTCAAAAGCAGCCTGAAGACCTTGTTGGGCAAAAATTCCTTGATTTCTTGCCAGATGGTATGACTCGCGAAAATGTTAGACGTCAATACTTATCACTCACGCCTGAAAATCCGGTGAAGACTTATGAGCATAAAGTGATTGTATCTGACGGAACGAACCAATACCATTGGCATCGCTGGACCGACCGTGCATTTTTTAGCGATGAAGGTCAGATCAGCTATTTTCAGTCCATTGGGCAGGATATCACCGACCACAAACGGATAGAGGCGGCGCTGCGGGAGAGCGAAGAGAAGTACCGCCTCCTGGCTAATCGGATGACTGATGTTGTCTGGACAAGCGATTTGAATTTCATAACCACCTATTTGAGTCCATCCGTAGAATATGTGCTTGGTGCACCCCCGGAGGAAAGTATGAAGATTCCCTTCGAGGAGCAGGTAACTCCAGAGACTTACGCCCGTGTACTGGAACGACTGACTATCGAAATGGCTAAGGAGGAAAGTGGCCAGGCTGCTCAGGAGCGGACCGTCATGCTTGAGATGGAATATTACCATCGAAACGGCTCGATTGTATGGATGGAAAATATTATCTCAGCCATTCGAAATGCAGATGGGCAATTGATAGGGTTACAAGGTGTTGCACGGGATATCACCGACCGCAAACGAGCCAGGGAAGCTCTGCTTGAGAGTGAAGAGCTATTCAGGGTCGCCATGGAAAGAGCTCCAGATGGCGTTTACATGAATGACCTTGAAGGAAACTTCCTCTATGGCAATAAAAAAGCAGAGGAAATTATTGGTTACAAGCGTGAAGAGCTCATAGGCCGGAATTTCCTCGATCTCAATATTATTGCCGAAACCAGCATGAGCGAGGCTGCCGAGCTGCTAAAAGAAAATATTGAAGGTAGATCGACCGGTCCGGATGAGCTTGAGATAATAAGAAAAGATGGTAAACACATTATGATAGATATTTCCACAAACGTGATTCAGCTTGGGGGACAAAAAAATGTGCTGGCATTTGTCCGCGATATCACAGAGCGCAAGCGGATGGATGAGGAATTGCGGGAGAGCGAGACTCGGTTCCGCCAACTGGCTGACTCTACTTGGGAGGGGATTCTGATTCATCGGGAGGGTATTGTTCTCGATGGGAACCAGGCCTTATTTGATATGTTTGGGTACGAGACAACGGAGACAATCGGAAGATACTTTATTGATTTCATTACTCCCGAGTTTAAGGAAAAGGCTGTTGAGACGCTGAAGCTGGGTGACAAGTCTTCTTTACTGCGCTTTGAGGGGAAAGGGCAGAAGAAAAACGGAACGGTTTTCCCCTTCGAAGCTCTTGGGAGGCCAATTACCCACAACAATATTCCCGCCCGTGTCATTGCCGTCCGGGACCTGACGGAACGTATAGGGGCAGAGCAAAAACTACAGGAAACTCTTGAAAGTCTCAGGAAAGCGATAAGGGCAACTATTCAGGTTTTGGTGACCGCCGTGGAAACAAGAGATCCTTATACGGCAGGTCATCAGGATCGTTCGGCAGCTCTTGCAAATGCTATTGCCACAGAAATGGGGCTACCCCAGGATAAAATCAACGGCATCCAAATGGCTGGTTCCATCCACGACATCGGCAAACTATCCATACCGGCAGAGATATTGTCCAAGCCGACAAATCTAACGGAGATAGAGTTTCCCCTGATTAAGGAACATGCCAAAAAGGGATTCGAGATGCTCAAGGACGTGGAATCTCCCTGGCCCCTGGCGGAGATAATCTATCAGCATCATGAGCGCATGGATGGTTCCGGGTATCCAAGACATCTGAAAGGGGAAGAAATCATCATGGAGGCCCGTATCCTTGCAGTGGCCGACGTGGTGGAATCCATGGCTTCCCATCGGCCTTATCGTCCCGCTTTAGGCTTAAATATGGCACTGGAAGAGATTGAGGACAATAAAGGGACACTTTATGATGCAGATGCGGTGGATGCGTGCCTGAGATTATTCAGGAAGAAAGGGTATCAGCTTGAAGGAACCAGATTTTAGGATGAACAATCAAACTAACCCCCATGACCCTGCGGGCCACAACGAAGCATGAGAATATCAGGAGTAGGGTGGATGAAGCGAAGCGCATCCACCAAAACCATTCATAGACCCGCGAGGGATGAGATACGAGGTTGTCGGTTTTACAGGAAACGGGCGAGAAGTGGCCATCATCTGCCGGATTAAGAGTACAGGAAAACTTTTGCTCATAACAACTTACGAATTGGGAGATTCAATATGACCGCAAGATCCAAAAAATATGATTACGGTAAATGTGATATTTGCGATGCATTGATGGAAGAAAGACGAATCAAACAGGATTTCTGGATCCGGGGTGAACTGATAGTTATCGAGGACATCCCGGCAGGCGTCTGCCCCCGCTGTGGCGAAAATATAGTAAATGCGGAGGTAGGGAGAAGGATTGCTCAAATCATGGAAAATAAAGAAGCCATGTTGAATGCTCCAAAATTGTTAGTCCCGGCGATAAAATATGCTGCCCCCGAGCATGTCGGCATCTAAACGGATCACCTATACAAGGGGTAATGAAAAATTTGGAAAAATTGGGGACGGTTCTATTTTTAAAGAAATGAGTAAGAAAGCGCCGCCTATGACTTCTTCTCTTCCCCGTCTGCACGGCTACGGCCTTTGCCTTTGGCGCCTGAACCGTCCGCAAGAGGCCCTGGCGGTTTTCGAGCTCCTGCTGTGGCTCAATCCCACGGGCAATCAGAGTGCCCGCTTCAACCATGCGTCCATCCTGGCGAGGCTCACTTGGGAGGCTGTCGAACAGGAATAAAAAAGTACCAATAATTCACAAAGTGGTCGTATTTTTTACGGATGTTTGGATAAAAATATGCATTTAAGCAGGCGGATTTTTCTGGTGATTGAAGGCGTGGACAGCTTTCTGAGGTCAAGAGACCGGGAATTTTGGCGGTTATCCGACTTTTCAGATGAAATTCCTTATGAAGATATTTTCTCCATTTGACATATCAGGGGAATCGTGGTTAGTATAATATTATAAATTCCAATAGCATGTTAATCTAAGCACCATGTAACCACATTGAGGTGATGTATGGTGGCAATGATGATAGCCCTCGTGTCTCAGAAAAGAGAGAAGGGCTTTTTGCTTTGTAAACGAAATATAAGTATTATTGGATACTTATCAGTGATATTGATGCTGACTATGCTTTTAACGT